>Ga0247836_1000055_pt1 | contig 170603 bp, 142 predicted proteins | sample LaCruzMarch2015__4_FD_187116 | JGI IMG/M metagenome (GOLD analysis project Ga0247836, IMG submission 187116) | Freshwater microbial communities from meromictic Lake La Cruz, Castile-La Mancha, Spain - LaCruzMarch2015_14m | ecosystem: Environmental > Aquatic > Freshwater > Lake | place: Spain...
TCCAAACTTACCCCCGGTAACGCCCTGTATACTGCCTGCCAGGGCTGCCAGTAACTCACTCGCCGGATTGGATGGCGTACCTACACTAGCACCATTTAACCGGTAATAGGCATTGGCACGGATATTCATCTGGTCCCCCGACATTACTTTGAGGAGAATCGCGGGACCTATCTTTTTTGAACTGCTATTACTGCCATTCAGTTTGGCTACCTTATCATTGGGATTGGTATACGTATCGCTGGGATAGCCTGCGGGTTTATCGGCACGGGTTTCGTCTATATTGCTGTAATACAACTTTTCACTGGCAGCATTGGCCGTTTCCATAGATGCTACCGGATAGGCATCTGTTTGCTGCTCATCGGTTAATACCATGCGGGTATTGCCCAAATGATCTTTGATAAAGTAATCAAATACAAATCCATTGTCCTTCGGCCTTGCCCTACCCTCTTCATTGCCGATAAACAGCAACACATCATCCTGAAATACATATCCGCCTATGTAGGGCGTTTTGGTTGTTTTACCTTGGGCAGTATTATCCAGAGTTTGCTTTTCTAGTTTTCGCCCGGAGGCATCGTAGATATAGGTAATGGTTCCCTTGTTAGTTACACCTCATAATAGTTGAATAAGTAGTTAATCTGTCGAGTAAGTAAAGCAATGTGGATTTGTCATGTTCATTGTGTTCATAATGATTGAGTTTAGAGCATAAAAAAAGCCACTCGATTATGAGTGGCTAAATAAATAAAATTATTAATGGAAGATTTTATAAAGGATTAAAACTTCCAGCAGTCGCATACCAAAAAGCAAGGAACACAAGGTATAAACCAACTATGGCAACCCTTACACGACTTCCCTTAAAGGCAAAAAAAGCCACCACTGAAATTAGTAGCTGAACCACAAGTAAAGCAGATGAGTTTTCAGCCACAAAATATCTCGTTTTATGAGTCAGTTTCTCCAAGCTAAGCAAGAGGAAAAATAAAAGATAGATGACGGGAATAATTATATTAATTAAGATGGCTTTTTTCATAACTTTTTGTTAACGGTTCCAATTTAAAAAATTAAAATCGCGATACTGATTCGTATAGTGACCCCCGATAAAGTTATAGGTTGGTTGATTTTTTGAAGCATTTATCCATGTGTTAGAGACAGCATCGTAAACACCAACTTGAATATTTACTCCTAAATACCTAAAAGATGTGGGGTCGTTTGAACCCAACCATCGACCAAGTTTATTAAAATTACCTTGCGCTGCTATGTACCCTTGAGAGCCAAAGGCTGCTGAGATTACCTGTATGTGGTTGGGTACACTTTTGCCTTGTTCTTTAAGAACATTCAAACTTCCTGCCCCAAGTCCTGTCAGGCTTGTTGGTGTAGTATTCGCATTTTTTGCAAAATCAGGTGCGCCTGAATGTTTCATTACATCCAACATAAATTCACTTGTATTACTATACTTACTATCCGATGCATCGAATACTCCTGATTCAGTTGCCCACTGGAAGGGCAGGTTATTTTTACTCGCAAAATCAATAATGCAGTTAAGTGCTAAATCATCACAAGTAAAAGTATTATCAGAACTATTCAATTTTTTCAATTCATCCGTAAGTTGATTTCTAAACTGGCTGATATATTTATCATTCCATTTGTTTTTAATCTTCCATGCACCTCCACCATCACCACTTTCGTTATCATCTCTTTTTTTCTGCTTTCCTTTAAGTTGATTAAATACATCCTTTGCATCTTGTCCTGTATAGGTAGTACCATCAGCAGTTTCAGTTACATCCATACCATCAGGGTCAATATATCTGATAGGATTGTTTAAAGCATAACTATACGGTGAAACTTTACGATACTTGTCGGCCATTGGGTCAATAGTTCCCCAACGACCGGTTTGAGCATCCATCATCCTCGCCCCATAATCATACAACTCCAACCCACTACCATCACTAAACTCTTTACTCTGTAATTCTTTGCCGTTGTATTTGAATTTATTTTCGGTTTTACCGGCGCCTTTTGCGGAGATGCCTGCCATCGTCAACCCAAACGGATAATAATGCGTTTCTTCAAGAAGTGGCCCCCTCACATGTGTAACCTGTAAATTATCAAAGAACACATCAACCGGACTCTCATTGCTTGTGAACACATAAAGATACCCATTTTGTGAAATCGGCAAACCGGTTTTTACAAAGGTTTTAAACTCCCCATCGGCACCTACGGGCTCAAAACCGGTGGAGGTGTTTACGATTTTAAATTGCTCATCTAACAACACCCAATTGAGGAAGGCTTTGGGGCGGGTGCTGCCAGTGGATTGATCGGTTTGGCGTTGTAATAGGTCGGATACACCAGGCCCTAATACTCCCGAACTCTGCACCTGCTGCATTCCAAACTTACCCCCGGTAACGCCCTGTATACTGCCTGCCAGGGCTGCCAGTAACTCACTCGCCGGATTGGATGGCGTACCTACACTAGCACCATTTAACCGGTAATAGGCATTGGCACGGATATTCATCTGGTCCCCCGACATTACTTTGAGGAGAATCGCGGGACCTATCTTTTTTGAACTGCTATTACTGCCATTCAGTTTGGCTACCTTATCATTGGGATTGGTATACGTATCGCTGGGATAGCCTGCGGGTTTATCGGCACGGGTTTCGTCTATATTGCTGTAATACAACTTTTCACTGGCAGCATTGGCCGTTTCCATAGATGCTACCGGATAGGCATCTGTTTGCTGCTCATCGGTTAATACCATGCGGGTATTGCCCAAATGATCTTTGATAAAGTAATCAAATACAAATCCATTGTCCTTCGGCCTTGCCCTACCCTCTTCATTGCCGATAAACTGCAACACATCATCCTGAAAAACATATCCGCCTATATAGGCCGTTTTGGTGGTTTTGCCAGCGGCAGTATTATCCAGGGTTTGCTTCTCTAGTTTTCGCCCGGAGGCATCGTAGATATAGGTAATGGTTCCCTTGTTAGTTACTGCCACCTGATAGGGTAAATTGAGGTGATTGTATTGGATTCCGGAGGTTTCTAATCCGCCGATTTCTTTGTTAAGGTCTTTCAACTAATTTTTTTCAAACCCACCAGTTATCCAAAAGTTACCTTTTAGCTTAACATCCAAAAAACTACGTAAGGATACTCCCTGGCCGCTTATTTGAATATGACTGATATCTTTTCCCCAGCCTAACTTAAAGCCCGCTCCTACCCCAACGGTGCTTTTATCATTTATTTTATATCCTGCCGATAAAGCCAAATCGGTAGTGGCGGGTAACCAGGTATTTGATCGCGTAGATTGAATATTAAAACCCAAATCTATTCGCTTCCAGAGAGACTTTGTTTTTTGTTGATTAGGAGTAAAATCAGGCATCTCTAATTCTTCTGTACCCCCACCCAAACTGTTTAATTTATCTTTCCACTTATTCAGTTCCAGGGTAGCCTTTTGGGTTTGCTGTGCAATAAATTGTGTGGGATTTACTCCGCTGCCAGCGAGATTCATGCCTACTTGTTGCTGCACACTAGCAACTGTTTGTAATCCGGGAATGGCATTGGCGGAAGTTCCAGAACCACCGGGTATCTGAAATAACCCCGCCAGCACACTATTTTGGGCCATAAAGTTTTTAAACTCATCATTATCCTTTAACAGATACAACACTTTTTTACAAGCTTTATCCGGATCATTTAATAGGGATTTATATTCGTTCCATTGCTGGGTATAATAGTATACTTCCTTATTTAACTGCTTCAATTGCCGAGAATATCCCAGTTTGGCCAACTGCTCTTTTAAAATGGCTTCCCGACTTTTAATAAATGCTTTTACATCCGATACTTTTTGTAATTCGAGTTGCAAATCTTTTAATTGATTCGATAGGTTGGCGTATGCCTGTAGTTGTTCTTTCGGAACCCCAATTAGTCGGGCTCCTGATTGTGATAAGTATGAAAATCCGGTTTGCAGGCTATCTAATGCTGGGATGTATTGGGATATTTTCTTGTTTTTTAGTGCCTGTAATGGCTTTTCTATTGAAGATTGTAAGGCTGCATATTTTTTATCCACTTCATTAAATAATTTACCCGCCAGTAAACTATCCTTTTTAGCAATTTTTTTCTGTACTTTATCCTCTAGTTTTTGAAAACTATTTAGTGAAGCAGAAAGTTTTTCATCCAATTGAGCACTTAGTTTGTTATAATATGCCTGTACATTTTCTATTGCTTCTGCTCCGGGTAAATTCTTTGTAATAGACAACAGGGTAGTATCCGTTTGTGCAAAAACACAAACCGAACAAAAAAGAAAAAATATGAGAATAGGTATACGTATCATTACCCCGCGTTTTAGTAAGTAAATACTTGCGGCATCTCAAAGGAGAGGATTTCAATCAGTTATACGTGGGGGGGGAAAACGATATTTGAAACTAAATAAATATTTGCAATAAATAAATAATGTTAATACATATATTTAATAATAATGCGTAAAAGGGAATGGGTTGTTTGTAGTTTATGGGAAGCAGCTGTCACTTGTCAGGCTGAGGAGATGCTGAGAATAAAAACTGTTTAGCACTGTAAAAACATTCAAAAGCAGAAGTGTATCCGCAAGTGAAATGGATATAATTAAATAAAGCTACTTGAGAGAATGAAGACCCTGCGAGGAAGGAAATTTTTTATTTATCGATGTTGATTAAAACTCCGAAGCGCATAGTCGCCTCCTGCGTCGGAAGACTTTGCGAAGGAAGGAAAAAACAGTGTGAGTTTGAGTGTGAGTGTGAAGAAAAGGCCAGAGTAAAAGCGTGCGTACTCAAACCCACAAAAAAAAGAGTGAGTTTGAGTTTGAGTGTGAGGATATTTTCCTTCTTCACACCGAAAAAAACAGCGTGAGTGTGGGTTTGAGTGTGAAGAAAAGGCCAGAGTAAAGTGTTCGTACTCAAACTCACACTCACGCTGGCCCTTTGTGCCCAGAACTGGATTATCCCAGATTATCCATATACTTCTACGAGGGGCTTACCCAAGCGCCTGCCCACTCCTACGTCGTGTGCGGTCGTTTTAGCTTGCTCGCTTAGGCGAATGCATTCGCCACGCTAACAAACTAAAACGCCCTCCCATCAAAGATGGGAAGGCGCTTGTGCCCAGAACTGGATTCGAACCAGCACACCCGTGAAGGCGCTGCGACCTGAACACAGTGCGTCTACCAATTTCGCCATCTGGGCAGAAAACCGACAAAAACAAGGATAAAATCTATTCAGGTGAATTCATCAGTCGGGGTGCAAATATAGTGCTTCGGGGTTTTTGTGCCAAGTTTTTCGCTATACCGATAACAAACTACAACCCCGCAAATCTGAATGATCTCTGCGGCCCCAAACCTCAAAACTGCCATCGGCATACACCCGGCCCACATCATCCGTGGCAATAAAAGCACAACTATACCGATTCGCCAGATCTACCACCTGCAATACCCCCTCCCCCTCTGTTCTCACCAACAATGGATCCCGCTCATCCCGCACCCAAACCCGCATCCAAGGGGGACAAACAAACCGGCCCGCACCTGTGGAGTAGGCCTGACTCAACAACTCCGTCATCCCATATTCGGAATGTACCTGCTTTATCTGAAACCCATCCCGTAACAATTCATGCACCTGCTCTCGTGTTAACTCTTCCCTCCGGCCCTTCATGCCGCCCGTTTCCATTACCACCGTATGTTGCAAAGCCATAGGAAACTGCTCGGCAAAATCGAGCAAAGCATAGGTAACCCCTATCAGTAAGGTTCGCTGCCCTGCCGCTTCTACTTGCCGCAATCTATCCGCCAATTCGGCCGTATTATTCAAATAAAACCCATTTAGCGGGTGCTTACTTTGCTGCATCAGTCCATTCACCATATACACCAACGACGAATTTCCCCGCTCCAAATAAGATGGCAATAATGCAAGGATGCACCATTCTGCCGGCTCGCCATAAAAAAGTCGAAAGCCTTGACTATAACTTTGCTCATACAGGTTTACATCCTTTACCTCATGATAACTGCTCTGTTGCCCGGTGGTGCCACTGCTCTCAAAAACAACCTGCGGGGTAAACTCGGAAGTATGCACTTTTGTCTGTTTAAAAAAAGCAATAGGCAGCGCAGGGATATCGGTTATGTATCTTATGTTAGAAACATCCCGGCCCAGCCGCTTGCACCATTCCAGGTATAGCGGATTACTGGTATACTGAAATTCAAAGGTTTCACGGCATAGGGCTGCAAAATCAGGGGTAGAAACAGAGAAAATATTGTTAACATCCACCATAGACTACCCCGGGTATTGTACTATTTTAACTAAATTTGATGTATGAGCATGCGCAGCGCAAAAATATTACTTATTACCGGGCTTACGGTATTCCTTTTCGGAGGTTGCAAAAAATCTGTCTCTTATGATACCAAACCGCAAATCAATTTTAAAAACATCAACAGCACTTCGCTAAAAACGGGTGATCTGCTTCTTTTCGAGATTAATTTTACCGACAAAGAAGGCGATATCCAGGATACTTTGTGGGTACAGAAAATTTCTAAAACCTGTCCCAACTCCCCCGGTGTGCAATTTATTTCACCCAATAAAGTACCCGACTTTACCCCAACCCCTAATTTGGCCGGCATTTTAGAAATCGGTTTTGCCTACAATGCCAACGTGCAAGGCTACCCGGTAATTGGGGGATGCAGCAACAAAAACGATACCGCTACTTTCAAGTTCTGGCTGCGCGATAAAGGCAAAAATATCAGCGATACACTCGTTTCTCCGCCCATCATCTTGCAAAGATAAATGCGTATCGCGGGCATCCTGCGCTGGGTTGTTTTCAGCAATATTTTTTATGGTATTTCTGTGTTGGCGCTTCAATTGCAAACAGCTATCGTATTAAGCCTTCCGTTTGCCAACCCTTGGTTTTACCTCGCCACTTTTTCGGCTACCCTACTCTATTATTCCCATGCTTACCTATTTGATGCATCCACCCAAATAACAGACGAGAGAATGCATTGGTACCAGCGCCATACGGGGCGGATTCGGGTTAGTCAGGGCATATTATCTTTACTCCTACTCAGCGCCATTCTGCAACTACTCCCTGACCTTTTTCCTGCCTCCCTGTTGTCCCTTTGGCCGGCAATCGTTTTTCCACTACTGGCAGCCCTCTATTATGGAGGTATTCAGCCCGGGAGAGCTTCATTCAACCTGCGCAAATATGGGTGGCTTAAACCGATCATCATTGCACTCGTTTGGAGCGGCCTTGGTACCTTCATTCCCGAATGGTGGGCATCCGCCAGTCTACACCAACCTTATATCCCTTCCTCCCCTGCCCTGCTACTATTGCTGCAACAAGGTTTATTTATACTGGCATTGAGTATTTTATTCGACGTGAAAGATTATGCCGCCGACCATAATGAGCAAATTAAAACCTGGGTGATTCGAGTGGGACCGGGTCAACTGCTCCGCCGGATAATCCTTCCCCTGGCTATTATGGGTGTAATTGCAGAAACTTACCCCTATTTCAGCGCAGGTTATCCACCATACTATTCCCTGCTGAACACTATTCCCTGGGTTTTACTGATATTTGCGTGCCAATCGCTAACAAGGCATCGTTCGGTAGTTCATTACCTGTGGGTAATTGACGGACTAATCCCCCTGAAAGCAGCCATTGGCATTATCGCCCATTTATTAATCAATTAGGTACCATGGCCAAATCAGCTACCAGCAAGAAGAAACAAAAAAACATCCTTACCACCCAATCGATGGCGTTTTTAAAAAACTACATCAATACCCCCTCACCAGTTGGGTTTGAAAGTGGTGGACAAAAATTATGGATGGAATATGTTCGTCCGTATGTAGATTCTTTTATCACCGATCCCTATGGTACCGCTGTGGGCGTTATCAACCCCACAGCCCCTTTTAAAGTAGTAATTGAAGCCCATGCCGATGAAATCAGCTGGTTTGTAAACTATATCAATGAGCAAGGCCTTATCTACCTCAAACGCAATGGCGGTGTAGATCATCAGGTGGCCCCGGCTAAACGCGTGTGGATTCATGGAAAGAAAGGTCCGGTTAAAGCTGTATTTGGATGGCCTGCTATTCATACCCGTTTATCCACGCCCGATCAAAAAGAAACCAATCCTCGGGTGGATAATCTTTGCTTAGACTGTGGTGCTCGAACCAAAAAAGAAGCTGAAGCCCTCGGAATTCATATTGGGGCTGTGGTTACCTATGAAGAAGGATTTGATGAACTGGCCTACGACCACTTGATTGGCCGCGCCTTCGATAATCGCGTGGGTGGATTTATGATTGCCGAAGTTGCCCGCCTGCTGAAGGAAAACAACAAGAAGCTTCCCTATGGTTTATATGTAGTGAATGCCGTGCAGGAAGAAATTGGGTTGCGCGGTGCCGAAATGATTGCCCGTCGCATTAAACCCGATATCGCCATCATTACCGATGTTACCCATGATACCAACACCCCCATGATCAGCAAGATAATTGAGGGAGATATCATCTGCGGGAAAGGTCCTTCCCTCGCTTATGCCCCGGCTATACACAATAAACTGCTGCAACTAGTAGAAAAAGTGGCCGATCAAAAAAATATACCCGTTCAATTCCGCACGCTCAGCAGAAGTACCGGAACGGATACCGATAGCTTTGCGTATGCGAATGATGGATGTCCGTCTGTACTGATTTCCATTCCCCTGCGTTACATGCATACTACGGTAGAGATGTTGCACAAAAAGGATATTGAAGACACCATCCGACTGATGTATGAAACCCTGCTGGTGATTAATGCGAAAACCAATCTGAGTTATTTCCAATAATGGACATTATCAATTCTGCCGAATCATCCCCCGCTATTCGTATTGCCCTGCTAGACCTCTACGAGGGGGTTCCCAACGAGGGTATGCGGTGTTTGCATGCATTAATGCATGAATGGAGTGAACAGCATGCACTGCCCATCGAAGTGGAGGTGTTTGAAGTGCGCAAACAATTGCAACTACCTTCGCTGGAGTTTGATGTATATATTTCCAGTGGTGGTCCGGGTTCACCCCTATCCTCTGAAAAAGAAACTTGGGAGCACCGTTATTTTGAATGGTTAGATGCAGTAGAGCAATATAACCGGCGTGCAGCAGGACCGGCGAAACATGTGCTGTTTATTTGTCATAGTTTTCAACTGGCCTGCCGGTATTATGGCATTGGAAATGTTTGCAAAAGAAAATCTACCGCTTTTGGTATTTTTCCAATACATATGCTGGAACATGGATTAGAGGAGCCGATATTTGCTGGATTGCGGGATCCGTTTTACAGTGTAGACAGTCGGGATTATCAGGTGATTGAACCAGACTATCCCCGCATTCGGGCACTGGGCGCTACCATTCTGGCGATAGAAAAAAATCGCCCCCATGTACCGTATGAGCGAGCCATTATGGCCGTGCGTTTTAATCAATGGTTTATTGGCACTCAGTTTCATCCCGAAGCCGATGCCATTGGTATGCAGATGTATTTGCAGCGGGAAGATAAAAAAGCAACTATAATTCAAAATCACGGTGAAGCCAAATGGCAGAGCATGGTGGAACACTTGCAGGATGCTGATAAAATCTTGTGGACCTACCACCATGTAATACCCAATTTTTTAAACCTGGCAACTGAATCGTTGATAGAGAAAGCTGCTTCCTGAGTAATTGAAAATTTATTAGTAAATTACTATTCAAAACTGGCAGCATGATACCGGAACTTCGCAAACAATTCAATGAAAAATTTAGCGAAGTCGCCTATCGTCAATATTTAGAAGATTTACAGGCGCCCTATCCCGGTGCGCTCGATTTTCGGGTGGCAGAAACGCCGTTATTTATTCCTGCAATATTTCGCGATCAAATGCTGGAAGCCTGCGAGCATATCATAGATGTAATAACTGCACCTGAGTTTAAAAAACAAAGTGATTCTGCCATACCTGCCAACTATAGGGTTCCCAATGAAGATGCGCATCCGCAATGTTTGGTTTTTGATTTTGGTATCTGCGAGCAAACTCCGGGTGTGTATGAACCACGGCTGATAGAGATGCAGGGCTTTCCTAGTTTATTCGGATACCAGCTTTGGCACGAGCAGGTAACCCAGCGGCATTTTGCTATTCCGCCCGGTTTTACTACCTACCTGCAGGGATATGATCCTAAATCGTATCGGGAATTTTTACAGGAAATGATTGTGGGTAAACATGTACCGGAATCGGTGATACTGCTGGAAATATTTCCGCACCGCCAAAAAACCCGCATCGATTTTTACTGTACGGAAGAATATACAGGTATCTCTATCGTTTGCCTCACTGAGCTGGAAAAAGAAGGGCGACAATTATTTTATAGAAAGCAGGGAAAAAAGATTCTGATATCCCGGATATACAACCGTATCATTTTTGATGAATTGCAACAGCAACCCGCAGAAGTACAAGAAAAAGGAAAAATATTATTTGAAGCGTTGGATGTAGAGTGGGTGCCTCATCCCAATTGGTTCTATCGCATCAGTAAACATACAATGCCCTTTATCCAACACCGATATGTGCCCGAAACTAAATTCTTATCGCAACTAACCCGTTGGCCGGATGATTTAGAAAACTATGTGCTAAAACCGCTGTTCTCCTTTGCCGGTCAGGGCGTAATCATTGACCTCACGCTTTCAGATCTGGAAAATATTAAGGACCCATCCAACTGGATTTTACAGCGCAAAGTAAATTATGCTGATGCCATCCAAACCCCCGATGGACCTGCCAAGGCAGAAATCCGTCTATTCTATTTCTGGAAGGAAGGTGCCCCCCGCCCCGTTGCCGTTAATAATTTAGCCCGACTAAGTAAGGGTAAAATGATTGGGGTGCGATATAATAAAGACAAATCATGGGTAGGCGGAACGGTGGCGTATTTTGAAGCTTAATTTGAGCCTGCGCGCCTCTGGCGTACTATTTATTAAGAAACTCCAAAAGCTTATTGACCATACTTTTGGTTCCAACATAAAATGCAGCTGTTTCATGAATACTGGTTGGCTGGATGTCTAAAATAGGACCCTCATTGGATATGGCTAGTCCACCAGCCTGTTCAGCAAGAAAAGCTAAGGCATTGGATTCAAATAATAATCTCAATTTACCATTGGGATATTTTTGGGTTCGGGGGTATAAAAATACACCTCCCTTTAAAAGATTTCTATGGAAATCAGCAACTAAAGACCCAATATACCTTGCAGTGATTCTTTCCTCTTTACAAAAACTTATAAAATTCAATACCTCTTGATCCATTATATCAAGACAGAGGGCTTCATTCATTGAAAAATAACTACAGGATTCGCCGAATTGTATGTCGGGATGTGATAAAACGTATTCCCCTAAAGTACTTTCATAAGTAAATCCATTTACGCCATTGCCGGTTGAATATACAAACATGGTAGATGACCCATACAGAATATATCCGGCTGCAATTTGTAGTCGCCCTTTTTGTAAGAAGTCTTGCTCAACTAATGGTTCATCAAGAGGAGACTGTTTTTTATAAATGGAGAATATGGTTCCGACTGATACATTCACATCTATATTGCTGGAGCCATCTAATGGATCAATCGTAACAATATACTTTCCGCCATTATGTAAATCAACAAAAGAATCTGTTTCTTCAGAAGCAATTCCTCCAGCTTCCCCCCCTTTAGATAATGCTCTTGTGAATCGGGTATTGGCCAATAAATCTAATTTCTGTTGATTGTCTCCTGCGCTGTTCATCATACCCACATAACCCATTATATCAACTAATCCTGCCTTATTAATTTCCCGATTAACTACTTTTGATGCCAATGCCAGATCACGAAGTAATTGCGATAGTGCGCCTGCTGCATGTGGATATTGACTTTGATTACTCTTGATAAATCTATCAAGTGTAATGCCAATAGGTAAATCAATTCTAGATTTTTCCATCTGCGGTTTTTTCGTTTTGAACTATACCTTCTTATGTATAAATATGATGTGCTGCAAATTACAGGTATTTCAGCAAGGAAAACAGTGTCAGTGTGAGTTCTTTTTTATCAATAATCTGCCTACACAAATAAAACATAACTTTCAAACCGCTCAGTCCCACTCATTTCATTCGCGGTGACTAAGCGGGGAGGAAAAACCAGTGTGAGTGTGAGTTTGAGTGTGATTTCGTTCCCCACACAGTCTACGTAGCGTTAGCGGAGAGAGTGTGTGGTTTGAACGATATTCATTACTACAGTTTATTTTGAAACGAGCGGTTTAGGTTTCCGCAAAAACAACCACTCCATACCCAAAAGCCACCCCTCAGTACCCATTCGCCGCATATTTCCGGATAACTGATACCTGTATCCGAAATTCACTTTAGCCTGACTATTAAAAATAAATTGCAAGGCAGGGGCAAGATCAGTGAAGTAGCGATTATCATTGGTTGATTTTTGTCCTAATAATTCTAAATACAGATTCACATTAGTCTGGTTATAATTTTTATAGGTAACCGGAAAAAGTAAATAGCCAGCAGAAAGAGAATAAGAGACTGCATTTCTTTTATTGGGCGTAAGATCCCCTGCTGAACGTTTTCCGGCTACTGATATATAACTACCCGTAGCTGATATGGCTAGCTTATGGAGTAACTGCGTAATAATTAATCCAGACTGAAATCCGCTTTGATCGCCTTCTAAGGATATTTCATCGAACATTAATGGATTTTGGCTAAGGGAGAATTCGGCAAAAGCGGCCATACGTAGATGCTTGTACAAATCATCTTGAGAAAAAAAGCGATATTTTCCATACGCCCTAAATGACTCAGCACGGAAATTACTGGAATACATATCTGAAAGTGTAAATCCAAGATGCCACATAAAATTTTTACTGGCACCGAACATAATTTCCGAGCTACTGCGTGTTCCACCGGAGGCAGTGCCCGAAGAAGCAACCCGCTTCACCTGCTGCCGAACCCCCACCGAATGTGCCGGCATATTACTGGCTGGCTCGGAAAATACATATAACTCTTGTGCATGCACTGATACACCAATGCTGAGTGCCCAGCATACAAACAATTTTTTCATACTGCCTGAATTAAAACATGATTTTACAAGGTTACATGATATACCCGTGCAGATTGCGCTGCACCTGCAGGCGGACAACAAGACTGTCTTGTTCCTGTATTATAACAAGCCATTTTCGTGTACTGTGCATATTTTTTATGCTCTTTGGGCAGTAGAAATGACTTGTCTAACAAGGTAATCGTTTGTTTTCCTTTTAACACCTGTGCATTTACATTTACAAAATGATATACCTGGTTGTAGAGGGTAACATGTGTATCTTTCCCTACTGAGGTCTCCGGAAACTGTCCGGTTAACTGCAGCTTAGCTACAGAAAAACCTGCATCGGTAACGGCACGTGCCAGCAGATCGGGATCAACGGCAACATCGGATTTGAAGGTTAACTGGTAAGTTGACTGCTGAATATCTGGCTGTACCTTTTCTACATACGGAACGGCACTGAGCGCATTGTACACGGCTTTAGAACACATGGCGCAGGTTAATCCTGATGCCTGTAATTTACCGGATGTGATTTGGGCTGATGTTGATAAACTACCTAACAGCAGGAATAAACAAGAATAGATGAATTTCATTGTAAAAAATTTAAGAACCGGCTCTACCACTTAATAAGCAGTAGAACCGGTTGTAGTTTATTTTGCACAACAATCGCTGCAATTTTTCTTTGTGGTGGCTGCGGAACAATTTTTACAGCAATCAGCAGAAGCCTTCATACAATCTGCTTTAGCCATATTTTCTTTGCTGCAGCAGGCTTTTTGCATGGCTTGCTCACCAGCTTTTGCAGGAGCAGCTTTGCGCTTATACTGGCAACATTCTTCCAGATTTTTATAGGCTTCATCGTTGCCCAATAAATCACGGGTATCGTAACCAGCGGCGGCAATTTTTTCCTGAATTTTTAATGAACTGGTTTGATCAGCCGAATATTTTACCGCAAGCATTTTGGTAGTCTTATCCCAAGCAGCAGCAGTTGCACCGGCCTCTTTGGCGGCTGTTTCGATATTCTTTTTACACATCCCACAGTTTCCCCATACTTTAATGGTTTCAGACTTTTGGTTGCCAGATTGTGCAATGGCAGTAGCGCCAAACAAAACAAAGCTAATAGCTAATAATGCATACAAAGTTTTCATACAAATTTGTTTTAAATGAAAGTTGAAATAAATAAAAGTAAATACTACTGACTATCAAAGTGGATAGTCAAATAGATAAGCGGAGGAGCAAAAAGTATCCTACAGGCGAAAAACGCGGTTGCGAAGAAATACAGAAATTCGTTCCGATCCCGGGGGGGAAGCTGAAAAAGAAGTAACCGTTAACTCAGTTACTAAGGGCTGGGGAACAAAATAAGTAGTAACAGGGGCCGCTTCAACCAGTGGCATCGAATGAGCAGCAGTAAATTCTGGTTGTTTGGCATTATCGCTTAACTTAACCAAACGGGTTTCTGTTTTGCAACAGCCCTTCATGGTTTTTTTGCCGCATTTGCAAGAAGGTGTGGAAAATATAGACCAAGAGACAGAACTAACCTTACCCCGGCAATAGTGAATATTAATAGAAGCACCGCTGCTGGCAGCAATAAAACTGACACTCAATATAAGAGCTAACAGACGCTTCATAGAAATACAAAGGTACCCCTTTTTTAACAAATGGTATTTTAACAACTCTAAATACCTGTTAATTCACAAAACTCCACCAAATCCCAAAACGAAGCCATAAACCTACATTAGGATAATGGGGTGCCATTTTGCTGAGCTCGGTAAACTGGAATCCATTCTTGATACTTAATGTATTGAGGTTTTCTAGCCGAAAAAATCCCTTAAAGCTTCTAATACGGAAATGGGTAAAAAAGTTGATATCGGGGCGGTTAGAGAAGCTTTGACTACTCTGCACAAAAAACTGTCCAAGAAAGGGAGAATAATTATCCCGCTGAAATGGACTATGATAGATAACTTCAACCCCGGTTGAGAGGTTCAAATTTTTATAAAAAACGCCCTCAAACGCGATTCGGTTGCGGGTAAATAGGAAAGGAAGCTTAACAGGAGGATCACCTGTAGTTTGTTGTAAATGAACTTCGGTATACCAGTTCCAAAAGCGCGAAAGCTTGAATTTTTTGGCAAAATTCACCTGCAACACATTAAAGAGGGTTGCTTCTTGCCGGGCGGTAAAAAAACTATCAAAGTACATATAATTACTCACTCCATAATAACTGCCGGAAAGTTGCCATTGCTGGATTGGATTATCATACACCCCGAAGAAACGCACCACATTTTGTTTGTTGTAGGTTGTTCGGTTATTGATGGGGAAACTGCTAGAAAGATCGAACAACTGCGCCGGTGAACGATTTACATTTTGAAAACCTAAACTCAACGAGCCGATTTTTTTTCCTAAGCTTTTTTTCAGACTTACATATGCATCGTAATCTCCGGCGTTGAGTCCGTTCACATACAATCGCCCCCTGGCTTCAATATCCCATACCTGATTACGGGTGCGGTTGCGGTATTCTCCGGATGCGAATACATTATATAAACCACTGGTGGTAATGGTATCATTAAATCGACCTTGAATATTTTCTACGGTTACACCCAGTTTTAAAAACTGACTAAGGTTATTTTTTTCTGGATAGGATATTATGCTAAAAGTATTACTCAGTTTATTCCATTTATCTATGTAGCGAATCGTGTCGTTGGTATTTTTATAATTAAAATATTGTTGGTAACGAAGAGAATTTACTGAGTCTACATTGTAGTCGATAAACAGATATTCTCGGGTACTGTATTGTAGATCATGCTCAAATCGAATGCGGGGATAAAATAATTTGATAACGGTTGAGTCGGTAACCAGTGAATCTTTGGTGCCCAAATCGTAATGATGACGCAGAAAAAAGTTGGATTCCTTATAGATATTGCCCGTATTTACGCGGGTATTAAACGGGTTACGTGATGCGATACCGGAAATACCTAAACGGGTGCTCAATTCATATGCATCATTGAAAAGACTATCGAGCTTCTCCTCATTTTGCAGACCCCCATTTTCAGAAGCGGCATTTTTATTGGTTATGATAAAGAGTTGTGCCTCGTAGCGCTTATTCAGGGTTTGATAACGGGTTGTAAACCGGAAGTTATTGATACTGGCATTTTGATTTTTCAAATTACCCGGAGCATTGTTGAAACGATATTCGATGGAAAAATTAAAATTGCTCTTCTTATTCTGCGTATGCAAAAAACTAATCATCTGCTCGGCACTGCTGCCAAGGGAGTAATTGAATTCGGTATAGGGGCGGGTAGACTGAAACAGTCGGGTATTTTCGAGGGTAAATTTATAGATATCGAAGGCATGAAAGCCCGGATCGAATCCTGGTTGCATCAGTGGACTAAACAAAAAGGGATGCGCAGCTGAGCCGAGGTTGCCGGTGGTATAATAGGTGTAAGGGAGGGGCGAACGAAGGGAATAATCGTTGATGGAGGAATCGATTAACCGGTTTCGGGTAGAATCGAAATAGCGATAAAAGATAGTAATTGAATCGGCTTGGCTATCTCTGCGTTTGAGGGAATCGTTTCCGGAACTCTTTCGCATGGGCCTGCCCTGGCTATCATAAGTAAGATTACTGCTACTATTACTATTGCTAAAATTACTGTTATTCCGAACCTGTGCAGTAGCCCGTTGAACTGCCAAGCTGGTAATTACCAAACATATGAATACCCTTATCAATCGCATAGATAAATGGAGATGGGTGAAGGAAAAAACAGGGGTAGGTTGCAAACATCCATCATATATTCTGGAATAGATCAGGCAGGTAATTGTTGAACCAGTTGGGTAAACAATAGGGTTAATTTGGGTTCGGCAGCGGCAGCGGCCTGCAGCACTTCTTCGTGGGTGATGGTGTTTTCCTCTTCCCGAATACCCAAATCGGTAATTACGCTGATGGCAAACACCTTCATACCGGCATGCACGGCTGCAATCGTTTCTTGCACTGTACTCATGCCCACGGCATCTCCACCCAACACATGAATTAATTTATATTCCGCACGGGTTTCGAACGTAGGTCCGGTTACTCCCAGATAAACCCCTTCGTGTAGCTGAATCGAATTGGCAGCTGCCAGGTTTTTCACCTGTTGAATCAGTTGTTTGTTGTAGGGTTCACTCATATCGGGGAAACGGGTGCCCAGGGCATCTTCATTTTTTCCCAGCAAAGGATTTACCTGAAATAAACTGATATGATCGCGGATGATCATTAGATCTCCCACCTGAAATGCAGGATTAACGCCCCCGGCCGCATTGGATAGTAATAAGGTTTGCACACCCAGCATCCGCATTACCCGAACGGGGTAGGCAACTTGTTGGGCCGTATATCCTTCATAAAAATGAAATCGACCAGCCATTACCCAAACGGGAACACCCCCTAAGGAACCAAAAATCAAGCGACCGGTATGTCCCTCCACCGTGCTTATCGGAAAATGGGGAATATCCTGATAGGGAAATTCTTGCTCCACCACAATTTGATTGGCAAGGTTGCTGAGTCCACTTCCTAATATAATACCAATAGCAGCCTGTTTACTGCAGCGGGTATGGATAAACGCAACTGACTGCTGAAGTTGTTCGATGAGTACCGACATGAAACAAAATTGAATGACAAATATACTAATTATGCCGGGGATACCAGATTACCCCAAGGGAGCAGCCAAGATCTGGGGCATAAAAAAGCCCGCTGGGCTTTGGGCCGAACGGGCTGGTAAACAGGTAATAATGATTAGATTATTTTACGCGTTTTACGTTGACTGCATTAGGGCCTTTACGACCATCTTCTACATCAAAAATTACTTTGTCGTTCGCTTCAATCTGATCAATCAGACCGTTGGCGTGTACAAAAGTTTCTGTTCCGGACTGGTCGTGCTTAATAAAGCCAAAACCTTTTTCCTCATTGAAGAACTTTACAGTTCCTGTGATTTGTGTGCTCATTGTTAAATTTGAAAGTATAATTAAAGTGCAAAGGTACTCCGAATTAACGGGGATTCCTAATAATTTGGAAAGGATTAACAGAGTGCAATGGGTGGTAACAGGGGTAAGACACTATCCTTCAACCGTTTATCTAAAAATAGCTGAGGGCTTTCGGGTAAAATAATATATTTAACCCATTATTCAGTAAAACAACCCCGTTCAAAAACCTTTCCCTATGTTTTCGGTAAGCTATTTAGATATCTCTGGTGCATTGGGTATATTTGCATGCGGACTACTCACGCTGAATTTTCTGATGGGTATGTTACTGTCGGTTGCCTATGTTCGTTTGCCCATCTGGAAAAAACTACCACTGCATATCCAGAAAATCAATCTTATCCAACTTCACAATTATACAGCTTATGTTGCCTTGGCCTTGGTGCTTTTGCATGCTGGATTATTGGTGTTGGATAAAGATTTGGGCTTTACATGGCAGGATATTATTTGGGGATTGGGTGCACCTAAGCAACCGGTATTTGTGATGCTGGGTAGTTTATCGATGTTGGGATTGGTATTGCTACTTGTTACCACCCAAAAATTCATCAAGCGCAGGTTAGGCTTTCGGCTTTGGAAAAATATTCACTTACTCTCTTATATTCTTACCCTACTTTTTTTCGTGCATGGAATTTATATGGATCCTCTTTTAAAAGACCGGTCTCCCGACTGGTTAGATGCAGAAAAATTGGTGATAGAATTGGGTGCCTTTGTTATGTTGGTAGCGATACTTTTACGGGTGCGCTATCATTTTCAGCAAAGCAACCGAACTCAGGTGGATTGATGTTATTTTGATTCGCCCCTGATCTACTATTTCCGAAGTTCTACTAAGTTCCCATTTATAAACCAGAACTGTTGGGTTAATTATGGAAACGTTCCCCTTTAGCAATAATCAAAAGGTTACCGAGAGTCTGTATTTATTACGGTAGAAAACAGCAACCAGTACAGTATTTGTACTTTTTCAATTATTTAGTTACATTTTATCATATAATAAGCAGTAAATACCATTATTTAGTGGAATAATTACTAAATTTGTATAGAAATGATTGCTTTAGAGGAGGTAGACCAATTTCTCCGGCAGATGAAGGAAAAAATAGCTGTATTTGATGTGGTGTTTCGATATCGGGATAAAAATCTAGCAGCCTTGGTTGAATTGGATATTACACCTACAGCCCGAAATGCCTGTTTACTTCAGCTAGCTGCTGAAGATTACTATTCGGGTCCAAATAAAGACACCTATGATGCATCGCTACCTGATTATTATGAGTTTGGCATAGCCCTAAAAAAAAGAACGGTTTATATAAAAATCAGTCTAGGCAAAGTAAACAAACCAGTTGATTGCCTATCGTTTCACCTAGCTGAATTTCCTATAACCTATCCGCTTAAACACAAAAAACTATGAAAGAGAATATTACCTGTGCATACTGTGATGGAGTAGCCCTATTGAAAAAAGATAAAAAGGAAATAAAGTACCGAAAAGATGTGTTTACCATTTTGGCACATTTTTACCAATGTGAAAGTTGCAAAGAGCGGTTTACTAATTCCGAAACCGATACCATCAGTCTATTACAAGTACATAACCAATACAGAGAAAAATATCATATCCCCTTTCCCGATGAGATAGCAGATATCCGAAATACCTATGGCTTATCGGCATCAAAAATGAGTGAGGTTTTAGGTTTAGGTGCCAATGGATACAGCAACTATGAAAATGGAGAGATTCCAACACCCGCTATTGGCAATTTATTAAGTGCAGCTGCAGAAGTAACCACCTTTCTTCAATTTGTAAATAAAGCCAACACCCATTTTTCAGAAAATGCACTAAAAAAAACCAATGAAAGAATGCAGGAATTGATAACGGAAACCCAACAAAAGGAATCCGTTTACCAACTACTAAACAGCCACACGAATCCAGGTCACTTTACAGGATTTAAAAAAACGAACCCACAAAAAATCGCTGCGCTTATAACCCATTTTATTCAACATGGGAAGTCAGCTTTTAATGATAAATTAAAACTCAATAAACTATTATTTTTTTCCGATTTCCACCATTTTAAATGCAAGGGTGTATCTATTTGTGGGTTGAGTTATCGGGCAATACAATACGGACCTGTGCCCTCGCAGTATGATAATATTTATAGGTATCTGGAAAACGAACAAATTATTTCCGCTAAATTTTTGCGGATGCCTAATGGGGCCGCAAGAGAAGTATTTCTATCCAATAGCGATTTCGATGAATCTTTATTCTCAGATACGGAGCTAGCAACATTAACTCATATCACCAAGCAATTTTCAAATACGCCCACCTGGCATATGGTGGAATTGAGTCATAAAGAAAAAGCCTGGAAAGAACTGGCATCTCAAAAAGCCTTTATCAGCTATCAGCAATATGCGTTTGATTTGAAATCAGTGTAAGCTAAATAAGCAGAAGGCTTACTAGATAAAGCTAAGACTTATACAGACTGATATTTCTCCTGCTTCAACGACATATAAGCCCAAATAGCACTCGATAACATCAACAGAAATCCCAGGAAAAACGATACGCCTGGAAAATAAACGGGTGCTTTGGAACTGATAAAATACGAGAACAGACTCGTCATCATCAAAGGCCCTACGATGGTGGTAGTGCTGATTAAGCTCGTGAGTGCGCCTTGCAATTCGCCTTGTTCATTGGCAGGTACATGTCCGGATATGATTGACTGCAAAGCTGGACCAGCAATGCCCCCTAAGCAATAAGGAATCAGAAATAAAAACATCATCCAAGTTGAACTGGCAAAGGCAAACAATAACATCCCGAGGGCATAAAGGCTGAGCCCCAAGTACACACTTTTTTCATTGCCAATTTTTGGATTGATTACTCGCACCAATCCTCCTTGCACAGCACCCACTAAAATGCCCACCGCACCTAAGGAAATACCAATCATTTTTTTACTCCAGTTAAACTTTTCGATGTTAAAGAAACTCCAGTTAGTGTTTACTGCATGAGAAGCGAGGTAAATCAGTACAAAACATCCTACCAGTCCGCCCACTGCCGGATACTTTTTCAAGTGCATCAATGATCCAATGGGATTGGCGCGTTTGATATCGAAGGCTCTTCTGTTTTCTGCGGACAAAGATTCGGGCAGTACGAAGTATCCATATAAACAGTTGGCAAAAGCTAAGCCGGCAGCTACCATAAAAGGTATCCGCTCGCCCAATTCGCCCAGGAAGCCACCTATAACAGGACCAATTACAAATCCCAATCCAAAAGCAGCCCCAATCATTCCAAAATTCTTAGCGCGGTTTTCGGCTGTGCTAATATCAGCTATATAAGCAGAAGCAGTGGTAAAACTGGCACCAGTAATTCCCGCGATGGCTCTTCCTACAAATAACCAGGCGATTGTTGGGGCGAATGATAATAGAATATAATCAACCCCAAAACCAAAAAGTGAAAACAATAAAACGGGTCGGCGGCCATAGCGATCGCTTAAGCTTCCTAAAACCGGTGCAAACAAAAATTGCATGATAGCAAATGTAAACGTAAGCCATCCGCCGATTCTGGCAGAATAACTCATATCCGGATTGCCGGTAAGGTGCGTAATCAGGGAAGGAATTACGGGGATGATGATACCAAATCCCACCACATCAATCAGCAGGGTGATAAATATAAAGCCGATGGCGGCACTGCGTTTGTTTTCCATTGATTATATCGCTTCAGGTACAATTTCACGTTGGGTATTAGGTACTTCTAAAATTAAGTCTGCACCAAAAAGAGAAGCAGGGGTATGATAGCCCGGTGTAACATTTCCAGCCAATACTTTTTGAGTGATAAGTAAACTAGTGATGGCGGTAAGGGTATATCCTTCTGCTGTGCGTAATCTGGCAGTAAAAGTTTTACCCGCAGCATTGGTTGCCTGTGCCCAGATTAAGCTGGTTGCTTTTTCCCGCATCTCATCGGAAGGACCGGCGGGTTTTTGCTTGATTTTTTTCTTGTAGTAATTTTTTACAAAATCGAGTCGCAAAATCCAGTTAAACATACCCTGCCAGCGCAGCATCTTAAAGGTTCTGGGAGAGGAACGGGTGTAGGTTACAATATTGGGAATACCGGTGGTAGTGTAGGCAGTAGAAATATCGCCCCAAGGAATGGACATACAGAAAATAGATTTCAATCCAAAATCAATCCACTTCCCTTTTTCTCCGATGGGTTTTTTTACAATCTTTCCTCCCTCACGTGCGGCGCCACTTCCTCCCAGATTTTCGGCCATAGTAGTGGCAGTGCCATGCGATAACATGCCGCCAAGAGTAGCAAAAGCCAGTTCAAGATGGGTTGCATCGGGCAGATGATTTTTCACAAACAGGGCCATACAATCGGTGGGCACTACATCAAATCCCACACCGGGCATGATTAATATGCCGGAGTCGAGGGCTTTTTGGTGAAAGCGTTTCCCCATTTCAAATACCGTAATCTCTCCGGTGATATCTAAATAGTGTACGCGATTTCGGATACAGGCTTCCATCATAGGAAGGGCGGTGTGCTGAAAGGGACCGGCAGCATGCAGTACTACCTGAATTCCGGTAAGCAAGGCGTCTACTGCTTCGGGCTTATCTAATGCGGCGATTCTATATTCCAGGGAATATTGTTCGGCAAGTGGACGGATAGCCGCTTCGGAGCGACCCGCCAGAATGGGGCGAACCCCATAGTCGGCTGCCATCCGGATAATCAATCCGGCTGTATAACCATTGGCTCCATAGAGCAGAAAATTGGGTAATTGCATATAGCAAATATACTTGATGTTGATGTAGTACCCTCAGGTAAATTTACCGGCCCATGAACCGAAAAGATTCGATATTTGTTATCTTGCCAGTTCGAAATGATTATCTGTAAAACAAGTAGCTAGTTCAGCAACCCATTTTACCTCTAAACTTCATAGATTTTAGTACCCATGAAAAAAATTTTACTCCTAATTGTTTTTGGCTGCTCACAAAGTTTGTGGGCTCAAACCCTTAGTCCACTCGAACAGAAAATTGTGGATGCTGTTAACAACAAAATGGCTTATGCCGAAGCCTTGCTGAAAGAATCAGTTGACATCAACAGCGGTACACTTAACATTGCTGGGGTTAAAAAAGTAGGAGACGTATTTGCCCGTGAATTTAGCAAAGCCGGACTCACACCCGAGTGGGTACCCCTGCCGGATTCGCTGCGCCGGGCGGGACATCTGGTTGCTACCCGCAAAGGTACCAAAGGGAAAAAATTATTTTTAATTGGTCACCTCGATACGGTGTTTGAACCCGATATGCCCCCAAATCCATATAAGAAACTGAATGATTCAACCGCTACTGGTCAGGGCGTGAATGATATGAAGGGAGGAGATGTTGTAGCGATTATTGCCCTGCAGGTATTAGAAGAAATGGGTTTATTGAAAGATGCCACCATCGTTGCTTATTTTACCGGAGATGAAGAACGCTCCGGTTCACCTACCAGCGTATCTCGCAAAGATTTTATTGAAAGAGCCAAAAGCTGCGATGTTGCCCTCGGCTTTGAAGGTGCCAGTGGATTGCGCAATGTAGCTACCGGCCGCCGTGGCTCCAGCGGATGGGAATTAAAAGTAGCCGCCAAAACCGGTCACTCCGCCACCATATTTACCCCCAATGCCGGCTATGGCGCTATTTATGAAGCCGCCCGCATTCTCAATAGTTTCCGCGAAGAATTGAGCACAGAAAAATACCTCACTTTTAATCCAGGTATTATTATTGGCGGATCGGAAATGAGCTACAACGAAAAAACTGCTAAAGGGGATGCAATCGGAAAAACCAATATCATTTCTCCTGCTACTGTTGTTACTGGTGATCTGCGGTTTTTAACTGAAAAGCAAAAAATTGCTGCCCGCGAAAAAATGACGGCCATCACACAACGCAATCTGGGTGGCACTTCTGCTACTATAAGATTCAAAGATGGCATTCCCGCTATGGAACCTACTGAAGGTAATGATGCGATTCGTGCCGTAATCAGCGATGTTACTGTGGCAATGGGTCTCGGCCCAACAGTTGCCGGAGATCCGGGTTCGCGTGGTGCAGGCGACATTTCTTATGTGGCAAAATACCTGAGTGGAGTAGATGGCTTGGGCGCTTCCGGAAAAGGAGCCCATGCCCCGGGTGAAACCATTAACCTGAAAGAATTTCCCTTACTGATACAACGAACTGCCTTACTCATCCATCGCCTGATTCAACCTTAATAGTTCTTCATGCCAATTGCCCGTACACTTCGCCTTTCCCTTTTATTGGTTTTTACTTTACTTGTTACTACCGCTTTTAAAGACCCGAAACGCGCCTACTATTTGATAAAAGTTTATCAACTGCAATCGCAGGAACAGATAAATGCGATGGACACCTACTTATCCAAAGCTTATCTGCCGGCATTGCACCGGGCAGGATATAAACACATCGGGGTATTTTATCCGGCAGGTCAAGACACGATGAAGGAAAAGAAAATCTATGTGTTTATTCCTATTGGCAATATCAATAAAGTAGCGCAAATTGAAGAGTTGCCCCTTAAAGACAATCAACTGCAAGAAGCCGGTACGGCATTTTGGAATGCTGCCTACAATGCAGCTCCTTATCAGCGAATGGAAAATATCATCATCCAAGCATTCCCCCTTATGCCGGCTCACGAAGTACCTCAGCTGGCAGGCAATAAGGAAGACCATATCTATGAACTAAGAAGCTATGAGGGTCCAACAGAAAGGCTCTATCGGCAAAAAGTAAAGATGTTTAATGCGGGAGGTGAAATTGATTTGTTTAAGCGTCTTCAATTTCATGCTGTGTTTTATGGGGAAGTGGTGGCAGGCAGTAAAATGCCGAACCTGATGTATATGACCAGCTTTGATAATATAGCTGAAAGAGAAGCGCATTGGAAAACTTTTCGGGAGGATGCCCAGTGGTTGAGCATTAAGGATTTACCGGAATTCTTACATACTGTTTCGAAAAACAATCAGGTATTATTACGGGCGAAAAGTTACAGTGATTTCTAACGCGTATAATTGCGCTTGGAATTATCGAAAAAAATTCGTTGAAACTTTTGGAAAGTTCTGAACTTTCCAAAAGTTCAGAACTTTCCAAAAGGGTACGTATATCTACTCGTTAAGCTCGGGAATTTCTACTTGCTAGGGTCGGATTTATTACTCGTTTCTGAATACCACTACTCCGTCAAAAGCATCCACCAACACCTTTTTAGTATTGTCTATTTCTCCCGACAACAACTTCTTGCTCAAGGTATTCACAATTTGTTTTTGTATCAGTCTTTTCAAAGGACGGGCACCCAGCTGTGGATCAAATCCCTGTTCAGCCAATAACTCCAGCAAATAATCGGTAAACTCCAATTCTACCTGATTTTTGGCCGTCATCGCTTGTAAGCCTGCCAATTGAATTTTCACGATATCCATGATCTGCTTTTTCATCAGCGGACGGAACATGATTATCTCATCTACCCTGTTTAAAAACTCAGGACGGATGGTTTGCCGTAACAGGTTCATCACTTCCACCTTCGCTTTTTCAGTAACTTCTTCTACATTATTCTCACTTACCGATTCAAAAGCATCCTGTATCAGGTGACTGCCGATGTTGCTCGTCATAATAATGATGGTATTTTTAAAGTTCACCACCCTTCCCTTATTATCGGTTAACCTGCCATCATCCAGCACTTGAAGTAATATATTCCAAACATCCGGATGGGCTTTTTCAATTTCATCTAACAGCACCACACTATAAGGTTTGCGGCGAACCGATTCGGTTAATTGTCCACCTTCATCATATCCCACATATCCGGGAGGGGCACCAACTAAGCGTGAAACCGAATGTTTTTCTTGGTATTCACTCATATCAATCCGCGTCATCATCCCTTCGTCGTCGAACAAATAATCGGCCAATGCTTTTGCCAGTTCGGTTTTACCTACTCCGGTGGTTCCCAGAAAAATTAACGATCCAATGGGTTTACGGGGATCTTGTAAGCCGGCCCTACTTCTGCGGATGGCATCGGCTACGGCGGTGATGGCTTCTTCTTGCCCAACCACCCGCTTATGCAATTCATCTTCGAGGTGCAATAATTTTTCGCGCTCACCCTGCAGCATTTTAGTTACGGGTATGCCGGTTGCCTTGGCTACGTTTTCGGCGATATCTTCAGCATCCACTTCTTCTTTTAGCAAGCGCTTTTCGGTAGATGCATCAATGGCTTTGGTAAGTTCTTGAATAACCGCTTCCTGCTCTTTAATTTTTCCGTAGCGAATTTCAGCCACCGTACCATATTCCCCATTTCTTTCCGCCTGATCGGCCTGTAGCTTTAGATCTTCAATGGTTGACTTGGCAGTTTGTACCTTTTCTACCAGTTCTTTTTCCTGCTTCCAGCGGGCTTTGAGGGTATCACGTTCAACTGCCAGGTTGCTGATTTCTATATTCAGCTCTTTCAATTTTGCTTCATCATTTTCGCGTTTGATGGCTTCGCGTTCAATTTCTAACTGACGAATCTGGCGTTCGAGTTTATCCAGCTCTTCGGGCATGGAGTTCATCTCGAGGCGCAGCTTGGCGGCACTCTCATCAATTAAGTCGATGGCTTTATCGGGCAGAAAACGATCCGTCATGTAGCGGGCCGATAATTCAACGGCCGCAATAATGGCTTCATCTTTAATGCGCACATGGTGATGGGTTTCGTAGCGGTCTTTCAATCCACGCAAAATAGAAATCGCATCTTCATTAGAAGGCTCATCAATCATCACTTTCTGAAATCTTCTCTCCAGTGCCTTATCTTTTTCAAAATATTTCTGGTATTCGTTTAGGGTGGTGGCACCAATGGCTCTGAGTTCGCCTCTGGCAAGTGCGGGCTTTAATATATTGGCCGCATCCATGGCTCCTTCCCCACCCCCAGCCCCAATCAGGGTATGTATTTCATCAATAAACAAAATAATTTCTCCCTCACTGGTTGTTACTTCCTTCACCACGCCCTTTAAACGCTCTTCAAATTCTCCCTTGTATTTAGCACCGGCAATCAGCTGGCCCATGTCTAAGGCAAAAATAATTTTCGAACGCAGGTTGTCGGGCACATCGCCGTTAATAATGCGCATGGCCAATCCTTCCACAATCGCTGTTTTACCAACGCCGGGCTCTCCTACTAAAATGGGATTGTTTTTGGTTCTGCGGGTAAGGATGTGCAGGGTTCTACGAATCTCTTCATCTCGACCAATTACGGGGTCTAACTTTCCCTGACGGGCCAAATCATTTAGGTTCTTCGCATATTTATTCAGTGTGTTGTGCTGGGTTTCTTGGGTTTGCGACTGAATGGTTTCTCCCTTACGTAAATCTTTTATGGCAGTAATCAATCCTTTTTCGGTTAGTCCTGCCGCTTTTAGCGCAGCCGCTATATCATCATTCACCTGCAGCAAAGCAAGCAAAAGATGTTCCGTACTTACAAATTCATCTTTAAATTCTTTTAGGGCAGCGGTAGCTTTTAACATCACATTGTTTAGGTCTCTGCCTACTTGTTGCGCCGGCTCTCCTCCCTGTATGCGAGGCAGCTTTTGAATACTCTCTGCAATCTTGGTTTCTAGCAGCCGCACATTTACATTGTTTCTTTTCAATAGATACTGAATAGGACTGTCTTTATCTAACAACATCGCCTTAAGCAAGTGAGCCGTTTCTATAGACGGATTACCTGCTGTAAATGCTTCCTGCTGGGCAGCCTGAATCGTTTCTTGGGCTTTAATAGTGTACTGGTTCAGATTCATAGTAAGTTTGTTTTAATTCGGAACTACGTGGCTTACAATTGAATTAAAAAAAATGCATGTTTTTTAACGCACCCAACGCACCAATAAACCTGTAAATTCCGATATCTTTATAATACATATCAAACCTCTATCCAATTCAATTATTCGGAAACTATGTCGCTTCTACTCAATAAAAACTGCTGGAAAGTCAGTGCTTTGGCCGTTTTCCTGTTATTTTTTCAGTCCGCACAGGCCCAAAGCTTTGCCGACCCTATCTTGCAATTCGAGCGTTCCGGCAAAGATTTCGGCAACCATGCAATCCTGGCCATTATTCAACCCGGTAAGCCGGTATTCGTAAAACCTATGGGTGAGATGACGGCGAAAGACCAAGCCCCGCTAGGCAGTATCAGTCAGTGGCTTACTACTGCCCTGATTTTAAGCTATGTAGATGCCGGCAAGATTAGTTTAGATGATAAGGTTAGTCAATACATCCCCATCTTCACCAAATATGCCAAAGGGTATATAACCATTCGCGATTGTCTTACGCATTTTTCGGGCATTGAAGCAGATCAGATAAAGATGTCTTCTTTTGAAACCAACACAAAATTTTCGTCGCTGCAAGAAGAGGTGGAAAGCTATGCAACCAAAAGAGAAATCAAAGCCAACCCCGCTACTGAATTCTGGTATAGTCAGGTGGGATTAAACATGGCGGCCCGGGTATTGGAAGTGATTACCCGCAGGGGATTTGAGCAGTTGATGGCAGAAAAAATCACTCGACCATTGATGATGCGTAGCACCAGCTTCTCCAGTTTTGGTGCCGCAAATCCTTCCGGGGGTGCAGTGGGCTCTGCCAACGACCTGAGCAATTTTATTACCATGATTTTGAATAAGGGTATGTTCAATGGTAAAAGAATATTAAGCGAGGCTTCTGTGCAGGAAATGCAAAAAGTACGTACTTCCCCATCCCTCATCAAATATGCGCCGGTACAAGCTACTGGATTGGCTTATACTATGGGGGCCTGGGTAGCTTCCACCAATACGGAGGGAGTGGCTACTGCATTGGACTGTCCGGGCCTGTGTGGCAGTTGGGCCGGAATAGACTGGTGCCGTAATTATGGATTTATCGTATTAACCAGAAAGATGGAAAACACAGAAAAGTCAGACGCCTATAAACGAATCCGAAAGGCACTGGATGATCAGTTGCCGGCAACCTGTAATTAAAAGAAAATATATCAGTACTGCCGAACAACATAGCGTCCTTGTAAAATCACTTGCAGCAAACCTGGGCTTTACGTATTGCGGTATTGCGCGCGCAGAGCAGTTAGACGAAGATGCCCGCCGGCTGGAACAATGGTTGAATAAGGGTATGCATGGCACCATGCAATACATGGAAAATCATTTCGACCTGCGCATTGATCCCCGCAAGCTGGTACCCGGAACGCAATCGGTAATTACACTCTTGCTCAATTATTTTCCCACGCAAAAACAATCACTAGATCAACCGCAGATTGCTAGTTATGCGTATGGGGAAGATTATCATTTTGTAATAAAAGATAAATTACATACCCTCTTGCAACAAATGCGGGAAAAAATCGGCGACGTTCAGGGCAGAGGACTGGTAGATTCCGCTCCGGTGTTGGAACGCAGCTGGGCAGTTAAAAGTGGATTGGGCTGGGTGGGTAAGAACGGAAATCTAATTAACCGCAAACAAGGTTCTTTTTTCTTTATTGCTACGCTGATGGTTGATATTCCGCTTGCCTATGATAGTCCCTTGGTAAAAGATTATTGCGGCACTTGTACCCAATGTATTGATGCCTGCCCTACTGATGCCATCCTGCCCGATAAAGTAATTGATGGCAGCAAGTGCATCAGCTATTTTACCATTGAACTAAAAGATCAGCTGATACCTAATGAGTTGAAGGGAAAGTGGAACGACTGGATGTTTGGTTGTGATACTTGTCAGGACGTATGCCCTTGGAACCGGTTCAGTCGTCCGCATTCAGAAACTCGTTTTAAACCCATACCCGAAATATTAGAACTGAGTACCGGAGAATGGGAGCAAATGGGAGAAGCCGCTTTTAAACAAATTTTTGGCCGCTCACCGTTACTACGAAGAAAATACAAGGGGATTCAAGAGAACTTACGTTTTATTAAAACCCCGCCCACTAAGGAGTTGTGAGCAGATAATCGCTGAGACGTTGCAAATTCGTTTGTAGTTGCGGACCCATGATTTTTTCGTTCATCATTGAACCCAGTCTTTCCCAAGGCCACCAACCTACCGCCTGTTCAAACTGCCATTGAACGGTACATCCCTGTCCACCCGGTATTGAAATCAGCTGCATGGTGGAAATTTGAACAGTTCCATTTTCGGGATGCCATTCAGACAATAGCAAAGTATCGTTGCGGGTTATCCAGTTTACCCGAAGCTTACCCAATTGAAAAGTACTATCGTTCACCATAGAAACTTCCGAACTATCTAAGCCCTGCATCCACTGCGGCCATTGTTGTATGTTTTGCAACAGGGGAAGTACTTTGGTGTGGGCTACCGGTAAATCAATTGCGCGGGAAACCACCACACGAGAAGGCATCAGCATGCCAATGCCAAACAATAACAACGATAATACCAACACACTGATTAAAATAAAACGAATTTGCCGCATAGTTAATCCCACTTAAAAGTTTTAAACGCAACGGTATATACTAGCACCGTCCATATACCCAATACCCCTAATTCGCTCCAGCAGGCTGATAAACTGGCCCCTTCAAAAGCGATGTTGCGCATGGCTGTATTAAAATGAGTTAGGGGCAATACTTTACAAATAGGTTGTAACCAGGAGGGGAAAGTTTCGATGGGAAAAAAAGTTCCTGCCAATAAAAACTGGGGAAGGGTAATCAAATTGGCAAAGGGTGGAATGGTGCTTTCGGTTTTCGCTATGCTGCTTACGATAAAGCCAAAGCCCATGAATAAAACCAATGCAAGAAAGCTAAGCAGCATGATGTTAAAAAAAGTTAGCCATCCATGCACCAGTGTAAACTGAAAGGCAAAATGCCCAACTAGAATAATAATGATAGCCGTCATCATCTGAAAAATCACCCGACTAAAGGCTTCTCCTAAAATAATATACGGCCTTCGTATGGGGGTAGCATAAAAACGTTTCAATACCAGTTGCTGCCGAAGATTAAAGAACAAGAAGGCTACTCCAAACACACCGGCACTAAGTAGGGAAAAGCCTAATTGTCCGGGTAAAATAAAATCGATGGTACGATAAATACGTCCGGGAATTTTTTGAACCTGACTATTCACCAATGCAATGGTGGGAGCACTGGCATAGGTTTGTTGGTTAATGCCGGCAATAATTGCATTGAGAATTGAGGTAAGTACCTGCAAGTTTTGGGGATTCACCGCGTCGGAACTTTGGAGGTCGATAAAATAAGGTGGAGTAGGCAAGGAAGATTTTCGGATGGAGATTAGGGCAGTAATCCTTCCCTTTTCCAGATCTTCGCGCAAGGTTACCGAATCTTTTTGGACTACTTTTATACCCGACATTTTTCGGATAGCAGAAAAAACGGGATTGGCAGTATCAGATTGTGAAGTAAAAGCAACACTCACCGAAATTTTTCCGCTACTGCCGATAAAACCAAATACCAAAATAAAAATCAGAGGGAAAGCTATACTGAATAACACTGCGGAAGGGCTGCGGAATATTGCCCGCAAACTTGCTTTAGTGATGGCCAACATGGCCCTTATTTGACTGTAATTACTTTCCATGCATCAATATAAATCTTTCCAAACTATTTTACCTGAAATGTAAAAGGCATTTTCATTTGTGGGGTGCCTACCATACTTTCGATGCCCTTCCATTGTTCCATCCAGTAAATAGCATCCACGCTAAGTTCTTCCTTAACCACCGAACTGCGAACAGATTTTTTATATCCTTCCGTAAGCTCTTCGAGCAAAGTTTTTTTCTCGGGATATTCTCGAACGCTGTAGCTGGTTACCTTACTAATTTTAGCTGCACATAAAACTGCATCTTGTAGGGTGCCAATTCTGTCTGTTAAACCCACTCCAATGGCACGTTTGCCGGTCCATACCCTACCTTGTGCGATGCTATCCACCGACACCACCGACATTTTTCTTCCCTCCGCCACGCGGCTTTTGAAAGTGTAATAAATAGAATCTACCGAAGCTTGGAAAAATTTCTTTTCGGGTTCAGTGAGTGAGCGGTCGATGGCTCCCATATCGGCAAAGGGGGCAGTTTTTACGCGATCGAAACCTACGCCCAGCTTATTTTGAAAAAACTTTTCCAGATTGGGAACAATACTAAATACGCCAATAGAACCGGTGATGGTATTTTCATTGGCGAATACCGAATCGGCATTACAAGCAATGTAATATCCGCCGGAGGCAGCCACATCTCCCATACTTACTACAACGGGCTTAGATTTACGGGTTAGGCTAATCTCGCGCCAGATCACATCACTGGCCAATGCAGAGCCGCCGGGAGAGTTAACGCGTAATACAATGGCTTTGATTGATTTATCCAACCGCAATTTTCTAATCAAACTCCGATAGGCATCGCTACCAATTCCCTCATTAGATTCACTTCCACCTGCGATATCTCCATTAGCATAAATGATGGCAATACGGTCGCCGCCGCTTTGGCGAAAATCAGTTGCTTTGGAATATTGAGAGAAAGTTACAAAGTTGGCCTTATCATCCGCACCCAATCCAACCTGTTGATTCATTTTTGTTTTAAACTGATCATCATACATCAGATCATCCACCAACTTGTGTTTACGGGCATCGGAAGCCGATTGAATAGCACCCGTAAGCGCCAGCCGATGCAACTCCGCTGTATCAATTTTGCGAGATGCTGAAACGGCTGCAAGCAAATGATTGTATAAATCGCCCAACCATATACTGGTTTGTAAACGATTGGCGTCGGTCATTTTATATTCGCGGAAAGGTTCTGTTGCACTTTTAAATTTACCAGCATAAAAAATCTGAGGCTGGATATCAAGTTTCTCCAGCATACCTTTTAAAAAGAAAAGACTACTAACCATTCCAGAAAATTCGAGTCCGCCCTGTGGATGAGTAGCAATAAAATCACTTACGCTGGCAACATAATACGCTTTTTGAGAAATGGTTTCTCCATAAGCATACACAAACTTTTTACTGCTTTTAAAATCGAGCAAGGCTTTTCGCAATTCTTCGCTGGCAGCATATCCATTGGCATTTCCAGCACACTGGATATAAATTCCTTTCACCAGCGTATCATTTTTTGCGGCCTTAATCATGCGTACCATATCATACAACGAAGGAATGTCGTTTTCCGTTTTATTCATAAAAGCAGAAAAAGGATCATCCTTACTTTGCTCTGGAAAATTAGTTGAAAGGTCTAGCACCAAAACTGCCTTAGCATCGATGGTAGATTTATCGTCTGATGAGGCCAAGGCAACGATCCCAATCAGCAGAAAAAACCCCATTACAGTAAAAATGATGAGCGCCAGCAAGGAGGCAAAGAAAATCTTAAAGAAACTTTTCATGTTGTTGAAATAATTAAAAAACAGAATTTACCGATATACTAAATAAGTAAAGGTACCATAACCCATCCAACCTACCCTATAAATTACTTACTTTCGAACGAATTTCGGGGAAAAAATGGTTTGCCGGCTTCTGGACTATGAAACTACAAAACTAAGCTACCCAAATAAATATAAATTATATGAATCGTGCCTATTTACTGATAGGTGGTAATACCAAAGATCCGCTGCAACAGCTATATAGGGCCGAACGGCTGATTGCAGAGCGCTGTTGCGACCTCCTGCTAATGAGCCGTATTTACCGAACTGCTGCCTGGGGCCCTATTCCACAGGCCGACTTTTTCAACAGGGCGCTGTTGGTGGCTACTTCACTAACTGCAACCCATTTATTGCACACCCTGCTGCAAATTGAAACAGAAATGGGAAGAATTCGTACAGAAAAAATGGGTCCCCGCCTGATAGATATCGACATTTTGTTATTAGATGATATGCAAGTTGAAACTCCGGAACTTATCATCCCCCATCCCCTGCTGGCAGCCCGCAGATTTGCACTGCAACCCCTTACCGAAATTGCCCCTCACTTGCCGCATCCGGTATTGGGTAAAACCATCGAAACTCTCCTGAATGAATGTACCGACAAGGGAGATGTGCAAAAAAAATAAGGCATCCAATGGGATTGGTAATTAATTTTACCAGATTGCATGAAACATCATTTTATTACAGTTGAAGGAAATATCGGTGCAGGAAAAACTACCCTGAGTCATTTATTGGCCAAGCATTACAATGCCCGCTTGGTATTGGAAGAATTTGCCGACAACCCTTTTCTCGCGAAATTTTATGAGCAGCCGAAACAATATGCTTTTCCAGTTGAGTTATTTTTTATGGCAGAGCGATATAAGCAGTTGAAAGATATGGTACATAGCAAAGACCTGTTTCAAAGCATCACTGTGTCGGATTATCTTTTTACCAAGTGTCTCTTGTTTGCTAAAGTAAATCTTCCCGAAGAGGAATTTCGGTTGTACCAGAAATTGTTCGATATTATCCATCAGCAACTGGTATTTCCCGATATCATTATTTACTTGCATGCCCCAGTTCAAAAATTGCAACAGAATATACGAAAAAGAAATCGTTCCTACGAATTGAATATCCCCGACGAATACCTGTTTAGTTTGCAGGAAACCTATACCAGCTATATCAAACAACACAATATCACCACCATTTTTATTGATGCCAGCAATGCCGATTTTTTGGGTGATCCCCGGCATTTGCAAGTAGTGATTGATGCACTGGAAAAAGATATAGAAAGGGGACAACATTATTTTAGTTTGCCGGAATAGGAGATTTGTGCTGAATGAATAATTTTAAAAAATACCCATGACCAAACAGGGAAACGACCCCATTGCAGCCCTTCGCATCAAAGAGTTTAAACACCTGATGATTGGCAGGTTTTTATTCATCATGGGTTTGCGGATGATGGGCACCCTAGTTGGATGGTGGATTTACGAATTAACCAACGACCCATTCGCCATCGGATTGATTGGATTGGCAGAAGTTATTCCCGCCGTTTCACTATCGCTCTATGCGGGCCATATTATCGACATCAGTGAAAAGCGCAAGCTGTTATTACGCGGGGTAGTTGCCTATTTATTGTGTGCCATTGTGCTTACCGCCTTATCAACCCGATACTCCTATCAACAGCTGAGTGAAAACAGCATTGCTTTTTGTATTTATGTGGTAATTTTTTTCACCGGCATCTTCCGCTCCTTTACTGGTCCTTCTTTCGGCACAATGATTGGTAGCATCATTCCCAAAGAATTGCTGGCAAATGCAACCACCTGGAATCAGGGTATTTGGTTGTCGGCCTCGGTAATCGGTCATGCACTGGTAGGTTTTTTAATTGTGGGATTAGGTAATACCGGTGCCTTACTGATTATCTGCACATTGGTAATCACGGGACTCGCCTATCTCTTCCAACTAAAATCTAAGCCCCCTCTCAACGAAAAAGGAGACAAGAAAACCCTAGAAAGTGTGAAAGAAGGATTACGTTTTGTTTTTTCTACTAAGGAAGTACTTGGTGCCCTATCCCTTGATTTATTCGCAGTATTATTTGGCGGTGCGGTTGCTATGATTCCTGTTTTTGCTAAGGACATTTTAAAGACTGGTCCGATAGGCTTTGGCTGGCTAAATGCCGCAGCAGATATAGGTTCTATTCTGATAGTAATCTGCTTAACCTTATTCCCCTTAAAAAAACAACAGGGTAAAAAATTACTATTTGCTGTTGCCGGATTTGGCATTTGCATTATTCTGTTCGGTATCTCCCAATGGTACTGGCTTTCGTTTACCGTATTGTTATTAAGTGGGTTGCTGGATGGCATAAGCATGGTAATTCGTGGAACAATTTTACAACTCAAAACACCCGATCACATGCGGGGTAGGGTAATGAGCGTGAACTCTATGTTCATCAACAGCAGCAACGAACTCGGACAATTTGAAAGTGGTGTAGCTTCTAAGTTGATGGGGGTAGTGCCTTCGGTGGTGTTTGGGGGCAGCATGACTTTACTTGTAGTGGTAATCACTTGGATTAAAGCACCCAGTTTGCGAAAGATGGAATATTAGCGGGGCTTAGGGGAGCTGTTGTTGTAATTTTTCCAATACAAAAAAAACAGCCGGACAAAACTCACTATTTTTGAGTGTAATGGCGGGTCGCTTGAATAGTACGTCTTCATCCGTGTAGGGAAATCGGCGACAATCTGAGGGGCGTTCTTCGTAAATGTTACAGGCATTATTTTCTCCTAAAAAAGGGCATGGGGTAGAACGTAACACATAATCGCCCTCCGTATCGAGCATTAGGTATTCATCAATAAAAGCCCCTTCCTTCATGCGCAGGTGTTTGCTGATGCGTTTGATATCGGGTGTTTTAAAGCGGGGAGAATAATTTTTACAACAGCCGGCACAGGATAAACAGGATACTTTTTCAAATGCCTCATCGTGTAAATCGGGCAATAGGCGGAGGATATCGTTGCGGTTCCCTTTTTGCAAGAGGCGCTGGTACGATTTCCGGTGATCTGCACTCTTTTTTTGCCAGTTGTCGAAAGATATTTCCTCCATAAAAATCGTAATACCCTAAAAGTAAGGGAAAGCTTGTAACCCCGAAGCCGAATGAACCGATATATTAAGTGGATGCATTAAGTTCACATGCTTTCCCCATCTTCAACAAAACAACAAAATCTACCTATAAGGATAGTAACTTTGAGCTTCCGGATAATCCGGAGGATACAAATACCATCATATTATATTTTTTTACATGAGCAATTTCCCTTCCGCCAACGCCCCCGAATTTGAAAGTCGCCATATTGGTCCACGTGAGCAAGATGCCCGAGAGATGTTACAAACCATTGGGGTTTCGGGTATAGAAGAGCTGATACAACAAACCATACCTGCGTCTATTCGTATACAAAAAGAACTGGTGATTCCTGCACCGCTTACCGAATTTGCCTATTTGCAATTGATGAAGGAGATAGCTGCTAAGAATCAGGTGTTCAAAAACTTTATTGGACAGGGATATTTTGGAACCATCACCCCGAGCGTTATTCTGCGGAATGTTTTTGAAAATCCAGGATGGTATACCCAATATACACCTTACCAGGCTGAGATTTCGCAGGGACGATTAGAAAGCTTACTCAATTTTCAAACCCTGGTTACGGATCTTACTGGTTTGCCGATTGCCAATGCATCTTTGTTAGATGAAGCCACTGCCGCTGCGGAAGCGATGGCAATGATATTCCACCACATCAATAAGGGAGATGTTGCCGAAAAGCCCAAGTTATTTGTAGATGAGCAGGTATTTCCACAAACTTTACAGGTATTAATTACCCGTGCCGAGCCCTTGGGTATTGAAATTGTTACGGGAGATTATACAAGTGCCACCATTGATGCCGGCTACTTTGGTGCCCTGATGCAATATCCCAATAACCGCGGTGCGATTCTAAACCCTGCGCACTTTATACAAAAAGTACATGCACAAGGTGCGTTAGTGATAGTTGCCACCGATTTATTATCCCTCACTTTATTAACCCCTCCTGGAGAATTGGGGGCTGATGTAGCCATTGGAAGTGCCCAACGATTTGGTGTTCCAATGGGGTATGGCGGACCGCATGCTGCCTTCTTTGCCACCCAGGATACATTTAAAAGAGGTATGCCCGGAAGATTAATTGGGGTAAGTATTGATTCCAAGGGCAAGCGGGCGCTTCGCATGGCCCTGCAAACCCGCGAGCAACATATCAAACGCGAAAAAGCCACATCTAATATTTGTACGGCCCAGGCCCTACTAGCAAATATGGCCGCTATGTATGCCGTTTACCATGGACCGGAAGGTTTAAAAGCAATAGCTGGAAGAATTCATAGCTACGCACATTCGCTTTCCAATGCGCTTACTGCTTTAGGATATGAGCAACTAAATTCCCATTATTTTGATACCCTCTGCATCCGGGGTGCTGCTCATCCAACACTCCGTGCTATAGCGGAAGCAAAGGGTATGAACCTGCGCTACTTCGATCAGGAATTAGTTGGTATCAGTATAGATGAAACTACTTCAGTTGCCGATATAGAGTTGTTAGTGCAAGTTTTTGCAGACGCTGCCGGAAAATCAGCCTTGGCAATTACTCCTACTAACGAAATTCAGTTACCCATTGAACTGGTTAGACATTCCGCGTATCTTACCCATTCTGTGTTTCATGTGCACCGTAGTGAAAGTCAGATGATGCGCTACATCAAACAATTAGAAAATAAAGATCTCTCCTTAAATACGAGCATGATAAGCTTGGGCAGCTGCACTATGAAGTTGAATGCGGCCACCGAAATGATGCCCGTTAGCTGGCCCGAATTTGGTGGAATCCATCCTTTTGCTCCAGCCGATCAATGCAAGGGCTATGCACAAATTATTCAGGAGCTCAACCAATATCTCTGTGAGGTTACCGGCTTTACTGCCTGCAGCTTGCAACCCAACAGCGGTGCCCAGGGCGAATATACGGGTCTGCTCACCATTCGTGCCTATCATCAGCACCATGGCAATCAACACCGCGATGTAGTATTGATACCTATCAGTGCCCATGGTACCAACCCTGCCAGCGCGGTAATGGTAGGATTTAAAGTGGTGGTAGTAAAATGCGATGATGCAGGTAATATCGACATGACCGACCTTACCCAAAAAGCACTTCAATATAAAGATACCCTGGCCGGATTGATGGTTACCTATCCTTCTACCCATGGCGTTTTTGAAGAAACTATTCGCGAAGTTTGTCAATTGATACACGATCTGGGTGGATTGGTTTATATGGATGGCGCTAACATGAATGCCCAGGTAGGCCTTACTAGTCCGGGCATGATTGGTGCCGATGTTTGTCACCTCAACCTCCACAAAACATTTGCCATCCCGCATGGTGGTGGTGGCCCCGGCATGGGACCTATTTGTGTGAATGATAAACTGGCGCCCTTCCTTCCTGGCCATCCGGCCTTGCCTGCAGTGGCCAACCAGTCGGGTGCAGTAAGTGCGGCTCCTTATGGTTCTGCCAGTATTTTGTTGATCAGTTATGGATACATCCGCATGTTAGGGGCAGCTGGCATTCGTCGCTCCACTGAATATGCCATTCTGAATGCTAACTATATGAAGGCACGCCTAGAGCCCTATTACAAAATTTTGTACACCGGCAAACACGGCACTTGTGCACATGAGTTTATTGTTGATTTACGTCCGTTTAAAATTTCCGCAGGCATAGAAGGTGAAGATGTAGCCAAAAGATTAATCGACTACGGATTCCATGCTCCCACCATGAGTTTCCCTGTTGCCGGAACGATCATGATTGAGCCAACAGAAAGTGAAGATAAAGCCGAGCTAGACAGATTCTGTGATGCACTCATTTCTATTCATGCCGAAATCAAGGCGATTGAAACGGGTACTGCCGATATTACCGACAACCCACTGAAAAATGCGCCGCATACCCAAGCAGAAATATGTGCGGATGAATGGTTGCACCCTTACACGCGTCAGGAAGCTGCTTTCCCACTCTGGTATGTAACGCAACATAAATTCTGGCCTTCCGTGGCTCGGGTTAACAATACCCATGGCGACCGCAACCTGGTTTGCACCTGCGAGCCTACTGCTGCGTATGCCTGATAAAAGAATGGGCTAATTACGTTGGTGCCTTTCTAGTAGCGCCTAGTAGCAGCATTTCTTTCGAGCAAGCGGATGATTTTGTCTTTGTGTTCAATCACCGATTGATACTGTAATATCTGTTGATGTAACAATTGTATTACATCATCTTTAGCCGTATAAAACAAGGCTTGTTCTTCGGCCAGTTCTACCGCTACCAATTCTTTACCCGTAGGGAGGGGTGGCAGTAGCATGGTACCCTTACCGGTTACCAGCCAAACAATACTTAATTGAGGGTAGTTATACTTTATCTTCTCTACAATATCCGACCCCACCGAACCCCGCCCCCGTAGTTGCTTGGCCAAGTATCCATTCGATAACCCACAACTCTGCTCAAATGCATAGGCCGTAACGCCCTCCTCACGTAAGAAATACTGTAATCTTTCAATCAATCTCATAGGTATAAATTCATTAGAAAATAGGTGATTTCCGGAGCCCTTTTTGTTAGCCTACAGTCTAAATTTGATCCGGAATAACAACCACTAAATAAGTGATCGGTTAACAACCCACCAACCGAATTAGTACCTGTTTTCCACCGTATTAACCCCTAAATTATATCTCATGGAAACTTCACCCAACACCCTCACCCCCCAACTCATGGAAAAATGGCTCCACCTAATCCACCAAGCCACCGAATCCAACCTTATCACCTACCGCGAACGCATGATGTACCTATATCTCTATCTCCAAATAGAAAAACTCCTCCCCCCCAACCCATAAATCAGTGCATCCGTGGCTCATCCGTTCATCCGTGGCCCCATCCGTGCATCCGTGGCTCATCCGTGTTCATCCGTGCCATCCGTGGCTCCATCTTTCTCCCTATCTTCACCAAAAAATACCACCATGGGAATCTCCGACATCCTCGCCCAACAAAAAGCAGAAAAATCCGCCGCCAACCTACAAGCCGGACAAGCATTTCTAACCTCCAATGCCCTCCGCGAAACGGTAGTCAGTTTACCCAGCGGATTACAATACGAAATTCTCACCCAGGGCACCGGTGAAAAACCCCTAGCTTCCCATCAGGTAACCTGTCACTACCACGGAACTTTAATAGATGGAACCATATTCGACAGCTCCGTACAAAGAGGACAACCCGCCACCTTCCCCTTGTCAGCCGTAATCAAAGGCTGGACGGAAGGATTACAATTGATGCCCACCGGCAGTAAATGGAGATTTTTTATACCACCGCACTTAGGGTATGGAGACCGTCAGGTAAGTGCCCAAATAGGCGCCAACAGCACATTAGTATTTGATGTAGAATTGATCAGTTTCCGGTAAAATCTAGCCCGGATTCAGTTCACTCATCTCGAGCCAGCGAAGCTCGTGGTTGTCCGTTGTTTGTTGAAGAGAAAGTAATTGAGCACTCAGCTCCTGCAGTTCGTCAAAGCTGCGATTGCCCGTGCTCATTTCCAGGGTAATGCGTTCCTTCTCTGCTGCCAACCGAGCCAGTTCTTTTTCCAACTGCTCCCATTCCCGCTTTTCCTTAAACGACATCTTTCTTTTAACAACCGCCACCGCAGGAGTTTCCTCTTTCGCTTGCACTATGGTTTCCACCGACAATCCGGCCGACTTTTTCTCAGTAAGTTCTTCCCATTTCTTATCCTTCTTTTCGTTTTCTTTCAACCAGATTCTATATTGAGTATAGTTCCCCGGAAAATCACGAATCTCCCCTTCCCCTTCAAATACCAACAAATGATCTACCAGTCTATCCATAAAATACCTGTCGTGCGAAACTATCAGCACACATCCCGGGAAATCGTACAAGAAGCTTTCCAACACTGCCAGCGTAGGGAGATCCAGATCATTGGTAGGTTCATCTAAAATGAGAAAATTCGGATTAGCAAATAACACGGTTAATAATTGCAATCGTTTTTTCTCACCCCCACTTAATGATTCCACATAGGTGTACTGCTTATCGGGCGTAAATAAAAACAGTTCCAAAAATTGCGCTGCACTTAAACTGCCACCAGAGGCAAGGGGAAAATTTTCGGCAATGGATTTTACATATTCAATCACCCGTACATTTTCTTTAAACACCAATCCCTGTTGCGAAAAATTACCAAAAACAACGGTTTCACCCACATTAATCTTACCGCTATCGGGCGGCTCCGCAAGCTGCAGCATATTCAGAAAGGTAGATTTACCCACTCCATTTTTCCCAATTACACCCACCCTTTCGCCTTTGCTAAATGTATAGTCGAAACCTTTCACCAACTGTTTAGGGCCATAGCTTTTGTATACTTTTTTCATCTCCACCACTTTACCTCCAAGGCGACTCATTTTTATCTGGAGCTGAACGCGTTGGTCTTCTAATTTTTGACCTGCTTTCGCTTCTACCTCATAAAATCTGTCTTGCCGGCTTTTACTTTTGGTGGTTCGTGCCTTGGGTTGCTTGCGCATCCACTCGAGTTCTTTTCGATAGAGGTTGCGGGCTTTGTCGATGCTGGATTGTTCACTTTCCAATCGGGCCGCTTTTTTCTCCATATAATTTTCATAGTCGCCTCGATATACATATAGGTTTTCTCTTTCCAGCTCCCATATTTCTTCCGAAACAGCATCCAAAAAATAGCGGTCGTGGGTAACCAGTAATAGGGTAACTCTTTCTTGATTGAGGTAATTCTCTAGCCACTCAATCATTTCTACATCGAGGTGGTTAGTAGGTTCATCCATCATCAGTAGGGTATGCTGGTGTTCGAAGCCAATATCGATCAGGGTGCGGGCCAGGGCTACACGTTTGCGTTGACCTCCACTTAGGTCTTTCACGGATTGGTGAAGCTGGTGGATGTTAAGGCGGGTTAAAATCTGTTTCACTTTCACCTCAAATTCCCAGGCGTTGTAGGTATCCATTTGTTCGAAAAGATCCGCCATGGCTTCGCCGTCATTCATTTCCACGGCTTCCTCATATTTGCGAATGAGGTTCATAACGGGGTGGTTGGTGTGGAAAATATTATCGATTACCGTTTTCTCCTCTTCAAAATGTGGATCTTGCTCAAATAGGGCTACGGTAACATCCTTATGAATAAACACTTTTCCGGAATCGGGCTGTTCACTGCCACTTAGGATACGCAACAGGGTAGACTTTCCAATGCCATTGCGGGCGATGATGGCAATTTTATCACCTTCGTTAATGTGAAATGTGATATTACGAAAAAGGGGATGAATCCCGTAACTTTTGGTTAAACCCTCTACAGACACATAATGCATTCGGCAAAATTACACCAAAGCGGCTTGCCAAACATGTAATTATTGAAATCAGTAACCAAAAACAGGAAATAATGCGGTACACTTTTATGGTAAATCATTTTGAATTACTTTTGTAACAGCCATGAGAAAGATAGAATTTGAAATAGTCGCCCTCTCCCACAGCGTTACCCAAACGATGTCGTATGCCGTTGTGCTGGCTGAAGTAAATGGCACCCAACGCTTACCCATTGTTATTGGCGCTTTCGAAGCTCAGGCCATTGCAGTGGTGCTAGAAAACATGCAAATTGTTCGTCCGCTCACCCACGACCTGATGAAAAATTTTATGCGTGCTTGTCATGTTGATCTGCAGGAAGTAATTATCAGCGATTTGCAGGAAGGCATTTTTTATTCGAAACTGATTTGCCATTCGGAGAATGATATTATTGAAATCGACAGCCGCACCAGCGATGCCCTGGCTTTGGCAGTAAGGTTTGGTTGCCCCATTTATATTTACGAAGATGTGCTGCGCAAGGCCGAGAAAAAAATCGAAGATCCTCCCACTCGTTCGGGGCGACCAGAACCAGAAGAGCCTGTGAAGCAAACGGTGGGAAGCAGTAACACATCGCTTTCTGCTATGACGCTGGATGAACTGCATCAGCTATTGAATGAAGTGCTGGAGCAGGAAGATTATATCCGAGCGATAACCATCCGCGACGAAATCAACAAGCGAAAATAATCGCGGCTTATTAAGCGCACCACCAATCCATTTTCCAATGGTAGCATTCCCGCCCGGTAAAATTAACCTGGGATTATACATCACCGAAAAAAGAACCGATGGCTACCATAACCTGGAAACCATTTTTCTGCGGGTAGATTTACGAGATGCCATTGAATGTGTGCCGGCAGCCCCCGACCAAACCGAACTCGTTCGCATCACCTTGAGCGGAATACCCATTGCAGGTAATGCAACGGATAATTTATGTGTAAAAGCCTGGCACTTGCTACAGCAACATTTTCCTTCCCTTCCGAAAGTGCAGATGCATGTGCACAAGCATATCCCCATGGGTGCCGGAATGGGCGGTGGCAGTTCGGATGGTAGCTATATGTTACAATTACTGGCGCAACAATTTAATTTACCAGCAACACCTGAATTACTGGATAAGTTGGCGCTGGAACTCGGAAGTGATTGTCCTTTCTTTTTAACAAATACCCCCTGCTTTGCAAAAGGAAGAGGAGAACAACTTATTCCAGTTGAAGTGCCCCTAAAAGATTATTGGGTGTTGTTACTTCATCCGGGTATAGCTATCTCTACGGCACAGGCTTTTGCACACATCCAACCCCGGCCAGTAACCGAATCACTTCCCAAACTGATAGAATACCCGATTGCCGAATGGAAAAATCGGATACACAATCAGTTTGAAGATACCGTTTTCAAGGCTCACCCCTCACTGTTAGATTATAAGCAGCAATTGTACCATCTCGGAGCCCTATATGTTTCATTAACAGGCAGTGGCAGCACACTATATGGCATCTTTCCTCCCGAATCGGCTATGCCCGAAACTTCAGCGTTAATGGTAGACACCCACTGGGTAAAAATATTACCATAAGCTTAGTATGCTAAACGAAATGAATAAGATATGTTATTTCATTAAATATTTTTCAATGAAATGAATAAATTGTTAATAATTTTTCAGTCATATAGGCCGCTTTTTTCGTAACTTCCCATTTCGATTGCCCGTCCATATTTTTTTCAGCCCAATAAACTGAGTTGGCATGCTATTTTCTACCTCGGGCGAAGGCCTGTATCATCCTTCCTTTGAACACGATTCCTGTGGTATTGGTTTTGTTGCCAGCATCAAAGGGGCAAAGTCGCATCAGCACATCAGTGATGCCCTTACTGTATTAGAAAATATGGAACACCGGGGTGCTTGTGGTTGCGAAAACAATTCGGGCGACGGAGCGGGCATTATGATTCAGATTCCCCACGAATTCTTTTTTGACGAATGTGCTCAGGCCGGCATACACTTGCCTGAATATGGAAGATACGGCGTGGGATTTTTATTTTTCCCACAAGAGATTCGGCTGCGCGAAGAGTGCCGCGATATTTTTAACCGTACCGTCGAAAAGCTGGGCTTACCGATTCTCAACTATAGGAAAGTGCCCGTAAACAAAACAGATATCGGACCCACCGCACTTTCCGTTGTTCCCTGCATGGAACAAGTGTTTGTGGCCTGTCCCGACCATATACAGCATGCCGACGAATTTGAACGCAAACTCTTTGTGCTTCGCAACCATGCTACCCACCTCATTCAAAATACTGTTAAGCAGGATGCAATCGGATTTTATATTGCTTCCCTTTCTTACAAAACCATTGTGTACAAAGGGCAACTCACCAGTATGCAAGTAAGAAGCTATTTTCCCGACTTAAGTGATAAGCGGATGGTGTCGGCATTTGGTTTGGTACATTCCCGCTTTGCTACCAACACTTTTCCGTCGTGGAAATTAGCGCAACCGTTTCGCTATATTGCCCATAATGGTGAAATCAATACCCTGCAAGGAAACCTAAACTGGTTGCGTACCAGTGAGAAAGGATTTACTACGCCCTATTTTACCAAAGAAGAGATGGACATGCTGTTGCCCATCGTTACACCCAATCAATCTGACTCGGCTTGTTTGGATAATATGATTGAATTGCTTACCCTAACGGGCCGGCCACTGGAGCAGGTGATGATGATGCTGATACCAGAAGCCTGGGATGGCAATGAACAAATGGATGCAGTAAAAAAAGCTTTCTACGAATACCATGCGGTTTTGATGGAACCCTGGGATGGTCCCGCTTCCATCTCTTTTACCGATGGAAAAATTATTGGTGCCACCCTCGACAGAAATGGATTGCGCCCATCGCGATACACCGTTACGCATGATGATCGCGTAATTATGGCTTCCGAAACCGGCGCTTTGCCAATAGATCCTGCATTGGTAAAAGAAAAAGGCCGCCTACAACCCGGTAAAATGTTTGTGGTAGATATGGAGCAGGGCCGCATCATCAGCGATGAAGAATTAAAACACCGCATCTGCAGCAAGAAGCCCTACGCAGAATGGCTGAATAAATACAAAATCCGGCTAGAAGAATTACCCGAGCCCCGCGTGATGTTTACCCACCTAGAAGCGGATCAAATTTTCAAATACCAAAAAGCCTTTGGCTATTCTACCGAAGACTTAGATACCATCATCGCACCGATGGCAATCGACGGCAAAGAACCAATTGGCTCGATGGGTACCGATACCCCACTTGCGATATTGAGTGATCAACCACAGCACCTGAGCAGTTATTTTAAACAATTGTTTGCGCAGGTTACCAACCCTCCTATTGATCCTATTCGGGAAAAAATGGTGATGTCGCTAGCAGTGTTTGCTGGTAGCAATGGCAACCTATTGTTAGAAGATCCCCTCTCCTGCCACTGTGTTGCGCTAAAGCATCCGGTATTGAATAACCACGAACTTGAAAAAATACGCAGCATAGATACCGGTATTTTTCAGGCAAAAACTTTACAGACGTATTTCCGTGCCGATGGCAAATCCGGTTCGCTGAAAGCTGGGCTAGACAGGCTCTGTCGCTATGCGGTGGATGCCGTAGAAGATGGTTTTGAAGTAATCATCCTCACCGATCGCGCCATCGATTCGGAGCATGCACCTATTCCTTCGCTGCTTGCCACCAGTGCGGTTCATCATCACCTGATACGAAAAGGGTATCGTGGTAAAGTAGGTATAATTGTTGAAGCAGGAGATGTATGGGAAGTACATCATTTCGCTTGCCTGCTGGCTTTTGGGGCAACGGCTATCAATCCCTATCTCGCACTATCTACTATTCGCGATATGAAGTTGTCGGACAAAATTAATAGTGAACTGGATGCCGACAAGCTGAAGAAAAATTATGTAAAAGCGGTTAATGAAGGATTGCTGAAAGTATTTTCTAAGATGGGTATATCTACCCTGCAATCTTATCAGGGAGCACAGATATTCGAGATCATCGGATTAAACCAACAGGTGGTTGACAATTATTTTACCGGCGCCACTTCGCGCATACAGGGAATGGGACTAGATGAATTGGCTAAAGAAACCCTGGCGAAACATTTCTTTGCTTTTAATAAAAAAGATATTCCCAACAACCGCTTACCCGTGGGCGGGGTATACCAATGGAAACGCAAGGGAGAATTTCACCTCTTTAATCCGCAAACGATTCATCTGCTGCAAGTGAGCACGCGACAGAACGATTACGAAGCATTTAAAAAATATTCGCGGCTGGTGAACGACCAAGGTGAAAAAGCCTGCACCCTCCGCAGCTTATTTCAACTGAAAAAAACTCGTCCCTCTATTTCGCTTGATGAAGTGGAGCCGGCAGAAAATATTTACAAACGCTTTGCCACTGGGGCCATGTCGTTCGGATCTATTTCCTGGGAAGCCCATACCACGCTGGCCATTGCCATGAACAGGTTGGGTGGAAAAAGTAATACCGGTGAAGGTGGGGAAGATGAGATTCGATATACACCCCTGGCCAATGGTGATTCGATGCGCTCGGCCATCAAACAGGTAGCTTCGGCAAGATTTGGTGTTACCAGCTATTACCTCACGCAAGCCGATGAGTTGCAAATTAAAATGGCACAGGGCGCCAAGCCGGGTGAGGGCGGACAATTACCCGGACATAAAGTTGATGATTGGATTGGTAAAACCCGCCATGCCACACCCGGAGTGGGATTGATATCACCACCCCCCCACCATGATATTTATTCGATTGAAGACCTTGCTCAATTAATATTCGATTTAAAGAATGCCAATCGTGCGGCACGCATCAATGTAAAGCTTGTATCCAAAGCAGGTGTGGGCACTATTGCTGCTGGGGTTGCCAAAGCCAAGGCCGATGTGATATTAATTTCGGGCAATGATGGAGGTACGGGAGCCTCGCCCATTAGTTCTATCAAGCATGCCGGATTACCCTGGGAACTAGGCTTAGCAGAAACTCATCAAACCCTGGTAAAAAATAAACTCCGCAGCCGTGTGGTGGTGCAGGCCGACGGACAAATGAAAACTGCCCGCGACATTATTATCGCCACTTTATTGGGAGCCGAAGAATGGGGCGTAGCCACTGCAGCCTTGGTGGTAGAAGGTTGCATACTGATGCGTAAATGTCATTTGAATACTTGTCCGGTGGGGGTAGCCACCCAAGACCCCGAACTGCGCAAACGCTTTACAGGAAATGCCGACCATGTAGTAAACTTCTTTCAAATGCTTACCCGCGAATTACGAGAGATCATGGCAGAACTCGGATACCGATCCATTGAAGAAATGGTGGGGCAGGTAGATGGACTAGAGATGCGAGAGTCTATTACTCATTGGAAATACAGTCGACTCGATTTATCTGCCATCTTATACAAAGAGCCAGCAGAACCTAGCACCGGATTATACCACCAGGAAGCACAGGATCATGGATTAGCGAATGTGCTCGACTGGCAATTATTGAAAGCTGCAGCTCCTGCTATTGATCAGGGAAAACGTGTAACTGCCTCCTTCCCCATAAAAAATACCGATCGCACAGTGGGTACGATTGTGAGCAATGAGATCAGTAAAAAATATGCGGCAGCCGGATTACCTGATGAAACCATCCATTTTAGTTTTTCGGGTACTGCGGGGCAGAGCTTTGGAGCGTTTACTGCGCGCGGACTCACCTTGGAGTTAGAAGGGGATGCCAATGATTATTTTGGTAAGGGATTGAGTGGGGCAAGACTAATAGTTTATCCATCGCGGCAGGCCAGTTTTGTTCCGGAAGAAAATATTTTAATTGGCAATGTGGCTTTTTATGGCGCTACATCAGGGGAGGCATTTATCCGTGGAAAAGCCGGTGAACGCTTTGCCGTGCGTAATTCTGGTGCTCGGGTGGTGGTGGAAGGTGTGGGCGACCATGGTTGTGAGTATATGACCGGTGGGGTTGTACTAATACTAGGTGCTACGGGCCGCAATTTTGCAGCGGGCATGAGTGGGGGTATTGCGTATGTATATGATGTGAATGATCAGTTTGCGCAATATTGCAATACCGAAATGGTTGACCTCGATCCGGTGGGTGATGAAGATATTGCCGTGTTGCAAGAAATGTTAGAGAAACATCATCGCTATACTGGCAGCACCCTTGCAGGCTTTGTTTTAGAAGACCTCGCCAACCAACTGAAGAATTTTGTAAAAATATTTCCACGCGAATATAAAAAAGTATTACAGGGTGTTGGCAGCAAGCAAACAGCCAATCATCCCTAATTAATTGAGCAATAAATGCTGCAGCATGCAGTAAAAAAATTTAGCAGTGTATGGGCAAACCAACCGGATTTATAGAATATACACGCGAAGCACCGGCAAAAATTTCACCCGAAGAGCGCCGGCAGCATTACCGCGAATTTGTGCAACCTTATAGTGAGCCTGCTTTAAACCAACAAGCAGCCCGCTGCATGAATTGTGGCGTACCGTTTTGTCATTCTGGTTGTCCGCTCGGCAACATCATTCCCGAATTCAATGATGCCGTGTACAGGAAAAACTGGGCAGAAGCCTATGAGATATTAAGTGTAACCAATAATTTTCCTGAGTTTACGGGCAGAATTTGTCCGGCCCCTTGCGAAAGTGCATGTGTGCTCGGTATCAATCAGCCGCCGGTAGCCATTGAAGAAATTGAGAAGCACATTATTGAAATCGCTTTTGAAAAAGGGTTGGTACAACCGCGTAAGCCGGCTTTGAGAACGGGCAAGAAAGTGGCGATTGTGGGTTCGGGCCCTGCGGGATTAGCCGCTGCTGCTCAACTGAATTATGCGGGGCATCAGGTAACGGTGTTTGAGCGGGATGCTTATCCCGGAGGCTTATTGCGCTATGGCATACCCGATTTTAAATTAGAGAAATGGGTAGTAGAGCGCCGTATCCGGCTGATGGAAGAAGAGGGTGTGCAATTCAAATGCAATGCGCATGTGGGTGTAAATACCAGTATCAACGATTTGCTGCGCGAATACCAGGCGGTGGTATTAGCAGGCGGTTCTACTGTTCCGCGTAATTTGGCGGTGCCTGGAAGAGAATTGTCGGGTGTACATTTTGCAATGGAATTTTTGAAGCAACAAAATCAGCGGGTAGGTGATGAACCAGTAACCGTTGCTGAAATTCATGCCCGGGGCAAGCATGTGGTGGTAATTGGAGGCGGTGATACCGGCAGTGATTGTGTGGGCACATCTAACCGCCATGAAGCCGCCAGTGTAACCCAGTTTGAATTGTTACCCCAACCCCCGGTACAGCGAACGCAGGATATGCCCTGGCCTTCATATCCGATGTTATTAAAAACCACTTCCTCACACGAAGAGGGCGCTAACCGACAATGGGCGGTAGCTACCAAAGCGTTCTTAGGCAATGAAAAAGGTGAATTAACAGCCCTGCGGATTGTAGATCTTCAATGGAAAACACGACCAGATGGCAGCTATGCGGGTTTTGAAGAACTCGCCGGAACCGAGCGGGAGATTCCTTGTCAGTTGGCTTTACTAGCTATGGGATTTATGCATCCCATGCAGGAGGGATTGATACAGCAGCTAGACGTAGATTTAGATGAGCGGGGCAATATAAAAGCAGCGGAAGGACATTACCAGACCAATATACCCAAAATTTTTACAGCCGGTGATATGCGCCGGGGGCAATCGTTGGTAGTATGGGCAATTAGTGAGGGAAGAGAATGTGCGAGAAAAGTGGATGAATACCTGGTGGGGCATTCGGTACTCGAATCGAAAGACCGCAGCTATTTAGTGGGATAGGTTTGCATTTTTAGGGTGCTGGAGGAATGGGCTAGTTCTGCCCCTGATTTAAAAAGTACACCATATTAAAGAGTTCACTGCCGTCTCCGTAAATACTACCCAGATTGGTGTTAAGCCGATAATTGCGGAAAGTTGTTTTCGCTAGGTACTCGAAATCAATATCCATGCGCTCATATTTTTTAATCACGTTATACCCTTTTTTATAGATGCAGGGATAGTGGTTAAATACGAATTTATGCAGCAGGATGCTGGTATCCCCTCCTACTTGGGTGAACTCTACCATGGCAATTTTCAGACAGCCGTTTTCATCCTCCGCCCTTCGCCATTTAATTTGTACCGGCATCTCTAAACCTTTATAACCTATTGTAACATCTTTTACAATCGTATCATTTATCAAACGCCATTCGGGATGGTCCTGCATAAAATTTTTTACTACCAATGTTCGGGATATCTTGCCCTGCGGCTTTTGGTTGCAGGCAAGGGCGAATATTACCAACAGTAAGCAAACCATACACTTTTTCATGCTGAAAAATTACAGAAAAAGATAGAATAAACAGCATAAAAGACAAAGTAGAACGAGAGATTTTTAAAAATAGCGTGGCTGAGGGCTGAGGAATAACAGGTTATGCAGAAAATACAAACAGAGTTGCTGAAAAAAAAATTAAGTAGTAATTTCAATTTTCAACTAGTTGGTTACCCCCCGGCCTACAGAAAAATTGAAGTTACACAAGGAAAATACATTCCAACAAACCGGGTATTTGAAGAAATTTTTCCATCTATGCTTTTCCCCTTTTTTGCAACATACGGCCAAACATTAAAATCTATCTGTTGTGTATTGGCTATCCTGCTGTTTTTTACAGGCGAAGCCCGGGCGCAGCAGGTAAATTCTTCGCAGCATTTTGATTCATTGGTGAGAAATAATGGCATCCAAAAAATCAATTGTGGTATTGATACCTGGCTAAAGGAAGCCAGAACTTCCCCAGAATTTATAGCTAGGGAAAAGAAAATGAATGAAGATATCACTAAAACCTTGGGGGGTAATGATACACTTACCTTACCGCTGGTGTTTCACATTATCTCACCCAATCCGAATGGAGTAACTAACCAACGAATTGCGGAGGCGGTAAAAGATCTGAATGATGCATTTAGCAAATCGGGGGCCTATGCCAGCAGTACGGGTGTGGATGCTAAAATTAGGTTTGCCCTGGCACGAAAAGATCCAGATGGAGGTGTTACTACTGGTATTAACCGCATTACCTCTCTACTGGGCGTGAATATGTTTAAAGAACTGGAAGATAGCAAATTGAAAAATTTGATGCAGTGGAATCCTGTTAAATACATTAATATTTGGGTGGTGGAAGGAATGGTTGGTGAAATAGAGGCTTTTTTCAGATGCGAAAAAGGTTGGACGAGAATGCAGGTGGGTGGATATGCCACGTTTCCAGGAACTACAGCAGCAGCAGATGGCATTGTAATTGCAGGATTACCCGGTATAGTGCTGGCACATGAAATGGGGCACTACTTAAGTCTATACCACACATTTGATGGCTGTTGCACCAATAATGATTGCACGCTTGATGGAGATAGGGTATGCGATACGCCTCCCGATTGTTCTAGATTCGCATCTGCCTCTTGTAGTAATCCCGACAACTCCTGTAATACCGATACTTTATCAAATTATTCCAATGGGTTCTTTAAAAAGGATACAACTGATTTTATTGCCAACTTCATGGACTATAATAACACGGCCTGTTCGAATCAATTCACACAGGGCCAGGCAAACAGAATGCGGGCAGCGATTCAGTCGCAGCGGGCAGGATTACTCAATGATGTTCTGGTACCTCCCTGTGGCGAAAATATATCAGTCAATTATACCCGGGATAAATACTATCCAATTTCAGGAGAAACCGTAAACTTTACAGCAGGTGCTGGATTTAGCAACTATGAGTGGTTGGTAAATGGAAATCCTGCAGGAACCGGAGCAAGTTTTACCTATACTTTTGCTAATACTGCCAAATATAAAATAGCGCTTAAAGCCTACAACACAGCCGCAAATTGTTTTGCAGCTTACCACGAATTTATACAACCCAACTGTGGCATTACTGCACGCTTTTTTTCGAACAAATCATATATAGCATCTAAAGAAAATGTTTTACTGGATACCATTATGTTTACCAACAATACAATTGGCAATGCAACCAGTTTCCAGTGGGTTATCAATAAAAATAATGTAAATCGGCAGGTGGTTACCAGTAATGTTACTGGAGCAGGACCGAATGATCTGCGCTATGCATTTCCAGACTTTGGATTTTATTCGGTAAAACTAATTGCCTCCAATGGTACTTGCACAGACAGTACTTCCTTAGCTTATGTAAGTGTTGCAGACCCTACACAGGATGCATATGTGTATTTATATGGGGCAACCTGCTATCAGCAAACAAAACTGATGTTTTATCTTAATATCTATAATAATGGATTTGCTACGTTAAAGAAAAATCTTCCTGTTAGTTTTTACAATGCCGATCCACGCATAAGTGGAAACAATGCTAAGAAAATAGGGGCCACTTTTTTGGTACCAGATAGCATATCAGGGTATTGCGGGAGAAACTATCAGATAATTATTGATAACGCCTATCCGGAGACAAAAACCATTTTTGCAGTTGCCAATGATGATGGCAATCAAACGTTTCCAATTACAATCCCCTATCCGGGTTCCCCTATAGTTGAAAAAGAATACAAAGACTATAATGTATACTCCCTTACCGATTTCAGGTACACGGCCTCTATTGCGCCAATTACTACCCAGCTGCCAGGAGATATCATTCGGTTAAGTGCCAGCACCAAGCCAACTTATACCTTTACCACTGATTATTTTTGGAGCCCCTCGTCTAATTTGAGTTGTACCAATTGCAGTACTTCTTTTTTCTCTTCTGGTGTTACAAGTGGATCGGAAATTAAACAATTAATTACGAAAAGTCAGTGGGGTTGTTTCGATACAACACAAGTTATCATTAAAGTAGAAGCTACGGATTATACAATTGCCATTCAAAACATCAACTGTTTGGGTAAAGACTCGGTTGATATTACCGTTGGGGTAACTAATTTATTTACGCCCGGCATCATTCCGAAGGACTTGCCCATTGCTATTTACCGAAATAATCCGGGCGTTGCCGGTTCAACCCTAATAGCCGGAGGTTTAACAGTGCCGGTTACTTCTGCTGGCAATCAGCAAGTGTATACCTTTACAATAAAAAAGCCGTTAGAAGGGGATATCTATGCAACCATCAACGAAAAAGCCATAACCTTTCCACTCAAGTTTCCCGCAGCTCAGATTAGGGAAATGAGTTATACCAATAATATTTCCCCTCCCTACATCTATCAATTACCTTCCAGAACAGAATCATTTACCATTTGCACAGGAGATACGGTGTATGGTAGAACCGCATCCGGAACGTATCGGGATACCATTTTGCAGCCATCAGGATGCGACAGTTTACGCATATTACAATTAACCGTACGCCCAGAAAAAATTACCCGAATAACAATTACGCAATCGATTTGTGCCGGCGCACAGGTAGCAGGCTATACGCAAACAGGCGTTTATACTGACCGGTTTATCGGAACTAATGCCTGCGACAGCATTCGAACCCTGGTACTTACGGTACAACCCAATTTAATTGACACCATTCGTACAGCGATTTGTGAAGGAGAGCAATATAGGGCAGCAGGCAAATGGCAAACTACAAGTGGTATATATAGAGATACCTTCCGCACTGTATTTGGATGTGATTCTATCTTGATAACCTATTTAACTGTACATCCCTTGCCCCGCAATTTTTTACCCAATGATACGGCCCTTTGTTCGGGCAAAAGCCTGGCATTGAATTTACCTGACTACACCTCTGTAGCTTGGAGTACGGGCAGTAATGCTCCACTTATCACGATAAAACAAACCGGATTATATTGGGCAAATGTTATTGACAAAAATGGATGTGCGGGAAGCGATACAATTCGTATTCAATTTCAGTTTATAGTAAAAGACCTCTTTATCAATGCCCCCTGCACGGGAGATACTGTATTCGGCAGAACCATTGCCGGAGTGTATTCAGATACCTTTACCACAGCGGCAGGGTGTGATAGCATTCGGATTTTACATCTTAGCTATAAAGCCAGTTCGGTGGCAACCTCGCTTACCGTAAATATTTGCGAGGGACAACAATATGTGGGTTATAGAGTTTCAGGTACCTATGTAGATGTGTATAAGGGTACGAATGCTTGTGATAGTATTCGAACATTACAATTGATAGTAAATCCAAATTACCGGCAAACAAGGGAAGTGAAAATATGTGATGGAAATCGGTATAAAGCCGGTGGCGCATGGCAAACCCGCTCAGGAATTTATTACGACACTTTAAAAAGCAGCAAGGGATGCGACTCTGTAATCATAACCCAACTTTCTGTAACACCATTGCCTGTTAATTTTCTACCAAAGGATACCATTCTTTGTTTGGGGAAAAATTTACAAATCAGTTTGCCGCAATTTAAATCTACCATTTGGAATAACGGTTCTATTGACTACAATCAGCTGATTACCGAGCCCGGAAAATATTGGGTGAATGTATTGGATGAGAATAACTGTAAGGGTTCGGACACTTTGCTAGTTGGCTACCAACGTTGCATACCCATACAAATACCCAATGCATTTACCCCTAATGGCGATTACAGAAACGATCTATTCCGCCCGGTAATACCGGTTGCCCTAAAAAACTACCGGATGCAAGTCTGGAACCGCATGGGTTATTTGGTATTTGATACGGCAGATTACCAAAAAGGCTGGACCGGCAAAACGAATGGAGAACTGCAACCTGCCGGTGTATATGTATATATGATCCGCTTTACGGATGAGGATGGAAAAGAAGTAGTAAAAAATGGAACCGTTTTATTGATACGGTAAAGGAGAATTTACTAGGAAATCATTTTTGAGTAAAATTCTTAAAGTGGGATAGAAATAGCTGCCGTATATAAATGTATTTAACTAATAAGAAAATATCAGTTGCTTATTTGCATAAATGGAGGTAGTAAATTTTGCTGCGGAAAAGAACGAGTAACATAAATCAACATTCGTTATAAAACTGGGTAACCCATTTTTTAGGTGAAGCAGTGGTCAATAGAGCCATCGGCTCGATTTTTTGTATATCCAAGGATTGTAATCCGTTGCATCAGATACCACACAGCATATATAGTGCTGTATGCACGATGCTTAATTGATATGCTCTGTTAACAACTATATCGGTCGCACCTACGGCTCTCTTTGCATCTTACTTACCATCTAACAACGGATTAAAATCCGTTGTTGTAGTATGTGTCGAGGCTATGCCTCTTTGCTACCAGTGATAATTTTTAAACCCCGTTATGTAGATTATTTAAGGGGTCGATAATTCATCCCGATAAGTATAGTTGAGGCGGTCCACGGCCAGTCCACCCGGGTGTTGACTATTCCCATTTCGGTTGAGTTGGAGGATATTGCCATTCGCATCATACCGGAAAGTTTCGGCATAGTTATCAGTAGTGTTGGTATTGGGTTGCGTCCAATTACCCATAAAACTGCCCGAGGCGGCCCCAAATGTATGCTGGCGGGTATTGAGCAGGCGGTTGAGGTGCACGTATAAATACGTGTAGCCGGTGGTGGTATTGTTGTTGAGGACTTTTAGTGCCTATTAAGTATTTATACTCGTACAAATACGGATGCAAATGAATACTTACTTTACTAACTTTGAAGTGCTAAAATAAAAAATGAATGTACTGTTACAAATTACACATTAGCAAAGAAAAAGAAGGAGGTTATACAGTTTCAGTTCCTGCATTACCAGGTTGTATTACCTACGGGCAGGATTGGGATGAAGCCGTTACAATGGCAAAGGAAGCAATTTCACTGTATGTAGAAGAATTGCGGGAAAGGGGTGAGACATTACCCGAAGATAGTAATACCACGGAATACTCATTAATTGTAGAGGGAGAATGAATCTGAGTCCCCGCCACCTGATAAAATTATTGGAAGAAAATGGATTTATTTTTAAGCGATCGAAAGGGTCTCACAGATTATATTATAATCCAATTAACAACAAAACCGCAATAGTACCATTTCACGGAGGTAGAGATTTAAAAAAAGGTACATTTCTAGCAATTCTTAGACAGGCTGGTATCGACAAAAATGAAACTGAATAAACAATGGATGGGTATTTATTCGATGAGTGATAGAATTGTATACTGCTGCATGGAGTTTGGGTGTGGTGATGAATCTGTCAGATTAAATCCTAGCTATTACAATTTAACTTCATTCCCCTGATTCTTCAAGTGCCCGCTTTTCTATTTCCTCGGAAATATAAAAAATCAGTTTGCCGAATCTTTTGCAGGAATGGCTTTATTGATTCAATTACACCCTGTCTTTTTGCTTTAATAATTATGCCAATGGTACCAATAATTTGAATACCTAAACTTTCTGCAAGCTTTCGCGCTTTATAATCGTCTAAAATAACAACAGAATCAGAAAGTTCAATTGCTAACGCTATCGCACTGGCTTCTCCCTTATCTATTTGCAATTCTAATATTCTTTGTCGAAACTCATCAGATGCTACTCTAATCTCAATCCATTCAGGTAAAGTTTGCCCAAATTCTTCTGCAACCTCGGCAATTGTAATTATTTTACCATACAACTTTCTTAATAAATCAATTTCATTGATATTAGTAAGAATGATAAGACAACTAGTGTCTGAAATAATGGTATTAGACATTTTTCAATTCTCTGGAAAGGTCGTCGGCTGAAAAATTAAATATGGAAACATTATATTTCCCAAGTAACTCAGCAAAAGTCCTCTTTGAAAGACCTACCAATTCAGCTGCTTGACCCAATGATAATTTGCGTTGCTCATAAAGCTTGGTAGCTAATAACATAGCAACTTCCTCGTTGTCTAAGTCAACAGTATCAGGAATATTGAATGTAAATTTTTTCAACATACAAAGATACAAAAAATAATGTATTGCCAGTATTTAGGGTGTTTTAGCGGCTATCAACTGTGTTACGTTGGTACTGGTAAATAGCTAATACTCCCGACTGAGTCGGGACATGCTGATTACCCGTAGCGTCGCGGATATAAATAACGGCATCGGAGTTGGTTAACGGTGGCTGTACAATGCACTGGGGGGTGCAGAGCGCTAATCCGGCTTCTATTATTGCCGTGTATTCGGTATACCGCACATCGGTATATTCACTTAAGAATGTGATGGTTTTGCTGGCCTTGTAAATATTGGGGGTGTTGCTGTTCCGCTCATATACCTCTAAATCCACCATACCAGTATTCTCATCACAACCAAGACACTGATTAGTAGCATACGGCAAATATTGCTTCACCACCCGCTCGCCGCCGGCATTGTACACATAGCCCAGAAATGCCTGCCTCTTTTGGATATTACCGATTTTGCCGTAAACCGTCCGTTAATCAGGCTATTATCGTCAGTTTTTCAGTTTGGGCGATTTTTAATAATAATTTTTCATGCAAATTTAAATATTGACTTCAAATATTTGAAAGATAACCTTTAAATTTGCAAATAAATGAGTATGAATTACTTAAACAGGCATATAACCAAGAGGATTCAAGACGCCCTAAAAGTAAGTCCGGTGGTTTACCTCAATGGTGCGAGGCAAACAGGCAAAAGTACACTTGCGCGAACTATTGCTCCACAAATCGGGAAAAACAACCAGCCCGCCGAGTACCTTACTTTTGACAGGCCCACCTTGATGGCCGCTGCTTCTGCCGCGCCGGAATCCTTCTTGACCGGTTATGATTCTGCTGTGATTATAGATGAGGTACAATTGGTTCCAGAGCTCTTCCGCGCTCTCAAACAGGTGGTAGATGAGATGCGTTTTACAAATAAAGAAAGTGCCAATGGTAAATACCTGCTTACTGGATCAGCGAATATTTTAGCATTGCCGAAACTCGCTGATGCTCTTGTCGGCCGTGCAGCTATCATGACACTTTATCCATTTACAGCCGCCGAAGCCACCCACTATAATGCTGGTGGTTTAGAACGTATCATGAAAATGGATTTTAAAGGTATTAACGACCGTGGGTTGTCTTTAATCGATGCGATTAAAAAAGCTACATTTCCGGAGGTTTCTACACTTACCGGGGAAGAACGAAGGATCTGGTTGGATGGATATATCTCGTCTATGCTGCAAAGGGATGTACGGCAAATAGCTGAACTGGAGAAAAGTTCGGCACTGCCACATTTGCTTAGTATTCTGGCTGCACGCACAGGTTGCCTTATGAATGATTCGGATATCGCACGTGATATCGATATGAACCATGTGACTGCAAAATTTTATCGTAGTATTCTTAAATTGATGTTTCTCACTTTTGATGTGAGGCCTTGGTTCAGGAACATTGGTAAACGTTTGGTAAAGACACCGAAGGGATATTTACTCGATACTACTATGATCTGTCATTTGCTTGATTATAACATTGACGAGATTGTGAAAACAAAGCCGGAATTGTTTGGGCACCTGGTTGAAAATTTTGTTGCCACCGAGATAATCAAACAGTTAAGCAATAGCAACATCAATGCAGAACTCTATCATTTCAGGACAAGTGACGGTAAAGAAGTTGATTTTGTTTTGGAAAAACCTGACGGATCGGTATTCGGTATCGAGGTAAAAAAATCCGAATCGGTAACGATTCGGGATTTTAAAGGAATCAAAGCATTCGAGGAACTCACAGGCAAAGATTTTGCAGGTGGTGTTGTTTTGTATGCAGGAAAAGATGCGGTTCCTTTCGGCAAGAATCTATGGGCAGTTCCTTTTTTTGCACTGTGGTAAAGCCCATTTTCCCATCATTAATTTACTGATTTTTTACCTGTCTGTATTATCAAGGCACTTAAATTGAGACTTTCTGTTACATAAAATATGGAGTATACCCACCTTTCAGCAATTGTACTGTACAATTTGAAAACAAATCACAACAATCGAATTAAACCCTACCCTAATGTAAATTATCAATGACAATCATAATCCTTCTACAGAAAGGTGAAAAAGTTGTTCGCTTCAGTAAACGGCTAACACATTACCTGTAGCGTCTCTTATATAAATATCGGCATCCGAGGTATTCAGTGGTGGCTGTACATTACATTTTGGAGTAAATTGTACTAGTCCGGCTTCTATTATAGCAGAATAATCCCTATACTGTTTATCAGTAAACTCATACACGAAAATGATGGTTTAATAGACATTGTATTTACTTAATATCTTATCAGAAAACAGTATAAATACCTGTAATTATCACTCTATAAAAAACTATTAAAAAGAATACTTTTGTAAAGCATCAATACAAAACCAAGAAAAATTAGAATACATATTACTTTGCATCTGATTCTCCGTACTTTACATAAAACATTTATACTATGTTTACTACTTATCATTTATCCTCCGCTCAAGATCTCAGTAATGAGATAATAAATACAATCAAGGCCACCTATAAAAATAAAGCTATTACAATAATAGTGAAAGAAGCAGAGGACAATCCTATATTAACGGATGACCAAAAATCGATTTTAGATGAACGGTTGCAAGAGGATGAAAGCACCTATCTATCTTCCGAAGAGTCACTCAAGCAACTGAATAAAAAAAATGGGTTATAAAATATTGATTTCTCCTCGCGCACAATCTGAATTAGAAAATATAGCTGATTACTATGCACGCAATAGTAGCATAGCCCCTCAACTTTTTATCGCAAAAATTAAAGAGGCTTACGATAAGCTTGAAAAAAATCCATTTTATAGAATTCAGTATAAAAGAATCCGTGCAGTAAAAAATAAAAAGTTTCCCTATTCTCAGTACTATATCATACATGAAGAAAAATACCAGGTATGTATTCTTTCATGCTTCCACAACAAAAGGGATCCCCAAAAACGACCAGGTAAATAGTAGTATCTTTTAATAAGCACACATGAATGGATGGGTAAAATCCATTTAAGGTAAATTATTTGATGACCTTCCCGATAAGTATAACTCAGACTGCCCATCACCACCCACCCGGGTGTTGACTATTTCCATTGCGGTTGAGTTGCAGCATATTGCCATTGGCATCATACCGGAAGGTTTCGGCATAGTTGTCGGTAGTGCCCGTATTAGACTGGCTCCAATTACCCTTGTATGAACCCGAGGCAGCCCCAAATGCATGCTGCCGGGTATTGAGCAGGCGGTTGAGCTGGTCGTATAAATACGTGTAGCCGGTGGTGGTATTGTTGTTGAGGCCTTTTTATTGGTTACAGCCCTATTTTAAGTGCAGGATGCCATTCTGAGCTAAATATTAATGATTAAAGCCTATATCATACTTATTTAGCCCAATTTCCATTGTATGCCAACTTTGCTTAAAGAAGATAATTTTTTTAGTTGGTACGAGGGACAGCGTGAATAGTGAGTTTAAGTGTGGAGTTGCAGTAGAGAAAGGACTATCAAATTAAATCTTAACTACTTCAAATAAGATGTTTTTTTATACTATTCATTCTAGTTTACAAAAGGCTTATTAAACTCAAATAGTTCAGATTCGGCATATTGAATAACATCTCGCCAATCAATTTCGGCTTTATAAATTGCATCTTTCATTTTATAAATATCTCCTTGAGCCATAAAAACAATACACCTACTTATTCTTGAACTCAATTTCCACTTAGCTTCAAAATCTGCAAGCATTCTTTTTGCTTTGAGTGCGTTTTCATGAAAATCTTTATCAATTCTTTCTTCAATATCCAAAAGCATATATTATTTTTTTATTGTCCGACTAAACTCCTTCGTCGATGGACTATATTTGTAGCCATTTTTTTCTAAAAGCTCAACTTCTTTACCAAAAATTGTTCTTTCTGTATTAATCATACCATTCTTCCATATATTTCTTAAATCCATAGGATTTGATGCTGCTTTAATAATATCATTTCTATTAATTGCTCTCTGCAACCATTTTTCGTTTGCCGGCCAAGAATAATATTCATCCGGTATTTTCAGAATATTAAATCCACCATTATTCATACCACTTTTAATATTACTAAGTTCTTCAGCTAATGGTCTTGTATCAGTCAATCGTCCTAAAATAGTTGTTGTTCTATTTTCTGTGGCAAGAATTGAAGAAGTCATCCCTTCAGTTGTTGCAAATTTTGCAGCAGGTTTCATTCCGTTGCTCACAGGAAATTTGTGAGCTATCACAAAACTTGGAATGAATTCATAATTTCTCGGATCAAGTGCAGCATTCCCAAAATCAACTGCTTGCTGTTTGAGAGGTGTTCGAGTAGAATAACGGAACATTTCATTTGTTCCCTCCATAAACGCATAAACCGGATCTGGACTGTAATCTTTTTCCTTATAGCCACCTGCAAAGTAATTATTTACAGATTTCGCCATTTCTGCAACTGCTCCTGCTGTCCCATTCCAAACAACACCTATTACATTATGTGCAGCATTATCAATTCCTGTAACTACATTGGGCGCTTTTAGTACCGGTCTATAATCAATTGTATATTGATTATAATCTTTCTTAAAAAATTCTAACCCGTCTAAATCAATACCATCAATAGGTCTGTTTGATGCAAATTGATAAGGTGTTAAATAAGGATATTTACTTGTTATCGGATCCACACTCAAAAACTTCCCAATCCTTCCATCATAAATCCTCATCCCATAATCTTGGCTGTTGCCCTCCCCTTTTACTTCATTATCATTCTCCTTGCCATTAAACCCATACCGATACCCCCCACTCAATTTTCTACCGGGCATTTGCATGCCGAATGCATAATAATCCTGCACGGTTTGTACTTCGGCTTCAAAGTAGTCGGTACTGGTGGTGTTGGTGCTTACCTGCAGCTTTTTATCGGTAATGGTGGCAAGGATGTTGCCTAAATGGTTAGATAGTTCAAAGACCTGTTTGCCCAAATAGCCAACCTCACGCTGTTTGCTATCGGTGCTAACCAAAGTTACAACTTTTTCCGGCTGATACATGCCTAAGCGAGAACTTCCATACAAATGCTGTTCCGACCAGCGTAATTGGGCGGTTTTGCGGTCGTAGTGGTAAACGGCTAAGGTATTACCCGTTGCGTCTCTAATGTAAATATCGGCATCCGATGTATTCAGTGCTGGCCGTGCAGCACACTGAGGGGTGCATTGGGCTAGTCCGGCTTCTATGATTGCCGAGTAATCTCTATACCGCACATCGGTATATTCACTTAAGAATGTGATGGTTTTTCGGGCTTTGTAGGTTTCGGGGGTGGCACTGTTGCGTTCGTACACTTCCAGGTCGTCGATACCCGTTCCTGGAGGACATTCCGCACACTGATTCGTTGCATACGGCAAATACTGCTTCACCACCCGCTCGCCGCCGGCATTGTACACATAGCCCAGAAATGCCTGCTTCTTTTGGATATTGCCGATTTTGCCGTAAACCGTCCAGTTTACCTGACTGATATTTTCTGATACATCGCCAATTAAATTTCCTATGCGGTCGTAGCTATAATTACTGCCCCCCTGGTTATCGATATCCCCGGCATAAGCCCCCGCAGCTATTCCATCCTGCACACTCCACAATTGATTGGTGCCATCGCGATAAGTATAGTTGAGGCGGTCCATGGCCTGTCCACCCGGGTGCTGACTATTGCCATTTCGGTTGAGTTGCAGCATATTGCCATTGGCATCATACCGGAAAGTTTCGGCATAGTTGTCGGTAGTGTTGGTATTGGATTGCGTCCAATTACCCATAAAACTGCCCGAGGCAGCCCCAAATACATGCTGGCGGGTATTGAGCAGGCGGTTGAGCTGGTCGTATAAATAGGTGTAGCCGGTGGTGGTATTGTTGTTGAGGCCTTTTAGTGCCAACAGCGTTGCTGAAATTCTTTTTGTGCCAGCAGGCTGGGGACATACATATATAGTAGCAGGGCGACTATCCATTTATTCATAGGACCGGCGGTTGAGATTACAAGGTAGGATTTTTGCAGAATAGAAAAAATCTGAGTAGGCAAGGGCTAGAGGTAGGCCTTGGTTGATAGCAGTATGAATGAACTGCGAATGATAGATCACAGGGATAATTTCAGAAAAAATGAAAAGAAATCAAATTGTATTTATATTTTTATTTATATGTATATTTTTATGTTTATACGTACTTTTTTGGGGTTATATCTAAACAAAAAGGGGCCAAAAATAACAAAATGAGCGTTTTATTCACATTACATTAATATTTATACATTATTTTACTAACTTTTTATAATTTTTTTACAATAATTTAGCAAAATATATATTTATTGTTAATTTATTTAATGTATTGATTATGTCCAACCCAATCGTCAAAAAGTATGCTCCCTTTCTAGTTCTGATGCTTATAGCTATCGGAGCCCTTTTTGTTCCTTCCTTACCTGCATTTGCAGATGCCAGTAAATACAATTCAGCTGATATCGGATGGATTATTGTAGCTACCGCACTGGTATTTTTAATGACGCCCGGGCTGGCCTTCTTTTACGGAGGAATGGTTCATCGAAAAAACATCATTTCTACCATGATCAAGAGTATCGTGGCTACCGGTGTGGTAAGTATCCTATGGATAGTAGTTGGCTACTCCCTTTGCTTTGGCGAATCCATCGGAGGTTTTATCGGCAATCCTTCTACCCATTTATTCTTTAAAGGGGTAATCTCGGGTGCTCCCTGGAGTTTGGCCCCTACCATCCCACTTTCTTTATTTGCCCTTTTCCAGTTGATGTTCGCGGTTATCACGCCCGGACTGGTAGTGGGTGCCGTTGCGGAAAGAATTCGTTTTACGGCCTATACCCTCTTTATAGCCCTGTTCAGCATTTTGGTGTACGCACCTATTGCACACTGGACCTGGCATCCCGAGGGTTTCTTATTTAAACTCGGTGCCCTGGATTTTGCCGGTGGTACCGTAGTGCATATTTCTGCAGGTTGTGCAGCCCTAGCAGGTGCAATTGTGTTGAAAAGAAGAAAAGCCCACATCGAAAACAAAGAGATTCCACCAGCTAATATTCCCTATGTATTAATCGGCACCGGCTTATTATGGTTTGGCTGGTTTGGCTTTAACGCAGGTTCTGCTTTAGGTGCCAATGCCCTTGCGGTAAGTGCCTTCGCAACCACCAATACCGCCGCTGCTGCTGCCGGTTTGGCCTGGATGTTCTTTGATGTAGTACGTGGTAAAAAACCCTCCGTACTAGGATTCTGTATTGGAGCAGTAGTTGGATTGGTTGCCATTACCCCAGCCGCCGGATTTGTAGCAGTTCCGCAAAGTATCTTTATTGGTGCCGTAGCTTCCTTGATTTCTAATTTAGCCGTTTACTATAAAAGTAAATCAACCCTCGATGACACCCTAGATGTTTTCCCCTGCCATGGAGTGGGCGGAATGGTGGGTATGATCATGACCGGCATCTTCGCCACCAAAACAGTAAACAGTGCAGGTAACGATGGTTTATTTTATGGTAATTTCTCCTTCATGCTTACTCAACTAAAAGCATTAGTAGTAGTAGTAGGTTACAGCTTTGTTATGTCGCTTGCCATCTTCAAATTCATCGACCTGATTTTACCACTGCGGGTAAGTGAGGAAGAAGAAGAGATGGGACTAGACTATTCTCAACACGCAGAAAAATACGGAAGAGCACCGCTGCAAGCCTAAGCTTTTCCGGGTGAGTCTGACCACTCCCAACCCGTATACAAAAAAGGTACAGCCACTACGTGAACTTCTGACCAAGTTCACCGGCTGTACCCATTATTAATCATAAAACCACTACAATGTTAAAGAATTTTTTGGCAGGCTGTACAGCTTTTTTATGTATGCAATCCCTTATCGCCCAAACCGACTCTACCACCAAATCCGTTACAACTTTTACCGGCTCACTGGATGCTTATTATCGGTTTAATTTTTCTGGTCCCGAAGCTGGCAAAACCAACAACCTAACCAGTTTCACGCATTCCGTAAACTCCTTCGAATTGGGGATGGCCTCATTAAAAGTAGACCATTCTTATGGCAAAATATCAGCCACTGCCGACCTCGGAATTGGTCGCCGGGCACATGAATTTACCTATACAGAATCGGGGGTAAATGCCATCATTAAACAAGCTTTTGTTTCATACGCCCCCAGCAGTGCTGTTAAATTCACCATGGGTAAATGGGCCACCCATGTGGGTTATGAAATGGTAGATGCCTATGCTAACCGGAACTATAGTATGTCGTATGGATTTTCTTACGGTCCCTTCTTCCACACCGGTTTAAAAGCCGACATCGCACTGGGTGGCAAATCAGCCATAATGGTGGGTATTGCCAATACTACCGATTACCTAAGTGCACCCTCGGCGGTTAGCTATGTGTTGGCACAATTAAGTACCGCCAGTTCTAACGACAAACTAAAAGCCTACTTGAATTTTCAGGGATCTACCGAACTAACGCAATTTAACTTGGTTCTTACCAGCGCTCTCAGCGATAAGTTAACCATGGCTTACGATGGTAGTGTGTTAACCACCCATACCAATGGAGTAAATGATACCTGGAATAGTCATGCAGTTTACCTAAACTACGACCCCATTAAATCATTCGGACTTACCCTACGGGGCGATTATTTTAGCGACCGAAAAATCAGTCCCCTCGTTACTATGAGTGGGGGATCAGTTGTTGCCACAACGCTTTCGGGTAATTTTCGATGCATCAACCTGACTATTATTCCAGAATTGCGGTTAGATTATGATTCGGATCCGGTATTCAGTAAAAATGGAGCACCCGATAAGAAAAGTACCACCAGCTTTATTCTAGCAGCCGTATATAAATTTTAGTTTTTTGCAATTGTTCAACATAGGGGTTAAAAGCATCTTGTAAAGTTACAAGGTGCTTTTTTTGCCAACAGATATAGTATCTTAGTCAACTTTTAATAATAGATCGGTTGTATGAGAATATTGAAGTGGCTGGCGCAAATGTTGTATGCCTTATATGCCTTTTTCATTTTTATGATACTCACCCTCATTGCCTTTCCCTTGGTGATGCTTTCGCTATTGTTTGGGTACCACCGCGGAGGAAATTTGATTTATGCCATTTGTAAATATTGGGCGGCTACCTGGTTTTTGTTGATAGGCGTTCGCCATGAAGAAATTTTTGAGTACCCACACGACACGGGCAAGCAGTGGGTATTTGTAGCCAATCATATCTCGTATATGGACATTCCCCCGATTGTATTGATGGCACCCCAGCCGATTCGTATTTTGGGGAAATATGAAAGCAGCAAGATTCCCATTTTTGGATGGATATATCGGGCGGCAGTGATTATGGTAGACCGCCGTAATCCCGAAACCCGGGCACAAAGTTTTCGCGAACTAAAGGCTGCGCTCAACAGAGGGGTATCTATTTTTCTGTTTCCCGAGGGTACATTTAATATGCGGGAAGATAAGCCACTGAAAGACTTTTTTGATGGGGCTTTCCGGCTGGCGATTGAAACAGAAACTCCCATAAAGCCTATGATATTACCAGACACTATTGACCGGCTGCATTTTAGTAGTCTATTTTCCCTTACCCCCGGTCGTAGCCGGGTAATTTTTTTAGAGGAGGTACCGGTAAAGGGGTTAGCGCCTGCCGACATCCCTTTTTTGAGAGAAAAAGTATACAATTTAATGGATCAAGCCCTCCGTCGTTATCGGTACTATCCACCTGCATAATGCGTACATTTGAGCAAATATCGTTGCCTTGTTTGTTGAAGTAATTATTCCCTTGGCCCTGCCGAAAAATTATACCTGGTCGGTACCCGACACCTTGCAATCGCAGGTAGCCATTGGCAAGCGGGTAGAAGTGCTGTTGGGCAAAACCAAACGATATGCTGGCATCATCAAAAAAATACTCCCAACGGCGCCGGATAGTTTTATACCCAAACCTATTTTGCAGGTATTAGATGAGGATCCGATTCTGCATGCGCAGCAGTTGGCTTTTTGGGAGTGGATGGCCGCCTATTATATCTGCACCGAAGGAGAAGTGATGCAGGCTGCTGTTCCTGCCAATCTAAAGCTAAGTAGTGAAGGCATCCTATGTTGGAATGAAGCCGCCCCCTCCCCGGATGCCGGTTTGAGTGATGTAGAATATCTGCTAGCAGAAGCGCTGGAGATAAAAAAAACCCTGAAGATGTCGGAAGTGCAGGAGTTGTTGGATGTAACGGATGTGTATCGGGTAATTAAAAAATTAATTGAGAAAGACTATTGCTTTATTTGGGAAGAGCTGAAGCAAAAATATAAGCCGAAAACCATTCAGTATTTGCAATTACATGCCACGTATCAACAAGAAGAGGCCCTGGAAAAATTATTGAACGAATGGGGCTCGGTGGCACCCAAACAAATGGAAATGCTACTCGCCTTTTTACATTTGCAGCAAACAGAAGGCGAAGTAACCCGGCATGCCTTATTAGAAAAATCCGGTGCCAGTGCGGCTCAGCTGAAAGCTCTGATAGATAAGGGCATACTGCAACCCGAAAGAAAAATTACGAGTCGTATAGCTACCACTCCCAAAAAAATTCAGCTCCCCTTTACTTTAACGCCGGTGCAACAAATCGCCATGAGCAATATAGAAGCGGGATTTGAAAAAACTCCGGTTTGTTTGCTACACGGAGTAACGGCCAGCGGAAAAACAGAAATTTATACAAGTCTTACTGTTCCGGTTTTACAGCGGGGTGCACAGGTTTTGTATATGTTACCGGAGATTGCGTTAACAGCACAAATTATTCGGCGTTTGCAGAAGAGTTTGGGGGGATATGTTTGGGTATATCATTCCAAGTTCAGTGCGAATGAACGCGTTGAAATTTGGAATCGGGTAAAGTCGGGAGAACCAATTGTTGTATTAGGAGCCAGATCAGCTTTACTGTTACCTTTTCAAAATTTACAATTGATTATATGCGATGAGGAGCATGATGCATCGTATAAGCAGCAAGAGCCTGCACCGCGTTATCATGCCAGGGATGCCGCCATTTATTTAGCGCATCAGTCTAATGCCAAAGTGTTATTGGGCAGTGCCACCCCCTCATTGGAAAGCTACTATAATGCCCAACAAAAAAAATATACCCTCATAACCTTAACAGAGCGCTACAATAACTGGGCTATGCCGGCAATTGAAATTGTCGACCATAAAACGCAGGCAAGCAAAACACCTGCGCAGCGTATTATTACGCCTGCCTTACAAGATCAAATACAAACAGCACTCAGCCAAAAAAAACAGGTGATTCTTTTCCAAAACAGAAGAGGCTACTCACCCTATCAGATTTGCAATACTTGCGGGTGGATACCAACCTGTAATCAGTGTAATGTTAGTTTAACCTATCATAAATTCAAGCATCAGTTGAGTTGCCATTATTGTGGTACGCAATATCCGGTGGTGCAAATATGTGCTGCATGCGGAATGCACGATTTTAATAAAAAGAATTTTGGTACCGAAAAAGTAGAGGAGCTAATAAACGAACTTTTTCCGGAAGCAAGCGTCGCGCGAATGGATTTTGATTCGGTAAAGGGGAAATATGAACATGATACGCTGATAAAATTATTTGAGCAGCATCAGGTTGATATTTTAATTGGAACTCAGATGGTGGTAAAGGGATTGCATTTTGATGAAGTGAGTTTGGTAGGTATTATCGATGCCGATGGGTTAATGCAGTTTGCCGATTTCCGAGTAAATGAAAGAGCGTTTCAATTGATGGAACAGGTGAGCGGCCGGGCGGGAAGAAAGGAAGGAGGCGGAAAAGTATTAATTCAAGTAAATCAAATACATCATCCGATAATTGGATGGGTACAAGCGCATGATTATACAGGGTTCTATCATTTTGAGGTAGAAAAGCGAAAGCAATTTGGCTATCCACCTTTTACAAGACTGATTAAACTGGTATGCAAGCACAAGGAAGATGCGATTGCGGCAGATGCGGCTTTGGCCTTGCAGCAAACCCTGGAAAAGAAAGTAGGCTGCTGGATTTCAGCGCCAGCACAACCTCCGGTAAATCGGGTGCGCAATCAATATATATGGGAATTGCTTGTAAAACTTCCCAAAGCGAGTGCACAAACCCAACGCGTAAAGCAGGCCATTCAAGAATCGATTACAGCGGTGCAGCAAAGCAAATCGCATTTCCGGTCGGTACGAATTTTTGCAGATGTAGACCCTGTGTAAATTAACTGTCTCCCCACCAGGCGTACCCTAAACTTTCTATATTTCACTTATTCCCCACTTCACAGTTCCCATCTACACAAATCCTGTCTCACTACCCCCTTTAAACCCACCTGCTCACCGCATAAAGCAATAGGCTTCTCCCAAAAGCCACAGGGGCTAACCTTCCTCTTCCAATCCACAGGTTTCCCAAATTCACTGACTCTATAACCTTCCATCCTAAAGTCCACAGGCTTACCTCCCCAGAGCCACAGGCTTCCCCAGAGCCAGCGGCCCGACACCTTTCTCACCCAAAGCCACAGGCTTCCCAGAGCCAGCGGCTCGACACCTTTCTCACCCAAAGCCGAAGGCTTCCCAGAGCCAGCGGCTCGACACCTTTCTCACCCAAAGCCACAGGCTTCCCCAGAGCCAGCGGCTCGACACCTTTCTCACCCAAAGCCACAGGCTTCCCCAGAGCCAGCGGCTCGACACCTTTCTCACCCAAAGCCGAAGGCTTCCCAGAGCCAGCGGCTCGACACCTCACTAAAAAAGGGCTATCTTTTCAGATAGCCCTTAAGAGTATAGTAGTAGTTAACTAGCAATTACTTGAAGCGAGGCAACATTTCAACTCTACGGTTATCTTGTCTGCCTTTAGCGGTTTTATTATCAGCAACCGGTTTATCACTTCCAAAACCTGTAGACGTGATACGATCTGCTGCAATTCCTTTACTGAGGAAGAATTTCTTAATCGCATCAGCACGCTTTTGAGACAGTGCCTTATTTATTTTTACAGATCCTGTATTGTCGGTATGGCCTTCAATATCCACATTTAATGTAGGATACTTGTTCAGCTGATCTAAAGCATACTGCAATTTTTGAGGAGCCAATTTAGGGAATGCAAACTTGGCAGTACCTGTAACAAAGTAAATGCTTTTAGCAGCTACTTTTAAGTCAGCAGCCAAATCAGGACAACCTGCATTACTTGCAACACCAACAATGGTAGGACACTTATCTTCTTCATCATTGATACCATCGCCGTCTGTATCAGGGATAGGGCAACCTTGGTAGCGAGCTAAACCTGGTACGGTAGGACATTTATCTTCTTCGTCGTTAATACCATCTTTGTCGGTATCAGGGATAGGACAACCTTGGTATTTAGCCAGACCTTTAACGGTAGGGCATTTATCATTTTCGTCGTTGATACCATCGCCATCAGTATCAGGTACAGGACAACCTTCGTATTTAGCAACACCAGGAACGGTAGGACATTTATCTTGAGGATCGAAAATACCGTCCTTGTCAGTATCAACTGGTGGCGGTGGAGGTGGAGGAGGTGGGGGAGGTACAACAACAACGGGTTTCTTTTCTTTTATGGGAGAAGCTATTCCAATAGAGTAGTTCAGGTGGTTTGTAGAAAGAGCAGAAATTTTGATATTATATCCAAGAAGCGCATTTACAAAAGTACCTTCAGAAAGTTTAATCTGTAATCCGGCTCCAGTTGGTGCATAAGCAGCAAAGTAGTTACCAGCGTACATGGAAGCTCCTACACCCAAATGGATATAGGGAACAAGCACATGTTTATCAGTTAACAACTTAATATTGGCAGCTGTACTCAATTCCATTAAAAATTTGTTATCTGTAGAAGAAGGAACTCCTGAATAAAACGAAAAGGGATACTTAGTAAAAGAACCCGCTAAAGAAGCCTGGAAGTCGATATGATCGGTTAATCCTTGGTAGTAATTCAGGCTTAGGCCGGGCGCCATATTGCCGACTTTGGTCCATAATTTATTATTCAGTACATTAGACAATGAAGTCTTATCAACCAAGTTGGCCGTGTACATATCCTTTAAAAAAAAGCTGATCCCAAAACTGGGTTGTTTTTTATAGGACGTCATGGGTTGTGAAAATGCCATAGCAGACATACACACAGCAACCATGAAAAGCATAATTTTCTTCATAATCAGTTTTTTAATTTATGAGCAAAAATACAGGTAGTTATTGAATTTAGAAAATTAAAGCAATACGAAATTATTAATTATTTTTTGATGGGGATAAAAGGGGTAAAAACCTGACTAAATGCCGCTTTTGGGGCTGAAAGTTCAACAATTTACCTGCTTGGTCGCTTAATTGCACAACAACTTCTTTATCAGCGGCTGCCGGAATCCGGTCGTTTACCCATACTTCCACCCATTTTCCCGATGAAACGCTGATAACCCGGATGCGGGAATTAAGGGGTACGAGGTTACAGGCGGCTGTCATTAAGGCAGGCTGATATTTTTCTCCTGAGCTCGTTTTTTTGCCTTTATACGTGGAGGGGTAAATAGTAGCCAAGCCACTATAACCCGATTCGGGGGGGGCTGGGGAAGCATTTTTTAATGAATCGGGTTTCGGGGCGGGCAGTTTACGGGAAGAATCAGTTACCGTTTTTGGGGAGGGAACTATAGTGAGCGTTTCTACTTTAACTTTAGTAAGGCCTGCTTCCACAAAATCGAGCTTTCGGGCAACGCGAACGCTCACATCTACTACCCGCCCCTTTTTGGCCATGCGAGGATGCATCCGATCGTTGATACGCAGTATCACCGTTTTGCCGTTTTTGGTATTGGTTACCAGCACCCAAGTATTAAGGGGCAGATTATTACTTGCCGCGGTTAATTTTTCATTCCTGAATTTTTCTCCGGTGGCAGTTAAGGTGCCATCTAAGCTTACACTGTAAAAACTGGCAACCCCCTTTATGTTTTTGCCGGATTTTTTAAAATGATATCCCGAAACCGAATCGAAGATAGAAGATGAATCCATTACACCCTTCAAAACACTGGTATCTGATGGCACGGAAGCTTTAGTTCGCAAGGTATCAACTAATTGTACCCGAATCTGATTAACCGATGCTGTTTCAAACCGAAGTAAGGCTGCCGGTTCCTCACCCAATGAAAGACGCATCCCTTTTGTGGAAGGATTTGCAGATAGTCGCTGATTCACCTGCACCAGCAATTTGTATTGATTTACTGGGTTGGTAACCAAAACCCAAGATCCTATCGAAAACTCCGAACAGGCGGCCGTATACCATTTTGCACCCGATAAAGCAGTTGCGCTATCGATAACCGGAATGTTCCGCTTTTTATCTACAATCCCCTGCCCACGAATTACAGAACCTCTTAATTTATAAAAAAGGGTGTCGTACCGGATGCCATCCTGGGTATACACTTTCAATAATAACCAGTCCTTACCCGGACCGGAAAAACTAAATCCCAGCAAAAATGCCAACAGCAATCCACCCAAGATCCAACCTTTTACTTTCATACAAATAGGCGTTTTAAGAGGTTGCCGGGCTAGCCGGACGTGCATATTGATACTGTGAAGGTAATTTAGTAACCCGGTTCGGGCATACATATAAATAAAATGTAAATATATAAAGTTACTTTTTTAGAAAAAGGTTAGTGATAATCAACTAATATAATTATTAATTAATTATAACTAGTATCCGAGACACTATATCGGCCGAACCTACGGTTCTATGTCAACGGATTAAAATCCGTTGTTAAATATGTGGGGAGGCTACACCTCTTGGCTAACAGCTGAATTTTTGCAGGGAGCACAGATGGTATGTGAATGCATACGATTATATATAGGTTACCGCTACTACAGCATCTAAATTAATAGGGCCATGCACATGCGGAAAAACTTCATTCAGGCTTCCGGCCAGCTCGAACACAAGGGGAGGTTGTATTTTATCTTTTTCGAGTGTTAGCTTTACCAAATCGGTTTGGTTGGCAAAATAACGTTGCAAAACACCAGGTACTTGTTGAGCAGTTGAGCAATGGATATACCCTTCTTCTTCAAATCGGGGTGAGCTAAGTTTGCCTGCTTGCTGGGCTGCTTCCCACCAGCTTCGGGTGGTTACATGATATATATATGCTGTTTCCAAATTGTTTGGTTTTTCGTTGGTAAATTATTATTTTATAATCGCTGGAATTCGGCGGTCAATCATCATTAGGTCGGCAAGTACCAAAGCGGTAACTGCTTCTAACACTACAGGAACCCGTAAGGCTATACACAAATCATGTCGACCTTTTACAGAAAAGGGAACTACCGAATCGGTATCCCGATTCCAGGTAAGTTGCTCTTTGGGGGTGGAGGAGGTTGGTTTAACTACTACCCGAAATACCAACTCCCCGCCGGTTGTTAATCCACCCAAAATGCCGCCGGCATGATTGGTTTGGGTATTTCCATTTTTATCGAGTAAGGCATCATTGTGTTCAGAGCCCAACATCCGCCCAGCAGCAAATCCTGCACCAAACTCAATACCCTTAATAGCTGGTATGGCAAAAACAGCATGTGCTAAAAGTGACTCTACTGAATCAAAAAAATGTTCTCCTAATCCAACCGGTAAACCTTGCACCCGGCATTCTACAATGCCACCAATGCTGTCTTTTGCCTGAATAGCTTTTTGCAGTCCTGCTTCTGTATCTTTTTCTCCCCCTATTTCTAAAATGCTTGCTTGTAATTGAAGTGAATTGCCTGCAGTGGCAGCATAGTGCTGTAAAATCTTTTTTGCAACAACACCAGCGCCAACCAAACAAACAGTAAGTCGGCCACTGAAATGTCCGCCGCCTCTATAATCTTCAAAGCCACCGAATTTTTCACCGGCTACCCAATCGGCATGGCCGGGTCGGGGTACGTCGCGTTGGCGAGTATAATCTTCGCTGCGGGTATTTTTATTTTCAAAAATAATAGTAAGCGGAGCACCCGTGGTATAGCCATTAAACCAGCCAGATTGAAAGATGGGAATATCATCTTCTTTTCGGGGAGTAGTGCCTTTTTGGATACCCCCTTTTCTGCGTTCGATATCGGTAACAAAATCTTCGGTAGTTAAGGGCAATCCGGCAGGACAACCATCTACCGTTATACCCACACAAGGGCCGTGTGATTCACCAAAAATGTGCAAACGAAAAAGGCGGCCAAAACTATTCAAGGGTTCAATAATTTTATTGTTCGGTAAGGGTTACATCTGCCCCCAGTGCTGCCAGGTGCTGATAAAAATCAGGATATGATTTGTTGATGGCTTCTGCTACTACAATATCTACTGGTTGTGCGGCTCTTAAACCAGCTACTGCACAAGCCATTGCAATGCGATGATCGTGATGAGAATGAACACTTGCTCCCTGCAAAACTTTTCCTCCGGTTACCATCATCTCATCGCCTACCAACTCTATATCCACCCCCAATTTAGCAAATTCCTGCTGTAAAGTGAGCGCCCGGTTACTTTCTTTATGTGCCAATCGGGATGTACCCTTAATAACAGATGTGCCATTGCAACAAGCTGCCAACGCCACAAGGGGCGGAAACAAGTCGGGGCAGTGGGTAGCATCTAAATGAAAGGCTTGTAATTTTCCAATGCCGGTTTCTACAAAATTATCTCCGATGGTTAACGCGCATCCGGTTTGTGCTAATGCCAATAAAATAGCTTTATCCGCCTGAGAAGAATGCTGACTGATGCTAATTACCCGAACATTTCCTGCAATAGCCCCTGCTACTAATAAAAAGGAAACACTGCTCCAATCGCCCTCAACCGTATATTGTATAGCATAAGGTGGCGGAGTGGATGCTGGCTTACAAGTAAAGGTTCGATGTTGCTGATGGGTTACCAGTTTTCCAAAATGCCTCATTACATCGATGGTTAAATCAATATAAGGAGTACTGGCCAGGTTGTTCACAGTAATTACCGCATCGGAGGCATTACTTGCACCAAATGCCATCAGTAGTCCGGTTAAAAACTGCGAACTGAGCGACCCGTCTACTGTTATAGAAGTAGCACTAAGTGGCCCTTGTATTTGTAAAGGAAGTTTGCCTTGGTTAGATTGAATTTGTACACCCAGTTGAGGAAAAATTTCATCAAAAAAATGCATGGGTCGCGTTACCAAACTTCCGGTTCCGGAAATCGTTAGTGGCAGCGAACTGAGGGCTGCAATGGGCGTAAACATACGAATACCCAATCCGCTTTCACCACAATGAATATTGCTTGAGCGGGGATGAACACCGTGGGAAGTTATCAGTAAACTATGATCGGATTGCATTTTTACTTCGGCACCTAGTTTTTGAATTACATCGATTGCCGCCAGATCGTCGTTGCTATGGCCTGGATTCAGCAACAGTGTTTCGCCTGTGTGCAATAAAGCGGCGGCGCAGGCACGTTGCATGCTGCTTTTACTGGCTGGTGCTTGTAAAACACCGGAAATGTCGGAAGGTGAAATGGTTGCCCTCATAATTTATTCAATGAGGCCTATCAGGCCAGTTGCCGAAGCCGGGTGATGAGTTCCTGCACGGGAATGGGCTCCACTACTCCCCTGCCCAGTTTTTCTAATACAATATATTGCATGCCAGCTGCCGAATTTTTTTTGTCCTTTGCCAGCACATGAGTAACTTTTTTCCAATCAAAGTTTGCCAGGGTAGGTAATCCATATTTAGCTAGCAGAGCAATCAAAGCATCTGCACCCCTAAACTTTTTTATTTGTGCAGATAAAAGTGCTGCATACGTCATGCCAATACTAATGGCTTCCCCATGGCTCAGCTCGTATTGATTTTCGATGGCATGGCCAAGGGTATGTCCGAAATTTAATAATTTCCGGTCGCCCTTTTCAAACTCATCTTTCAATACTACTTTAGTTTTTATCAGCACATTGGTACGAATCAACCGGGCCAATTTTTTAGGATCGCGTTTGAATTGAGTGAGGGTATTATCTTGCAATAACCGAAACAATTTAGCGTCTTTAATGGCTGCATGTTTGATGATTTCAGCAAATCCATTTTTCCATTCTGCTGGGGGCAGGGTTTTGAGGAAATCAATATCAAATAAAATAATCTCGGGTTGCCGGATAAGGCCTACCATATTTTTATACACCCCAACATCAATACCATTTTTTCCGCCGATGGAGGCATCTACCATGGCGAGGAGTGATGTAGGAACCAGGGCAAACCGCAGGCCCCGCATATATATACCGGCAACATATCCCGTGATATCTGTAACTACACCACCGCCTACTCCAATGATTACTGTACTCCGATCGGCACCTAACTGAATCAGTTGTTCGATAATGCCATCAACGGTTGCTTGTATTTTATAGGCTTCACCGGGCTTTAATACAATTGTATTCCATCCCTTGAATTTTTTTCTGTGTCGGGCAAAAACATTTTCATCAGTAATTACCACGGCTTTTTCGCGGCTTACCCATTTATCTAACTGCAAAAAAGACGTATCAAACAAATATGATACGCGGGCAGCTGAAAAAGAAAATTGGAGAAGTTTACTGGCCATACCTACTGCAACAATTAATTAATGTTTCATAATTTTATTCTGCTGATTGATACTCTCCATGTGCACTGCATCAAAGTAACGGGTAACAAAATCTTTACTGAGCCCCAGCTTCTCTCCTTTCTGAAATGCTCGGTCGAGGATAGCGTTCCAGCGATTGGTTTGCAGAATGGTGATATTATTTTCCTTTTTGTATTCGCCGATATTACGGGCCACTTTCATGCGCTGACTCAGGATCTGCATCAATTCATCATCCAGGTTATTGATTTGTTGGCGAAGTTTTTCGAGGTTAGCATGATACTCTTCTGATGCCACATCTTCTTTTCTCCAGCGAATACTATCCACCATTTCCCCCATTTTTTCGGGGGTAATTTGTTGTTTGGCATCGCTCCAGGCCATATCTGGGTCGATATGACTTTCTACAATCAACCCATCAAAATCTAGGTCGATAGCGGTTTGGGCCACTTCTTGTAAGATATCTCTGCGCCCACAAATGTGCGAAGGATCATTAATCATAAGGGTTTGCGGATAGCGACGTTTCATTTCAATGGCCAAGTGCCACATGGGTGCATTGCGATATTCGGTATTACCATAAGAACTGAATCCGCGATGGATTAATCCTATTTGTTCTATACCTGCATTCGCAACCCGCTCCATGGCTCCCACCCACAATTCCAAATCGGGATTGATGGGATTTTTTATCAGCACGGGAACCTTCACACCACGAAGGGCATCAGCCACTTCCTGCACACTAAATGGGTTTACTGTAGTGCGGGCACCAATCCATAATACATCTACTCCAAAATGCAAGGCATCTTCTACCTGTTTTCCGGTAGCAACTTCTACCGTTACCGGAAGTCCAGTAATTTTTTTGGCAGCCTGTAACCAAGGTAATCCTTTGGTTCCTACCCCTTCAAAACTTCCTGGGCGAGTGCGGGGCTTCCAGATACCAGCACGTAGCATATCAATTTTTCCGGTAGCCGCTAAACGGGTAGCAGTTTGTATAAGTTGTTCTTCGGTTTCTGCACTGCAGGGACCAGAAATAATGAGGGGACGCTTGTTAAAAACGGCATCCAGATTAAATGCATTTTGTGTAGCCTGTTCCATGGAAAGCGAATTTGATTGTACGATTTATTTATAAGATTTTGTTCTGGTTTTTGGGGGAGCACCGCTGTCTGCATCATTCATGCGAATGCTTCTTCCCTTATATTTTTTTCCATCTAACGAACGAATCATTTGTTGAGCGGCAGATTTATCAATTTCAATCCAGCTGTTCATATCCTTCATATCGATTTGTCCGAGCACCTCTTTTTTCAAATCGCTCATGTCGAGAATGAATTGCAGGAAGCTGGCTTTAAAAAATCCATCCCGAGTTCCGAGGTTTACAAACAATCGCTTATATGCACCCGAACTACCGCGGCTAAATTCTTTGCGACTGTCGCTTCTGCCGCCCTCTGGTCTTTCTGAACGCATTTTACCACCTGATGCTGGTAAGCTGCCGGGTTTGCTCCGCTCTCTTTCGCGCAAATTCAGGTCTTCCGCATTTTCGTAGTACTTTAAAAAGCGGTCGAACTCCAAAGCAGCTACTCTTTGCAATACTTCTTCTTTGGTAACCTCCGCAAATTTTTCGGAGAGCATGGGTACATAGGTTTCGTAGTCGCCATGACTAATATCTGCCAACAACAGTTTATCCATAAAGTGGAAGAACTGTTTGCGACAAACATCTTTACCGGAGGGTATATCGAGTTTATGAAAGCGGGAGTTGTTGATGCGTTCAATTTGTTTAAACTTATACATTTCCTTGGCGTGCACGATAGATACGCAAATACCTTGATTACCTGCGCGACCGGTTCGGCCAGAGCGGTGGGTATATATTTCTACATCATCGGGCAGTTCGTAATTAATTACGTGGGTGATACCAACCACATCAATTCCACGGGCAGCCACATCGGTAGCAATTAATAGTTGCAAACTCTTATCGCGAAACTGACCCATTACTTTATCACGTTGTTGTTGCGAAAGGTCGCCATGCAGGGCGTCTATATCATATCCTTCCCTTGTAAGTCGGTCGCAGATTTCTTGGGCATCGGCCTTGGTACGGGTAAAGATGATACCATAGATTCCCGGATTAAAGTCGATGATTCTTTTGAGGGTTTCGTAGCGATGTTGGGCAGTGGATACATAATACTGATGATCTATACTGGCATTGGCCGTATTCACTTTTCCCACGGTAACTTCCATGGGCTCTTTCATGTATTTTTTGCTCACCTTTCTAATTTCGGGTGGCATGGTTGCACTAAAAAGCCAGGTACTTTCGCGGGCAGGGGTATTTTTAAGGATAAACTCAATGTCTTCCTGAAAGCCCATATTCAGCATCTCATCAGCTTCATCCAATACAACGTATTGAATTTTATCGAGGGGAATGGCCTTCCTTTCTATCAAGTCGATTAAGCGGCCAGGAGTAGCTACTACAATCTGCACGCCTCTTTTGATATCACGGATTTGCAATCCGATAGAAGCTCCTCCATATACGGCAACCACAGCAATGCCAGGCAGGTATTTTTTAAAGGATTCAATTTCTTTTACTATTTGTAAACAGAGTTCACGGGTAGGGCAAACTACCAGTGCTTGTGGATAATTTGCTGCAGCAGATACCACCTGTAAAAGGGGTAAGCCAAATGCTGCTGTTTTGCCGGTGCCGGTTTGGGCAAGGCCTATAAAATCTTTGGTGCCGCTCATCAATACAGGAATTGCCTGTTCTTGGATGGTGGTAGGATTTACGTAACCCAACTCATCGGTTGCCCGAACCAAACGGGCATCCAGCCCCAACGCTTCAAATGTGGTCATTGTTTGTTAATTTAACTGCAAAGGTACTTTTAATATAATGGTTATTCGTATTTGATTAGATGTATGGGTTTTTTATAACAATACTTTGAGTTACGGACCTGTTTTATTTTAATATTCTTCTGATTTCATTCGCCCGGTTGATGAGTTCTCCCAGGTATTCGTAGTTTTCTTTTTCCAGGCAGGCTTTGAACTTGCGTAACTGTGCGATATGTTCGTTTAGCACATCCAGGATATTTTCGCGGTTTTGCATCAAAATAGGAATCCACATGCTGGGGTTACTTTTTGCCAAACGCACGGTACTCTCAAAACCCCCAGAAGCTAGTCCGAATATGGTATCTTCTTCTTTTTCTTTCTCTAATACGGTATTCGCCAGGGCAAAGGAGGTGATGTGTGAAATATGACTCACATAGGCCACGTGTAAATCGTGTTCGGTAGACGTCATGTAAATGATATGCATTCCCAAAGCCCGATACATATTTTCAACCAGCTCCAATGCATCCGGATCTGATTTTTCGCGATCACAGATTACCGTCGCTTTTTCGTCGAAAGCCCCGCTAATGGCGGCCTGGGGACCACTGAATTCGGTACCCCACATGGGGTGGGTGGCCACAAAGCGTTTGCGGTTGGTACTATCGTCAATGGTTTCACATAAAGTTTGTTTGGTAGACCCAACATCCAGAACCACTTGATGGGTGCAGTGCTCTAATAAGGCAGGCAACATGCGTTCTGTTACATTGATGGGGGTAGCCAAAATGATGATATCGGATTGATTAACTGCCTCTTTCCAGGGTAAAATTTTATCTACAATCCCCAATTCTAGTGCTTTCTCGGCATGCTGTGCATTGGCATCCACGCCAATAATGGTATGGGCAAATTTTCTTTCTTTTAGGGTAAGGGCCATCGAACCTCCGATTAAACCAATCCCGATAATAGTAACTGTCATAGCCTAGCATTTATTTCGAACAGATAACACCTATAATAACTCCTTTAAGCGGCTTTAATTGCCAGAAACATGGATTTTAATTCTTTCTATAGCTTCTGCAAACTTTTCTGCCGTGCCACAAAGGCTCACCCGGATATAACGGTCGCCGGAAGCACCAAAAATTCCTCCGGGTGTAATAAACACACCTGCGGAATACAAAACCCAGTCGCTGAGTTCGTATCCACTGGCGTATCCATCCGGAATTGCCGCCCAGATAAACAAACCAACCTGATCGGGAGCAGGGCTACAATCCAATAGCTGCAATAGTTCCAGCACTTTCTCACGACGCGCTGCATATATGGCATTTACTTCTTTTTGCCATTCGGTTCCCAGCCCCAGTGCAGTAACCGCAGCCATTTGTACGGGTAAGAACATGCCACTGTCCATATTGCTTTTAAAAGTGAGCACTTCCGCTATGCGTTCATCGGCGCCGCAAAGCATTCCTACCCGCCAGCCGGCCATATTATGACTTTTACTCAATGAATTCAACTCTACCGCCACTTCCAGTGCGCCCGGTGTTTGAAGAATACTTACGGGATGATCATTTAGAATGAAGCTGTAGGGGTTGTCGTGACAAATTAAAATCTGATGTTGCCGGGCAAAGGCAATCAATTTTTCGAATAGTTGCGGGGTAGCTGATTGTCCGGTTGGCATATGCGGATAATTCACCCACATCAGCTTCACCTTACTTAGGTCTAGCTTTTCTAGGGCATCCCAATCTGGCTCCCAATTATGTTGCTCGGTTAATTGATAGGTAACCGGTGTGCCACCCGAAAGTTTAACGGCACTGCTATAGGTAGGATAACCCGGATTGGGTAACAGGGCTTGGTCGCCGGGGTTTAGGTAAGTCATACAGATATGCATGATTCCTTCTTTACTACCCATCAGCGGCAGAATTTGCCGGTCGGGATTTAGAGTAACGCCGTAACTACGCAGATACCAGTCGGCCATCGCCTGGCGCAATTCGGGCAACCCTTTATAATTTTGGTATCCGTGCACCTGAGGCTTAGCCGCCGCTTCTTCCAGGGTTTTTATTACGGAGGGATGGGGCGGTAAATCGGGACTGCCGATTCCCAAATTGATAATGGCTTTCCCCTGCTGGTTCAGCTGGTCGATTTCTCTCAGTTTTCCCGAGAAATAATATTCCCCAATACCCTGAAGCCTTGAAGATGTTGCTACTTGCATACAAATAATTTATTGGTTAGAAAAAGGGAGGCTATCCTTTTACTACTTTTCCTTTTTTATAAATGCCGAATATTTTTAAGTTATTGGTTTGTGTGTTCAGTTGTTCTATTACTTTTTGCAAGTGAACTAGCTTTTCAAATTCTAGATCTGCATAGAAACCATATTTAAAATTACTTCCTTGGATGGGCATACTTTGCAGCTTGCTCAGGTTTACTTCGTGGGCAGCAATATCGGTAAGTACTTTTGCCAAAATACCTTTGGAGTGATCGGTTTGAAAATATACGGAAGCCTTATTGGCGCCGGGTATGGGGGATTGATTTTTTTTGGTAGCCAGCACCAAAAATCGGGTAACATTATTCTTCATGATATGGATATCGGGCGAAATAATCTGTAACCCATAAAGTTCGGCGGCCAGTTTGCTGGCGATGGCAGCAGCATGTTTATGGTGGTGTTGGGCGATATGCCGGGCGCTTAGGGCAGTATCTTCTGTTTCTACCAGTTTCCAGGTATTTTTTTCGAGAAAATCGAGGCATTGCAGTATAGCCATGGGGTGACTATGTACTTCTCTGATATCGGATAGTTGCACCCCTTTATTGGCGAGTAGGTTTTGACTGATAGACAGATAAACCTCACCTACCACAACGAGTTTACTTTTTTGCAACAGATTGTAATTGGGAAGGATACTGCCGGCAATAGAGTTTTCGATGGCCATGATGCCGCCGGCAGAGCGGGTTGGGTCGGCAGAGATTTTTACCAGTTCGCGAAAGGTATCGCAGGGTATAACGGGCACACCTTTACCAAAGAAAAAATTGGCCGCTACCTGATGGAAACTGCCTTCATATCCCTGTATACAGATGCCAGGTTGGGGGGAGTTGATTTTTAAGGCATTCCTGGAAGAAGTGGGCGACATACTGAAAATGGGTTACTAGTAAAAAAAAACCCGGCGGTTGGCCGGGTTGATATTGTAAGGTTGCGTTTTAACAATTATTACCCGGCTTCATCTGGTGAAGAAGAAAAATGAAAAGAAATAAAATCGATTTGCCGGATTCATTGATTCAAATTTACAATTATTTTTTGAAAAAAACAATGAAAAAATGAAAAAATACACTAACAAATGTTAGCATTAATGGGATGTATCCAAAAAAAAAGCCCCTCCGTGGAAACGGAGCGGCTTCTAACGATTGCTTGCCATATGAAAAAAAGTTTAAAAGCTGTTAGTGACCGGCAAGCATAGCCACAAAGGTCAAGCTAAGAAATCTAATTAGTGAGCAGCTTTAACAGCAGAATCAACTTTAGCAACAGTAGTATCTACAGCAGCTTTAGCAGCAGAATCCATAGAAGCAGCAGCTTTAGCGATAGAATCTTTGATAGCAGCAGAATCTACATTAGTAGTAGCATTCTCACCAGAACCGCAGGCAGCGAAAGCGCCCAATACGAAAACGAATAACAGCTTTTTCATTGTTTTTTGTTTTTTTTTATGAATGATTTTAAATTAATACGCGAAGGTAATAAAAGGTAACCTTTAAAAAGAAGGGTTTTTGAAAAAAACTTTTTTTGAGGTTTTGGGGTTACTTTTAGGGCCCTTGGGGTATTAAAATTACTGATGTGAAAGGCGAGATCAACGAACAGGCTTTAATGAAAGGGTTGGCTTCCAATGAAACGAAAGCCATCGAAACGCTCTACAAAGACCATTTCGGCATGGTACAAACCTACATCCTTCAGAATAATGGCTCTAACGATGATGCGAGGGATATTTTTCAGGAAGCAATGATTGCGCTGTATGAAAAAGCACAAAGCGACACATTTGTCTTAACCTGTCAAATTAAAACTTATGTATATTCCATATGCAGGCGTTTATGGCTTAAACGATTGCAACAAATGGGGAGATACTCCCAACCCGTTGACAATCTGGAAGAAACTGTTGGCGTTGAAGAAGAAATAGAGGAACACGAGAAGAGAAACGCGGCATTTGCTATCATGGACAGGGCCATGGGTAGTTTGGGTGAACCCTGTAAAAGCCTGCTGGAGGGTTATTATATCCAGAAGAAAGACATGCAGCAACTGGCGGAAATGTTCGGTTACACCAATGCCGACAATGCCAAAAACCAGAAGTATAAATGTTTGATGCGTTTAAAAAAGTTGTTTTTTTCTCAATATAATATCGGCGAGTGATGAACATGGACGACATTTTACTACAGGAGGCCATTGAACGATACCTGACTAATCAGATGCCGGAAGCGGAACGCGCTTATTTCGACCAATTGCGAACCAATACCCCCGAAATTGATCAGATGGTGGTTGAACATGACATGTTCCAGCACGAAATGGACTTTTACTCCCAGCGACGCAACTTTTCCGCTCAGTTATACAATGCCCATGCCAACTTATTACAGCAAGGCAAAATTCAGGAGGGAGCTGAAATATCTAACGGAGGCAAACTGATTCAAATTTTTCATAAATACAAACGCGTTACCGCAATTGCAGCTGCCGTAGGTGGTTTTATTGCAATGGTTATAAGTGGACTGGTAGTTTACTTTTCTCCGGTAAATCAAAATCAGCTGGTACAGTTAAGTAAAGACATAGAGGTTATTAAGCGTAACCAACAATACCAGGGGAGTTTATTGAATGAAGTAAAAAGTAAGATTCCCCAAAATGCTAAGCTTATTTCGGGAGGAACTGGGTTTTTATTAGACACGCATGGGTATTTACTTACCAATGCACACGTATTAAAAGGGTCTGGTGCCGTAGTAATTAATAGCAAAGGAGAAGAATTCAATGCCGATATTCTGCACATCGACAACCTGCGCGATTTGGCGGTATTAAAAATCCACGATTCCGAATACAATGCCCCTCGTGCACTTCCCTATAGCATCCGAAAATCTAAGATCGAATTGGGTGAAGAAATTTTTACCTTGGGGTATCCCCGCAATGACATTGTGTATGGTGAAGGATATCTAAGTTCTCGTTCGGGTTTTAATAACGACTCCCTTACCTATCAGCTCCAGATTAGTGCCAACCCCGGTAACTCAGGCGGACCGGTTTTTAACGGCCAAGGCGAGATTGTGGGTGTTTTAAGCACCCGTCAGGCACAAGCCGAAGGGGTAGCATTTGCTGTTAAATCAGGCTATATCTATACCATGCTGAACGATACCAAAGCCGAGAAAATAAGCGGAATGGATAAAATCAAATTAAATCAAAAATCCAGTCTCCGCGGTGTAGATAGAAAAGAGCAGATTACGCGCATCGAAAACTGCGTATTCTTTGTAAAGGCTTACAGCAAATAATTCAGATAAAAACTTACATAAAAAAATGTGCGCCTATGGCGTACATTTTTTTATGCCCATAGGTTGTTGGGATACTTCCCTGCCGCTACCAACTCATGGATACTATTTTGAACACCGGGCGCATCCTCCTGATAAGTTACTCCAAACCAGCGGGCATCCGTAGGTATTACTTGAACTACCCCCCTTTTTTGTTGTATGAAATTTTTGGTAGCGGTAGGAAGATAAAACTCAGATTTCAATGCTTGTCCCTGCTCCTGCAAAAATTCCTGAAAACCGATTTCGCAGAAATCAACAAATCCGGGGGCATAACATAAAAAATTCATGCTTACCATGCAATTTTCTGGCAAGGGATGTTCCCCGGCTGCATCCTGATATACAATCACGCCAGTATCATTTCGTTCAATACTAGTGCGCTCATTGATATCAGTTAAATACCCCGCCTCATCTACTGCACACACTCCCCTACTTACTGTTCCGTTATCACTTAGGGTATTGGGAAGTGAATACCCAATGATACAATAGGTTTGTTCGTTACAGGTTTGGGTTAAGAAGGTATATGCCTCTACAAATGCATCTTGTCCATAAAAATCATCCGCATTAATTATGGCAAAAGGCTCGTGGATATGCCCTTTACAACAAAGCAAGGCATGGGCAGTTCCCCAGGGTTTGGTTCGCTCTTCGGGTATGGAGAAACCTTCCGTAAAGAAAGTCAACTCTTGATACACATAATCAATTGCTATTCTCCCTTGAATCTTAGGCTCAATCATTTGCTTAAAATCAGCAGAAAAATCCTGGCGAATAATAAAAATTACTTTACCAAAACCAGCTTGTATGGCATCATAAATCGCATACTCCAGTATGGTTTCTCCGGAAGGGCCAAAAGATTGGGTTTGCTTTCTGCTTCCATAACGGCTGGCCATTCCGGCTGCAAGAATTACAAGTGATGGTTTCATGAGCTACTTTATCTTTACAAGATTCGTGCACGAAACTAAAGATAATCGCCTATTTTGCCAACACCAGGCATATAACAAATGATTATTTCTGTACCAACCATACAACCTCTCCGTACTTTATTTGCCGGTGGCCCTGCTGTGGATGTGTTGAAACTACAAGAAGTTCACCCGGTGGTAAGCGGCAATAAGTGGTATAAATTAAAATATTATCTGCTGGAAGCGATTGAAAGGGGGGTTACTAGAATAATTACCCGAGGAGGGGCCTATTCCAATCATATCATTGCCACCGCTTGGGCTGCCCAAGAGCTGGGTTTAGATAGTATAGGCATTATCCGAGGGCTTGCACCTCCGATGCTTTCCCCCACCCTGCAGGATGCCCAATCCTGTGGAATGACGCTGCGGTTTATCGAAAAAAATCAATTCGCCAATTTTCAGTTACCAGAATCTGAAACTGCTTCTGCTCTATACATTCCAGAAGGTGGGGTTGGCCGATTAGGTATTCAAGGGGCTTCGGATATCCTCACGGACATAGACTTTTCTTCTTATACCCATATTTTGGGAGCTTGTGGTACCGGAACCATGATTACGGGACTAGCCTTACGTGCACTCCCCCACCAACAGGTACTGGGCATTTCGGTGCTAAACAATGCCCCTTCTCCCCTTACTGAAATAAGCGCATGGTTAAAAAACTGGCCTACGGTTACCCCACCAACCTTGCTTCACTATGCTTATGGCGGGTATGCCAAAGTTCACCCAACCGTTTTAGCTACCATAAGAGATTGTTGGGAACAAGAACAATTACCCCTCGATTTTGTGTATACGGGCAAGCTATTTTCCGCCACCCGAGCATTAATACAAGAAGCATACTTTACAAAAAACAACCGCCTTTTACTGATACACAGTGGTGGATTACAGGGAAATCGTTCCTTACCGCTGGGTAGTTTACCCTTTTAATTAAAGGTACCCGCTTATCTTTGCAGTATGCAGTTGTTCCGGAAAAAGTTCATGCTTATTACAGCGGGAGTGCTTCCCCTTTTGCCGTTTACCGGTAACGGTGAGCCGATGAGAGGTAAAAACGAAAAAACAACTACCGTTTTTAGTAGCAGCTATTTTCTTCAAACCCGCACTGATAAAGGAAAATATACGATATACAAAAACAACCAACTGCTATTCACTTTATCGGAAAAAGCTTTTCGCCAGTTCCGCGATTCCATTGCGCTGCAAACCAAAGACACCCTTTTTACTGACCGGGACGGAAAAGTGGTTATTCATCCCTACCGAAATACATCCTCCCCACAAACCCAGGTAAATAAAAATAATCCTTTGATGGTATTTATCGATAAAAAGGGGTATGTAAACCTGCACTTACCGCAAGCCATTTTTTTTAAATACCAGGTGCGATTTTTTGAACAACCCAACCAACTATTATTTTCCATACAATCTCCCAAAGAAGATAAGTTGGTGCTGGAGAAATCGAATTTTGTTCGGTCTGGCTGGTTCGAATATGAGGTTTGGCAGAATGATGATTTGAAAGAGAAAGGCAGGATATTTTTACCCAAATAGCTTAACTGCAAATACTGTTAACCCTTACTTCGGTTATCAACTTACAGCCAAACACTTGTTCAAAATGTTTTTTTATCAGCTCTTTTACCTCTGCCAATGAAACTACTGTGGCCAGTTCTTTTTGCAGAGAAGTTACCTGTTTATTTTCAATACCACAGGGAACAATACCCTCAAAGTAGCTGATATCGGTATTTACATTAAAGGCAAAACCATGCATGGTTATCCAGCGACTGCATTTGATACCCAGGGCACAAATTTTTCTTTCCCTGCCGGGTATATCAGCATCCAGCCAAACACCAGTTTCACCCTTACTTCTACCCCCGGTTATGCCATAATCGGCAAGCGTTAAAATAATCACTTCTTCTAGGCTGCGAAGATACCATCCCAAATCGGGCTGCATTTTTTCTAAATCTAGAACCGGATATCCTACTACCTGACCGGGTCCATGAAAAGTTATATCGCCTCCTCGGTTGATGTGGAAGAATTCGATGTTTTTCTCTTTTCTTTCTGCTTCGGAAAACAGTAGGTTACTGAGTTTTCCGCTTTTCCCTAATGTATACACCGGTGGATGCTCTACCAGCAGCAAATGATGCCGCGTAGATATCCCGTTACCCCGCGACTTTAATTGGGTATTTTGTTGTAGCAGTAATTCCTGATAATCCCATACCTCCCGGTAGGTCTGATACCCCAAATCTTCGAAAAATACTTCTGCTAGCATCTTGCAAAATTACAGCTAAATATGACAAAGTTACCGACGGATTAAGGGCAGCCCTGATGGTTACAAGGGGAAAGGACTACTTTTGCGATATGGCAGAAGATGTAGATTTATTACCCGACGAACCGTTGGAAACCCTGTATGAACGGAGAACCTTTACCGTAAACAATGGTCAGGAGCCGGTTCGAATAGATAAATGGGTGCAAATGCACGTAGAGGGCGCCACGCGCAATAAGGTGCAAAAGGGAATTGAAGCAGGCTTTTTAACCGTAAATGGAAAAATGGTAAAAAGCAATTACAAGATAAAACCAGGTGATGAACTCATTTTGATGAGCTTGATTAACCCGGAACATACGGTACTTAAAAAAGAGAACATTCCCCTAAATATTGTATACGAAGATGATGCCCTGATGGTACTGAATAAGCCCGCCAATATGGTAGTGCATCCGGGGGTAGGCAATTACAGTGGAACCCTGCTGAATGGGGTGGCTTATTATATAGATCAGCAATATCCAGGCATAGATGAGGATACCCTCCCGAGATATGGACTGGTGCATCGAATAGATAAAAATACAACCGGATTGATTGTTTTAGCCAAAACAGGGGAAGCCGCTGCCCATTTGGCTCGTCAATTTTTTAACCATACCGTACAAAGAAAATATGTAGCCCTTGTTTGGGGAGATGTTCCCGAAAATGAGGGAACCATTACCGGACATATTGCCCGTCACCGGCAACACCGGAAAATGTTTGATGTATATCCTGATGGTGATACCGGAAAACATGCTATCACCCATTACCGGGTATTAGAAAGATTTCACTATGTAACCCTGGTAGAATGTATCCTAGAAACAGGTAGAACGCATCAGATACGCGTTCACATGAAACATATCGGCCATACCCTCTTCAATGATTGGGAATATGGCGGGGATGCCATTTTAAAGGGTACGATTTATCAAAAATATAAGCAGTTTGTTCAAAATTGCTTCGAAATTTGTTCCCGCTGTGCCCTGCATGCGCAAACCCTTGGCTTTATTCATCCGGTTACCGGTGCCTCCCTTTTTTTTGAAGCCCCCCTACCACCGGATATGCAACAAGTAATAGAGAAATGGCGGGGATATGTGAAAGCAATCAGCCATCGAGACGAATAGGGAGTACCCATTCCTTCAACTATAACAAATAATATGTAAAAAAAGCTCGGAATACGGCATTTGGTATTGTATTTGCAACCTGATGAAAGCCTATTTTTACCTTTGAATTGAACAAATCTGAAGAAATTCCTAAAGATATTACGAAGAACCCTACTGGCGCTGGTTGCCCTATTGGTGGTATTATTGATTGCCATCCAAACAAACTATGTTCAAAACAAGTTGATAGGCTGGGTTACTCACTATTTATCTAAAGAACTGAAAACAGAAATCAGCATCCAACACATCAGTTTATCACTTTTCAACAAAGTGAACCTAGATGGCATTTTAATTAAAGACCTACAACAGGATACCCTATTATATGCAGGTCAACTAAAATGCAGAATTACGGACTGGTTTTTTTTGAAAGATAAAGTTGAAATCACTTATCTGGGACTGGAAGATGCCCGAATTTTTTTAAACAGAAAAGACAGCAACTGGAATTACCAATTTTTGGCTGATTACTTTTCCCCTGCAGATACAACCCCAAAAAATAAAAAGTCGATCAATTTACAAGTTCGTAAAATTGATATTAAAAGGCTGCAACTTATTAACGACGACCGTTGGGTGGGACAAAGAATGGTTTGTAAAACCCGGGCGCTATTAGTTGATATTGATAAAACCGATTTACTTAACAATCAATTTGTAGTTAATTCGGTTTATCTGGATCAACCTTTTTTTCAATTACAAAATTTGGAAGGTCTCCGACCACCCCGTCCCAAATCTTTACCTGTAGTAAAAGGTACGGGAATGTATTTTAATTCCGGTAACCTGTTTTTGCAAGTGAATACCTTTAAAATCGTTAATGGGAGTGTGTGGATTGATAATGACTTGAATAAACCACATAAGGGCTTTGATGAGACACATATTGACATGTCGCAACTGAACGGAGAAATCGCAAACCTGCAATTTGTAAAAGATACCCTTTCGGCAGGCATTCAATTGTCGGTTAAAGACCGAAGTGGTTTTGAACTAAAACAATTGAAAACCAATTTCAAGTTAACCCCGCAAATCTTGGAACTGGCAGACCTCGATTTGGTTACGGCGAAAAGTCATTTGCGCAATTACTACGCGATGAAATTTTCTGACTTCAATGAAGATTTTTCCCACTTTATTTCTAAGGTTACCCTAGTGGCCAACTTTACCCAATCGAAAGTGCATACAGATGATTTGGCCTTTTTTGCACCCGAGCTAAAAGATGTACATGCTGCACTTACGGTGAGTGGTCAATTTTTGGGTACCGTGGAAGATTATCGCGTGAATCAGTTGAAAGTGCAGGCAGGAACCAATACTTATTTATCGGGCAATCTACAAATGAAGGGGCTGCCAGACTGGGCAAACACGAAATTTTTACTGAAGGGGGGGTTATTAAAAACAAATGCCTACGATCTGGAGCTTTTTATTCCTTCCCTAAAAAATGTAAAAGAACCCAACCTTCCGGCCTTAGGTGAAATTATTTACCGGGGCGATTTTTCGGGTGATAAAGCGAAATATGTAACCGCAGGAGCTTTTAGTACCCGACTGGGGGGGGTGGTGTCTAATTTACAGTTGACTTTGCCTACAAAAGGCGAACCGATTTATCAGGGAAATATGGAAACGGTTCGATTTAATCTGGGCAAGTTTGTGGGTGACTCGAGTTTAGGACTGGTAAATTTTAAAGGCAAAATCAATGGAAGTAGTTTCGATTTTAGTAAACTAAAAACCACACTTGAAGGAACTATTTCACTGATAGAGTATAATGGATACCCCTATACCAACATCTCATTGAATGGAACCCTACAAAGAAAGTATTTTAGCAGTGAACTAAAAATCAACGACCCAAATTTTGACATTACCAGTTCGATGGAAATTGATTTTACCAAAGAGTTACCCCGCATCAACGTGGTGGGGGATTTGGTTCATTCCGATTTAAAAGCCCTGCATTTCACTGAACGCCCTATTCAGGTAACCGGATTATTAGATTTAAACTTCATTGGATCTAATATCGACAATTTTGCGGGCTCAGCTAAATTTTTAAATGCCAACCTAAAGGATGATCAGGTAAATTTGAGTTTCGATTCTCTAAACTTACAATCGAGTAACGTAGATTCCATTAAACTAATTCATATAAGCAGCAATGAATTTGATGGTACCCTGCTTGGTAAATTCAGCATACTAGATTTACCGGCAAGCATTGTAAGCTTTCTTGCCAATTATTATCCGGCCTACATCAAGCCACCCAAGTCGGTACCCAAAAATCAGCAGTTTAGTTTCGTTTTAAATACACGTGACAACTTTGAGCCTTATATCAAACTGCTACTTCCCAAGAGTGGTGGATTTAATAATGTGGTTGTTTCCGGCTCGGTGGATACCCGCATGAACAAAATTCGAATGGATGCCCGGATACCGTATGGCATTATCAATGATATCAACTTTTCGGGACTAGATATATTTGGAAACGGCAATAAGGATACTTTGTCGGTAAATGCCTCTATTAATAGTATTCAACTAAATGATAGTTTACACTTGCCCAATACCCGACTAAGAATAACTTCTCATAACGACCAATCGGTAGTGTCGCTTAGAACCAGTGCTGATATTACCTTAAATGATGCGGATATTTTGGCAGATGTAACTACCTTAACCGATGGCATCCGTGTACGGTTTAGGCCATCTTCATTTGTGCTGAATGAGAAAAAATGGATGATTGAAAAAGACGGTGAACTTTCGCTTTTGAATAAACAAATAAATGCCCAGCAGTTAAAACTTACACAGGGCTTTCAGGAAATATCCATGCAAACTGATGAGAAAAATGGTCATTCAAACAACCTGGCGGTGAACTTTAAAAATGTGATTTTAGGTGATCTGAGTTCACTTTTCTTTAAAGAACCCAGACTGGAAGGCATAACCAATGGAAATATCTATCTGAACGATTTTTTTAATCATTTTTATGCCAGTGCAGACTTAAAAGCAGAACAATTTCGGATGAATGATGATTCAATTGGGCAGGTGAATATTTCCGCCTCTTATGATCAACTTTCTGGGAATTTACCCTTTTCGGTTTCCTCTCCCAATCCTGATTACCGTTTTCAGGCAAGTGGAAAATATAATTTGAAAGATACCACAGCTGATGCATTCTACACTGATATAGAACTTTCGGATACCAAAATAGATATGCTCCGATACTTTTTATCTGATTTATTTTCCGACATCCACGGAAAAGCAAGTGGACAGTTGAAAATTAGTGGAGATCTAAATTCTCCGACTTTGTTGGGAAATATTAAGCTGAAAAAGGCGGGCATGAAAGTAAATTATACCCAGGTTTATTATTCGATTGACTCTGCTAATATTGGTTTTACCGAAGAGGGGATTGACCTTCACCGATTTACCATTTACGATAAATACAATAATACCGGCGTAGTTGCGGGCAAGTTATTGGAGAAAGGATTCAGCAATATGGTATTTGATTTTGACCTTTCTACCAACAAACTTTTACTGATTGATACCAAGGCAACTGATAACAGCATGTTTTATGGAAAAGCCATTGGTAAAGCGAGCTTAAAATTCAAAGGACCTGAGAGTAAGTGCACTATGACGATTGTTGCAGAGTCGAACGACAGTTCTCACATTTATATTCCGAATTCGGTTAGCAGGGAAAGTGGTTCGGCCGATTTTATCGTATTTAGAGAATATGGCAGGGAAATGGTGCAGGAAAAACCGAAGAGTAATTTTAATTTAAATGTTGACCTCGATATCACGGCTACCAATTTGGTAAAAATTGATGTGATATTAGATGATTTAACGGGGGATGTGATTAAAGCAGTTGGCAATGGCAAATTGAAAATTAAAGCAGGATCAACCGAACCCTTGTCTATCCGCGGCCGCTATAACATAGAGAAAGGGAATTATGATTTCAATTTTCAGTCATTGGTTCGCAAACCATTTATTCTGTTACCCGATGCAGGTAATTTTATTGAATGGACGGGAGATCCGTTTAAAGCAGATATGCATATTGATGCCCAGTATATTGCCGAAAGAGTGAGTTTAAGTGATTTGGTAAGTTCGCTCAATATGAGCAGTACAGTTAAAGGCTATCGGGGCGATGTATATGTTATTGCCATGCTACGCGATAAACTCAACGCTCCTGATATCAAATTTAAAATCGATTTTCCACAGGGTAGTCCTGTAAAAACGGATAACGAGTTCACTGCCTTTTTAAAGCAGCTAGAAAAAGATCAGAATGAAATTTTAAAGCAGGTTGCATTCTTAATCGCCCTCAACAGCTTTGCCCCTGCAGATGTGAATACTGGCGGATATAATCCGTACTCTATAACTTCCCTGGTAGGAAATACCATTACACAGGTATTAACCAAAGCAGTGAATAAAATATTCTCTAATTTTCTGTATTCCGTATTTAAAGACAAGAGTTTGCGGTTTGATATGGGTACCAGTATGTACAGCAGTAGCAGCCTTGCTAGTCCGGGTACAGAAGTGTCTGCAGCAGATAACAATCGGGTAGACAGAACCCGGGTTGACTTACGCTTAGCCTATGCCTTTAATGATGATAATATTATTGTTACCGTTGGAAGTGATATCGATATCAATATGGGTGCTTCTACCTCTATACAAAACAGCAATACCCAATGGCTACCGAATCTCAACATTGAGTTTGTGTTATCTAAAGACAAAAAGCTGCGCCTTATTATATTCAACAAAACAACTTTGGATGTAAGCTTTGGCAGAAGAAACCGCCAGGGGGTAAGTATATCTTACCGGAAAGATTTTGATAAGTTATTTGCAGATAAGCCCAAAGAAATTGTAGTTCCTCCCCCACCTCCTGAAAAAGCTATTCCTTTATAAAGCAGCGGCCCGTTGCAATAACCAGCGGACAGCTAATTCATATCCGGCCATTCCTAATCCGGAAATGGTGCCCGCAACTTTTGCAGATACATGAGAAATTTTTCTAAAATCTTCTCGGGCATGAACATTACTGATATGAACTTCTACCACAGGAACGGCAATGGCCGCAATGGCATCACCAATAGCAACAGAAGTATGGGTATAGGCAGCAGGATTTAGCACGATACCCTGAACACTGGTACCAGCCTGCTGTAGAGCAGTTACCAGTTCCCCTTCTACATTCGACTGAAAATGTGTAAAAGTTACATCCGGAAACAACTGGCACAATTGCTCATAATACTCAGCAAATGTTTGCTGTCCGTAAATACCCGGCTCTCGTTTACCTAACAGATTCAGGTTGGGTCCGTTTATGATGGTAATTGTCATTTCCCAATTTTTACGAAGGTAAGCAAAATGCAAAAAGTTAGCCTATATCATTACCATCCCCCACCCAATGATCGATAGAGATTAACTACCGCATTTTGTTGAAGTTGTAAGGTGGCTGATGCTTGTAGCTCTGCATCGAGTAAATTGGTTTCCTGTATAAGTACTTCTAGATAAGAAGTATAACCGTATTCATATCTTGCTTTCGAAAGCACTAATGCTTTTCGAGCTGCAATAGCTTGTTGCATTCGAAGTTGATATTCTTCACCTGATTGATGATATTGATTAATGGCTACATTTACTTCCCTAAAGGCATTTAATAAAGTTTGTTCATATTGGTAAACTGCTTCTTTTACTTTTTGAGTTTGGATAGCCACCCTTCTTTTATTCTGGCCGTTTGCAAAAATGGGGCCGGTTAAGGATGCCAGTCCGGTGCTTACGAATCCATCTCCTGATATAAGTGTGGCCAATTGAGGACTCGCGAAGCCGAGTAGTCCGGTTAAAGTTATGGAGGGATATAGGCTTGCCTTAGCAATTCCCAATCTAGCTAGGGTTGATTGAAAAATGGCTTCGGCTGCTTTAACATCGGGCCGGCGCATAAGTAACTGGGAAGGCAATCCGACAGGAATGGTGGGTATCAATTTTTGCTCCAACAGGGAAGCGCCTCTTCCGATAGTATCGCTTATTGCTTTGCCAGTTAATAGTGCCAACGCATTTTCTACCTGATAAATTTGACGCTGAAAGGAAGGAATAACGGCTGCTGTTATGAGTTCTTGTTGTTTTGCCTGAAGCTCATCAAGTTCAGGGGCATAGCCTTTGGCAAATCGTTCTGCATTAATGCGGGTAGATTCTTTTCTACCTACTAATGTTTTACGGGCAATATCTAAGCGATTATCTAAATCGCGCAATAAAAAATAATTGGCAGCAACTTCTGCAACAATACTGGTGGCAAGGGCCTGTCGGGTATAATCAGTGGTAAGTAAATCCTGCACTGCTGCCTTATTACCATTTTTAAGTCGGCCCCAGATATCAGGCTCCCAGCTGACTGTGCCAAAAGTTTTATATACCCCCCCGTTTATACCTGCTGCCACTCTTTGTGCGTCGATACCTACCTGACCGGCTCCCGCCTGTGCCGAGTACCCAACTGATGGATAAATGGCTACGCGGGCATTTTCTGCAAGTAGCCTGGCTTGTTCAACCCGGGTTGCTGCTGCCAAAAGGTTACGATTGCTGTCGAGTGCCTGCCTGATTAATACCCGCAAGGCAGTATCCTGATATACATTCCACCATTGAATAAGTGAGTTGGTATCTACCTTGGTTCCCTTCCATCCTTGAATCCCTGAAAATGAGGAAGGAAGAGGGGTTGCTGATCGTTGATAATTACCCTGAAGGGCACAACCTGACAGCAAAAAAACGAAGGCGATTATTACAATAGTTTTATGAGTAACTAATTTCATGCGGCATCATTGGTTGAAGGTAGTGATTGTGTTTTTGATTTTTTCTTTTCAATCATCACAAAAAAGGCGGGAATCAGAATCACACCAATAATGGTTGCTACCACCATTCCACTAAATACAGTTGTGCCCATTACTTTACGTGCTTCGGCACCAGCACCACTTGCCCGCATCAAGGGGATTACACCAAGAATAAATGCTAGGGATGTCATTAAGATGGGGCGGAATCGCAATCTGGCTCCTTCCAGAGCGGCTTCTAGGGCAGGCATTCCTTGCTCCATCTTCATTTTAGCGAATTCTACAATCAGAATCGCATTCTTGGCATTCAATCCGATTAACATAACCAATCCAATTTGTGCAAACACATTATTCACATAAGTTGCAGCAAACAGGCCCCCTATGAACAATCCTAGTAAAGCGCCCATCACTGCCCAAGGAGTTCCTAATAATACACTAAACGGCAATTTCCAGCTTTCATATTGAGCTGCAAGAATTAAGAATACAAATAAAAGCGCCATGCCAAAAACGGTTGCTCCTTTTCCGGCGGACTCTCTTTCTTGAAAAGAGGTATTACTCCATTGATACCCCATGCCGGCCGGGAGCACTTCTTTTGCCACTTCCTCCAACGCATCTAGGGCCTGTGAAGAGCTATATCCTGCAGCCGGTTGGCCTCCCACTTCTGCTGCCCGCATAAGATTAAAGTGGTTGGTATACGCAGGACCAGTGGTATCAGTAACTTTTACCAGGGTTCCCAAAGAAACCATATTTCCGGAGGGTTCTCTCACAAAATATTGCGCAAGATTATCAGGCTGAGCGCGATATTCGGTTTCTGCCTGCAGGTAAGTTCGGTATTGCCTGCCATAGGCATTAAAGTTATTAATAAAGGCTCCTCCCATATAAGCAGATATGGCTCCATTTACTTCGGAGAGGGGGATACCCATTTTTTGTACTTTCTCTTTATCTACCTGAATCATTTTTTGCGGCACATTGGCTCGATAAAGCGTATATATAGAAGCAATCTCTGGTCGTTTGGAAGCAGCCGCAATAAACTTTTGCGTTTGTGCTGCCAAATATTGAGGCGAATTACCCCCCTTGTCCTGAATCATCATGGTAAAACCCGATCCGGAGCCTAGACCCTGAATAGGGGGTGGTCCAAAAGCGAGGGCTGTGGCTTCTGTAATACCTACCGACAATTTTTTATTCAGTTCCTTTATTAACTGAGCGGCTGTTTTCTTTCTTTCGTGCCAGGGGCGTAAGCTAACAAAAACCATGGCTGCATTAGAAGAGGCAGTACCCGAAAGTAAGCTGAATCCATTTACAGTAGTATAGGTAGAAATCTCCTCCATATTTTTACAGATATCCTCCACCTTTTTGGATACGGCATCTGTGCGTTGTTTAGAAGCTGCATCAGGCAACTGAATGCCTATCATACAATACCCTTCATCTTCTTCGGGCACAAATCCACCGGGAACCGATTTACCCAAAATAACGGTAGCCGCAATAATCAATAAAAGCATACAACCCGTAAATACCAGTTTGCGTGCTGCAAAGCCGGCAACTTTGATGTATTTCCCGGTAAACGAATCGAAGAGCCTGTTAAAGCCATCGAAAAATCGGTCTAAAGCATTCTTTTTACCCGTCTTTTTAGGTTTCAATAAAATGGCCGCCAATGCAGGACTCAGCGTAAGTGCATTGAATGCAGAAAAGGCTACTGAAATTGCAATGGTAATGGCAAATTGTTGATATAATCTACCGGTAATTCCTCCCGACATCGCTACGGGAATAAATACGGCACAGAGAATCACTGCAATCGCAACTACCGGCCCCCCAACTTCTTTCATAGCCTTGCGTGTAGCTTCTTTGGGAGATAATCCATGCTCCATTTCATGTATCACCGCCTCAACAACTACAATGGCATCATCCACTACCAAACCAATAGCCAACACCATGCCCAAAAGGGATAATTGATTTACAGAAAATCCGAGCAATGGAAAAACGATAAATGTACCAATCAATGAAACAGGCACTGTAAGCAAGGGAATAAGGGTTGCCCGCCAGTCTTGCAAAAACAGGAACACCACCAAAATCACCAAAATTACTGCTTCAAATAGAGTATGAATAACTTCTTCAATTCCAACAGTGATGGCTTCCGTAGTGTCGAGACTTACTTTATAATCGAGTCCGGCCGGAAACTCTTTTTTTAAATCTTCAATTTTCGACTTCACTTTATCAGCAACTTCTAAACCATTGGCACCCGGTATTTGATAGATGGCCAAAGCGGCACAGGGGGTACCATTTAAATTACTTGATAATCCATACGATTGCAAACCCAACTCAATTCGAGCCACATCTTTTAATCGAACCTGACCTCCATTGCTATTGGATTTCAGTAAAATATTGCCGAACTCTTCTTCGGAATTTAATCGTTGTTGTAAGATGGCGGTATAGGTATTCTGATTACCGGGTAGGGCAGGTTCATCAGAAAATGTTCCACCGGGAACGATGGTATTTTGTGCCCGTATAGCATTGATTACATCGCCTGGAGTAAGGTTAAGTTTGGCTAATCGATCAGGTTTCACCCATACCCGCATGGCATATTCCGAACCACCCATTACCGAAACATCCCCCACCCCCTTAATTCTTTTCAGTTGGTCGATAAGATTGATGTAGGCATAGTTATTAATAAAACTTCCATCGAATTGACCATTGGGTGAATAAAAAGAAAAAAGTAATAATGGAAAGGTGAGCGATTTTTTTACATTAACACCCAGGTTAATTACCTCTGGCGGCAAGAAAGGGTTGGCACTGGATACTCGGTTTTGGGTAAGCATATTGGCATTATCCAGCTGAGTACCCACATCAAAGGAAACCTGCAATTGCATGATTCCATTGTAGTTTACCGACTTCATATACAACATATTCTCTACCCCATTCACTTGTTGCTCTATGGGTGTAGCTACTGTTTTTTCTATATCCACCGCATTGGCACCTGTATAAGCTGCACTAATTTGAACCATGGGGGGAGATATTTCCGGATATTTAGAAACCGGAATTCCCTGCAGGGTTAACAAGCCCATAATCACAATCAAAATTGAAATGACCATGGCAAAGATGGGACGCCTTATAAAAAACTCACTCATAATTACAGCTATTGAAGGGTGGTTTATCGGGGAAGTGAAGAAGAATAGTTCCAAGGGAAATCTACTGGCTTCACTTTGCTGTTTGGCTTAACGATTGCATTGCCAACAATGGCCACTTTATTGTCTGGTTTCAGACCCTCTGTGATTATCCAATTAGCCCCTACCCGCATACCCGGCTTAATAAGGGTAGGTGCTACAGTACTGCTATCTGTTAATAACAATACCTGATACATATTTTGTAAAGCAATCACTGCCTGCTGTGGTATCAGAATCGCATCCTGAAAAAGGCCAGTTTGCATGCGAAGTTTAACATATTGCCCGGGGCGCAGGATACCCAGCGGATTATTGAAAATTGCCTGTATAATAATAGAACCTGTTGCGGGATCTATTTCTCGATTGGCTAAGTCTATAACGCCCGTTTCGGAATAATCCGTGCCATCACTCAACAATAATTTAACTGGTCGGGAAACCTCCAAAGCATTTTTTTTCTTTTCGGAAACTGACTTAAGGTAGGTTAAAAATTCTGCTTCTGTTACTGAAAATCGAACCCGAATTTTCTCGGTATTAGAAACCGTATTCAATGCGCCGGCTCCCATTCTGCCTACATAATCGCCCATCTGGTATTTGCTGATACCGATATAACCCGAAACGGGTGCAGTAATTCGGGTATAGCTTAATTCTATCTTACTATTTTGAAGACCTGCTTTAGCAACTTCCAATTCAGACTTGGCTGCATCATAAGCGGCACGGGCTGCATCTAAATCTCTTTTACTTAGTGCATTCATGGCAGTAAGTGGTTCTACCCTTTCCAGATCCGACTTTGCCTTTACCAGCTGCGTATTTACCTGTGCAAGCCGGGCATTCGCTGCATCTATTCGGGTTTGTATCGGCTGATCGTCGATGGTATACAATAGTTGTCCCTGCTTCACATAAGAGCCTTCTTTAAAATGAATGCCTGTTATCCATCCGTCTACCCTAGATTGTATGGCAATATCTGCCTTACCGTAAGTTTGGCCAACATACTCTTTTATAACTGGCACAGAAGCTACCCCTACACGCACCACGTTCACATCAGGAACCGGTTTTTCAGTGGGAGGGGCGGGCTGATGGCATCCCATCAAAACTGCTAGACTGCTTAAAAATACATTATAAATAAATCTCATAATATATGTAATATAATTAGAATATAGAATGAAATTAGTAAAATTAAAATTAACCCCCCCCGAAATGTAGGTAAAAACTAATCAGACACTTGCATCATTTGCACAAAATCATCAAACAGATAACGACTATCGTGCGGGCCGGGCGTACTTTCTGGGTGATATTGCACGCTGAAAGCCGGTTTCGATTTCATCCGTATCCCTTCAATGGAATCATCATTTAGGTTCACATGCGTTACTTCTACATCGGGGTGCTGCCGAACGGCAACTGGATCAACTCCAAACCCATGGTTTTGTGTAGTAATCTCGCATTTGCCGGTAATGATATTTTTAACCGGATGGTTGAGTCCGCGGTGACCGTGGTGCATTTTAAATGTGGGGATATTATTAGCCAGTGCCAGCAATTGGTGACCCAAGCAAATGCCGAATACGGGCAAGTTTTCGTGTAGGATGGCCTGTATGGTTGTTACTGCGTATGGCATGGCAGAAGGGTCGCCCGGGCCATTCGATAAAAAATATCCTTTGGGAGAAAATGCTTTTAATTTTTCAATGGGCGTTTTGGCCGGGAATACCCGCAAATGAGCGCCACGGCTTACCAAACATTCCAGAATATGTTGCTTTACGCCAAAATCGAGTACCGCTACTTTTAAAGAAGAAGCAGCATCGCCCAGTTCGTATTCTTCTGGGGTGCTAACCGTGCTGGCGAGTTCTAAACCATCCATATCAGGCACTTCCTGCAAGGCAGCTTTTAAAGCAGCAGGATCGGAGATTTCGGAAGAAATGATACAATTCATAGCCCCCTTGGTTCTCACATGGGCCACTAAGGCACGCGTATCTACTCCCTCAATGGCAACAATATGATTGTGGAGCAAATAGTCATGCAAATTCCCCGTAGCCTGCATACGACTAAACTGCTCTTCGAGGTTTCTACCAATAAGCCCTCTAATTTTTACGGTTCCGCTTTCTACATCGGTGGGCTTAACCCCATAATTACCGATATGCACATTATTCATAATCAACACCTGCCCGGTATAGCTGGGGTCGGTAAAAACTTCCTGGTAGCCCGTCATACCTGTATTGAAACAAATTTCTCCGGTAGCAGTTCCGGATTTACCAAAAGAGCGGCCGGTAAAAAAATGTCCATCGGCTAACAGGAGATAAGCGGGCTGAGCAGTTGCAGGCATACAGGGGTTGTATTATGAGTCCAAAAAAAAGCTAAAGAAATAAGATTTCACGATAAATTTTCTCACATGTTACCGACAAAAAAAAGGCAAAACCGTTTCCCGGTTTTGCCTGTAAAAAGGTAACGATCTGCTTCATTATTCTGCAGGAGTTTCGGGAGTGGCTTCTGCGGCCTGAGCGGTGGGTTGCTCAGCGGGGGCGGCAGCTTCTTCAGCAGCCTTCTTTGGCGCACGCCCTCTCCGGGTTTTCTTAGCTGGTTCAGCAGCTTTATCTACTCCTTTACCATATATTTCGTTGAAATCTACGAGTTCAATCATGGCTTTCTCTGCATTATCACCGGGACGAATACCCAGTTTCAGGATGCGGGTGTAACCACCGGGGCGGGAAACTACTTTCGGACCCACTACTGTAAATAATTCTTTAACAGCGGCTTTGTCTTGCAAGTGACTGAACACAACGCGATGTTGGTTCATGATGGTTTCCTTGTTTTCGGTTTTTTTTGTTTTAGAAATCAGCGGCTCCACATAAGTTCTTAACGCTTTGGCTTTTGCCAAGGTAGTTACTATGCGCTTGTGGGTAATCAGCTGACTGGCAAGGTTGCTTAGGAGCGCACTGCGGTGAGCTTTCTTGCGGCTCAGTTTGTTTACTTTGTTTCCGTGGTTCATGACGATTGTTTTTATTTCTTCACACCGTGTCAGGAATTGTGAAGAGGTGATAGCTTACGCTATCGGGTTAAAAAAAACTGCCACCTCGTGGGAGGGGCAGTAGTAATATTAATTATCGAGATTGTCTAATCCCAATTTATTCAAATCCATACCGAAGCTCAATCCTCTTTCAGTTAACACCTGCTCAATTTCGGAGAGTGATTTCTGACCAAAGTTTCTAAACTTCATCAAGTCTTCCTGCTCGTATTGAACCAGTTCACTGAGACTGTTGATTTTAGCAGCTTTCAGGCAATTGAATGCACGAACGGAGAGGTCGAGGTCTTCCAGTGGAGTTTTCAATACTTTGCGTAACTGAAGCACATGCTCATCTACTACATCTTCTTTCTTATCTTCTTTATTATCGAACGTGATGTTCTCATCGGTGATAATCATCAGGTGCTGGATCAGAATACGAGAAGCCTGCTTCACAGCATCTTCTGGGTGAATGGTACCATCCGTTGCTACATCAAGGATAAGTTTTTCGTAATCGGTTCTTTGTTCTACGCGGTAGTTTTCAATTGCGTATTTTACGTTTTTGATAGGGGTATGAATAGAGTCGATGGCGATGTATCCGAAAGCAGCATCTTTCACTTTATTTTCTTCTGCAGGAATATAACCACGTCCTTTTCCGATGTGGAGTTCAATTTCCATTTTAGCAGAAGCGTCCATAGTACAAATCACCAATTCGGGATTCATTACCTGGAAATTTTGAGAATGTTCACCAATCATAGCCGCTGTGAATTCGGTGCGACCTTTAATGGTAAGCACAATTCTTTCGGTAAGCACTTCATGATCAACATTTTTCTTAAAACGAACCTGCTTCAGATTCAGGATCATTTCGGTAACGTCTTCGGTTACTCCTTTGATGGTAGCAAACTCGTGGTTGAGACCCTCAATCTTAACCCCTACGAGGGCATATCCCTCTAGAGAACTAAGCAATACCCGGCGAAGGGCATTACCAACGGTTAATCCGAATCCGGGTTCTAAAGGACGGAATTCAAATTGTCCTTCAAACTCAGTGGCTTTTTGTAAAACGATTTTGTCGGGTTTCTGAAAGCTTAATATGGCCATATTAATACTTGTTTATTTGTTTAATGCGGTAATTTTTTTATTTACCGGGATGAGTGAAATGCAATGGTTGCCAAAAAAGTGGCAACCATTGGATTACTATTTTGAATACAATTCTACAATCAGTTGTTCTTTGATATTCTCAGGAACATTTTCTCTCTCTGGGAAAGTAATAAAAGTACCCTTCATTTCCGTTTCGTTCCAGTCTACCCATCCGAACTTAGGGTTTTTACCCCGGCTCTTGCTGGTAACAGCAGAATTAACAGCACTCTTTGGGCGATAGCCAATCACATCACCTGGCTTACACTGGTAAGAAGGAATGTTCATCACTTCACCATTTACGGTAACATGCTTATGATTTACCAACTGACGTGCTTCAGGACGGCTAGCTGTTAAACCCATGCGGTAGATAGTATTATCCAATCTAGCTTCCAGTAACTTAATTAGGTTTTCACCGGTAACTCCTTTTAAACGCTGGGCTTCTTCGAAGGTTTTACGGAACTGGCGCTCTAATACACCATAGGTATATTTGGCTTTTTGTTTTTCACGCAACTGGAGGGCATATTCACCCAGTGTTTTTCGTTTGCGAGCAGCACCGTGCTGACCTGGAGGGTTGCTGTTTTTTCCCAACCATTTTCCGTTTCCGAGAATTGGTTCTCCGAAAATGCGGGAGATTTTTGTTTTGGGGCCTGTGTAACGTGCCATAGTATTGATTGATTTTTTAGTGACGGTATTCAATCAAAAAATCTAAAATAGATTGAACACCCGGTTATGAAAAAACCGGCCAATGGCCGGCAGATTAAACTCTTCTTTGTTTGGGAGGGCGGCAACCATTGTGTGGCAGAGGTGTAACGTCTTTGATAGCAGTTATTTCAATACCAGACTGTGCAATGGAACGGATAGCACCTTCTCTACCTGATCCGGGTCCCTTTACAAATACATCCACCCGCTTTAAGCCGGCATCCAACGCTGTTTTTGCAGCATCTGCAGCGGCCATCTGAGCAGCATAGGGCGTATTTTTCTTAGAACCCCGGAAACCCATTTTACCGGCACTGCTCCAACTAATTACCTGTCCGGTTTTATTGGTAAAGCTGATAATAATGTTGTTGAAGGTAGCGGAGATGCGAACTTCGCCTGTAGCATCTACTTTTACTACTCTTTTTTTTGCAACCGCCTTGGCGCTGTTTTGTGCTTTTTGTGGTTTAGCCATTTGTTTTTTTTGAGGTAATCGTTATAAATTATTCCGCTGTGGCGGAAACCTTTCTACTCTCCCTTCCGAAGAAGATCTAAGTAGAAAAGGATTTTGTTTTTGCCAATTCAGCTTATCCCGAATTAGCGGGTATTACTATTTCTTAGCTACTTTCTTTTTACCAGCAACTGTTTTCCGCTTTCCTTTACGGGTACGGCTGTTGGTTTTAGTTCGTTGTCCACGAACTGGTAAGCCTTTCCGGTGACGGAGGCCGCGATAACAGGCAATGTCTAATAAACGCTTAATGCTCATAGATACTTCACTACGCAAAGCACCTTCTACTTTAAACTCGGCATTAATAATATTACGGATAGCTCCTTGCTCATCATCGTTCCATTGATTTACTTTTTTATTGTAATCAATGCCTGCCTTCGTTAAAATGTACTGAGCAGTTGAACGTCCGATTCCGAAGATGTAAGTCAGACCAATTTCTCCTCTTTTATTTTTGGGGAGATCTATACCGGCGATACGGGCCATAGCGTGTATTTTGTTAGATGATGATACTTGGTTAAATCGATTACTTTAGGGAGCCATTGCACCTCCAAAGAAATTATCCCTGGCGCTGCTTAAAGCGGGGGTTCTTTTTGTTGATTACGAACAACTTTCCTTTCCGCTTCACGATCTTGCAATCAACACTTCTTTTTTTAATGGAAGCTCTGACTTTCATAACAATAGTTTTTAAAAATACGGTAGGCTTATGCCTGCTTATTTATACCTAAAAATGATTCTTCCCCTTGTTAAATCGTATGGACTCATCTCAACACCCACTTTATCACCTGGTAGAATCCGGATATAGTGCATCCGCATTTTTCCCGAGATGGTAGCCAATATTTCATGGCCATTTTCTAACTTTACCCGGAACATCGCGTTGCTCAGCGCTTCCAGAATTACGCCATCTTGTTTAATCAGTGGTTGTTTAGACATACAATTTTTGGGGCTGCAAAGATACGAAAGCTGGGTCAGATAAAGAAAAAAAGGTGGGTAAAAATTCATTTTTTGTGGAAAAAAGGGTAAAAATTCAACCCTATCAGTGCAAAAAGCTCATTTTTTTAGTACAACAGGTTAACCGGGAGGATGATTTCCCAGCGGTTGGCACTTCCCGTGGGCAGGAATTCGGGCTGTAAAAGCCTCGAATAGCGAAACCCGATACTTACCGGCAACTGGTTCCACCACCGGGTGTCGAAATACCATTCAGTTCCTACCGAATTAAAGGTACGTTGTAAACCGGTACGCCGGCTGATGCCGATGGTATGATCGTAAAATACTGCTGATCTTACCCGCAAGAGATACACCATTTGGGCCCATCCCCTTTCGGGATAAGCCACCGGAAAATGATAGGTGAGGCTTCCTACAATCAAATCAGGATAATCTATTGCCTGATAGCCCCTGGAAAAAGGAAACCGGTTGGTGAAATAGTATTGTTTCAGGGTGTCGCGGGTTTGCGCCGCCGCCGTTATTACCCAATGATGAACCGGTGAGAATCCCGGTAACCAAACTGAGCCCCTCGCAAGCCACTGATATGCCGATTGGGGAGCAGCCGATGTTTTATAGGTAAGGGAAAACGCATGGGCATATTGGGGAAATATTTGCTGGCGGGATTGTTGCACCTGACTGGAATATTGCAGGGAAGATTCAACCGTTACTTGATCAAAATTATTCAACCATTTTTGCGCGATCCCCGTATATTGAATCTGCCGGAAATTGAGCGAAGATTGTAGGGTCAACCACCTGTATCGGTTACCGCCCGACAAATTAAGCGGCAAGCGCCCACCCACATAGGCATTCCTTTCCTGAAAGTTTACCAGCGTATCGGCATTCCATCGGGCAGTGCGATGCCAGATTTGCTGAATACCCGCCATTGGCTGCACAAAGGTTCCGCCATAAATGCCATCATACCCAACCCGATGGCTCCCTTCATTCTGGTTATATACATACTGCAGCTGATGCTGAAAGGTTTTTAATACATTTTCGCCGTATACCGTAAAACTGTATTCGGGTAATTCGAAAAAGGGCCGATAGCTATGAAAATTGAATGGCCGCACACTCTGCCGATATCGGGTAACCGGATAATTACCAGGGGAAACGGTTACTAGCCATTCCCGATTGTCTTTTTCATAGGGTAGGTTTTTATAGATGGGTACCAAGGCATCCATCGGCTGCACTTTTTCCCAAAGTGGTTCTATTATTGCCAATCGAAACCCATTACCCGTAAATACAGATGCCAGCAGTTGTTCCCTGTTTAACAAGGCACTTTGGTAAATTCCGGTTGTTGACCGGCTAAGGCGGTAAATTGAACCAGTTTTAGGGAGTAAAGCCCATATTTCATCCCCCTGCTGATGGGTAGTGCTAAACAGCAAGGTATCGGATTGCACCTGCAAATGGGCAATCACCCGATTGGTGAGTGGCATCAACCATCGAACTGAATCTGCCGAACCGGGGGTTACTTGAATAATCGACATATATCCCCGACTATCGCGAATGGTTGCAAAAAAATGAGCTGAATTGGCAGCAAACCGAGGTTCTGATAGTTGATAGGTTGGCATACTCAGTCGGAAGGTTTCCCTACCATCTTTCGTTAGCCTTACAATGGAAGCATCTTTTCCGGGCGGTATTTCCGATACCAATATTTGGTTGCCATCCTCCGAAATATCCGGTGTAACCATTTTTACCCGCTTGAGCAGGGTTTCCGTTTGCCCGGTTTTGGTAGAAAGTATTACTATGCGGGTATAATCGTGATTTCCCCAGCGCATGTCGGGCTCTATGGAAGCGTAAATAATTTTGCCATTGCGGTAAGTAAATGCATCATCTATAGCAATTTGACGATTAGCTAACAGGGTTTCAGTTCCATCCGCATTTACCCGATAAAAAGCAGGAATGGCACGGTCGTTTTTCTTCAATACCCAAACAGCCGACTGATCTACTTTAACCGGTAAAAGGTAATCGGTTAGTCCTTTTTTTGAAACTGGCGTTACCCATTGCATCGAATCTAGCTTGGGCATGGTAGTTCGATAATCTTGTAATGCCGATTGAACAAACTTTGAAAAAGGTAAGCCGGTTTGTTGTTGTATGGCATGTTGAAAAGGATATACCCATCCCCGAAAAGCGGCTGCCTGCGTGCTTACTGTGGGCCAAAATGAATTGCCATACTGTTTTCTCCCATATGCCACCAATAAATACCCCAATGCATAATAATCGGGCACATACTTTCGCAGCGATCCATTGCGTAAATAATCATATCGAACCGGGGGTTGCGTTGCCCACCAGGCAGGCAGTTGCTGCATAAACCGGGGCAAACTTCCCCTACCCTGTTGAGAATAGCGAGTTTCGTTATCTACTGCCTCTCCCTCAAAAAACCAATCGGGAACCGATAAGGCATTGGCCAATGCCTGGCCCTGTTCACCCAACACAAATCTTGCGAATCGGGATGCCCCGGTATTCAAACGGTTATATTGCTGCACATGTTTCCATTCATGTATTGCCAGCAAATCACTGAAACGATTTGCGCCCAGCGTAAACAATTGACGAGGAGGGGTTATATACCATTCACTGCGCCAGGGAGCTAATCCTACATACCCATTAGAAATAAGGGTTTGATCGCGAATAACCACATTGATTTTGTGATGCCGGCTAGTATCTTTTTGTTGCAACCCATGGATAATTGCAACAATACGTTGGGCCTCACCATCATACCCTTCTGGAAAGATGATCCTCACCGTGTCGGTATTAATTTGCTTCCAGCGGAATGCAGCGGGTGTTCCTCCAAAAGGCTGCGCACCTATTTTTAAAGCCACCAAACAAACCAACAGCATCAGTAGAACTCTCATACCCGAATTTCAGTTACTGAGTTAATGAAAATGAACCCCGCAAAGTGCCTAAAAGAAAGGGTTGAGAATTAGCGGGTAAAAATTTCAGTCAACTTTTTTTCTAACATTTCTCCGTTCAAATTTTTTGCTATAATCTTTCCCGAACCATCTAATAAAAAATTCTGGGGTATCGCCCGAATTCCATATTGCTTGGCCACTTCATTCTCCCAATACTTCAAATCCGAAACATGGGTCCAAGTAAGTGCATCTTTATGAATAGCATCCATCCACTTTTCTTTTGCACCCGGCTGGTCGAGACTAACGCCCACTATTGTAAAACCTTTTCCCCGAAATTGTTGAAAGGCTTTCACCACCATGGGATTCTCTCTGCGGCAGGGACCACACCAACTGGCCCAAAAATCAACCAATACATATTTACCACGAAAAGATGAGAGGGCTACGGGATTACCCAGGGTATCATTTTGTACAAATTCGGGAGCCATATTTCCAATAGCCGTTTTGCGGGCAATGGCAATGCGGTCGCCTAAGTTTTTTCCAGAAAAAGATTGCTGTGTACTGGCAGGTAATTTTGCATATAATGGATCAACCAGCTCGGGATTAATATCCCAGCCGGCAAACACATTCACGCAATAGAGCGCAATAGGTGAATTCGGATTGGCGGAAACAAAATCAGCATACATACCTTTTTGTACATTATCCAACGAATCGGCTTTGTCTTCAATCTGTTTCTTTTTGGCTGCATCGTCTCCGGCGGCTTCATACTCCTTATATAAAGCATCCATTTGCTGACTAACCGGCTGAAGAGATTTGTTTAATTTGGTATAATCGTCATGGGCTGCAGAGCCTTTTATGGTTGCATTGGAGAAGGAATCCACTGAATTAATTGTTATCGCTCCGCTACTTAAAAATATGCTTAACAGATCTCTACCTTGCACAGGTTTAACAACTTTTCCTTCGGCATCCGGCAAGTATTTAACTCGGAGCCTGGCCAATACTGGTTCGGAGATTATTCCCTTGAAAGTATATTGCCCATTTGCAAAATCGGCACTGTCCATTTTGTTATTCCCCTCCAATTGGTATTGCAGATACATTTTAGCAGCTGCTAATTTTCCGGTGGTGGCGGTTCCGCTGATGGTAAAATTTCCGGGGTTCTGTGCCTGTACTTGCAGCAACAGGATGGTAAAGAGAAAAGTGAAAAATCGTTTCATAGTATGCTAATTTGATAGGTAAATATAATTAGTTTACTAACCAATCCCATTCAAAAAGCATAAAAGAATTTTCAATTAGCGGGCAACTGCAACTGTATACTTTACCCCCTTTATTCGGGCATTTTTTATTTTGGGTAGCATTTCCCGAATTGCGGCACGATGCACCGCTACAAAGCTACTATGGTCTTTCACAATTACGATGCCCACCTGATCTTTTTTCAATTGACCCTGATGGTGTAAAAAACCAACAATATCTACCTTGCTGATTTTATCTTTTCGCCCCCCATTGATAAACAAAGTTTCCCATTTCGATTTGGGTGGTAATGGATAGGTATAGTCTAACTTTTTTTCATCGGGCACTTCCTCTAAATAATCAGGTATGGTTTCATCCGGATGTAACAACAAATAAACCGTTCCTCCCCGATTCATGCGCGCAGTGCGGCCATTCCGATGAATCCAGGCTTCTTCGGATGTGGGAAGATGATAATGAATTACATTTTGCAACGTTGGAATATCCAATCCCCGCGATGCCAGGTCGGTTGCAATCATAAAGCCGAGGGTGCCATTTGAAAATCTTACCATCGCCTGTTCCCGCTCTGATTGTTCCATGCCACCATGTAAAAAAGCGGCATCAATACCCTTTTCATGTAACAAATTTACCGTTCGATCAACCGCATCGCGGTGATTACAAAACACTATGGCTTGCTCCTTTTTTAATGAACAGAGCAGCATAAACAAGGTGTCTATTTTATCTTTAGAACTAGCATTTACTAAAAACATTTGTACTGGTAGTGCCTCTTTCGATTCGTTGCCAGTAACCAGTTGCAGCTGCTTAACCGCAGCAAAAGCTGGCACTGGTGTTTGCTGGGTGGCTGAAACAAAAACCTTTCTTACCAAGGGAGGCAGATAAGAAAATAAGGTTTTCATTTCTTCTTCAAATCCTTGGTCGAGGCATTTATCAAATTCGTCTACAATTATGGTTTGTACCTGAGACAATGTTAAATTCTCCCGCTTTAAATGATCGGCTAGTCTACCGGGGGTACCTACCAATAATAAGGGCAATTCTTGCAGTTGATTTACTTCTGTTTGAAAGGGATGCCCTCCGTAGCAACCCACACATTTTACGCCGGTATTCATCTGCTTCCAAACCTGAACGATTTGCAGCACCAGTTCTCGGGAAGGCGCCATCACCAAACATTGTACCCCGGGCTTATCTATTTGCAACTGTTGTAATAGGGGTAATAGATAGGCCAGTGTTTTTCCGGTGCCAGTGGGAGACTGAATCCGAATATCATCGGGTTTTGAAAAGGCAGCCAAAGCATGTTCCTGCAAGGGTAATAGTGCGGGAATTTTACAATTGTTCAGTACTTGTTGAAGATCGGGAAGAGAATGCATAGGCAAAGGTAATCATTCCCTCGGCAGTGGGCTAAACAGAAAAAATTCTTCCCATGCCCATTTTTCGGAGTAATAGTAGAACTTTGCCGTCAATTGAAATTAGCATGGCGGCAACAGATTACTCCGATAGCACAAAAAATATCCTGGGCCTACATCTCCCCTCCGACCCCCGGTGGGTTAATTTGGCAGCCATTTCGCTGGAAGAAATATTAACGGATCATGCCTATTGCGAACAAAAGGCGGCCCTTACCTGCATCAGCTTAATTCAGAAGCATCCGGAAAAAACAGAATTGGTGAATCAACTGGCGCCGATTGTTTCGGAAGAATGGGGACATTTTAGACTGGTGATTCATGAATTACAAAAAAGAAAATTGCAACTGGGTAAACAACGCAAAGATGAATATGTGAACCAATTGCTTGCTTTTCAGGCAAAGGGGGGCAATGCGGAGGATCGTTTATTAGATCAGTTGCTAACTATGGCCATGATTGAAGCTCGCAGTTGTGAACGTTTTAAACGCCTGAGTGAAGGGCTTCCCGACGAATACCTACGCAACTTTTACCGGCGCTTTATGGAAAGTGAAGCGGGACACTATACCTTATTTATTCAGCTGGCAGAAACCTATATGCCGGCAGATAAAGTAAAAGCCCGCTGGAAAGAATGGCTCGAATATGAAGCCAACGTGATGGCAGGTTTGGAAGTTCGTGGCGATCGGATTCATTAATCACCCGAAGTATCCAATAAAAAATATTCCAGTTCCTGGCTCAGCGTTAGATAGGGATATTGGCACTGCAGTTGCCGGGTTTTTTCGGCGTATTCTTTTAAAAAATTTTTATGCTGTGTGGTACCTGGATGCAAGGGACGATGTTGAAAAGCCAGCAGTATATCCTGGAGCGACTGCATAAGTTGCTGCGCTGCTGCAGATAGGCAATGGGTTACCCATTTTTCCCACACATACCGAGTTGCCTGATAATTGGGATGCACCAGGTCTTCTGCATAAAATCGATAATCGCGTAATTCATCCACTACAATTTCATAGGCGGGAAAGTAATATACATTTTCTACTTGCTCGGTTAATAGATGAACTGCCTGCAGCAAGATCGCTTTACTCCGGTTATTATTTACCAACCCCTCGCGCAAATGCCTTACAGGACTAACGGTGAAGATAATTTGTAACCCGGGATTTAATTGCCGCAATTGATGAATGAGGGAAGTATAGGTTTGCACAATGTATGCTGCGGAAAGCAACTTTTTTTCGAACCAATCGGCAGGAGCTTTGTGATTATTCGCTACTGCCGTTTCGGGTTGATATAAGGGTGCTTGGGGTGTTAATTGGTACGTCCATGCAGACCCCAAAGTAATTATCAGAACCCGAGCTGTTGTAAGAAAAGTATGTGCTTGTAGAACACTGGCATTAATTTGTTGTACACAAGCTTCCGCAGTGGGTGCAGAAAATTTACCATGGTGTTGCCAGCTATGATAACAATCTAAATGAAAAAATAATGCTTCTTTTGTAATAGCGGAATTATGCAAAATACTTGACAAACTATTGAAAACACTTACCGGATTAAATAAAATACCGCAGGGATTATCCAGCACCGAGAATTTATAAGTACGCAGTTTTGCTGCCATATTCTCGGTAAAACAAGAACCCACCAGCAAAATAGGATCTTGGTATCCGATGGGATTGGGAAGTGGTTGGATATCGGTGGTTAGTTGAAATTTCATACCTCTTTTATTTGCCAGCACCTGCCATACGTTGCTTCATGGATTCATACAAGATGATGCCGGCGGCTACTGATACATTAAAGGAATTAAATTTTCCAGCCATGGGAATGGAAAAGAAATAGTCGGCCGCCTTGGCAAGATAGGGCTGCACGCCGCGCCCTTCGTCACCCATAATAATGCAACAGGGTTCTGAAAAGGGTAATTCACTTACTCCTTTTTCGGCCCGCATTTCGGAGGTGAAAACTTGAATTCCATTGAGGTGCAGGGTATCTACAGCTTTTAATAAACTGCTTACTCGGCAAATATGAATCCACTCTAGTGCACCGGCACTACTTTTTAAAGCTTCTTCTTGTAGGGCACCCACTCCTTTATCGGGAATAATTAAAGCCTGGGCACCACAGCATACTGCGGAACGGGCAATGGCACCAATATTTCTCACATCGGTAATTCCATCAAGCATTAAAAACAAAGGCGTTTGCCCCTCGCCCACTACAAAGTCGATTACCTGTTGCAGGTCCATATACTTTACCAGCGACGCAAAAGCTACAACTCCCTGGTGATTGGCGCGGGTTAGTCCATTCAGTTTTTCTACCGGCACCAATTGCACCGGAATTTGGTATTCTTTTGCAAGTTGTTTAATAGCAGATGCAACTTCACCAGTAAGATTTTTTTGCAATAAAATTTTATCGATTGCTCTTCCCGATTGGATAGCTTCCATCAGGGGTTGTTTGCCGATAATTAAGGTGGATGTTTTAAAAGGCATACGCTAAGGTATCATTTCTATTTCGGTTGCTGAAGCCATACTTGTAATTTCAATAAGGCAGCTACACTAATGGCATCTGTAATAACTCCGTTGGCAACCATGGCAAATGCTTCTTGCACGGGTACCCGTTTGAGTTGTAACTGTTCCGTTTCTTCCGGTTCCCATTCACCCGCCTTGAGGTCGGTAGCCAGATAAACCAAGGCCAGTTCGTCGGAAACCGAATTGGATAAATGCATCGTAAGCAGGTGCAGCCAACTTTGAGCTGTAAAACCAGTTTCCTCTTTCAATTCTCTGTGGGCAGTTAATAAAGGGTCGGTTCCTTCTGGGGCACCTCCTTCCGGAATTTCCCAACTGTATTGCTGCAGGGGAAATCGGTATTGGCCTACCAGCCATGTATGCATCTCCTCATCCAACACTACCACCCCAACAGCTATATTTTTAAAATGTACTTTTCCATAAATGCCCTCCTTTCCGGAAGGATTGGTTACGGCAAATTCCGACACCTGTATCCATGGATTCTCATATACCGACTTCTCATCGTTAATCTTCCAAGGGTTATGTTCCATGGTGAGTAGATTTAGTAGGCAATAGGGAAGAGACTAGTCCAAACAATATATACAGTATTGCCAACCTTAATAATAAAAGCACCTGCCCGGTTTTATTTACTGTATTATTCTCCAACGCTTATGTGCAGGTTTGGCAGTTCTACCTGAAGTTTTATTTTTGCTTTTAATGCCGTAAAAACTCTTAACAAAGTGTCCATTGTAACATTACTTGCATTATTCTCTATTCGTGAAATTTGTGATTTTTGAACACCAATTAATTTCCCTAGCTCTTCTTGCGTCAAATGTCTTTCTTGTCTTGTTTGCTTGATGGCTTTACCAATTAAATCCATCTGAAGCTCATATTCAAATATGTCACGTTCTGGTGTACCAATTTTACCAATTAGTTTATCTTGCACTTGATCTAAAGTATATGCTTTCATTTTTTCTTATTTTTTACTAGCTTGTCTGCTAAATATTTTGTTCGAATATTAATTGCTTTTCGTATTTCGTTGTCTGGAACTTTATTTGTTTTTTTGATGAATCCATGCGTAGAAACCACCAACGTTTCTATTGAAGAAGTTTTGTCCCAAAAAGCAAGCAATCGATATTGCAAACCCTGATACTGCGTCCTAAATTCCCAGATGTCGTCTGATAGTTTTTTGAAAAGTTCGGGATCACGTTCTACTTGAGATTTACGAATATTATAAAGTATTTTTTCATACTGTTTCCGTTCCAATCCACTCAAAAATTCAAACACCTCGTCTAAAAACAGGATTTCAAAATTCTTATTCATCCGATACCATTAAAGAATGCCTCAAAAATAATAAAAGTTTCGTTATAATGAAACTATTTTTTCGATTTGAATTTAGTTTTGTGTGGGAATAGGGCACATTGCACCCCTTATACAAATTCGTCGGAAACCGAATTGGATAAATGCATCGTAAGCAGGTGCTTCCAACTTTGAGCTGTAAAACCAGTTTCCTCTTGTAATTCTCTGTGGGCAGTTAATAAAGGGTCGGTTCCCTCGGGGGCACCCCCTTCCGGAATTTCCCAACTGTATTGTTGCAGGGGAAAACGGTATTGGCCTACCAGCCAGGTGTGCATCTCTTCATCCAATACTACAAAACCCACAGCAATATTTTTAAAATGAACTTTTCCATAAATACCCTCCTTTCCGGAAGGATTGGTAACGGCAAATTCCGACACCTGTATCCATGGATTCTCGTATACCGACTTCTCATCGTTAATCTTCCAAGGGTTGTGTTCCAGGGTGAGTAGATTTTTTAGATACAAGAGAAGTGAATAGTCCAAACAATATATACAGAACAGCCAACCCTACTAATAGAAACTTACAGGATGCAATTAGCCGGGTTAATAAAAGGGTTTCTGAAGTAAAATTACCAGCTATACTCATCAGCATCAGTATATTTTCTACAACATCAAACAGGGCTACTACCACAAGTAACTTTACCAATCGGTTCGCCCATATTTGATAGGATGGCCGAATTACCTTCTCTGCCATATATTGGCAACCTACTGCAAGAAAAATAGCATAACAGGGTATAAAAAGAAAGTCGATATAAATATTATTCACCGCCACCTGCTTATTCCATAAACCCAATAGGTGTTGCAATTTTTCGGGGGAATCCGCCATTTCTAAATCAACAATGCCGCCCTTACTTTCAGCTGTAAATAAAGATGCCCCCTGCCAACGTAGCCAGCCAAAAGATATCGCAGTTGCCGCTGCCAATAATTTGAGGTGCATCTGTTTCATAATGGGAATGTTGCGTAAGGATGTTCACAAAATAACATAAAAAAGCCTCTGCGAGTGCAGAGGCCTTCCTATTACTATATCGGATTATTTTAAGCCAAATGCCTTTTTCACTTTCGAAACATAATCCAGTTTCTCCCAGGTAAACAACTCTACTTTCACCGATTTGGTTTTACCGTTGATGATAAAGTTCTTCACTTTCACTTCGTTTTTACGACCCATATGTCCGTAAGCTGCCGTTTCGCTATAGATAGGCGTTCTGAGTTTCAGGCGCTTTTCAATAAAGTAAGGACGCATATCGAACAACTGCTCTACAATTTTGCTGATTTCACCATCCGTCATTTCCACTTTAGAAGTTCCGTAGGTATTCACATTAATAGAAGTTGGCTGAGCAACTCCAATGGCATAAGAAACCTGCACCAATATTTCACTGGCAACACCTGCTGCCACCAGGTTTTTAGCAATGTGCCGGGTAGCGTAAGCAGCAGAACGATCTACTTTACTGGGATCTTTTCCGCTGAAAGCACCTCCCCCATGGGCTCCTTTACCGCCATAGGTATCTACGATAATTTTTCTGCCAGTTAAGCCAGTATCACCATGTGGCCCTCCAATTACGAATTTACCGGTTGGGTTGATATGGAATTTAATTTTATCGTTGAACAAACGGGCATACTTTTTATATTTCAATTTTACCCGTGGAATTAGGATGGCAACAATATCTGCCTTGATTTTTGACAGCATTTTAGCTTCGCTGTCAAAATCGTCGTGCTGAGTAGAAACCACAATGGTATCTATTCGGATGGGTTGGTTGTTATCATCGTATTCGAGGGTAACCTGACTTTTCGCATCGGGACGCAGGTATTTAATTTGCTTATTTTCTCTGCGCAAAGCGGCTAATTCAATTAATATTTTATGGGCCAAATCCAACGCCAATGGCATATAGTCGTCTGTTTCATTAGATGCGTAGCCGAACATCATACCCTGATCACCGGCACCTTGGTCTTCTTTTTTCTTTTTTTCTACCCCTTGGTTGATGTCGGAAGATTGTTCGTGAATAGCAGAAAGAATACCACAGCTTTTGGCTTCGAACATATATTCAGACTTCGTATAACCAATTTTCTCAATTACACCGCGGGCGATTTCCTGCACATCCAGGTAAGCTTTTGATTTAACTTCTCCGGCTAAAACAACTTGTCCGGTAGTAACCAGGGTTTCACAGGCTACTTTTGATTGCGGATCAAAAGCCAGAAAATGATCGATGAGTGCATCAGAAATCTGGTCGGCCACTTTATCGGGATGACCTTCAGAAACACTTTCAGAGGTAAATAAATAAGGCATCTTATCAATTTTAATGCTGCAAATATAAAGATAAATTACCGGTATGCAACAGAGGATAATTCGATAGCCACTCAAGTGTGGATATGAATTGCACAAAACAATAAGAAGAGGGAATGCTTATTTGCCCGCGAGTTGTTGGTAGATTTCTATGTAATCTGTTAAATCCGAATCCCATCCTTTAAAGGGCAATACCTTTTTCCCTTTTACTTTACTGAATTCGTCTAATAAACCTTTTTCAATATTATCGTCACCAAAACTAATAGCATCTGCATAATGGGCTCCCCCTTTGAACATGGCCGCATTGCTGGCATCTTTAAAGGCTTCTAGGTCTTTCTCCCGAATATTGCCATTAATAAGGGCTTTTTTCACCAAGTCGGTACCGAGGGAATCGGCAAAGGTATTTTGACCGATGGTGAATAGAATTTTGCTATTAGAGAATACAGGTTCTTTTTTATAAGCTACTTTAATGTAGGCGGGAATCAGGCCTGTCATCCAACCACTGCAATGGATTACATCCGGAGGCCATCCGAATTTCTTAACTGTTTCTAATGCGCCTTTGCAGAAGAAAATGGTACGGAGCAAATTATCTTCAAACCATTCTTCGGAATCATTATGAAATACCTGCTTTCGTTTGAAGAAGTCTTCATTTTCTAAAAAGTAAACTTGTAGGCGTGCATTGGGCAGGGAAGCCACTTTAATTTGCAGGGGATAATCATCATTATCAACTGAAACATTGATGCCAGAAAGTCGAACAACTTCATGCAAACGATGCCGGCGCTCATTGATCACTCCAAATCGCGGCATGATACAGCGAACTTCTAAACCACTCTCATTACTCTTGATTGCTAGCTTGTTTATCACCTCGGCGAATTCAGTTAATTCTAGGTAGGGTGACATTTCGGTAGCAATGAATAATATTCTCTTCTTAGTAGACATGTGCACTGCCGTTTAGTACCGGCTGGAATCAACCGGAGTGCAAAGGTACGAAAAATCAGCCTGATTTAACAGGAAAAGGGGTTTGGTACCTTTCTAAGCTTATACAACTTGCTGAAAATCATTGTTTTTAAATACAAAATACTCAGGTGCTATCTGTGAACGAAAAGCGTTTTAGAAAAAAAAGCTCCGTACCTTTGAGAATCTTTCTGCACATTAGAAATATATTTTTTTCTTAATGAATGAAGTAACCAACTATGAAAAAAGCCTTACTCGGTTTGTTACAGTATGGAATTTTTATTGGGCTCGGAATTTTTTTAGTGTGGTGGAGCCTGCATCAAATACCCGAACAAGAATGGGAAAAATTTGAATTGTCACTTCGAACAGCCCGTTTCTGGCTTCTTATTCCTGTTTTTTTGATTTTATCGGGCAGTCATGTTATCAGAACCCTTCGCTGGAGGCTATTAATGGAACCCATGGGTTATACTCCAAGATTCTTGAACAGTTTTTTTATTGTAATGATTGGATATTTAGCCAATTTAGCCATTCCCCGTTTAGGAGAAGTACTCAAGTGCACCCTACTATCCAAATATGAAAAGATTCCTGTAGAAAAAGTATTGGGTACTATTGTAGCCGAAAGAGCATTTGATGTTATCAGCCTGTTGGCAATTTTTTTACTTGCATTGATACTTCAGTTCGACGTGGTAACCGGGAGCTACCAAAATATAAAAAACATGCAATCTACTGCAGAACATTCAGGTTCCAATTCTGGCTGGATTTTTTTGGGAGTTGTAATTATTGGATTGGTATTTGTAGGATGGGTATTTTATACAGGCCGGGGAAAAGCCTTACTGGCTAAAATCAAAGGGATTGGCCTTGGCATTTGGGAGGGGTTGAGTACTGCTGGAAAATTGAAACACAAAAAATTATTTTTTGCTTACACAGTTGGAATATGGGCTTTGTACCTAGCAGGAACCTGGATGGGTTTGTATGCTACTGCCGGAACCGATATGCTGGGATTTCCGGTAGCCGTGAGTGCCCTGGCATTTGCTAGTATCGGCATGATTCTTACTCCCGGTGGGATAGGTGCCTATGCATTTTTACTGGCAAAGGTATTAGAGCAAAACGGAATAGACTATACCCTAGGTGTGGCCAATGGAACCTTACAATGGTTTGCCCAGGTAATAATAGTAGTAATAGTAGGAGGAATCAGTTTACTGATTCTGCCTTTTTATAATAAAAAACCGCAACATGAAGGCCGTTGATGCGATAAACCATAAGATTTTTACCCTCAAGCCGCTTTGTAATCAGGTGTATGCCTGGAAAATGAAAGGGAAAACCGTGGCATTTACCAATGGGTGTTTTGATATTTTACATGAAGGGCATATTTTTTCCCTCTCACAAGCAGCCCTTACAGCTGATTATCTGATAGTTGGGCTGAATAGTGATGCAAGTACCCGGGCACTAAAGGGACCTGAAAGACCGGTTAATCAAGAGCAAAGCCGGGCATTGCTGCTGGCTTCATTGGCAATGGTAGATGCCGTGATTATTTTTGATCAACCCACTCCCCTCGAACTGATTACTACCATTCAACCGGATTTGCTGGTAAAAGGTGGCGATTATACCCTTGAACAAATTGTGGGGGCCAAAGAGGTAATCGCACACGGCGGTAAAGTAGAAATTAACCAATTGGTAGCGGGCTTTTCAACCACGGGATTGATAGCCCGCATCAAAGCAACTCTTTCCTAATTTAGATAAACAATAAGTTAACATAATAAAGCCTTAGTCTGCCTTAATTTTAAATTAACAAATCGCAGCTACTCAAATGAAAACTCAATTTATTCAAAGAGACATCAGTTGGCTTAGTTTTAATGCCAGGGTATTACAAGAAGCGAACGACCCTACTGTACCCCTAAGTCAGCGCATCCGGTTTCTGGGTATTTTTTCTAACAACAGTGATGAATTTTTTCGTGTGCGGGTGGCTACCCTCAAGCGGATGATTGAACTCCGCAACTGGCATAAAAAAATAAATATTTACATGGAGCAGGATCCCCAGCATATTCTGGAGGAAATCCAAACTATTGTTTTACAACAACAAAACGAATTCAACCGAATCTGGACGGGAATTTTAAAGGAACTTAAAAAAGAAAAGGTTCTATTGTTAGATGAAAAACACCTTAGCCGGGAGCAGAAAGAATTTGTTACCCGATATTTTGAAGAAGAGGTTCGGGCGAATATCATACCCCTGATGATTGAAAGTTTACCACAAATGCCTTACCTGCGTGATAAAAGTATTTATCTGGGGGTAGTAATGAAAAAGAAACAATCGGCCTACCGGAATAAATTTGCCCTTATAGAAATCCCCACCCAAATGCTGGGTCGTTTTATTCAACTTCCCACTGCAGGAGCACAACAATCAATTATTTTACTGGAAGATATAATCCGGTTTAATCTGCCCCAGATATTTTCTTACTTCGGTTACGAAAATTTTGAATCCTATATTTTTAAAGTTACCAAAGACGCCGAACTAGATATCGACAATGATGTAAGTACCACTTTTGTTGAAAAAATTGAAAAGGGACTAAAAAATAGAAGAAGGGGCAAGCCGGTACGGTTTGTATATGACAAAGAGATGGATGCTGCCCTACTCGAATACCTGATTCGAAGACTCAGCTTGGGAAAAAAAGGAAATATCATTCCCGGGGGAAGAATTCATAATTTTCGACATTTTATGGACTTTCCGAATGTGTTGCAAGAAAATAGTGTACGAAGAGCACCGTCTTTTATACATCCAGATTTGGCCAAATCTTTGCGTGTTACAGATGTGATTGTAAAAAAAGATATACTGCTCCATTTTCCCTATCATAGTTTTAATTCATTAATAGACTTGTTGCGCGAATCGGCCATGGATCCGGAAGTTACCAGTATAAAAATTACAGCTTATCGGCTAGCATCCCAATCCAAAGTAATTAATGCACTGATTAACGCGGCAAGAAATGGCAAAGAGGTGGTAGTGATGCTGGAACTGAAAGCACGTTTTGATGAAGAAAATAACCTTGAATGGAAAAAAGTGTTGGAAGAAGAAGGGGTAAAAGTATTACTAGGCGTACCCAATTTGAAAATCCATGCCAAACTCGGTATTGTTAAAAAGCGATCTGGCAACAAAACCATTCAATATGGATTTGTGAGTACAGGTAATATACATGAAAAATCAGCCCGAGTTTATGGAGATCATTGTTTACTTACAGCCAACAGAAATGTTATGGCAGATATAAACCGAATTTTCAAATACCTGGAAAACTGGCAAACCGGGATGGCAGAACTAAGAAATTGCAAAACACTATTGGTTTGTCCCCTAAAGATGCGAAAAGAATTACAATTATTAATTGGCAAAGAGATTAAACAAGCCAAAATAGGGAAGCCTGCATCCATAATACTTAAATTAAACTCGTTAAGTGACCAGGCTTTAATTTCCAGTTTACATGTAGCGGCGCAGGCAGGGGTAAATATTCAACTCATCATTCGTGGAATTTATTGCCCAATTATTGACCCAAAAAAACAGGCGGTTCCACTAAATGCTATCAGTATTGTGGATGAATATTTGGAACATGCCAGGGTAATGATTTTCCATAACCAAGGTGAAGAAAAAGTGTTTATCTCCAGCGCCGATTGGATGGTAAGAAATTTAGATCACCGGGTTGAAGCAGCTATTCCTATTTTAAATCCCGATTTAGCAAGTGAATTAAAAGAGATTATCCAAATTCAATTAAGAGATAATGTAAAAGCCCGGATGTTGGATGCGCAATTAACGAACAACTATGTATCGTCCAAGGGAAAAAGACCCATCCGTTCACAGGTTGAAATTTATAAGTTCCTGAGCCGGAAAAACCAAACTGCCTCATGAGATTAGCTGCTATTGATATTGGAAGTAATGCTGCCAGATTATTGATTTCCGAAGCGATTACAGAAAAAGACGGAAAGGTTCGGTTTGATAAATTAAACCTGATTCGGGTTCCACTTCGGCTGGGTTTTGATGTGTTTGAAAAAGGCGAAATCTCTAAAGAAAAAAGAGGTATGGTTTTACAAACCATGAAAGCTTATAGTCACCTGATTAATGCGTACGGAGTGAAACAGGTAATTGTATGCGCCACCAGTGCCATGCGGGATGCCAGCAATAGTGCCGATATTATCCGAAAGGTAAAACTAGAAACCGGATTAGAAATTAAAATCATCAGTGGCGAATTGGAAGCCTCACTAATCTATGAAAACCATATTGCCGAAAATATGGATACTGAACATAGTTACTTATACATTGATGTAGGGGGCGGCAGTACCGAATTAACTTTTTTTGCCGATGGAAAATTAATCAGTAAAGAATCTTTCAATATCGGCACCATCCGTTTGCTGAAAAATATGGTTACTGAAGCTCAGTGGGATAGCATGAAAGAAACCATCAAACAAAAAACAAAGGGGTACAAAAAAATTGCAGCCATTGGTACCGGAGGAAATATCAATAAGGTTTTTTCACTCAGTAAAAAGAAGGATGGCAGGCCCCTGACCCTAGATTTACTGAAAGATTATTATAAGGAGTTATCGAGTTACAATGTAGCCGACCGAATTCGCCTGTACGATTTACGTGAAGACCGGGCTGATGTTATTGTTCCTGCGCTGCTGATTTACCTGAATGTAATGAGATGGGCTGATGCAGAAGAAATTTATGTTCCCAAAATTGGGTTGGCAGATGGGCTGATCCATCACTTGTATGAAGAATTGCATGCCAAAGTGCAACCTGCCGGATAATTATCCTTCAAAATCATTGCTTCACCGAGGTTAATACGCCATTCACCCATATATTTTTCAGTACTTGCGGGTACACCTTAGCTTTACCTTTAAGAAAAATATTATTGCCAACCCGTGAAGAATAATAGAAAAACGCTCGTACTGATTACGCATATCGCTGTTTGGGTATGTTTTTTCACGCTGCCGTATTTGGTATTTTTCCCCCGATTGCGGGATTTTAGTATGAGCAATCATCAACTGGCTTCTATTGTTTGCAATAACATTTTTATTGTGGTATTCTATTACCTCAACACCCTTTGGTTGATTCCTAAATTATTGGTTAAAGAGAAATGGCTCTGGTATAGTTTTTCGATTGTAATTTGTTTGCTAATTTTTTTAAATGTTCCGAAAGTAATTGCCGGATGGATTGCAGAGCCGGAGGTTAGTCCTATTCAAAACCGAGAATTTATACGTAACCCAGCTTTTCAGGGAAGGCCTCGCGGATCTGGGTCGGATGGCCGACGCCCTTATGCCAATCCCTATAATACCGTTTTGTTCCTGCTAGTATTTACGGTGGGCACCTGTATTTCTATGATTCAGCGCTGGCTGCAAACGGAACAACATCGAAAAGAAACAGAGAATGAAAAACTCAATACAGAATTATCATTTCTGAAATCACAAATCAATCCGCATTTCTTTTTCAATACCCTTAATAATATTTATTCGCTGGCAGTTGTAAAAAGCGAAAAAACGGCCCCAACGGTGATGAAGCTTTCTAAAATCATGCGCTATATTTTGGCAGATTCACAAAAAGATTATGTGCCCCTAACTAAAGAAGTAGAATTCATCAACAATTATATTGAATTGCAACAGGTTCGGCTAACAGATAAGGTAACCTTGGATTTTACAGTATCAGGAGAAATCGAGCCCTATTCCATTGCCCCCTTATTGTTTATTCCCTTTATAGAGAATGCGTTTAAATATGGAGTAAGTACCAAAGAGGCATCTACTATTTCGATTCATTTAACTACAAAAACCAACCGGGTTATTTTTGATGCCACAAATTATATCGTACCTTCCGAAAACAACGAAATGGAAAAAACCGGCATAGGCATTAACAATGTTAAAAGAAGGCTGGAATTGTTATACCCCGGAAAGCATCTACTAACCTGCGATGCCCATCAACAAATCTATACCGTTCACCTCGAAATTAACATCGAATGATACATTGTATAGCAATAGACGACGAGCCATTGGCACTGCAGTTGATTACAGAATATTGCATGAAAATTTCTTTTCTGCGATTAGAAAAAACCTTTACCAATACCGATGAAGCCAAAGATTATCTGGCAAATAATTCAATAGACTTATTATTCTTAGATATTCAGATGCCCGATATTACTGGCATGCAGTTTTACAAAAACCTGGTAAAAAAACCTCCCGTAATTTTTACCACCGCCTACAAAGATTATGCATTGGATGGTTTTAATGTGGATGCGGTAGACTACCTGCTAAAACCCTTTGAATACGACCGGTTTTTGAAGGCTTGCTACAAAGCAAAAGAATACATCGAATTCCTGAACTCACAAGAACTGCAACTCAATTCGATTTTCGTAAAAGTGAATTACGAAATCATGAAAATGAATTTGAAAGACATCGATTTAATTGAAGCATTGGACGACTATATTAAAATCTACCTGAAGCCTACCCCAGTGTTAACTTTGATGACTTTAAAAAATATCTTGGAGAAACTTCCCCCCCGGGATTTTATTCGGGTTCACCGCTCCTTTATCGTTCCCGTTGCCAAAATTGAAAAATTTAGCAAAACCAAAGTATGGGTTCAGGGAAAAGAAATTCCGATTGGTAGCAGTTATGGCAAAGTATATGACCAGCTGTGGGAGCTTTCTCAGAAATAATCTACTTTTTTAATTAGTCACCTTTGCAGGTAATTCGGCGGATTTTGCATCCTTTTTTTCCGGAACTTTGCTTCAAATTACCCGTATGGAATTTCTACATCATTTACATTTACAAGCTTCCCAATCTGGAAATGCAACCGGATCTAATTGGGTGCACAGTTCAGGGGAAAAAATAGAAAGTTATTCGCCGGTAAACGGACAACTTATTGGAGCAGTGGCGGAAGCAGATGCTGAAGCCTATGAAAAGATAATCCAACAGGCACAGGAGGCATTTTTGATTTGGAGAAACTGGCCGGCACCTAGAAGAGGAGAAATCGTTCGGCAAGTGGGAGAAGCCCTGCGAAAAGAAAAAGACGCTCTGGGCCGCCTGGTAAGTTATGAAATGGGAAAAAGCTTACAAGAAGGTTGGGGAGAAGTTCAGGAAATGATAGATATCTGCGATTTTGCAGTAGGACTGTCGAGACAACTATATGGCCTTACCATGCAGAGTGAGCGACCTGCGCATCGGATGTATGAACAATGGCATCCCTTGGGGGTTGTGGGAATTATATCTGCCTTTAATTTTCCGGTGGCGGTATGGGCTTGGAATAGTGCGCTGGCATGGATTTGCGGGAATGTTACTGTTTGGAAGCCCAGTGAAAAAACACCCCTTTGTGCGGTAGCAGTTCAACAAATTGTTGCCCGAGTGTTTGAGCAAAATCAGGTGCCTGAAGGAGTAAATTGTCTGGTTCAGGGAGGAAGAGCGGTAGGAGAAAAAATAAGTAGCGACCATCGCATCCCGCTGGTGTCTGCTACTGGTTCTACCCGAATGGGTAAGGCATTAGCGGCAACCGTTGCTGCCCGTTTAGGTAAAACTATTTTAGAATTGGGTGGCAACAACGCAGTTATTATTTCAAAAGATGCCGATCTTTCTATGGCATTGATTGGATGTGTTTTCGGGGCCGTGGGAACTGCCGGACAACGTTGTACCAGCACACGGCGATTAATTATTCATCAATCGGTATATGAGCGCTTTCAACAGCAATTGGTAAAAGCCTATCAGCAATTGAGTATCGGAAATCCGTTGGACGCCTCCAACCATGTGGGCCCGCTGATAGATCAGGCGGCTGTTGCCCAATACCTGCAAGCCATTGAACGTTGCAAAACTGCCGGTGGTAAAATGCTGGTAGAAGGGGGTGTATTATCCGGGCCCGGATATGAAAGTGGTTGTTATGTAAAACCCTGTGTGGCAGAAGTTAATCCGAACATGGAAATTGTGCAACAAGAAACCTTTGCTCCCATACTTTATATAATGCCTTATCAGGAATTGGAAGAAGCCATTTCCATACAAAACGCTGTTCCTCAGGGTCTTTCCTCCTCCATTATTACACTCAACCTGAGAGAAGCAGAAACATTTTTGGGTGTAAATGGCAGCGATTGTGGTATTGCCAACGTGAACATTGGCACCAGTGGCGCAGAAATTGGAGGCGCTTTTGGAGGTGAAAAAGAGACCGGGGGAGGCAGAGAAAGTGGCAGTGATGCTTGGAAAGCATATATGCGCCGGCAAACCAATACCATCAACTGGGGAAGTCAACTCCCATTGGCACAGGGAATACAGTTTACGATTACTGACTGATTTACCCGTCTGGCTTACTAACGTTTTCTTAAAATAGTGCAATCGTTAGACGACTGGCCGATAAATAGTGCATTTTTGTGCAACAAACCCAATTCATGTACAATCGGTTCATTTTAATACCTCTCCTACTGATACTTATCAGACTGGGTGCGCATGCACAAAATTTTGAAATGAACACCTGGTACCTGAAAGACCCGGCAACCGATTCAATTTATGGCATCTCTTTACCCAAGGCTTATCAGTTTTTGCAAGAGAAAAAAAGAAAAAGCGTTCCGGTAATTGTTGCCGTACTGGATTCGGGTGTAGACACCACTCATGAAGATTTGAAAAAAAATCTGTGGCATAATCCGGGAGAAATTCCGGGTAATGGTATAGACGACGACCACAATGGATATATTGATGATGTGTATGGCTGGAATTTTCTGGGTGGTAAAGACGGGAAAAATCTCACCAAAGCGTCCAGTGAAAAATCGAGATTTTATTACCAATATAAAAATACTTTTGAATTACCCACACTTGACACGCAATTGTTATCGGCAAAAGACAAAAATACCTACTACTGGTGGAAAAAAGCAGCAGATGAGATGAAAGGAGATCCGGACGAAGAAAGTCAAATACGCATGCTTTCAATGGCCAGCCGCACTTTGCAGAAATACGATCAAATAATTAGGGCAGAGATGAAGAAAGATACTTTTTCGGTGGATAACCTGGAAAAATTTATTCCCACCAGCAAACCCGGAAAAGATGCCAAACTGGGCTACCTTACTTTTATTCGCTTATTCGAGGTAGACGACGATTATACCAACCAGAAATTATTATTTGAATTAAATAATGAACTGGATAAAATGCGTATAGATTCTGCAAACAGGCATACTCCCCCCACCGACTACCGGGCCTTGTTTATTAAGGATGATTACTTTAATCTATCAGACAGTTTATATGGCAACCCGGATGTGATGAGCGATGGAGAAAGTGCCATGCACGGAACTCAGGTAGCAGGATTGATTGGTGCCGAAAGAGGCAATGGGGTTGGACTGGATGGCATTGCCGATAATGTAAAACTGATGATTTTACGGATGGTGCCGAATGGAGATGAATATGATAAAGATATTGCACTTGCTATCCGATATGCAGTGAATAATGGTGCCAAAGTGATTAACATGAGTTTTGGCAAATCGCACTCACCTGAAAAAAACTGGATAGACAGTGCCGTAAAATATGCAGAAGACCGCGATGTATTAATTGTACATTCTGCCGGCAATGAAAGCGTATCACTGGATGAAAAACCCAAATTTCCCAACCCTTGGCTGGGAGCGTGGAACAGATATGCCAACAATTATCTCACCATAGGTGCCAGCAGCGATTTACATATAACCGATTGCCTTACTGCTGATTTCAGTAATTATAGTGCTAATTTGGTTGACTTTTTTGCGCCGGGTGTAAAAATATTTTCAACTCAATCGGGAGGAAATGTTTATGGCAAATCAGATGGCACTAGTTTTTCAGGTCCCATTGTTGCCGGCATTGCAGCGCTTATCCGATCATATTATCCATCGCTCAGTTCAACTGAAATTGTGCAATTATTGCAGAAAACGGTAACCATACCCAAAGAGAGTAAAACCTGCATACCGGCTATCAATAAAGACAAAACCCTTACTGCATGGAAATCAATGAGTAAAACAGGGGGAATTGTAAATGCTTATCAGGCAATTAAAGCAGCCGACGAAATCAATCAACTGAAAGCTAAACCGGGACCCCGCTTAAAAAAATAATCATACTTGCGCCTATGCCTTTAGTCTATCCCAGTTTTGCAGAAAACTATATTCGTTTGGCGGATGGCAACAATCCGCTGGAAGTTTTTCAACAGCATCAATCTGCTATCCATCCCTTCATCCATTCTATACCAGCCGAAAAAGCTGCTTTTCGGTATGTACCCGAAAAATGGTCGGTACAGGAAGTAATTCAACATCTAACGGATACCGAGCGGGTTTTCACTTATCGATTATTGTGTATCATTCGGGGTGAAACGGCCACCCTCGCGCCTTTTGACCAGGATCAATTTGTTTTGGCAACGCGAACATTTCCGGTTAGCTGGCAACATACCATACTGGAATGGGAAAGTGTAAGAAATGCCACCAGCTATTTATTAGATTGCATACAGGAGCAAACCTGGGAGAACCAAATTAAGGTAGGCGATTATACCATCAATGCCCGCTCTATTGGGTTAATGCTAACCGGCCATATCCTTCATCATAAAATCATTTTACAGGAGCGGTATGGTTGCTGATGGTGGTATATCGATACACATCACAATCCGCTTCATCACAAATTAGTTTCCGCAATAACGGATCCTGCATTACCTGTATGTAATCATAGGGCCGACCGTTGATTTGGATAGTTCTTTTTACCAAGCGTACGCCATGACTATAATCAGCATACCAGTTAACATGTCCGGCATATAATGGCTGAATTGGCTTTCCGTTCAATTGATGCCAACCATAAATGGCAATTCGATTGGGCTTTGCAGATCGCGTTAGCAGTGCAGCAATCACCACATCTTTTTTAATGCCGGCAATCAACCCTTTCCTTCCATTGCGCAATCCTTCGATAATCAGATGATGCTGATACATAGTTACTGGCGAATCGCGGAAGGCAAACATAGGCATGGGAGCTAGCTTAACCCGGGCAGCCTGATAGATATCATCCACTATTTTTCGGGTAGGTAAAAAACATTGAAAGCTATCGGCTAATTGCTGGGCAGCCATTGCGGTTAAAGGTACCCTACTCCAATCGGCATCGGTTCCTAAACTCAGGTAATCGGAGGTAACCTGATAAGATGCCCGAAGGGTGGTTACTGAGTCAACCTGTAATTGGGTATAGATGGTTACCCAACGGAAAACGTGATGAGGGTAATTACCGGAAACAATTTGTTCAACCGCCATAGAATCCCAAACAGCCCGGGGTTGCGTGTTGGCCCATGCAAAAAATGCACTGCCGGTTAAGCGGGTTGCTGTTGAATTTGGTGTAGGCTGGTATCCCCGATACGGGCTAACACAGCCTGTTAATAAAAGGCAGCCTATAGAAAATGGCACTACATGAAATAAAATCCTAAACAACTTCATAAAAGTAAGTTACTGAAAATAGATGGCTTAAAAAAGTTGATATCTTAGCAGCATGACTCGCATTGGCTTACTGTCGGATACCCATAGCTATTTGGATGAAAAAATATTTCATCATTTTGCCAATGTAGATGAGATCTGGCATGCGGGAGATGTAGGAAATATAGAAGTATACAAAAAACTGGCCGCCTTCAAACCCTTAAAAGGTGTATATGGAAATATAGACGACTCGTTGATGATGCAGTATTTTCCGCGGGTATCGGAGTTTACCTGTGAAGAAGTACGTGTTTTAATCACGCATATTGGGGGCTATCCACCTAAATACAATCCTCAGTCGCTTCCATTAATTCAATTGTACCGGCCTCAATTGTTTATTACAGGTCACTCCCATATTTTAAAAATCATGTACGATAATGCCAATCAGGTGTTACACATGAATCCCGGAGCTGCCGGCACGCATGGCTGGCATCAGCAAAGAACCATTGTACGCTTCAATATCCACGGAAATAATATACAGGATTGCGAAGTAATAGAATTGGGACATCGCTCTGCCAATCAATGACCTCCGGGTAAAAGGGCACGGCCTACTGTCTCTCTAAAAGGCCAGGGGATATTCACCAGGATGATAATAAGCGAAAGCAGAAAAAACCAAAATACTCTCTTGTAGTCACCTCTTTTTCCGGCACCATAGGCCAGTGTAATTAACAATATGGCGAGAATCATAGTAACTGGGTGTTCCACCCAATAAAAGCGTAGGAACTTATCTTTCATAACACTAATTCCTTCGGGAAGTTCCATAGTAAAAAACCCATATCGGCCCCAACCCCACTGATACAAACCTAACAATAAGGTTATATGAGCCGCAATCAGGGTAAATAACCAAATCGGCTGTTTGCCTGCGGGATACAAATCTGGATTCGATTTAGCCTGATAGGCTTTAACTATAGAAAGCAATAATAAAATGAGTATAACCCAGCGGAGCAGGTTGTGTAAATGGAGCAATCCCGTTTGCATAACATTAATTTAAGTACGGAAAGATAGAAAAACTATGCTAAAAACAGCCGGGAATCTTTCAAAAACTATTCTACCCAGTCGGCCATAAACAAATTGGTATCCCGAGTACCTCCATTATTTCGGTTAGAGGCAAAGATGATTTTTTTACCATCCGGACTAAACATGGGAAAAGCATCAAAGCCTTTGTCTCTGCTGATTTTCTCTAATCCATTGCCTTCCAAATCAACAATATACATGTTGAAGGGGAATCCTCTTTTATATTCATGATTGCTGCAGAAAATAATGTGCTTTCCATCGGGTGTAAAATTGGGGGCCCAGTTGGCCTGGCCTAGGTTGGTAATCTGTCGGGCATTTTTACCATCTGCATCTGCCACCCATACCTCCATATTGGTGGGGGCTACCATACCTTCGGCCAGCAGGGATTTATATTCAGCAATAGCTTCGGGGGTAGCAGGGCGACTGGCACGCCAAACAATTTTTTTTCCATCTGGGCTAAACCAGGCACCTCCATCATAGCCCAATTGGTTGGTAATTTGAATCTCTTTTTTACTTTTCAAATCCATCACATATAAATCTAAATCGCCTCCTTTATCACTGCAATAAATCATTTTTTTGCCGTCCGAAGATAAAGTGGCTTCCGCATCATACCCTTTGGCAGTAGTTAATTGCCCGGTAATGTTTCCTTTCAAATCTGCAATAAAAATATCATAGGTATTATAAAGAGGCCAGATGTATTTATTGCCGTATTTAGCACGATCTGGAACGGGAGGACATTCATCGCCACCCTTTGACGTGGATGCAAATAAAACATGTTTACCATCGGGTAAAAAATAAGAGCAGGTGGTTCGCCCCTTTCCGTTACTGAGCATTTGATAAGTAAATTGCTCGCCTGCTGCGGGTGCCTTTCCTATAAATATCTGATCACAAAGCACTCCTTCCTTGGGATTGGTTCTTTGAAAAGTGATAAACTTACCGTCAAAGCTCCAGTAAGCCTCTGCATTATCACCCCCAAATGTTAGTTGCTGTATATTTTTAAAGTGCCTTTCTCCTTCAAATAATAGGGTATCCGCCGACACTTTAGGAGCTTGTGCCAACGAAGAAGTACTGTAGAAAAGGATAGCTACGAAACTGAGCATTCTGTTCATGTAACCAAAATTAAAGTTAAGAAGGCTACAAATTTAATTAAGTAGGGTGAGGGAATTGTCAAATTAGTGTCATGTGTTGCATTACTCAGTAATTTTGCAATATGAAGTTACCTTGGATAATTACATGGGTATTATTAGCATTTGCCTGCAACCAGCCTACTTTCCAACAGCCCCAAGCACCAAAGGACCTGCCGGTTTCAAATGAATCTCCTGCCATTCTGCATCAAATAAACCGGGTAAATCAGTATCCGGACAGCACTCCATTAAGAGTAGCCGCAATTGAAATATTAGATAGTATTGGAGCATTAAAAGAAGCCATTGCACAGGTAGATTCGTTGATTAAAAGAGACAGTTTACATGCGGGTTATTGGACCAAAAAGGGTGAACTCAGTGAAAAAATAGGTGATACCAGTGGAGCAATCAGGTGTTACCGGTATGCGATTCGAATTTATCCCACTCCCGACCTAAAGCTTCGGTGGGCGAATTTACTGGCGGAACAAAAAAATGATACTGCCCTATTGCTGCTACAGTCAATCGCAAGTGAATGGAACGACGCAACTTACTTATCGCATGTGGCGTTTATAAGAGGGGTTTATTATGCCAGAAAGGGAATGGCCCTAGGCGCCCATCATTCCTTAGATGAGTGTATTCGCATTAATTATAACTATATAGAGGCCTATATGGAAAAGGGCTTTTTATATTGGGATGCCGGAAATATAGCTGCCGCTAAAAAAATATTTACCACTATTATCCAGTTGAAAGGTACGTATGCAGATGGCTATTATTGGCTGGCTAATTGTGAAGCCCGGTTGAAGGATACCTCTGGGGCTGTTGCTCATTTTCAGCAGGCGCAGCGCTTAGATCCCGGCATGGCATTACCCGGATATGCAACGGGAGGCCGATAATCCTTTTAGTAAATAAGGGTGTTTTTTTGTTGCATTTATTTGGGAGAAGTGCCAATTTGCAATAACCTTAGCTTGTTTTTATAAAGCACAACCCCAATTTAATAGATCATTTTAACCTGCAACTGCATTATTTCAATAAATTTGCTTCATGCCAATAATTGCTCCCTCCCTGCTTAGTGCGAATTTTCTACAATTGCAAGATGATTGTGATATGCTAAATAAGAGTGAGGCCGATTGGTTCCACTTGGATGTGATGGATGGCAGTTTTGTGCCGAATATTAGTTTTGGCATTCCTGTGATAGCACATATAAGAAAAGCCACCCAAAAAGTTTGCGATGTGCATCTGATGATTCAGCATCCCGAATTACTTACAGAAGCTTTTCACAAAGCAGGGGCCGATATACTCACGGTTCATTATGAAGCCTGTGTTCATCTTCACCGAAATATCCAACAGATTAAAGGCTTAGGAATGAAGGCAGGAGTTGCCATCAATCCCCATACTCCCGTTCAATTGCTTAAGCAAATTATATCAGATATCGATTTGGTTTGTGTGATGAGTGTAAACCCGGGATTTGGTGGTCAGCAATTTATACCCGGTACGCTGGCGAAAATTCGGGAATTGCATCAACTCATTCAAGAAACAGGGTCATCGGCATTGATTGAAATTGATGGAGGTGTTACCCTTGAAAATGCAGCTTCTATTATTGCAGCCGGAGCGCATGTGTTGGTTGCCGGCAATACCGTATTCAATGCTGCCGATCCGGTTGCTACCATCGCTTCGTTAAAGCAAATTTAACATTGTAGTTTTTTTCATTGTACAAAATGAATTGAATTCAGTTAATGAGCTCTTGCTGGCTTTATTTCCACATGTGTGCATAAGAAGTTCTAGGTAAATACACTCCCAAAGAATTAAATTTGGATAATGTAATTGAAGAAGTAAAATCATTAATTATTTTCCCTCCTAAAGAAAAGCAGATTGACAGACACTATCATCAACCTCGACTCCGTTAATCCGATAGAATTTTTCGGCGTTAATAACGGCAAATTAGATACCCTTAGAAAAAAATTTCCGCTTTTAAAAATCTTGTCTAGAGGTACACAGTTAAAAATCAGTGGAGCACCGGAGCAAATTGAAACGGCAAAGGAAAAAATTGATTTAATTGTTCAGTATCTGCAGCGAAATGGTCACATGAGCGAAAATTATTTTGAACAAATTATCGGTGGGGATGATCCAGAAACCGTAGACAATTTTATTGAACAAAACCCCAACGATATTCTGGTTTTTGGCCCGAATGGTAAAACCGTGCGAGCTAGAACATCTAATCAGAAAAAAATGGTACAGGCCGTAGATCAAAACGATATTGTTTTTGCCATAGGGCCGGCGGGTACTGGTAAAACCTATACGGCTGTAGCGTTGGCCGTTCGGGCATTGAAAAACAAGCTGGTGAAGAAAATCATATTAACTCGTCCGGCAGTTGAAGCGGGTGAGAGTTTGGGCTTTTTGCCGGGTGATTTGAAAGAAAAAATTGACCCCTATCTCCGACCGCTATATGATGCTTTAGACGACATGATTCCGGCCGACAAGTTGGGTTATTATATGACTACCCGCACCATTGAAATAGCACCGCTGGCCTACATGCGGGGAAGAACTTTGGATAACGCTTTTATCATTTTAGATGAGGCACAAAATACCAACGACCTGCAATTAAAAATGTTTTTAACCCGCATTGGTGCCAATGCAAAAGCAATTATTACGGGCGACCCAACCCAAGTTGATCTTCCCAGAAATATGCGCAGTGGTTTAGAAAAATCTACCCGCATTCTTAAGTCAATAGAAGGTATTGCTCACATTGAATTAACGGAAGAAGACGTAGTTAGGCACAGATTAGTAAAAGCCATTATTAGAGCATACGAAAAAGAAAAAGAGAAGGAAGAAAAAGAAGGCGGTTATCGATCTTAATATTTCTGCTTACCCTACTCTTTATTCAAAATATCATGGCCAAGTTTATCGCGCTTGGTTTGGAGATATTTCAGGTTGTGGCTATTGGGCGATGTTTCAATGGGTATTACCTCAGTAACTTCTAGTCCATACCCTTTTAATCCTGCTCTTTTTCTGGGATTATTACTCAGCAACCGAAGTTGTGTAATCCCCAGATACCGAAGAATTTGAGCCCCTACGCCATAGTCGCGATCATCCATACCAAATCCCAGTTGCAGGTTGGCTTCAACCGTGTCTAGCCCCTGTTCCTGCAATTGATAGGCTTTTAATTTATTAATCAACCCAATTCCTCTGCCTTCTTGATTCATGTAAACAATTACTCCTTTTCCCTCCTGTTCAATTTTACGCATGGCATTATGCAATTGTTCACCGCAATCGCAACGAAGACTCGACAAAATATCTCCAGTAAAACAACTGCTGTGCACTCGGGTAAGCACCGGCTCATTTGGTTGCCAGCTGCCTTTTACCAATGCCAGATGTTCGGCACCCGATAATTTTTCTTTAAAAGCAACCAGGGTAAAATGTCCAAAGGCGGTTGGCATATCTACCCGAACCAATTCTTCAATTAATGAATCGGTTCGCAGGCGAAAATCAATCAAATCTTTAATGGATATCACCTTAATGCCGAATCGCGCGCCAATTTCCAGTAACTGCGGCAAGCGGGCCATACTGCCATCTTCATTCATCACTTCTACCAGGGCACCCGCAGGTTGCAGTCCCGCCAGTCGGGCAAGGTCGATGGTTGCTTCGGTATGGCCGGTTCTTCTTAAAACGCCCCCAGCAACTGCTTTCAAAGGAAAAATATGTCCGGGTCTGCCCAGTTGATCTGGCCGGGTATTGGGGTTAACCAATGCTAATATGGTTTTGGAGCGATCCTGAGCAGAAATACCGGTGGTGGTTCCGTCCCCAATCAAATCTACCGAAACGGTAAAAGCCGTTTCATGAAGTGAGGTATTGGAGGTTACCATAGGAGCCAATTGCAAAGCAGCACAGCGTTCTTCGGTAAGGGCAACACAAATCAACCCCCTTCCTTCTTTGCTCATAAAATTAATCACTTCGGGGGTTGCAAATTCAGCTGCTACAATAAAGTCTCCTTCATTTTCGCGATCCTCATCGTCAACCACAATTACCAGCTTACCCTTCCGAATATCTTCAATGGCATCTTCAATTCTATTTAACATAATGCAACTTTATGCACAAAGTTACAGTTGAAATTTCAAAATGAGTACCCAAAACGGAAGTTACCAGGTAAGCAGGCTTTCGACTACCGTTAATTAATCTGTATCAGATTCGGAAAATACGTATTCGGAACGTTTATTTACTGGCTTGTTTTGCAGGATGGCATTTAGAAGCGTTTTGATATTACTAAGTTGTTTTTGCTGGAGTAAGCTACCTTGCCAGCCAACTTCGGGAGAACTAACTGGCACGGTGTATGGGGAAGGAAAAACTGTTTTGGCGGGAGTGGCAATAAGCTTACTTCATCGGGCGAGTGGCACAAAAATTACCACTGTAAGCAATCAAAAGGGGAAATACTTTTTGGGAGGGATCCCTCCCGGATATGGCTATACGCTCCGTGCCACGCATATACAGGTAAAACCGGTTCAGATATTTGCTATAATTATTCGGCTGGGCGAAACCACAGAAATTAATATTTCATTTCAAGATACGATTCGTTTATTGGAAGCTGTTACAGTTCAATCAACCCGGCGTTCCAATCCATTTTCGGAAAATTATTCACTAGGAACTATTTTATCGGGTGAGCAACTCAATCGTTTTGCAAGCGGTTCAAAAAACTTACAAGATGCGCTTCGAGTGCTACCCGAAGCACATATCGATATAGGAGGCACCGGAAGTGTTTCCATAGCGGGAGAAAGCTATCGATACAATGCTTTGTATACAGATGGTTCGATAACACATGATTTATTTGGCATTTCCCCTTCCGGAACTTTCGGAGGAGTAACGGGCAGCTCCCCCATTTCTCTAGAAGCGATGGAGCTTTGTAAAGTGGTTTATAGTCCGGTGGATGCAATGCAGGGCCATTATACTGGTGCCGCCATACAAACCATTACCCGCAAGGGAAGTAATCAATCTGAAACTGCTGCCTATCATTATTGGCAAAATACAGCTCTTACTGGCAGCACTTTTACTGAATTGAATCGGGGGATGAATCGAGGCAACTTTCACAACTCTACCAGTGGTATATCAACTAAAGGGGCTTTTGAAAAAAACAAACTTTTTTATTTTGCCAATCTCGAGCAGCAAGAAAAACAAATACCCATCCGGCAAACCTATACAGAAAATCAGCGTTCCAATAATACTGAAACATGGTTGCCGATTGTTAGAAATCAACTTATATCTACTTATGGGTACGACCCTGGTGATTTTCGGGAGGCGCAGGAAATACTTTCGGCTAAAAAAATGTTACTCAGAATAGATGCCCAGCTGAACAATCAAAGTCAGCTCACGATGAGTGCCCGGTACTTTGATGCCACTCAGGTTAAGCCAGAAAAGAGAGCCAACAACGAAACTTTTTTCTCCAACAGTGGATTTGTTTTGCAATCGAAAAATTATACCCTGCAGTTTGAATTAAGAAATAGGAACGACCGAAATCTGTCTCATCAATTGTCGGGAAATTTCATCCATGCTACTGATGAAAGAACTGCTATCGGTTCACCATTTCCGCGTGTAAAAATCAACCACGAAAAAGGGTCGGTTTATTTGGGAACAGATATATATAGTGGATTAAATTTTGTACAACAGGATATCGCCACATTGAAAAAGAAATTTCAGTGGCTCCGGGGGAAACAGCTAATTCGGGTGGGTACCGAATTTACCTATGCCCGATTTCAATCCCTATGGGTGCCTGCGGCCTATGGCTATGTAATTTATTCTCAGCCTGCCAGCTTTATTTTACAAAAGTCACCTTCCTATTACCGGATTGGTTTTCAACAGCAGATATCTGGCAATCAAGCGAATCGATCGGCCACAAGTTTTAGTTCGGGCGACTGGAGTGTAACGGTAAGCGATCAAATTCGGATGCACCCGTCATTAACTTTGTGGCTGAGTGGTAATCTGCAAAAATGCTGGTTTTTTCAAGCTCCCCCGATAAACGAAACAGTAAATAGGGAGGTATTGCCCGTTTATGCCCAGTACCGATTATTGGAGGGAGCGCTCACTGGTCAGCCACCGGTTTTCCGTTGGGCATTTGCCCCCAGTATGGCTATTCGGTGGCGAATCGTTTCGAAACTTACCCTAGAATCTGCAATTGGTATTCAAACAGGGAGGATGCCAATGGTATGGCCCGGATCGGCCTATATTAGTGGAGGAACTAACTTGTTGGGATGGGAGGCAGAAGGGGATCAATTAGATAGATTGCGATTAAATAAACTCCGACATCCGTTGGGAGCAGGGTTGGTTCGGCCAGATTATGCCAACGCAATTCCATTAACGCTGGTGGCAGATGCAATCAACTTTCCTACTCAATCGAGGTTCCACACCCAGTTACAATATGCAAATGACCGATGTACCTTTTATTTATCGGCCTTGATCACCCGCAACCTATTTGAGCCTGCATTTACACAATTAAACATCCCTTTGCCTGAGAAAAACTCAGCTTCCCCCGGAAAAAGAAAAGTGTATCCGGCTTTACTGGGAGCAAGATTGCCAATGGTTAATAACGGAAAAAATCCCTACGATTATGCCATTTTATTGCATACCCGGCAACAATCGGGGGCAGGAGGATATTTTTGGAAAGCAGGTGGTTTTTTCAAAATAAATGATATATGGAGTATAGAAGCTGCTTACGCCAGCAGCAACACCCGCACCTTTCGGGATGCTACCGGCAGTGTATTGAATAGCGTTTGGCAGCAAACCGAAACGGTAAATGGCAGAAATGAACCGGAATTATCGCTATCCGATTTTAGCAGACCTAACAAATGGGTTATAGGATTACATGGCGATCGATATTCAAACCAACAAAAAAACCGTTGGCAATTAAGTGTTTTGTGGATAGCACAATCCAACGCCCCCTATAGCTATGTATACCAGGGGAAAAGCATGGTAAGAGAAGATGGAATTAACGGATACAATGAACTGATGTATGTACCCACGCAGGGTGAGATTGAACAGATGAATTTTGTTCCTTTTTTTAACGGAACCAGACCTATCGGCAGCCGGGAACAAGCCTCGATGCTGGAAAATTGGATCCAGTCAAGCCCTTATCTTGCCAAAAGTAGAGGACGGTTTGCCGAAAGAAATGGGGCGCAATTACCGGTATCTTTTCAGTGTGATATCAAATGTGAGTGGGAGTTCGTTATCCGATTTACCCATCAACCCGTTAAATTAAAAGTAAGTTTAGAATGCTTTAATTTGATGGCACTGATAAATAGGGAATCAGGTAGAAAATGGGAATTGCCAACTCGCCAAATTCAGGGATTGAGATTTATGGGATATCGTGATGAAAATCGGTTGGAGCCTACGTATACTTTTGATCCGGATGAGCTGTCCGTTTCCCCCCTGCAGGAAGTAAGTGGATTTAACAGTTCCCGATTGTCGAGATGGATAATTCAACCAGGCATAAAAATCATATTATAATATTATTTACTTTAAGGTACGCTTTTTTTGAGGTCTTGCTGACTAGGATTGATAAGTTGGAGTTTTGTTTTACCTATAAGTGCCTATTTATCACCAAATAATTAACAAAATATGAAAAATCTGAAATTATTTTATCATTAATTCGGGCCAAATTCACTGAAAACAGCATTTAAGCTGCATATTTGCATTTCAAAAACTAGCAATTATGCGAATCTTAAAAAGATTGACCATTTTGGTTTCTGCTCTCTTCATGGCGGCAGCTTCAATGGCACAAGTTACAACCGGAACTATCACCGGTTTTGTAAAAGACATTAAAGGAGCAGGCCTAACGGGTGCTTCAGTAGAAGTAATTCATGAGCCATCTGGTTCTAAGTACAAATCTGTTTCTACCGGAACTGGTAAATTCACAGTTCCTGGTTTGAGAATCGGTGGACCTTACAAAATCACTTTCACCTACGTGGGACTGAAAACAGAAGTTGTTTCTGATGTTATCGTTCAGTTAGGTGAGCCTTCCGTGATTGATGTGGTGCTGAATGATGCCGCCAGTGAATTGAAAGAAGTAACCGTAAGCGGAACTGCCGCTAAAAAAGCTGCTTTGATTTCTAAAGACAGAAAAGGTACTTCTACCAATATCAATTCCCGCTTAATTGGAACCTTACCAACCCTGAGTCGTAACATTACCGACTTAACACGTCTGGTACCTCAAGCTGGTAACGGAACTTCATTTGCCGGTCAGGATGGTCGTGCCATCAACCTGACTTTAGACGGTTCAATTTTCAATAACTCTTTTGGATTGAGTGCACTGAATGGTGGTCAAACCAACTCGGCTCCTATTTCTTTAGATGCCTTGCAGGAAATTCAAATCAACGTTTCTCCCTACAACTTACGTGATGCAGGATTTACCGGAGCCAGCATCAATGCTGTAACCAAAAGTGGTACCAACACAATACATGGTACAGGTTTCTACAATGTGCGTAATGAAGGTCTGGTAGGTAAAAAAGCAGGTGCTGCCGGCAAGCAGGATGTGGTTGTAAATGCATTTGATGTAAAACAATATGGCGTAAGTATAGGTGGTGCAATTAAGAAGAATAAACTCTTCTACTTCCTGAACTACGAAGGTGAGCGCAGAAATGATGTGGGTACTTTATGGACTGCCGATGCAAGCAATGGTGCTTCTCCTATTAGCGGTAATACTACCCGTGTAAAGGTATCTGAACTAGACGCGCTGGCAACTTACCTGAAAAGTACTTTCAACTACGATCCAGGATCTTATCAGGGATATCCTTTTGTTACTAAAAGTGACAAAGCCGTTGCCCGTTTCGACTGGAACATCAACGACAGACATAAGTTCAGTATCCGCGGTAACTTGCTTTTATCTAAGAGAGATGTGGGTGTGAGCAGCAGTAATACCTCAAACGGAAGTCGTGGTGGAAATGCGAATTCACTGGCTTTCTCTAACTCAGCTTATGAAATCAACAACAATATTTATGGTGTGATTGCTCAGTTGAACAGCCGTTACAGCAATAAAGTAAGTAATGAAATTACTTTTGGATATACAGCCAATCGTGATTTCCGTGGTTTAAAAGGTGGTGACTTTCCGATGGTAGATATTCAGGACGGAAGTAGCCCGCTTACAAATTTACCAACTTCTGGTACCTCTACTCTTCCCACTACCCAGGCAAACCAAAGTTTGAACTACATTTCATTTGGTAACGATCCTTTTACTCCCAACAACTTGTTGAATACCGATACTTGGCAGTTTAGCGATAACCTGACTATTTATTCAGGCAAGCACACTATCACTGCTGGTTTATCTTATGAGAGTTTCACTTTTACCAATGGTTTTACGCCATTAATTAATGGTATTTATACGTTCAATAGCCTGGCTGATTTCTATACGGCTGCCAACGCTTACAAAGCAAACCCTAACCAAACCTTCAGCCCGGTATTTATGAGAAATTACCGTGCGAACTTCAGTAACTTAGATGGTGGCGGTCCTTGGTTGGTTACTACCAAAGCTCGTCAGATTGCTGCTTATATTCAGGATGAAGTAAACGTAGAAAGTAATTTCAATGTTACCTATGGTATCCGTTTTGAAGTTCCTTACTTTGTTGGTTCAGGTTATACAAATAGAGAAGTAGATGGTTTCTCTTTCATCGACAACATGGGTAAATCTACCAAACTGAGTACTTCTCAGCTTCCTTCTGCTAAATTGATGATTAGTCCTAGAATTGGATTTAACTACGATGTAAATGGAGATAGGAAAACACAAATCCGCGGTGGTATTGGTTTATTCACCGGCCGTCCTTCTTTCGTATTCATCAGCAATCAGATGGGTAACAATGGTGTGTTAAGTGGGGGTGTAAACGTTAATAATACCGCAGCATATCCATTTAGACCAACAGTTCCCTCTAGCTATCCTAACTTCCTGCCTTCGCCAGGAACCCCAGCTTCCTCTTATAATATTGCTGCAACTGAAAAAGAGTTCAAATTCCCTCAGGTGTTGCGTAGCAATTTCGCAATCGATCAGAAGTTAGGTAGAGATATCGTAGCCACTGCTGAATTCCTTTACACGCAGTCGCTTTCCAACATTAATTATTACAATGCTAATCTGGTTCCTGCAACAGCCCGCTTTAACGGACCAGATTCGCGTCCTCGTTTTGCCGGTTTAGGTTTATCAGGAGCTGCTCAGAACAATGCACTTCGCTTGAATCCAAAAATCAATGATGCCACTACTATGGAAAGTGCTCCTTTGGGAGGTTCTATCCAGGTTACTGCTAAATTAGAAAAGCAAGCACGTGGTAATAAAGGTTTAAGCTGGTTTGCTGCTTATACCTTTACCAGAGCTCGTGACTATATGACGCCTGGTTCTATTGCATTCAGCTCTTGGTCTGGCATTCAAAGTGTGCGTGGTAACAACAACACCGACATGGCATTCAGCGATAATGAAATCCGTAACCGGGTTATTGGTAACGTAAACTATCGTGTTGAATTAGGTAAATCAGCTGCTTTACAGTTCTCTTTGTATGGTCAATCACAGAATCAAGGTCGTTTCTCTTATACCTATAGTGGTGATATGAATGGAGATGGTTTAAGTGGTAACGATCTGTTGTATATTCCAGCAAGCACTGCGCAAATGAACTTCTTACCCATCACTTCTGGCGCTACTGTAATTGCAACGGTTCAGGATCAGATTACTGCTTTTGAAGCCTATATCAATCAGGATGCTTATCTCAGCAAAAACAGAGGTAAGTATGCAGAAAGAAATGGTGCATTACAGCCGTATATCGTTCGTTTCGACTTCTCTACTCAGTTAGAACTGTTTAGAAATATTGGCAAAAACAGACACACCATTCAATTGAGAGCTGATATCTTTAATATCGGTAACTTGATAAATTCTGCCTGGGGTGTGAGCAACTTCGTGAACACCTTCAACCCGCTGGCTGCAGCTGGTGTGGATGCCAACGGAGCTCCTATCTTCAGAATGAACCGTGTGAATAATAGCTTAAACTATACAACTTACAGAAAAGGAACTGGCCTTGGAGATGTTTGGCAAGGTCAGTTAGGCCTCAGATACATCTTTTAGTAGCTTACCCTACTAACTATAAAAAAACCCGGAATGATTATTCCGGGTTTTTTTATATGCTTATCCTATTGCCTCGTGCTCATATAAGTAGACACCAAAACAGTGTCATCACTATGAACAAATTACAATTCAAAATAAAAAATCTTAGGCTTCAGTTTTTTCCCAACCCCAGCGGATGAACTCCGGCAAAATCCTTGCCCAGGTTGCTACATCGTGTTTGCCGTCTATTAGCTCCATATACCGGATATGCGCATCGGTGTATCCTTTGGCCTTTAAGGCTACTACCAGATCAAGCGCATCATCCACCGAATCGATAATGCCGTTTTTATTTCGGTCGGCCACTTCGTCCATAGCTCCACACTGAATAAAAAATTGTAACCAAGGAAAATAAATTCCCTTGCTGATTTGGAGGTGCATCAGTCGGTCCTTTTCTTCATCATAACCATCCTCGTACCCTTTTCGCCTCCACCATAATGAGGCACTAAATATCCCAACTTTACTAAACTCATTGGCATGGTTCCACACAATATCGAGCGCACTTAACCCTCCCAGCGAAAAACCCGCCATCGCTTTTTCTTTAAAGGATTGTATGTGAAACTGCTTTCTAATAAAGGGAAGCAACTCATCAAAAATAAACTTGCCATACAAGCCAGCCTTTGCCCCCCTCCCTTTATAATCTGCTGAATAGGCAATGCCATATTCCATCTTACGTTCTTCGCCACAATGGATACCCACAACCATTAATGGATATAAAGTATGATCTGAGGAAACCTGCTGCAGTAATTCAGCAAATGGCATGGATAACAGGTCTTGCCCGTCGTTTACCAACAACAAACTAACGGGTCCTTCTTCCAAACTATTGGCTGTTCGATAAACTTCGAACCGAACTTCCCTGCTCAGGTAAGTTGAATAAAGCTGGTATTGCTCAACAGATTCGAATGTATTCAATGGTTTTACTATGGGTAACATATAGTAAAGGTAAAACAAAGCATTTACTTAACAGAATGGTAACCCCCTTATAAATGGAGAACAATTTTATTATTCCACGGGGAATTAGTAACTTAACTTATCAAAAGGGTATTTGGGTTACAAACTCAGTTCTCTGATGAATTCTCCCATTGTATTACCAAAAATCTTCTATGAAAAAAATCGGGATTTTATTCGGTCAGGAAAGAAGTTTTCCAACGGCGTTTATTGAAGAGATTAATCGGCGCAAGGTTCCCGGAATCATTGCCGAACCGGTACAAATTAACAAAGTAATTCAGGGTGAAAGCAGTGGCTACGCTGTAATTGTTGACCGGATTAGTCAAGACATTCCCTTTTATCGCGCCTATTTAAAGAATGCTGCCCTTTGTGGAACAGCCGTAATTAATAACCCCTTCTGGTGGAGTGCGGATGAAAAATTTTTTAATAATTGTCTGGCCACTAAAATTGAAGTGCCGGTTCCTAAAACTGTAATTCTCCCTTCCCGAGATTTACCAGCTGATACCTCGGATCAATCTTTTAGTAATCTGGCATTCCCCTTAGACTGGGAAGGGATTTTTAAATACATTGGGTTTCCAGCCTATATGAAACCTTTTGCTGGTGGTGGATGGAAGAATGTATATAGACTTACTAGCCAGGAAGATTTTTTTGATAAGCATGCAGAAACCAACCAGTTGGTAATGCTTCTACAAGAAGAGATTGTTTTTGAAGAGTACTATCGTTGCTATTGTATTGGCGGAAAATACGTACGCATTATGCCTTATGAGCCAAGAAATCCGCATCATCTAAGGTATGTAGCCGATTTTTCGCCTAGTGAAGAGCGACTTAAGGAAATGGAAGCCATAGTATTACGCATCAATGCCTATTTAGGATATGATTTTAATACGGTAGAGCTGGCTTTACGAGATGGTGTTCCATATGCCATTGATTTTTGCAACCCTGCGCCTGATGCAGATCTAAAAAGCGTAGGGGAAGCCAATTTCCAATGGGTAGTAGATACAGCAGCTACCTATGCCATTGAAAAAGCACAGGCCCAGCAGGAAGGTAAAGACAACCTTACCTGGGGTAATTACCTGAAAAATGGGGTTACCGGTGCGGCTTTATATGGAAAGTAAAACGATTAGCGGGAGGATAACCTATGAGCAAACTGAACTACAAACATTTTACCCTAGGGGTGGAAGAGGAATACATGGTGTTAGACCCCCAAACAAGAGAATTAAAAAGTCACGAACAGCGCATTGTTCAGGAAGGGCAAAAGATTATGCGGGATAAGGTGAAAGCCGAAATGCACCAAGCAGTAGTGGAAGTAGGTACCGATATCTGTAAAGACATTGAAGAAGCCTATCAAGATGTTGCCTCACTGCGGGGAAATATTGCCCATATTGCCGGTGAATTGGGATATTGGATGGGCGCTTCGGGCACCCACCCCTTTAGCCACTGGGAAAATCAACTGATTACCGACCATGTTCGGTATAATCAAATTGTAAATGAGCTGCAAGAGGCTGCCCGCAGTAACCTGATTTTTGGTTTGCATGTGCATGTGGGCATGGAAGACCGAAAAACAGCGATTCACATTGCCAATACCGCCCGTTACTTTTTACCCCACGTATATGCACTCAGCACCAATTCCCCTTTTTGGGAAGGTCGGGATACGGGGTATAAATCGTTCAGAACCAAGGTATTTGATAAGTTTCCCCGAACGGGTATTCCCGACTATTTCGAGAGTTTGGAGGCGTATGAAAATTATGTGAACCTACTGATCAAAACGAATTGCATCGATAATGCCAAGAAAATCTGGTGGGATTTGCGGGTACACCCTTTTTTCAATACCATCGAATACCGGATTTGTGATGTACCCATGACCATCAATGAAACCATCATGATTGCCGGTCTTTTTCAGGCCATCACTGCCAAAATTTATAAGCTTCGGAGCCAGAATATGAACTACATCATCTACCAACGGTCTCTGATTAACGAAAATAAATTTAGGGCAGGCCGATATGGAATTGATGGGACGCTGATAGATTTTGGCAAAGAAATTGAGGTAGATACCCGTTCTCTTATTCTCGAACTGCTTGATTTTGTGGATGATGTAGTAGATGAACTGGGAAGCCGCCCCATCATCAATCTGGTACAAAAAGCCCTGGAAAGAGGTACGGGTGCCGACCGTCAACTAGCTGTTTATCAACAATATCAGCAACTTACCAGCGTTGTAGACTATATACACGAGCAATTTTTAGTTACTTGACAATTTTTTTAACTATTTGTTAAAATACCTTAACAGGCCGGGCAACGAAAGGGGTTCTGGGGGTATCTTATCTATTAATCAACCCTTAAAATGTGTTTACTGTGACTGAATATGAAATCATAGAAGGCTGCATAAACCAAGATGCGAAATGTCAGAGAGCTTTGTTTGACCGGTATGCCGGCAAAATGATGGGGGTATGCACTCGATACGCAAAAGACACCATGGAAGCGGAAGATATGCTTCAGGATGCCTTTATCAAGGTTTTTCAGTACATCGGGCAATTTAAGTTTGAAGGGGCTTTTGAGGGCTGGATTCGCCGCATTGTGGTAAATACGGCAATCAGGCATCTAGAAAAGAAGAAAATTCTTTTTAAAGACATCGATGAAAGCACCTATGATGCCCCTAGGGTTGAAGCTCAGGCTTATACGCATTTGGGGCAGGAAGACCTGCTGAAACTGATTAATCAGTTGCCGGATGGGTATCGCATGGTATTTAACCTGAATGCCATTGAAGGGTATAGTCACGAAGAAATAGCAGAAATGCTGAATATACAACCCGGAACCAGTCGCAGTCAACTGGTAAAAGCCCGGAAAATGCTGCAATATCAAATCTTACAATTACAGAAAGTTGCTGTATAGAATGCCAGATAATCAATTCGACGACTTTGTAGGTCGTAATCTCAGCGACCTTTCCGCGCCTGTACCGGAAGGGGCTTGGGAGCGTTTGGCTGATAAGCAATTCGATTTGCATTTTAAACAGACCCTGCAACACATGCAGGTGCCGGTTGCTGAAGAAATTTGGACCCGGATTTCTGATACCCGTTTTGATCAACATATTTCCGACCAACTAAGTAATTATATTGCTCCGGTTCCTGCCGGATCATTTGAGCAATTAGATGATACGCGACTGGATCAATTTTTTGGTGCCAGCCTGATAAACAGGGAAGCTCCTGTTGGAGAAGAACAGTGGGACAAGATTGCCGGAGCGCTGCTGGATCAGCATTCCGGTAAGTTATTCAACAACTTTGAAGTACCGGTTGCTGAGGGGCTGTGGAGTAAAATTGCCGATCGCCAATTTGATCAGCATTTTGGCAGCAATTTGGCCGATGTTACCGCACCGGTATCTACCGGAGTGTGGGACAAAGTAGCCGATACGCAATTCGATCAACATTTTGGCAGCAACTTGGCCGATGTTTCCGCACCGGTATCTACCGGAATGTGGGATAAGATAGCGGATTCCCAATTTGATCAGCACTTTCAAACCCAATTGGGTAGTTTTGAAGCGCCGGTGGCGGAAGATATGTGGGACAGGGTGAAACCAAAGGAAAAAGACGACCGCAAATTCTTTTATTGGATGCGGTTCCCGATGGCTGCTGCCATCATTGGCACACTATTTCTGGGTGGCATCTATGCCTCTTATGTTTTATACCAGAACTATATCCGCAACCAGCAAACGAAATCGGGCACGCAAGTGCTACGGGATTCTTCGCATGAGAATAATATAACTACCCCTGAACTAGAACCTGCCGATGCACCTTTTGCGATTCCGAGTACTGATTCTAATAATGCAACCGTTCCTCCGGCTTCCGATAACTCATCGATAAATAATGTAGTTCCCCCACAGAATACTACCTTATCGGAAACCCCAACTGGAAAGCATTTACCCAAAGCCGGCGGTCTATTTATCAGCAAACGAAAATATAATCCGTCTATACAATCCGGTTTCCAGGTTCCTGATGCAGCCAAAAAGCCTAGTGGCTCCACAACTGGTGGAACGCAGGATAAGTTTCAAGCGGAAGATATTTTACCTGTGTATGGTAATACCAACCCGTTAGAACAAACCGAAGGCTTCCGTAAGTTTGCTCATCCTTATCCTACCATTGCGATGGAAAGAAATGGCTACCCCAACAATCAAGAAATTACTGCACTGAATAACCAGCAACTTAACTTACCTAAAATTAACTGTCCAACCGTAAGAAGTAGAAATAAATGGGATGATTTTAATAAAGACTGGTATGCTGATACCTATATCTCCCCCGACTATTCTTTGCAAACGGTTAATAATATTTCTGCCAGTCAGCAATACCTGAGGCAGAAAGACAGCACAGAACGCATGCAGGTAGGATTCACAGCCGGTGTACGTTTGGTGAAGCCGCTGAATAACCATCTGCAATTGACTACCGGATTACAATATTCCCAGATTAATCAGAAGTACGTTTACCGGAGTGAAAATGAAATCAAATTAACCACGGTTGTTACAGTAAGAACTATTATCAGGGCACCGGGCGATACGATAGTAGTAAGAGATACCAGTATTGTTCAAAATATTGGTTTTAAAAACAAAGTAGAGAAGAACCGCTACCGCTCGATCGACATTCCCATTCTACTGGGCTATCAATTTGGAAGAGGTTCTGTTAAGGTGGGGGTTAATGCCGGGGTGATATTGAATGTTTCCTCCTGGTATGAAGGGGTAATTTTAGATTCTAGTCTTGCTGTAGTGCCTGTGCAAAAAGGTTCACAGGTGTATAAGAGTAAGTTGGGAATGGGGCTCTATGCTGGCATCAACGTAACGAAAGAATTGAGTAACGATATGCAGTTATTTGTGGAACCTTATTATAAACATTCCATAGACAACATCACATCCGGAAGTATGCCCTATCAGCAAAAATTTGGTACGGCAGGGGTATTGATGGGGGTAAGATGGAGTTTAAACCGTAAATAACAGGCAACGATAACAAACCAACAAGTATCTTATAGGTAATAAAACAAACATGAAGCAAACATCATACATAGGATTTATAATGCTGGCTGGGTTTGCATTCTTTGCAGGAACTTCTTGTACAAAGGAGCTTTCAGGAGAATTTACCCAATACCAGAATAATCCCTTGAATGATACAATTTGGGCTACCTCACTAAAAGCAACCGATGCAGTAAATACAATTGTTAATGATATAATGCCTGCTGTTGAAAAAGAAACTTTCAATTTAGAAAATTCAAAAAGTGAAATTAAAGTTGGGGGGAATGATAGTTTCCGCATTTACTTTGATAAAGGCATTTTTACCTCCCTTGAAAATGGCGTAGTTACTCCGGTAAAACCCGAAGGAACTGCAGAAATTCAGATTTTTCGCATCAGAAGAACGGGTGATTTGATAAAGTGCATGCGAAGCACCGAATTAAACAATGTACTCATGGAATCTGCCGGAGGTTTCTTTATCAGAGTATTAAAAAATGGCAAAGAATTAAGTATTGCCACCGGTAAGAGTTATGTAGTAAAATGGATTGAAACAGGTGCCGACCCAAAGAACGACATGCGTCAATTTTATGCAAATGAATCCAATCCAGCTCCCGACTATAATGTAACAGATCCTAATTTCGAATGGAAGCCGGATACCTATTCAACAACTATCGACCTTTTCTGGGATTCTGGCAACTCTCGATTAACTGGTTATCAAATGACATTATCCAGTTTACGTTGGGTGAGCATTCAGAGAAATGTGGGAGTGAATTCAATTAGCAAACTCAAGTTAACCACCATTTTTCCACCCAATTATACCAATAAAAATACCACTGTATTTGCGTACTATAAAAAACAGAAAACAGTTGTTAAACTCGATTTTGATTATGCTACCCGCTCCTTTAAAACCGATCTGTTGCCACCTGGTGCTGAAATTAAAATCGTTTCTATTTCAAAAATTGGTAGCAATTACTATCTGAGCGAGAAAGAAGTGAGCAATTTAACAACTGCAGTTTCAATTATTAAATTGGAGCCCGAAAAAATTTCTTTAGCAAAATTACAAGCCTATCTGGATAATCTGTAAACTTATTCACTAAATAAAAGACGGGGGTCTTTGTAGAGGGTACCAAAGCGGTAGCCTATTTTTTTACTTATAATCGAACAAAGTAGCCGTAAAAATGGCTTTCTCCCGCTTCTTAAATACTACATCCCAGTTTCCCTTATAGCGTAATATCTTAGGCACAATCCACTGCTTATAACGCGTCATTTCTACTTCCATACTTACATCAAAATCATATACCCCTGCCTTATAACTGAGTGAGTAATTTCTGGCAAGCACTTCCATTGTTTTCATATCGAACCAGGTTACCATTCGGTCTACCACCACCCGGTCGTTCTTCAAGGATCCCAGATTCTCTTTGGGGGTAATGGAAAAAATATAAACCAGGTTGCCCCGTAATTCTTCTACATCTAGGCGATAGTCGTACAGTTCATGGGCAGCCTGATCGTATAAATCGAGCTTTTCCCCAATAAACGGAATTCCCGGAATTTTTTTTCCTGGATTAAAGAATAGCATTTTCAATTGTTCTTTGTGCTTTTCTATTCCCTTTTTTCCGGAGGCTTGAAGGGTGCGCCCTTTTACCCAATTATTTTCTCCGCAAATCGTGTCTTTGGTAAAAAATAATGAGCCATATAATTCGGCGGTGAGGTAATTAGGTTGTTGCTTACTATTGTAAAAATCGCCGGTTGTTTGCTCTTCCAATACTTCCATATACCGGCAGTTGCCTATCCGATGCTGGCGGGTTTTACTGAACAAAGAAGCTTTCACTTTATCCTGCTTATCTAGCAACTGAATATCATTATACGAACTGAAACCGATGATGTGCAGATTTCTAAAAGCCTTATAGAAAGTGGTATCTTCTTGTATAGTGGCTAAAATAGCTTTGTAGTCTAAATTGTTTCGAACTACCACTTCAGCCAGGGTAAATGCCTGTTGATTTACCATTACAGAAGTGTCCTGCGCATGAAGGAAGGAAGTGTTGATGTATATTAATAAGAAGAGTACATATTTCATTACCCCGGGAATATCATTTTATAATCAACTTTAATCTTGCCCTTACTAATGTCTTTCAATTTACCCTGCATCAATTTTCTGCGAAATGGTTTCAGATAATCGATAAACAATTTCCCTTCAATATGATCGTATTCATGCAGAATTACGCGGGCAGTAATACCCTTATAGGTTTCCGTATGCTGAACAAAATTTTCATCTGCATAGCTTATCGTAATTTCTTCTGGACGATAAATGTCTTCCCGAATTTTGGGAATACTCAAGCAACCTTCATTATATGCCCATTCTTCTCCGGCCAGTGCTTCTATTTTAGCATTAATAAACACCTTCTTTATTCCGGGCCCTTGAGACAGCAGATGCTTTTCGGATTCTTCTAGGTGATCGAATATTTGGGCACTATCGATTACAAACAAGCGGATGTCTTTATTGATTTGAGGAGCTGCCAGCCCTACTCCATTGCTCTCATACATGGTTTCCCACATATCTGCGATAAGGGTAGCTAGTCCGGGATAATCGGGTGTAATACTTTTACCTACTTTTCTTAAAATCGGGTCGCCATAGGCTACAATTGGAAAAATCATGCGTTGAAATTGACTGCAAAGGTACGAAAAACCCTGTATTTGGTTCGGGAAGGCGAAACAGACTACTTTTTAGCTGCCAGGTATTCTTGCAACATAATGGCAGCGGCTATTTGGTCGATCTGGCCTTTTTCTCTCCGCTGTTTCTTTTTCATTCCCATTTCCAGCATCGCCCTGCCAGCTAATTTAGAGGTAAACCGTTCGTCTACCCGTTCGATGGGCAGCTGGGGAAACTCTTTATGTAGGCGCTTAATAGCTGCTTCTACCAGTGGGGTGGCGTGGGTGGGAGAATCATCTAAATTCAGGGGGTGGCCAATCAGAATCCGCTCTACTTCCTCTAGTTTCAGGTAATTTTTTAAAAATACAAACAATAGATGGGTTTCTACCGTTTGCAATGCCGTAGCAATAATCTGCAACGGATCGGTTACCGCAATCCCGGTTCGCTTTCCTCCATAATCAATACATAGTATTCTAGCCAATGAGATCGTTTTAACGGTTCCACAAAATATCCGTAACTACCAATACCCCAAAGATAATACTGGCAATGCCGTTGGAAGTCATAAAAGCCCGGTTTACCCTACTTAAATCTGTTGGAGAAACAAGGGTATGCTGATAAATTAACATCCCCACAAAAACAAGGGAAGCCAATAGATACCAAACATGAAATCCACCCAACCACCCTGCAGCAAAAATGCAGATGGCACTGATCAGATGCAGGCCACGAGAAACCTGTAATGCCCGGGCTTTTCCTAACCAAACCGGAATAGAATGCAGGTTATGCTGTTTATCAAACGCTTCATCCTGTAAAGCATAAATAATATCAAAACCCCCTACCCATGCTACTACTGCGAAGGAAAAAAGTATCGGCAGCCAGGCAAATGCACCCACTACGGCCAAATAAGCACCGATAGGCGCCAATGATAATCCAACTCCCAAAACCAAGTGACAGAGCGGTGTAAATCGTTTGGTATAGCTATAAAATAAAATCACGCCCAGTGCCACGGGAGAAAGTAGGCAACAGAGGGGGTTAATGAAAAAAGTGAATACAACAAAAAGTGCACTATTGAATAATACAAACCTCAATGCGCTGGAAGGAGCAATTAGTCCGGCCGGTATTTCCCGCAAAGCCGTTCGGGGATTTTGGGCATCAAAGGAACGATCGAGATATCGGTTAAAAGCCATGGCGGCACTTCGGGCAGTTATCATACAGCCTAGCACCAGTAAAAACAGTATCCCTATATTTTTTTCAGAACCGGTACCAGTATTTTGTTTGGCGGCCCATCCAAGTGTAAATCCAATGATAGCAAAGGGAAGGGCAAAAATTGTGTGAGAAAAAGTAACCAGTTGTAAGTATTTACGCAATGTTTTCATGAAGGGGAGCATTACAAGGATAACTATTATTCTGCTGACAAACTGAGTTGATTTCGGGTGATTTCCCATAATACGATGCCGGCAGCAATGGATACATTCAGCGAATGCTTCATGCCCCACTGGGGAATTTCAATACTGCCATCGCAAAGTAAAAGTGTAGCATCTTTTACGCCTTCTACTTCATTGCCAAAAATCAGGGCTAGTCCTTGTTCGGCAGCAGGCATTTGCTGAAGCGGAATGCTGGCATTGGTTTGTTCCACCGCCCAAACGGAATAATTCCGATTTCTGGCAGCGGCAACTGCTGCTTCTGTGGTAGCAAAATATTGCCAGGCGACTGTTTCGGTAGCACCCAGCGCGGTTTTATGTATATCGCGGTGGGGAGGTTGTGGGGTATAGCCACATAAATAAATGGCTTCCACCAAAAAAGCATCGGCGGTTCTAAAAACACTACCCACATTGTGCATACTGCGAATATGATCGAGGATTACAATCACCGGATTTTTGGCAGCCTCCCGAAAATCCTCGGGAGACAGGCGGTTTAGCTCCTGCATATTCAGTTTACGCATGGTGCAAAGGTACAATCATCCGATTATACATTTATCCATACAAAATCACCATAATTCACTAATTTAACCCAAGATTTAACCCCCCTTAGTATGAAAAAATCACTTACCAGTCTATTATTGTTCTGCTCAGTTACAACCCTCTGGGCGCAATCAGAAAAAATAGACCTCTCTGTTATACAGCAAATCAGAAAAGAAGGATTAGAAAAATCACAGGTAATGGATATTGCCTTTCAATTAACGGATGTTAGTGGCAACCGATTAACCAATTCTCCGAGCTATATGCGCGCAGCCAAGTATGCATCTGCGCAATTGAGCACATGGGGCTTGCAAAATGTATCCATCGACCCATGGGGTGAATTTGGAAAAGGCTGGGAATTAGAAAAATGTTATCTAGCGCTAAAAACTCCTTATTATAAAAACCTGCTGGCTTATCCCAAAACATGGACTTCCGGAACACGCGGATCCAAAACTGCTGAGTTACTGGTGATAGCTGCCAAAGACACCATTGAGTTAGAAAAATATCGTGGTCAGCTAAAAGGTAAAATACTGATGTTAGACCAAACCGTAGTGTATAAGCACTCATTTAAAGCGGATGCTGTTCGCTATACAGATGCAGAATTGCAAGCCATGGCTGCTGCCCAGCCCACCCCTCCCCGCTCAGCGCCCAATCCGAATGATACGGCTGCTGCCAGAAGAATGCGGGAGCAGATGCAGGCAAGAGGGGGCGGATCTCAGCGGTTGATTGCCCTATTAAAAGATATGGCTCGTGCAGAAGGTGCGATAGCCATTGTAAGCAATGGGGGTGTAAGAAGCCATGATGGAACCATTTTTGCACAAGGTGGCGGAGCTTACAAAGCGGCTGATCCCGAAAATTTTCTGGATTTGGTTTTGGGGGTGGAAGATTATAATACGCTGTTGAGATTGGCAAAAGCAGGTATTCCGGTTACAATGGAAGCCGATGTAAAAACCAAATTCTACAATAAAGATGTACAAGGATACAATGTGATAGGAGAAATTGCTGGAACGGATCCGGTGTTAAAAAATGAAATAGTAATGATAGGCGCCCATTTAGATTCTTGGCAAACAGGAACGGGGGCTACCGACAATGCTTCCGGCTCGGCCGTTATGATGGAAGTAATGCGGATTTTAAAAACGCTGAATATTTCTACCCGCAGAACCATCCGAATTGGTTTATGGAGTGGTGAAGAACAGGGATTATTGGGTTCGAGAGGGTATGTGAAAAAAACATTTGCCGACCCTTCAACTATGCAGGTATTGCCGGAACATGAAAAATTATCGGGTTATTTTAATATCGACAATGGCACGGGTAAAATCAGGGGTATCTACTTGCAGGGCAATGAGGCTTGCCGACCGATTTTTACCCAATGGCTGGCACCGTTTGCCGATTTGGGGGCTGCCACGGTAACCATCAGCAATACGGGGGGAACCGATCACCAATCTTTTGATGCGGTAGGTTTACCTGGATTTCAGTTTATTCAGGATCCGATTGAATACGATACCCGCACCCATCACAGCAATATGGATGTGTATGATCACCTGCTGGCAGATGACCTGAAACAAATAGCAACGATTGTAGCTGCTTTTGCCTATCAGGCGGCACAGCGGGATGAGAAATTACCACGTAAAACATTACCCAAAGCGCGATAGGCTTACGGTTTCTGATTAAAGTATTATTTTCCACATCTCCCGGAGAATGCGGGGCTTTGGCCGGGCATGAATTATATTTGTCGCCATGGCAAAAGGAGCAGGAGATACCCCCTTAATGATCCAGCATCGGGCGATAAAGCAAAAATATCCCGATGCGGTATTGTTATTTCGGGTAGGCGATTTTTATGAAACTTTTGGAGAAGATGCGATTATATCCTCCCGGGTATTAGGTATTACCCTTACCAAAAGAAATAATGGTGCCGCCTCATCCAGCGAACTGGCGGGATTTCCTTATCATGCCCTTGATACCTATTTACACAAATTGGTAAAAGCCGGCTATCGGGTAGCCATCTGCGATCAGTTAGAAGATCCAAAGATGGTGAAAGGCATCGTGAAACGCGGTGTAACCGAAATGGTAACCCCCGGCATTGCCACGCACGATAAGTTACTGGAGCATAACAACAATAATTTTTTAGCTGCCATTCATTTTGATGAAGAACAACATGGCATTGCTTTTCTGGATATTACCACCGGAGAATTTTTAGTGGCAGAAGGAAACCAGGAATACATCGACAAACTGTTGCAGAGTTTACAACCCGCTGAAGTGTTATTTCAGCGCAATCAGCAAAAAAGGTTCAAAGATATTTTTGGCAATCAGTTTTATACTTACACACTGGAAAGCTGGATTTTTGAAGAAGCATTTGCAAGAGAAAGTTTACTCAAACAGTTTCAAACCCACTCCCTCAAGGGTTTTGGAATTGATACTGCCAACAGAGGCATCATTGCAGCCGGTGCCATATTGTATTACCTAAAAGAAACCGAACATCCCAATCTGCAACACCTCACTTCCATACAAAGGATGGAGCGGGATGATTTTTTATGGATGGATCGGTTTACGATTCGGAACTTAGAGTTATTACCGGTGCAGGAAGGTGCCCATGCCCTTTTGAAAGTATTGGATAACACCGTAAATCCCATGGGCAGCCGATTGCTGAAAAGATGGATGTTATTTCCCTTGCGCAATCAAACCAGTATTCAGGAAAGATTAGATGCCGTAGCATTTTTGATAAAAGAAACGGATTTACGTAAACAACTGATTGCTGCTATTAAGGCTTGTGGCGATATAGAACGATTAAGCGGAAAAATTCCGGCAAAAAAAATTGGTCCCAGAGAAGTGCAACAACTCTGTAAGGGACTACAGCAAACCAGCCAGATCAAGCAGACTTGTATGAATGCGGATCAACCGCTGCTGCAAAAATTAGGGGATGCGTTAAATGGTTGTCAGCTGATAGTAGATAAAATTCAGGCAACCCTTGCAGATCCTGCCCCAGCCACCGCCCAAAAGGGAGGCATGATTCGGGAAGGATTGGATGCTGACTTAGATCAACTGAGGGCCATAGCCCATGGAGGAAAAGAATACCTGCACCAGATTCAACAACAGGAATCAGAAAAAACGGGTATCAGCTCATTGAAGATAAACTATAACCAAGTTTTTGGCTATTATTTAGAAGTAACCCATGCCCACAAACATAAGGTACCGGAAAACTGGATTCGTAAGCAAACCCTGGTAAATGCAGAAAGATATATTACGCCAGAATTAAAGGAGTACGAAGAGAAAATCATGGGGGCTGAGGAAAAAATATTGGCGATTGAAGTGCGCATATACGATGAGTTGATGAATGATCTGCAATTGTATATCGCTCCTTTGCAGGTAAATGGAAATGTGCTGGCCACACTGGATTGTTTGGGATGTTTTGCAGAAAATGCCCTGCAATATCAATACCATTTGCCCCAGGTGCATGCAGGGTTTGAGCTGATAATGGTAGAAAGCCGGCATCCGGTGATTGAGCGTTTTTTACCACCGGGTGAAATGTATGTGGCCAATGATATTCAACTCAACCCCAGTCAAACGCAAATCATTATTTTAACGGGTCCGAACATGAGTGGTAAAAGTGCTTTGCTGCGCCAAACCGCTTTGATAACATTGATGGCACATATGGGAAGTTTTGTGCCAGCCCGAAAAGCATTTATTCCATTAACGGATAAAATATTTACCCGCGTGGGTGCGAGTGATAATTTAAGTGGGGGCGAATCTACTTTTATGGTAGAGATGAATGAAACGGCCAGCATCATCAATAACATATCTAACCGAAGTTTGGTATTGTTAGATGAAATTGGCCGCGGTACTTCTACCTATGATGGCATTTCCATTGCCTGGAGTATGGTAGAATTTTTACAGCAATCTGCTGCACAACCCAAAACTTTGTTCGCCACCCATTATCACGAATTGAACGAGTTGGAGCATACCTGTGAACGGGTACATAATTATCACATTACTCATAAGGAGGTGGGGAATAAAATTATTTTCCTTAGAAAGTTAGCAAAAGGGGGAAGTACCCACAGCTTTGGTATACATGTGGCCCGTATGGCGGGAATGCCGCCCGCTTTAATTGCGCGTGCCAATGAAATATTACTGCAACTCGAAAACAAGCAGGGAGCAGGAGATGGTGATATACTATTGCCAAATCAATCATCCATGGCCAAGCAGGTAAAACAATTGAGAGCTCCCCAAATGCAGCTATCCATTTTCGATGCCCATACCCAAACGTTTGAAACTATTCGCAAGCTGCTTACTGAACTGGATATTAATCGACTAACCCCCGTAGAAGCTATGATGAAGCTGAATGAGATAAAAAGCATGATTCAATAAAAATTCTATGCAACAGTACTTAGCGGGCATCTCTCTGGTGGTGAATGACTACGATGAAGCCATTGATTTTTATACCCGTAAATTATCCTTTACTTTATTGGAGGATACTCGAATGAGTGATACCAAGCGATGGGTAGTAATTGCGCCACCGGGATCAACAGGGTGTACCCTCTTATTGGCCAAAGCTGCCAATGATGCGCAAAAAGCGGCAGTAGGCAATCAAACAGGGGGAAGGGTATTTCTTTTTTTACATACCAATAATTTTGATAGAGATTATAAACAGATGCAGGAAGCCGATATTGAATTTATGGAATCTCCCCGGCAGGAAGCGTATGGGAAGGTGGTGGTATTTGCAGATTTGTATGGCAATCGATGGGATTTGATAGAACCCAAAAAAACACTTTAAAACAATTATATGTTCAGAAAATTATTGCGATTATTCGGATGGTTACTGGGAAGCATATTGGTGTTGTTGATTGTATTGGGCATTGTTTTTTACCAGAAAGACCAGTCGCCAGAAGAAGTATATAATAAATATGCCCTTGCTAGCTCACAGCAAATTGCAATTGGGGGCGTTCAATTGCACTATAGTGATGAGGGCAATCGGTTAGACAGTACCCCCCTCCTTCTGATTCATGGAACTTCCTCTTCCTTAAGAACCTGGGATGGTGTAACTGCTCAATTAAAAAATCAATATCGGATTATCCGATTTGATTTACCGGGATTTGGATTAACCGGACCGAATCCGAATCATGACTATTCAACCCGCTATTATAATGAGGTAATCGATTCCCTGCTGAAGGCTTTACAAATCTCAAGAGTACTTATTGTAGGGAATTCATTAGGTGGGGCGATAGCTACCCAATATGCCATCTATCAGCCTGGCAAAGTGCGGGGTTTGGTTTTGGTGGATGCGGCGGGACTACCTCCTGCAAAAAAAACAACGGGTGCGATTGGATTTAAGTTGGCACAAATGCCGGTTATCAATCAATTGCTCACCATAATTACTCCGCGGGTTTTGGTGAAAAAGAGTTTGCAGGATGCTTACGGAGATACCGGAAAGGTAACGGATAGTTTAACTGCTCTATACTTTGACATGCTAACGCGGGAAGGAAATAGAAAAGCATTGGTAGACAGAATGCGGCAGGGCTGGCAAGTAACAGATGGCAATTTTTTAACCAAAGTAGAAGCGCCTTCTTTAATAGTTTGGGGTAGCAAAGACAGGTTGATTCCGGTAGAAAATGCAGCTTTATTTAAGCAAAAAATTAAAAATAGTCAGGTACATATCTGGGATAATTTGGGGCATGTGCCCATGGAGGAAGATCCTATTGAGTTTTCTGATATACTAAAGAAGTGGGTAATGCAATTAAAATAATATTGAGTAACTATTATTCAGAAAATTAGCCATAGTTGAAAATAAAGGGGAACAAGAAAACTACGATTGCTGCCCAAATGCTATAAAATGGAAACCAACCCACAATAGCTGCTTCCACTTTTAGAGTGCTGGTATTCAGTCGTAAGCTTTTTACTAACTGATAAGATAAAAAAGCCAGGTGAAAAAAAATCAGCAGATTTGCGCCCAGCACTGCTACCCGGTTAGGGGTAAAACCGAAACTAGATAAGCGAAAAATTATGGCAGACAAAGCTATTCCATTCGCAAGTAAAGCCACTGCTGAAAGTTTGGTTAGCAAGTAATGTAAAATGGAACGGTGGTGTAGGCTGGATGAAGAAATAGAAAAGAAGATGATAGCCAGTACCCCAATCAGTACCAAATTAAAAATCATCAAAAAATTTCTATCGGTGTAAATACTTTGGGGAGAAAATACAAGGGCAAAAAGAAAGACTAGCAAGGTAAATAAAACGATCGGAGTAAATAAACCGGCAATCAGGGGAGAAATACGATTAACCAATTGGGGATTATTGAGCACCAAGTAAGTAGATATCATCGGCAAAGCTGCCAACACCCAAACCAGCAAATATTTTTCATAGATAGTAGCCAGATCTATACCAATTACTTTAAACAATGCGACTGAAATTGCAGTAAATAAAACAGCAGCTACAACCATGATAGCCGAGAACACTAACCAATTTCCATTATGTTGCACAAACTGAATGGTTCGGGATGTGTTTTTAAAAGAGGCGCCCGCAAATATAAAACCGGTGAGCGTCCATAAAAAAAAGAGTAGATGCACGGTGGTTAACTGAGTGGTGGGTAAACTAAAGTGATGCGGCATCCAATTTACGGATATAGCTGCCAGAATTATGAGGGAAGCAGTAATCAGTAATTGTTGAAAGGGAACTTTCTTTTTGATGGCATAATAAACCAACAATGCCGGAAATACAACAAACGCGATATTTCTGGCGAAGAATTCTTCTGTAATCCAGTTAAACCAAAAAGGTAACTGAGCGATACACCCACTTACAAAAGCCAATAACAATACCCAACGAATTTCATGACTGCTTCCCCAATTAAAGGAGGAAGATTTTTGATAAATCAGTCGCTGCCGCCAAGTTTCGGCGACAGGATAATGGGCAAGGGAAGGATAAATATGTAAAAAAGCAGTTTCAAATTGAGCGGGGCTGTTTCGATATAATCTTTCGAGTTCAAAAGAGTTATTGATATTTTGTTGAATACTTTCTTCCATGATTATCAGTTAACCATTTAATAATAGGATTGCTAAGATAAGAAAAAAAACTGAGTATGGGAAAAAGCCTGCTGCTTTGATTATCAAAATCATGTTACGTTTAACCACTAAATTGGAAAATCCGGAGGCACTAGTTACTAAAGTCTAGTTCAGATTGCCCAGTAATTGGGTTTGTAGTTAGATGATTTCCTGGTAAAAAAAGACTAGAAATGGTTGGTTAAAAAGATTGGATTTTGCAGTCGGTTCTAGGATTTTCTCAAGATCTAGTTAAGGTTTAAGTAATCGCCAGCCCTCAAAGCTGATAACAGCGTGAAAAGGTAAAAATATCCCTTTGCAACTAACCTTGATTAAATTTCTATTTACGCTTATAGTCTTATCTTTGTCAACTTACAATTTGGCTATCCAGTTGCCTCTTCTAAAAGGATTACACCAAGAAAAGGAAAGAAATATGCTGCTGCCATGAGTAAATAATTTATTCATAACCCTTAAATTAAAATTATGTCTAAAAAAACAGCTGAACCTAGGAAGAATAAGCCTACTAAAAAGAAAAGCTCAGCACAAAAGAAAGCGGATCCAAAGAAAAAAGGACGCTAGGATCGAAGAAACAGAGAGCCCGGTTTATAGAGCCGGGCTTTTTTTATGCCGTTGTTTGAGTGTTGATTTTAGGCTATAGTGGAATATGCGGAGGCCCTGATCACTGAAATCCAGTTGAGTTTGTTCGCATTTATTTTAAATATTTTACAATGTCATTCTTAAGAATAATACAAGATTTCAAAAGTCAGTTCTCAAGAACTGACTTTATTTATTTGCATAAACCAAGCAATATATTTCTCAATTTGAGAACCCAAATAATAAGGAAGGTTAAGTATTTGGTATTGCTTTCCGTTTTGGGTGATGGCATCTGTAATTTTTAATACCCCTGCATAAAATCGAATAGCCATTTTGTGGGGAGCTATATCCATGTAACTATGTAGTGATTTTAGTGTGCCTTCTTTACCGGCCTTAACTTCAATTGGAATAACCAATCCATCGTATTGGAATAGATAATCAACCTCAGCAGTTGATTCTTTTTTTTCTCTTACCCAAAAGTGCAGCGCACTTAACGCATTATATTGAAATGATAATATTTCTTGTCCAATAAGGTGTTCAATTAAAGTTCCTTGATAAATAGTATTTAAGTCATCAGTACCAATTATTTCTTTCTGTATGCCAACAAAATAATTTAATAATCCTGTATCCAAAATTTGTAACCTTGGTGATTTTTTTATGTCAGGAACCATTGGTAGGGTTGCAGTTGTACAGGGATAAACTAATTGCAGGAGTAATGCCTTCTCCAAAGTGCGTAATGATTCCCCCATTTCGCGCGACTTATAGGCTGAGTTACCAAACCCTTCAAACTTTATCCTTTTTCCAGCTTGAGCAAATGAATTTTTTATACAATGTCTAACATGCAATATTTGTGCATTGCTTTTTGCATATTTCTCAACATCATCCATGTATCCACTAATTAATGAATCATAAATAGGGCCTAATGTTACCAAGTCTTTATGTGTTGCGTACTGTTGAACAATTTCTGGCATTCCGCCTATTAATGCATATGTATGAAACAGGCTTAATAATTTCGTTTGAGCAAATTCAGCTACTGGCACTTGTGTTAACTGTTCTAATGCTGTGGTTTCATCAATTGCTGATAGGAATTCTGGAAATGAAACTGGCCTAATTACTTTATATTCAACCCGACCTATTGGGAAACTTATGTTCTTATCAAATAAAGTTTCCAGCATACTTCCTGCAGCAATAACTGAAATTTCAGGCGCTAATTCAAAAAAATATCTTAGTATATTTAAAGCCTTCGGAACCTCCTGTATCTCATCAATAAAAATTAGTGTGGTACTTTTTTTAGCTACTATTTTATTTTTAAGAAAAAATAATGTGTTTATTAAGGTCTCAATGGATGTAAAATTTTCAAAAGGTTGCTTGTCTTCTGATAGTTCTAGGTTTACATAGATGTATTGCTCATACTGCTTTGCAAATTGATTAACAAGGGTAGTTTTTCCAACTTGCCTAGCGCCTCTTATCACAAGCGGTTTGCGGGGCATATTTTGCCTCCATTTTTCAAGCTCCCATAATAGCTGCCTTCTAAACATGTAATAAAGTTATGGTAATAATTACAAATATTTGTAACAAAGTTATGGTAATAATTACAAATATTTGTAACAAAGTGATATGTAAAAAAGGGAAATCCGGAGATCCTGATCACTGAAATCCAATTCAGTTTGACTTTCAAATGGGTTGATAATCAGAAGATTTACTGGTCAATTATAACTGTAAATTACTAGTAAACGAAATTGGATTTAGCATTAGGGGTACATCATACACCAATCCTTTGACTGGCTTTACAGCAGTGCGGTTAATTACCACACAAATGAAAAGGGCTGCTTGATCTTGTAATATTGGAAGTTTTCTGATATACGATAATTAGTAACTTGGAAACACAGGGCTTGAGCCCTGCGCCTGATGGAGAAAATAACCTGTAATCAAGCCGTAAAGGCCAACCCTTCCCAACCCTTACCATCCATAAAAGCCTTCGTCCAGGTTTTCATAGTATCCCAGTCTGTAGGCGCCATTCCAATTGCATTTAATTGTTCGAACCGCTTTTGCTCACGCTTACTCAGGCTGCCATCGAGTAAAAAGCCAAGAGCAATAATCCATTTGCACAAATGCTTTATATCAGCGGGGGCTTGTTGCAGTTGGCGCAGGTAAGTGGTTTCATTAAAAGCGGCTTCGGGCTTTTGCAGTTGGTAGCCCTCCACAAAAAGACGGGTAAGTATGCTATGGTTGAAATGGTAATCACGTTTGCTAATGGCTATAAACTGCAAAGAATTGTACACCAGGTCGTTTTGACCATTTAAGGTTGGCCAACCCTCCTTCATTTCCTTAAAAGCTTGTTCCACCAAGTTTTGCCCCATAATTACCACCCGTCCCTGCCGCAATACCTGAAAAGTGCCCCAGGCATTCCATGCTGCAAATACGGGAATGCCCGCCAAATCTCGTACCCACTGAAAAGCATAACGCCCTAGCATTTTTTGCACCAATACCTTGAAAACCAAATTACTGATAGTGGCTTTTAGTGCAATGAGCAGGTTCCAGAAGAAGAGCACATTTTTGTTCATACCTGCCAGTGGATCAATACCAAAGCGGGAAACAGTTTTGTCCTTTTTCTCTAGGCTGATATTGAGCAATAATTCAGAAAAAGAAACATGGGGCTTGTTTTCGTAGGTAAGAAAACCGGTAGTTACCGCCATTTGGTGAATACAGTATATATGCATTAACGTAAGCAGCATGAGTTCTAACATCACTAAAAAAACACTCCATAAAGTGAAGCGTAGCGGTATTTCGATAGTTTGTCCAAAAAGCTCAACCGGCCATTTTGAAAACAAATGGGGCCAAATATACTTGGGCAAATACAGCAACAATACGCCCAAAGCGCCAATAATAGCCGCAGCATACACGGCTTTCGTTTGCAGGCTGTGTAGTTTAGCTGCTTCCTTTTCGCTTAATAAATGGATAGCATCATCTGTTTCGAGCCTTTCTATGGGCAAATTTTGATAAAACCAATTGTAAAAGGAGCGAATCATGGGTCAAAAATAAGGGGTGGTGCCAAAAAAACCCGCTTTTCAGTGGGCTATATTTAAAGCAGTGTGGGTGATTACCACACAACTGAAAAGGGCTGCATGATCTTGTAATATTGGAAGGCTTCTGCTTCCTTCCTTGATTAGTCTTCCGATACGCCCAGGCGGAGAGGCGACTATGCGGTTCGGAGTTCAAATCAACATCGTTACTAAATATTTCATTTCCCTGCAGTATGATTATGCAATTCCTAACATTTATCATCAATAGAAAATTTCACACTTGGCGGGGACCAATTAAAGCAACTGAAGGGCTTCATTTAAGCGCTTCTGTAACCTTTAGTTAAGTATTCTGGCTATCATCTATGCAAACGTAATATTTCATGTTAGATTTACATGGTTGTTGAGCTGAAAAATATGTTTGTTACGCCTTATTTAACTGTTGATAAGCTGGATAGCCCCTAGATTTACATCCCCTTACATAAAATGGAGTGTTATGTTGAGTATGGTTTGTTGATATATTGAGTATTTCTTCCCATACTGACCAAAAACAGGGTATAATTGTGTAACCACAGTATAACGGAGGTATAGACATTAAAAAACCCATTGATTTTCAATGGGTTTTTTCCGTTTTTGCGGACCGGACGGGACTCGAACCCGCGACCTCCGCCGTGACAGGGCGGCATTCTAACCAACTGAACTACCGATCCAATGAACTACCGATCCAAACTCATATTACAATATAATACTATAAATATGGTAGTCTTTGGGGTGCAAATATAAGGTGAATAACCCTGTTGAAACAAATCTTTTCGAAAAAAGGATGATGATGTATTTTTACCCTCTTAAAGTTTTCTATGCCACAGTATCCCAACAGGCAATTTCTGGATTTCGAACAGCCCATTAAAGAAATTTATGAGCAAATAGAAGAAACCCGAAAGCTTGCCGAAAAAAATGCCAAGGTTGATTATACCTCCAATATACAGCAGCTGGAGGAGGAGATTGTTGCCAAAAGAAAAGAGATTACCGAACATCTTTCTCCCTGGCAAAGGGTGCAACTGAGCCGCCATCCCGACCGCCCCTATACCCTTAAATACATCGAAAAAATGTGCAGTGATTTTGTTGAGCTGCATGGTGACCGGAACTTTAAAGACGATAAAGCCATGGTGGGCGGATTTGCCAGCTTGGATGGACAAACCGTTATGATGATCGGACAGCAGAAAGGCATCAACACCAAGGCCCGTCAAATGCGGAATTTTGGGATGGCTAATCCGGAGGGTTATCGCAAAGCACTGCGCCTGATGAAGCTGGCAGAGAAGTTTAATAAGCCCGTAATTTGCTTAATAGATACGCCGGGTGCCTTTCCGGGACTGGAAGCAGAAGAACGTGGACAGGGCGAAGCCATTGCTCGTAACATTTACGAAATGATCCGCCTGAAAGTACCTGTAATTATTGTAATTATTGGGGAAGGTGCCAGTGGAGGTGCGCTGGGTATTGGCGTAGGTGATCGAGTACTGATGATGGAAAATACCTGGTACACCGTTATCTCTCCCGAAAGTTGCAGCTCTATTCTCTGGCGCAGTTGGGATAAAAAAGAAACGGCTGCAGAACAATTACGGTTAACCGCTTCGGATATGAAAGGTTTTGGACTGGTTGATGAAATTGTTCCCGAACCCATGGGAGGTGCCCACTGGGATTATGCGGCAGCTGCCGAGCTACTAAAGGGCTGCATTCTAAAAAACCTTGCAGAAATACTTCCAGATTCCCCATCTGACCGGGTAGAACAAAGGATAGAGAAGTATGGCAAAATGGGATTTTGGGAAGAAACCAACGCTTAAAACGGATAATTGCTTTTCTATCCAAAAAAATTAATCATACCACCAATCAAATTAGCCCCCTTGTTAAAAAAATCGCTTACTGGAACCGGTGTAGCCATCGTAACTCCCTTTAATTCGCAACACCAAATTGATTTTAAAGCTTTAGCGAATATCATAGAATTTCTAATACAAGGAGGTGTTCAATACATTGTTTCTCTTGGAACAACTGGAGAAACGCCCGTTTTAGATGCTGCCGAAAAAAGGGACATCCTTCAATTCACCTATCAGCAGGTAGCGGGTAGAATTCCCGTTGTAGCAGGTATAGGTGGAAATAATACCCGAGCAGTAATAGAAGATCTTTCTACCTATCCGCTGGCACAGGCAACTGCCATCTTAAGTGTTTCCCCCTGTTATAATAAACCCTCTCAGGAGGGAATCTATCAGCACTATAAAGCAATTGCCGAAGCTTCTCCCCTTCCTGTAATTCTCTATAATGTTCCAGGAAGAACCGCCAGAAATATGTCTGCTTCCACTACCCTTCGATTAGCCGAACTACCCAATATTGCCGGTATAAAAGAAGCCAGTGGATTAATGGAACAATGTGCCCTGATTCTAAAAGAAAAACCCGCCGATTTTTTAGTGGTAAGCGGTGAAGATGCCCTAACCCTTTCACAAATAGCAGCCGGTATGGATGGAGTGATTAGCGTGGCTGCCAACGCCTTTCCGGCCATTTTCTCGCAAATGGTGCAACACTGTTTACACAACGAATTTGCCCTAGCACAACAACTCAATAATCGCCTGCTGCATGCCTACGACCTCTTATTTGTAGAAAATAATCCAGCCGGAGTAAAGGCGTTTATGTATTTACAAGGGCTACTCCAAAACCAACTCCGGCTTCCCCTGGTACCCCTTAGTGAACCTGTTTTTGAACAAGTAGCTACCTGTTGGAAAGAAATGAGCGCTATTTAGTTGAATTCAAAGATTTCATTTTACCGGCCCTTATCAAATGCATCCGAACCATTTTACAAGATTACGATCTGGAAACTTACAAAGCGCTGAAAGTATAAATCCAATGGATTAGCGAATTACAGTAACGGATCCGGAAATAGGTGGCTGTCCATTGTGCAATTGAATTAAATAATAGTACGTTGCTACCGGAACCGGCTTCCCCTCCCAGGTGCCATCCCAGGCCCTGTCATTTCCTTTGGATGAATATACCAATCGACCAGTTCTGTTAAAAATCTCAAGGGAACTATTGGGATAATCTTGTAAATATTTTATTTGCCAGGTATCATGGATGCCATCTCCATTGGGAGAAAATGCATTGGGTATTTCCGGCATTTTCATAACCTTTATATGAAGGGTATCGGATACCATACAATACCCCTCCCCTGTTAATTGTAACTGATAAGTGATATCATCATAGGGAGTTGAAAGCGGAGTGGATGCAGTATCGCTATTTAAATAAGTAGATGGGTACCATTTGTAATATAAATTTTTACCACTTACCAAGGAAGGTACCAAGCGAATACTATCTCCCCGGTTTACTGTAAGCGTGGGGGGTAATTTTAGTTTTGGCTTTTCATAAACAGGAATACTAACTGCTGCCGTATCGCTTGCACAACCTTTTTCATTTACAAAATATACCTGAGCCGTTTGCATACCTGGTTTTTGAAACATCCAAACCGGATTTTGCAAACTCGTTCCTCCTCCATCACTCATACGCCAAACCCATTTTCGGGGAGCAAATCCCATGCCATTGGCTGTTGCAAAAAAACGAATGGGCTGCCCCAAACAAAGCTGAATATCAGTAGCAGATAAAAACACCTTAGGTTGTGGATAGATAGACTGCAGTAACTGCACCAGGGTGTCTACACAACCTTTATCGGAATACACAATCAATTGAACCGGATAAGTACCCAATGCGGAATATCGGTGAGTGGGATTTTGTAAGGTTGAGGTTACCGGATTATTCAAGTCACCAAAACTCCAGTTAAAAGTAAATTGCAACTGCGTACTGTCGGCAATGGTACTTCGGTTTACAAAAGTTCCCCTACCATCGGGTAAACAGATTTCTGGCAAATCGAATTTTGCCCGGGGGCGGGGATGTACCGTTACATTGAATGGAGCCGATACGGTAGTACAACCATAGTTATTGGTAACCTGCAAAGTGATGGTTTGCGGACTCGTAATAGCAACAGCCGGGAGCATACTGCCATTACTCCACAAGTAACTACCCGGCTCGGCTGCTACCAGATTTACTTCCCTCCCCTCACAAATTACCGAGGGGCCCAGCGACTGGATAGTTGCGGTGGGAATGGGTTTTATTTGCGCTGTGTAAGTAAAGGAGGTTCCCGCGCAAGCCAATCCATCTCGCAAGGTTACCGGAATAACCTGATAAGTAAGCGCAACAGGGGTACTGGCTGTTGAAGTAAATTTACCCGCGAAATAGTTTACATCATTGGTAAATAATCCTCCGCTAACTAATGCAGATGTGCTAACCGGTTGCCAAGTAAAGCTTGTAGTATCTGGGATTGAACCATTTACTCCCGTAACCGGTGTAAACCAAAAAGTAGTTCCACTGCAATGGGTGGTAGATAGCTCAGCAACATTCGCAACCAACTGAACTCGGAACGCAAGCGTAAATACATTTCCCAAACAGGCACCCGGAGATGTCGGCTGCACCTGCAGCGGAAGCACGTTTATATTTCCGGTTAAGTTGCGAATATTTCCTTGAATAATGCCATTCGAACTGGTTCCGGTTAAACTACCTGCCCAACCATTGGCAACAGCACTAACCCAAGTATATTCAGTAGCGTTAGGGATGGCCCCATTGGTTTGATTTTGCAGTATTATTTGAAATACCTGACCACTGCAAATCGTATCTTTTAGTGACGGTATGGTTGCTTTGGGTAAAACAGCTGCAACAACAGAGAAAGCTGTTCCCTCTCCACAACCGGTAATAGGGGTAACTGCTAATATTGATACGCTTTCGGTAGTTGCCAAGTTAGAAAAACGGGTACTAATTACGTGGGATATTTTAACTAGTGGCAGTCCATTAGCACTTGAGAGGCTATCTTTTTCAATCCAAGTAAACAGAGTTTCAACAGGCACAATTCCGTTTACACCATCTGTTGGTTGAATAGTCAACAAATTTTGCGTACATACAGAACAGGAAATAGTTTGTAAACTGGCAAGGGGCTTCACCTGCACCCAAACGGTAAAAGCAGTTCCAGTGCAACCAGCAGTTATCGGTATAACACTGTAGGTGGCAGTTTTTAATGAACTGGTAGTATTGGAAACAGATCCCTGAATATGGGTTACTAAAGTAGCGGCTCCTACCCCAGTTATACCAATACCAGATGGGGTACTCCAGCTATACAATGTAGTGGAGGGTAATCGATTGGGCAGCTGGAATGTGGGCGTAAAACCAAAACTATTTCCACTGCAAATACTTAGGGTAGTTGCTTGAATAAGTGCGGTGGGTTTTACCCAAACCGTAACGGAAAACATATTGCCCAAACAATTAGCAGTTGCAGCCCTTACCAAATAAGTAGCCGTTAGCGCTACGGAAGCTGTAGAAAATAATTTTCCAGTTACAGAATTGTTGGTGCCCGATGCACCTCCACTAATGGATATAGACGGGGTGGGAACCGACCAACTATAAACAGTAGCATCCGGTATGATGCCAGTTGTATTGGATAGTACCCCAATTGAAAAATTAACTCCTTCACAAACGGTTTGCGAAAAAGGAAGCACTGCCGGCTCCGGAAAAACAGCAACGGTAAGCGTAAAGGGAGATCCTGCACAGCCCCCGGTTACCGGAATAACCTGATAGGAAACCGACTGCTCTGTATTGGTTAAGTTAGCCAGTACCCCTTGCACCGACACCCTGGAACCAGACATTGCACCGGTTATAACAGCGGTTGGAGGTGCAGGAAAATATTGATACGTGCTGTTAGGTAATACCAATCCATGAGTAACATTCACCGGTGAAAAAGAAAATAAACTGCCAGAACAAATGCTGATTGAAACAGCTGATATAATGCTGGTAGGTTGAACAAGAACGGTAAGTGTAAAAGGGTTACCTGTGCATCCTCCACTAGAGGGAGTTACCAGATAAGTGACTGTTTGAACGATTGAACCACTAACACTCAGGTTGCCCGAAATGGCAGTTGACGGAGTAGCCTGAGCTTGCCCACCAATTAAATTTATGCCATAGGGGGTACTCCAGCTATATAATGTAGTTGAGGGTAACCGATTGGGCACCTGCGATGTGGGTGTAAAGCCAAAACTATTTCCACTGCAAATACTTAGGGTGGTTGCTTGAATAAGTGCAGTGGGTTTTACCCAAACCGTTACAGAAAACATATTGCCCAAACAATTAGCAGTTGCAGCCCTTACCAAATAAGTAGCCGTTAGCGCTACGGAAGCTGTAGAAAATAATTTTCCAGTTACAGAATTGTTGGTGCCCGATGCACCTCCACTAA
>Ga0247836_1000066_pt1 | contig 162555 bp, 152 predicted proteins | sample LaCruzMarch2015__4_FD_187116 | JGI IMG/M metagenome (GOLD analysis project Ga0247836, IMG submission 187116) | Freshwater microbial communities from meromictic Lake La Cruz, Castile-La Mancha, Spain - LaCruzMarch2015_14m | ecosystem: Environmental > Aquatic > Freshwater > Lake | place: Spain...
ATCCGCTCCTCGATCGAGACGTAGGAGAACAGGGAGCCGCTGCGCTCCTGTTGGCCTCGCATCAACGAATGGGCAGTTGATGCATTCTCGCAGAGGTGGCCGGGTTTTTCAGCAAACTCTTAGGGGCATGTAGCCGCAGGAGCTGATGATCAGAACGGTCCACATCCGTGGCTGAAACCCTTGCTCCTTCAGGGTTTTTCTACGTTGTCTGCCGTTTCACCCCTTTATCCCGTGTGGCGTTCGCCTTGATTTTGTTCATCGTCTGCCTATGAGAACGTCCTTCTCCGATAGCGAAGCCCGTCGCGAGCTTTCTCTGGTGCTTCAGTACATCGGCTACGGGCTGTTTGGCCTGTTTGTCGCCTTCCTGCTCAAGCTGGTGCTGCCGGTGGCGTTGCTGCAGCCCGCCTGGCAGTTGAAACTGGCCAATGCCCTGCGCACCACGGCACTGTTTCCCTTGCTGGGGGCGGTGCTGCTGCTGCTGGCCCAGCTCTTGCGCTCCCAGTCCACCCGCCTGGCCGACCAGGTGCAGTGGATGCGGCGGCTCGCCTTTTTCGCCGCCATCGGCTTTCTGTTGCTGATCCCTTTGCAAACCCATGCGGGGCTGAAGCTGCTCGGTGACGGCAACAGCGTGGAACTGCGCGCCATGCGCCAGGTGAAGCAGGTGGCTGAGGAGATCCGCTTCGCCAAGAGTGAAGCGGCCCTGAAACGGGCAATCAGCCAACTGCCCGGCGCTCCCGCCCAGATCCAGGGCGCGTTCACCAAGCCCCTCGACCAGGTGCGGGCCGTGGTGCTTGATCAACTCCAGCCCCAGATTCAGCGCGCCGACTACCGCCTGGCAGAGCTGCGCAAGCTGCGCCTGCAGGGGGGATTGCTGGGCTGGATCACCGATGGCCTGGCGGCCCTCGCCCTGGCTGTCTGCTTCGCGGCCATTGGTCAGCTCAAGCGTGGAGGCTCCAGCCTGCTGCTCCACGTCCTTCATCTGCCGGACGTCCTGCGTTTTCGTCAAGGCCTGGGCCGACGTTCCCGGCAGCCGGTGGATGCGGCCTGGCTTGCATCGCTTCAAGACGATGGGGAGGACCCAGCCTCGCCAGGGGCAGGCCAGCCCCCCCCTGTGAAGCGCCCCTGAAGGCCCGATCTAGGCCCGCACCACCGGGACATCGCTCAGCCGGGTGGTGGCGGCCCTCGACAGGCGCGAGCGGCGCATCGTCCAGCGGGGCCGCAGGCCGCAGGCGGCCCACTGCACCGTGCCGCTGCCGTAGCGGCGGTTGAGGCCGTCGACGGCGGCCATCAGGGCCTCGCGCCGCTGCTGTTGTTCCGGTGGCAGCGGGGCCAGCAGGTGGTGCTGCAGCAGCCCCACCGGCTGCAGATCCTGCAGCAGCACGCCCGCCTTCTGCAGCGGCTTGTGGGGCCGGAACAGCCGCTCGGCCAGGGGCAGGGCGGCGGCGAGCAGCACGGCGGTGTCGTTGCTTGGCAGCGGCAGGGCGACGGTGGCGGCATTGGCATAGAAGCGGGTGCCGTTGAAGGGGCTGCTGCGCACGAACACCGTGACGCTGCTCGCCCGCTGCCCCTGGCGGCGCAGCTTTTCGCAAGCCCGGCTGAGGTAGGTGGCGATCGCCTGCCGCAGGTCCTCGAGGCTGGTGACCGGTTCGCTGAAACTGCGGCTGACGCAGGTTTCCTGCTTCGCCGGCGGCACGGCCACCAGGGGCAGGCAGCTGTGGCCGCGCAGTTCCTGCTGCAGGCGCACCCCGACGACGCCACAGCGGTGCCGCAGTTCGCCGCTCGGCATGTCGCGCAGGGCCCGGGCCTGGCTGATGCCCCGCAACCGGCACCAGCGGGACAGCTTGCGGCCGATGCCCCAGACGTCCTCGATGGCGATCGCCTCCAGCCAGGGGCCCGGATCCCCGACCTGGCCCAGATCGAAGACGCCGCCATGGGAGAGGTCGCGTTTGGCGATGCGGTTGGCGATCTTGGCCAGCACCTTGGTGGGGGCGATGCCCACCGCCACCGGCAGGCCCAGCTGGCGGCGCAGCTGCCGGCGCAGGTCTTTTCCCCAGACGGTGAGGTCGCCGTCGCCGGGGGGGCGGTGCAGACGGCCGAAGGCCTCGTCGATGGAATAGACCTCCAGCTCCTCCACCCAGGCTTCGAGGCTGGCCATCAGCCGCTGGCTCATGTCGGCGTAGAGGCCGTAGTTGGAACTGCGCACGATCACGCCGCGGCGCTCCAGGTCGTGGCGCACCTGAAACCAGGGGGCGCCCATGGGAATGCCCATGGCGCGGGCCTCGGCGCTGCGGGAGACGATGCAACCGTCGTTATTGGAGAGCACCACCAGGGGCTTGCCGATCACGGAGGGGTCGAGGGCCGCTTCGCAGGAGGCGTAGAAGTTGTTGCCGTCGACCAGCACGGTGGCCTGGCTCATCGCCCCCCCGGCAGCGAACGGATCACGTGCACGGCCACGCCCCAGAGGCGGTCGTCGTCGCGGCCACCGAGGGCGAGGGGCGGGTAGGCGGGGTTGGCCGGCTCCAGCCACCAGTGCGCCCCCCGGCGCACCAGGCGCTTGAGGGTGAATCCCCCCTCCAGCAGGGCTACCACGATGCGGCCCGATCGGGGCGTGGCCTCCCGGTCCACGACGAGCAGGTCGCCGTGGCGGATGCCGGCACCGAGCATCGAGTCGCCGCAGACGCGCAGCAGCAGGGTGCGGCCGGGGTGGAGGTTCAGCTGTTCGTTGAGGTCGACCCCCATCCCGGTCCCGGGCGACGGCCTTCAGCTTAGTACGAATGTACTGATCAGTCGTCGTCCTCCAGCAGCAGTTGCTGGAAGGCGGTGTAGAGGTCCTGGTCGGGGTCGCCGGCCGAGGGGCGGGAACTCCTGCCGGTCCGGGGGGTCTGGCTCCGGCGGCGGCCAGGGGAGGCGGGACGCTGGCCGTTGCCGCTCAGGTCGCTGCCGGTGCTGCCGCCGCTGGCGGTGGGGTTCATCGGAGCAGGCGCCTCCAGTTGCCGCAGCCGCTCCAGCAGGTGGGGCGGCACGCTGCCGTCAGCGCTGACGTCCATCAGGCCGCGGAACAGCTTCTGGGGGTCCTGCTCGGTTTCGACGGGATGGCGACGGTCGACCGCCCGGCTGCCGGGGGTCGCATCGCCAGCCACCGGGGTGGGCGGTGGCGGAGCCGGAAGCTTGCTGGGCAGCTGGCGGCCGAGGGCCTCCAGCCGTTCGCGGCTGCGGGCATCGAAGCTCATCGGGGCGGGCTCAGCTGCAGTTCAGTGTGTCGCGGGTGAGCCGACCGCTGACGGGATTGGTGCCGCTGGCGGCGGCGCAGAGGCTGGTGAGGGCATCGCCGCGCAGGGGCACGTTGGTGAAGTCGGCGCCGTCGATGAGCACCCCGCGGAATTTGGTGTTGAAGGCGAAGGCGTCGTCGAGGCGGGCGTTGCGCAGGTCGGTGCCCTCAAACACGGCCGAATCCAGGGTCGCGTCCCGCAGATCGCTGCCGCTCAGATCAGCGTCCTGGAGCTTGGCGCCGAACAGGCTGGCGCCGCGCAGGTCGGCCCCGGAGAGATCGGCGTCGCGCAGGTTGGTGAGGTTGAAGGTGACGCCGCGTAGATCGGCGCCATGGAAATCGGCTCCGATCAGCACCTGCTTGGCGTAATCCATCGCCGCCGCCACCGGCAGGGGGCCGGCCAGCAGCAGGAGGCCGCCCAGACACAGGGACAGCAGGAGGGTCAGGGGCCGGGGCAGGGAGAGCGGCAGGAAGAGCGGGCTCGCCATCGAGGATGGAGCGAAGGACTTCAGCCTAGGCAAGGGGGCCGCACCACTCCGTGGCCCGCGGAGCGATGCCGATGGGGACAGGGCGACTAGCGTGGCACGGGTCCGGTTGTCCGGCCCGTTCGATCTCCGAATCCGTGGATGGCCCAGGACCTCCAACCCAAGGACTTTCAACCCAAGGATGTCGAGCCAGGGGACGTCCGGCCAGGGGATGTCCAGCGATCAGGGACCGGAGCGATCGAGGGCCTGTTGGAGCGGATCGACAGGCCGGCGGCCCTGGCGGATGGCCAGGGGACGATCCTGGCAGCGAATCGGGCGTTCTGCCGGCGTTCGGGACTGGACGTGGAAGCGTTGCGCCAGCGGGGCCTGCAGGAGCTCTGCGCCGCTGACGTGGCACCGCTGCTGCGGGGTGCCGTGGCCACCCTGAGCAGCGAACTGGCCGGTTCCCCGGTGGCCGATGGGGTGATTCCCCTATCCCTTACCCGCCTGCCGGCCAGTAGCGCAACGGAGGGCATCTGGTGCCTGCTGGAGCTGCTCAACCAGCGGGTGACGCTGGCTGACCTCGATGACCTGGTCACGGCCCGCTACGCGGATGGCGCCGTGCTGCTGCACCTGCAGGTGCTGCAGCTCGACCTGGTGCGTGGCCGGCTGGGCATCGCCGCCTGCGAGGCCCTGATCGAGGAGATCGCCCACCGGCTGGAAGCGGCCCTTCCGGCCGATGGCTTCTTCTCCCGCCAGGGGGGTGACCGCCTGCTGGCCCTGCTGCCGGGAGCCATGGGCATCGACACGGTGCGGGACATGGCCGGCGCGCTGCTCGCCTGCCTGGAGGCACCCACCACGGTGCTGGAGCATGTCATCGAGCCCTCACTGAACGTGGGGATCAGCCGCGCCCCGGACGATGGCAAGGAGTTCGCCGTGCTGCTGGAGGCCGCCACGCGGGCGCTGGAGGAAACCCATCGCCAGCCGTTCCCCAGTTGCAGCATCGCCTCGCCGGTGGAACGGTCCGTCCAGCTGCAGGAACTGCTGGCCCGTCCCCTGGCCCTGGCGATCGAGCAGGAGCAGCTGGAGCTGGCCTATCAGCCGATCATCGAGCTGGAATCCGGCCGGGTGATCGCCGCCGAGGTGCTCTGTCGCTGGGATGATCCGGTGCTGGGCCGCCAGTCCCCCGCCGATTTCATCGACGTGGCCGAGGCCACGGCCCAGATCTCGTCCCTGGGGCGCTGGGTGATGGAGCGGGCGTTTGAGGCCCTGCACCGCTGGGATGGGGCCGGGCTGCAGCTGGGCAAGATCTGCGTCAACGTCTCGCCCCTCCAGGTGCAGGACCCCACTTGGAGCAGCGACCTGCTGATGGCCCTGGAACGTCACCACTTGACCCCCGGTCGCATCGTCCTGGAGCTCACCGAAGGCAGCATCCTGGAGATGTCGAGCCACGTCGTCAACCAGCTGCGGGACTTGCGGCGGCAGGGATTCGAGCTGGCCATGGATGATTTCGGCACCGGTTATTCCGGCTTGCAGCGGCTCACCGAACTGCCGTTCAGTGAGGTCAAGATCGACAGGAGCCTCATCTCCGCCATCGACTACGACCAGCTGCAGCAGGCCATGCTCAGTGCGGTGATCCGGCTCAGCGACGCCACCGGGATCATGGTGGTGGTGGAAGGGGTGGAACGCTCCCGCCAGCGGCAGATGTTGCTCAGCCTCGGTTGTCGCCACGGCCAGGGCTACCAGCTGTCGGCGCCCCTTTCGGATCTGGAGTTGGAGGCCCTGCTCCAGAGTCAGATCACCCCAGCGGCCTGAACGGTCCCGGCCGCATGCACTGGATTGTCCCGCTGCTGCTGTCCGTGGATGTGGGCGATGGGCGCTCCGTGGCCGGCCTCTCCAAGGCGATCCAGAGTGCCGTGGCGGCCCTGGACGTGACGGCCATCGTGGTGCCCCTGTTCGTGGCGGCCATGGGCACCATGATCGTCGGCCTGCTGTTGTTCCTGCTGGAGGTGCAGCTGGCCATCAGCCAGAACCCGCGCCGGTACTACTGAGACCCACGCCGGTTGCGGGAGTGCCGGTCGCGGGGAACCCTGGAGTAGATGAGCCCTCCCCATGCCCCCCAGCCCCGCCCAGCGTCAGGGAGCCTGGGCGGAGCAGCGGGTGCTGCGGCTGTTGCGGCTCCAGGGCTGGCAGTTGCTGGAGCGCAACTGGCGCTGCCCTTGGGGGGAACTCGACCTGGTGCTCCACAAGCCGGGGCGTCTGCTGCTGGTGGAAGTGAAGGGGCGCCGGCGCTCGGGTCTCGATGGCTCGGGCACCGCCGCGCTGCGCTGGCCGAAGCGGCAACGCCTGGAGCGGGCCTGGAACTGCTGGCTGGCGGCCCACCCCGACTGGGAGCGGACGCCGGTGGAGCAGGTGGCGGCCCTGGTGCCACTGCCGCCCTCGCGGGCGCCGGTGCGCTGGATCCGGCTGGGTGATTGAACGCTTCCGGGCCGGCGAGCCGGCTCAGGGCTGGCTGGAGGCCGGAGCGGCCGTGGCTGGGGCTGGGCTGGCCGGGGTTGTTGTGTAGAAGACCGTGCAGCGGTAACGGGTGTTGCCCATGCCCACTTCCAGGTCTTCGCAGACCGTGCGGGTCACCGTGGCGCCTTTGGGCACCTGGCTCTTGGCCTGCTGGCGGGTGGCCTCACGGTCGAAGATCGATTCGGCGGTGACGCTGCCGGCGTGGGCGGCGCCGGCCAGCAGGGCAAGACCGCCGGCCAGCAGGGCGACGGTCAGGCGGAAACCATGGGCCATGGCAGAGGGGGGATCACTCTTCCTGCTCTAGCCAGTCCTGACGGCCCTGCAATCTGGGGAGACCTGCCGGCGCCTCCATGACCTTCAGCGGCCACCGGGCCCGCAAGCGCTTCGGCCAGCACTGGCTCAGCGACCCCCAGATCCTTGATCGCATCGTGGCCGCCGCCGATCTGCACGGCGCCGACCATGTCCTGGAGGTGGGCCCGGGGCGGGGCGCCCTGACCGAACGGTTGCTGGCGTCCCCGGCGGCGTCCCTGCTGGCCGTGGAGCTGGACCGGGACCTGGTGGTGGGCCTGCGGCAGCGCTTCGGCGGCGACGGGCGCTTCAGCCTGATCGAGGGGGACGTGCTTGAACTGGCGCTGCCCTGCCCCGACCGGCCCCGTCCCACCAAGGTGGTCGCCAACATCCCGTACAACATCACGGGTCCGCTGTTGGAGGTGCTGGTGGGCCGCCTCGGCCGCCCGGCCCCCTGCCGCTTCGAGCGGTTGGTGCTGCTGGTGCAGCAGGAGGTGGGCCAGCGCATCCGGGCCCGGCCGGGCAGCAGCGCCTTCTCAGCCCTCAGCGTGCGGATGCAGGTACTGGCCCGCTGCAGCAGCGTCTGCACAGTGCCGCCCCGCTGCTTCTCGCCCCCGCCGAAGGTCACCTCGGAGGTGATCGTGATCGAACCTGTGGCGGCGGCGGACCTGCCACCGCTGGACCAGGCCCTGGCGGTGGAGAGCCTGCTGCGGCGCTGCTTCGCCGGACGGCGCAAGATGCTGCGCACCAGCCTGGCGGGCCTGCTGCCGGCGCCGGAGCTGCTGGAGCTGGCCGTCGGCGCCGGTGTGGACCTGCAGCAGCGGCCCCAGGAGCTGGCGCCCGCCCAGTGGCTCGCGCTCGCCACCGGCTTGAATCGGTCCTCCAGCGCCGACCCCGGCGGAGCGTGAGCCCGATGGCAGATGTGACGGTGCGGGCCCCCGCCAAGATCAACCTGCAGCTCGAGGTGCTGGGCCTGCGGCCCGACGGCTACCACGAGCTGGCGATGGTGATGCAGAGCATCGACCTGGCCGACACCCTGGTGCTGCGTGCCAGTGCCGATGCCACGATCCGGCTGCGCTGTGACGATGCGGACCTGCCCACCGACGGCAGCAACCTGATCGTCAAGGCGGCGGAGCTGTTGCGTTCCCGCGTGGGCCTGCCGGAGCTGGGGGTGGAGATCACATTGCACAAGCGCATCCCCATCGGCGCTGGCCTGGCGGGCGGCTCCAGCGATGGGGCCGCCGCCCTGGTGGGTCTTGATGCCCTCTGGGGTTTATCTCTGGGCAGCGAACGGCTGCATGGCCTGGCGGCCGAACTGGGATCCGACATGCCCTTCTGTCTGGAGGGGGGCACCCAGCTCTGCTTCGGCCGCGGGGAGCGGCTGGAGCCGGTGCCGCAGCAGCAGGTGGCGAAGCGGGCGGTGCTGCTGCTCAAGCACCCGCAGGCCAGCGTCTCCACGCCCTGGGCCTACGGCCGTTGCCGGGACCTGCGCAGCGACTTCTACCTGGAGAGCGAGGCGGACTTCGAACAGCGGCGCCAGGCCCTGCGCCACGGCCCCCTGCTGGCCGCCCTGGCCGACTCCGGCCCCCTGCCACCGCTGCGCAATGACCTCCAGTCGGTGGTGGCGCCGGAGGTGGAGAGCGTCCGCTCGGGCCTCGATCTGCTGCGCCGCGGCCCGCAGGCCCTGGCCGTGGCGATGAGCGGTTCCGGACCGAGCCTCTACGCGCTCTATCCCGACCTGCCGGCGGCCCAGGCGGCCCAGGCCGCCCTGGCGGAGGAGCTCGATGCCCTGGGTTTCGCCTCGTGGTGCTGCCGTTGCGGCGGGTCCGGTGTCAGCCTGGTGACGGATGGACCCCCACCATGACGGACGAACAACCCACACCGCCGCCGCGCAAGGGACCGCTGAGCTTCCTGTCCGGCGCCCTCACCAGTGGCCTGCTGGCCTGGCTGAGCCTGGGCGTCAGCCAGCGGGTGGTGGGCTGGTACGTGACCCATCCGCCCCACTTCGATTCGGCCTTCGCCCAGAGCATCGCCACGGCGATGAAGACCCTGATGGTGGGGATGTGCTTCCTGGCCACCTTCAGCTTCGCCTTCATCGGCCTGGGGCTGTTCCTGGTGTTCATCCGCAGCCTGTTGCCGGCCGAAGCGGAATCTCCTTCCTAAGCTGCCGCTGCCGCCGTCCTTCGCCCCGATGACTCCCCACGACCTGGGTCTGCTGGTGGTCCTGCTGCTGCCGGGGATGCTCCTGTCGGTCCTGCTGCTCAGCACCTTCGCCGCCGGCGGCTGAGATAGGTTGGCCGCGCAAAGGCCCCCGCTCCGTGGCTGAAACTCTCCTGTTCAACGCCCTGCGCGAAGCCATCGACGAGGAGATGGCGCGCGATCCCCATGTCTGTGTCATGGGCGAGGACGTGGGCCATTACGGCGGCTCCTACAAGGTCACCAAGGACCTCTGCGAGAAGTACGGCGAACTGCGGGTGCTGGATACCCCCATCGCCGAGAACAGCTTCACCGGCATGGCCGTCGGCGCCGCCATGACCGGCCTGAGGCCGATCGTGGAGGGGATGAACATGGGCTTCCTGCTGCTCGCCTTCAACCAGATCTCCAACAACATGGGGATGCTGCGTTACACCAGCGGCGGCAACTACACCATCCCGGCCGTGGTGCGCGGTCCCGGCGGCGTCGGTCGTCAGCTCGGTGCCGAGCACAGCCAGCGTCTCGAGGCCTACTTCCACGCCGTTCCAGGCATCAAGATCGTGGCGGTCAGCACCCCCACCAACGCCAAGGGCCTGATGAAGGCGGCGATTCGCGATAACAACCCCGTGCTCTTCTTCGAGCACGTTCTGCTTTACAACCTCAGCGAGGACATCCCCGAAGGGGATTACATCTGCGCCCTCGACCAGGCCGAAGTGGTGCGGGAAGGCAGCGACGTCACCATCCTCACCTACTCCCGCATGCGTCACCACTGCCTCAAGGCGGTGGAGCAGCTGGAGCAGGAGGGTGTCGATGTCGAGCTGATCGACCTGGTCAGCCTCAAGCCTTTCGACATGGAGACCATCGCCCGCTCGATCCGCAAGACCCACAAGGTGATCGTGGTGGAGGAGTGTATGAAGACCGGTGGCATCGGTGCCGAGCTGATCGCCCTGGTCACGGAGCACTGCTTCGACGATCTCGATGCCCGGCCCTTGCGCCTTTCCTCCCAGGACATTCCCACGCCCTACAACGGCAATCTCGAGAACCTCACCATCATTCAGCCGCACCAGATCGTCGCGGCGGCGCTCGACCTGAAAGCGGGCCGTCGCTGAGATGGGACGCCAACAGGGCTGGTTTGCCCTCATCCTTGCCCTCACCATCGCTTCCGCTGCCCTGCTGGCCAACTACGGCCTGCAGCTGGGTCTGGACCTCCGCGGCGGCAGCCAGCTCACCCTCCAGGTGATGCCCGCCGGTGCCATCACCCGGGTGGACACCGAACAGCTGGAGGCCGTCAAAGAGGTGCTCGAACGGCGCATCAACGGGCTCGGGGTGGCCGAATCCACCCTCCAGGCGGTGGGCAACGACCAGCTGGTGCTGCAGCTTCCCGGCGAGCAGGATCCCAGCCAGGCGGCCCGGGTGCTCGGCAGCACGGCCCTGCTCGACTTCCGCGCCCAGAAGCCCGGCACCGAGGAGGAGATGCGCGGTCTGCTCGGCCTCAAGCGCCAGGCCGAGTCCGTGCTGCGGGCCAAGCGCCCCCCCTCCCCCAGCGATGCCCCCACGGCACCCCCCCCGCCGGAAACACCGCCCCTTTCGTCTGAGGATCTCAGCAAGGCGCTCACCTCCCTTGGCATCCAGGTTCCCGCCGGCAGCCGTGAGGTGGATCAGATCGAACTGTTGCTGCGGGAGACCAACCGCCGCATCCTCGGCCTCTACGGGCCGCCGCTGATCACCGGCAAGGATCTCACCAGCGCCGGTCGCCAGCAGCAGGCCACCGGTACCGGCTGGGAGGTGACCCTCGGCTTCAACCGGGAAGGGGGCGAGAAGTTCGCCTCCCTGACCCAGTCGATCGCCGGCACAGGCCGGGTGCTGGGAATCGTCCTCGATGGCCGATCGATCAGCGAGGCCAGCGTCGGCGAGCAGTTCAAGGTGGCCGGCATCACCGGAGGATCCGCCTCGATCACGGGCAATTTCAGCCCCGAAGAGGCCCGCGACCTGGAGGTCCAGTTGCGCGGTGGCTCCCTGCCCCTGCCGGTGAAGATCGTCGAGGTGCGCACGGTCGGCCCCTCGCTCGGGGCCGAGAACATCCGCTCCAGCCTGGTGGCTGGTCTGTCGGGCCTGGTCCTGGTGGCCGTGTTCATGGTGGTGGTCTATCGCCTGCCGGGGATCGTGGCGGTGGTGGCCCTGAGTCTCTATGCCCTGTTCAACCTGGCGATCTACGCTCTCATTCCCGTCACCCTGACGCTTCCGGGCATCGCCGGCTTCATCCTCTCGGTGGGGATTGCCGTGGATGCCAACGTGCTGATCTTCGAGCGCATCAAGGAGGAGCTGCGAGGCGGCAACACCTTGATCCGCTCCATCGACACGGGCTTCTCCCTGGCCTTTTCTTCGATCTTCGATGGCCACGCCACCGGCCTGATCAGCTGCGCGGCCCTGTTTTTCCTCGGCACCGGCCTGGTGAAGGGCTTCGCCGTGACCCTGGCGATCGGGTTGCTGCTGAGCCTGTTCACGGCCCTTACCTGTACCCGTACTCTGCTGCGTCTGTTGATGAGCTATCCGGCCCTGCGGCGCCCCACCTATTTCCTGCCGGCCCGCCAGCTTCCCCCCGCCAAGCCCGCAGCCGCCCAGGCGGGTCCGGCCTGAATGACTGCCATGACTCCCGTCCCCTCCCCCCGCTTTCGCATCAGCCGCCACCGGCGCCTGGCCTGGCTGGGATCGGCCCTGGCCTGCGGCCTGAGCCTGCTGGGCCTGGCGCTCTGCTGGCTGAACCCGGCGATCCACGCTCCACTGAGGCCCGGCCTCGATTTCACCGGTGGCACCCAGGTGCAGGTGGAGCGCGACTGTGCCCCTTGCAAAGCGGTCAGCGCCACCGAGATCCGCCAGGGCCTCAGCAGCCTCAACCTGCCCTCAGTCGAAGGGGAGCGAGCCCCGAATCTGAGCAGTGCCTCCGTCCAGGTGCTCGATGGGGGCCGTTCCCTGCTGCTGCGCCTGCCGGCCCTGGGGGCCGACCAGAGCACGGCCCTGATCGACGACCTCGCCGCCAGATTCGGCCCGCTGATCAAGAGCGGCACTTCGGTGAACACGATCGGCCCCACCCTGGGCTCACGCCTCCTGCAGGGCAGCCTCCTCTCCCTGCTGGTCAGCTTCGTGGGGATCTCGGTGTATATCTCCTTCCGCTACAGCGGCATCTTCGCCGTCCTGGCCCTGCTGTGTCTGGCCCACGACATTCTGATCACCTGTGGCCTGTTCGCCTGGCTCGGACTGCTGCAGGGCATCGAAGTGGATTCCCTCTTCGCCGTCTCCCTGATCACCATCGCCGGCTATTCCGTCAACGACACGGTGGTGGTCTACGACCGGATCCGTGAGCAGCGCCGCACCCTGGGCGAACTTCCCCTGATCGACCAGGTGGATGTGGCCGTGGATGCCACCCTCACCAGGTCGCTTTACACCTCCTTCACCACCCTGTTGCCCCTGGTCGCCCTGATCTTCTTCGGGGGCAGCACCCTGTTCTGGTTCGCGGTGGCGCTCACCCTCGGCATTGCCGTCGGCAGCTGGTCAAGCATCGGCCTGGCCCCCACCCTTCTACCGGTGTTCTCGAAGCGATGAGCCGCTCCGATCGCGTCGAAGCGGTCAGGCGTGGCTGGCCGCTGCTCCCCTTGGTGCTGCTGGTGCTGGCCCTGATCGATCTGCGGGTGGAGTTGATCCTGCTCCGGGATCACTTCACCCTGACGGCCGTCACCGCCGCGGTGCGGTCCCATCTGCTGGCCGTGGTGGTGCTGCTCAGCCAGCCGTCCCTCTGGCACCACTACCGCCGCTCCCGCTGCTGAGGCGAACCACCCGCCGGGCCTGTCGCGGAATCAGACCTGATCCCAGCGGTCCATCACATCACGGACGAGCACCTCTTCGCAGATCACCTGCAGCACCACCACCAGGGGCAGGGCCAGCAGCAGTCCGGGCAATCCCAGCAGGGCCCCCAGACTCAGCTGGGCCATCAGGGCCACCGTGGGCAACAGGTTGACGGTGCGGCTCAGCAGCAGGGGGGTGAGTAGGAAGGCTTCGCCGTTCTGAAGCAGCAACCGCAGCACGAGCACCTGGATCACCTTCGCCGGGGAGATCAGCAGGGCGACGGCCAGGGGCAGCAGGGTGGCGGCGGTCGGACCGATGGTGGGCACGAAGGTGAGCAGACCGCAGACCAGGCCGCTCAGCAGGGCCAGGGGCACCTGCAGCACGGCCAGTCCCGCCCAGGTGGTGAGGAAGACCACCGTGCCGGAGATGGTCATGCCCGCCAACCAGCCACCCAGGGCCTCGCGGCATTCGCGCAGCAACTGTTCCATGCGCTGGCGGTAGAAGCGGGGCGTGGCGGCGATCACCAGGCGTTGATGGCTGACTGGATCAAGCGCCATCAGGATTGCCAGCAGCAGCAGCAGCAGCAGTTGAATCGTGCTGTTGGCGGCGCCACCGGCCACACCGAGCAGCTGCCCGCCCAAAGGCTGGAGCCGATCCAAGACGCTGCCATCGGCCAGCTGCCGCTCCAGATCGCGCAGCAGGGGGGTCTTGGGCACCACGTCGCCGAGCCGCTGGATCAGCTGGGGTACCAGCTGGCTGAACTGGCGGATCTGGTCGATCACTTCCGGCAGCAGCAGTTGGCCCAGGACCCAGCCGATCACGAGCAACGCCAGCAGCACCAGCGACAGGGCCGCCCCCCGATTCAAGCGAGTCAGGCGCCGCAGCAGGCTGGTGGGCACATCCAGCGCCACCGCCAACACCACCGCACCGAAGAGGATCAGCAGCACCAAGCGCAGTTCCCAGAGCAGCAGGAACAGCGCCACAAGGGCGAGGGCCCCGAGCAGGGTGCGTGCCTTCATGTCTGCCGCCGCTCCCGCTTCCAGGGGTCGAGAATGTCATGGATCAGCACGTCCCGCAGCAGCACCTGCAGACACACCGCCAGGGGCAGGGCCAGCAACAGACCGAGGGGGCCGAACAGCAGCGTGAACAGGAGCTGGGCCGTGAGGGTGAGGCCCGGCAGCAGTTGCAGCTGATGGTGCATCACCGAGGGGGTGATGACATAGCTCTCGAGATTCTGGATCAGGACGTAGACGAGCAACACGGCCAGGGCCTTCCAGGGAGCATCCAGAAGGGCCACCGACATCGGGAAGATTGTGCTCAGCGTCGGTCCCACGTTGGGGATGATGTTGAGCAGTCCGGCCAGCAGGGCGTTGGCCGCCACCAGCTTCACCCCCAGCAGGGATAGACCAATGGCCGCCAAAAGGCCGACGCAGAGGGAGCTGATCAGCACCCCGACCATCCAGCTGCTGAGAGCAGTGCCGCAGGCCACCAGCACCTGGCGCAGCCGCCGCCGGTAGAAGGAGGGCGCCAGCAGCAGCAGGGCCTCCCGGTAGCCGCTGGGCTGGGCGGCGACCATCAGGGAGACGACCACCACGAAGAGGGTCTGGAGCAGGCCAGCTCCGAGATTCCCGGCCACGCCCACCAGGCCGATCGCTCCACCGCCGAGCCTGCCTAAGAGATCGGGGGGCAGGGTGGTGGGAATCGAGAGGCTGGATTTCAGCCAGTCCAGGCTGGCCTCCCGGCGGCCGTAGAGCATCTGGGACGCGCCCTCAAGCGACTGGCGCAGCAGTGTCAACAACTCCGTCCAGGCCCGCGGCACCTGCTGCAGCAACACGCGGAACTCGGCGATGAACGGGGGGATCACCACCGTGGCGACGATCAGCACCAGCAGCGTCACCAGTAGCAGAGCCAGCAGCAGGGCCATGGGCCTGGAGACGCCGATGCGTTCGCGGATGGCGCCCACCAGGGTGCAGAGGGCCATGGCGAGCACCACGGCGGCGAACAGCAGAATCAGGGCGTCACGCAGGCTCCACAGCAGAAGGAGCGCCGCCAGCAGGGCGATCAGACCCAGCCACTGGCCGAATTTCAAGCCTCCTCCTGGCCCTCCTGGCCCTCCTCGGCCGGCTCCTCGCCCTGGCCGGCAAACCCGAGACCGTGGCCATCGGCGTAGCGCTGGGCGAAGCGCATGAAGCGCTCGAAATCGGTGGTGCTCTTCCAGGTGTAGGTGGCTTCCAGGGCGCTGGCCTTGCCGTTGACGAAACGGGCCTTCACCTCACGGGTCACCATCTCGCCCTCTTCATCGAGCATGAACATGCCGGTGATGTCGCCCACCGCCTGGGGGGCCAGGGCCTGGGGCTCCTCGAACACGAAGGTGGCCTGGCCGGTGCGGCCATCCCGTGAACGGGTCATTCGGATGTCGGGCACGACCGTCTCGTCTACCCCGCGGAAGAACTGAATGGCGGCGGCCATGGCATTCTCTGAAAATGGGACTTTAGGCAAGGCTTGAACCCCCTCTCCGCTCCCCATTCCGCCAGTGCCCATCGGCCCTGACATAGTGGATCCCACCATGCTGCCTTTTCGGCTGGTCGTCTGCCCATGCTCTCCGGTCCACCGGTTACCAGCACCGTCGATGCCGAACAGCTGCTGGAGCGTTTCCTCGCAGGGTCGGCCCGTCAGCGCCGGAGCCTTCTGGCCCCGCTCGAGCAGGCCGGCCCCGACCTCCTGGATCGAATCCCGGATCGGCTCGACCGACTGGATGCCACCGGCGACGATTGGGCCGCCGGCCATCTGATCCAACTGTTGCTGGCCTCCGCTGCCCCGGACCGGCAAGAGGCCTGGCTGGCCCGCCACCCCGAGGGATGGCTCGCCGTCGCCAGCGTCGCAGGCTTCGACTACGCGCCGCTGCAACAGCAGTTGATGCGGCAAGCCTTCGAAGCGGCCGATCGCCTCACCAGCGAGCACTTGCGCCAGCTGGCCGGCGAGGCGGCCGTCCGACGCGGCTATGTCTATTTCAGCGAAGTCGCGGCGATGCCCGACACCGACCTCACCAGTCTCGACCGTCTCTGGTGCTGCTATTCCCAGGGGCGCTTCGGCTTTTCGGTCCAGGCCCGGCTGCTGCAGGTGTGTCAGGGCCAGTGGGATCGGCTCTGGCCCCGGCTCGGCTGGAAGAGCGACGGCACCTGGACCCGCTATCCGGGCTCCTTCCAGTGGTCGCAGGAGGCGCCGGAAGGCCACATGCCCTTGATCAACCAGCTGCGCGGCGTGCGGTTGATGGACGCGCTTTTGCAACATCCCGCCATACAGGCTCGCCTGGGGGAGGCGCCGGTTGGTCGCGCACGTTAGGTTTCCGTGAGGCGAATGGGAATTCCTGCTTCATGCAGCTCCGCTGGGCCGACTACATCACCCCCTCCACCCTGCAGCTGGCCCCGCTGGTGGAGTTGCTTCTTGAACCCATCGGCTGCGCGCTCCGCCAGGCGGAGTTGCAGCTCGGTCTGCAGGAGGCCCTGGTCAATGCCGTGCGACATGGCAACGGCTGTGATCCCGGCAAGTGCCTGAGGGTCCGCCGGATCGTCACCCCCCGCTGGGTGGTCTGGCAGGTCCAGGACGAAGGCCCCGGGCTGCCGCCCCATGCCCGCCGGAGCGCTCTGCCCTGCGAGCCGGACGCCCTTTCCGGTCGTGGCCTGTTTCTGATCCATCACTGCTTCGATGACGTGCGCTGGAGCAGCCGGGGCAACCGGCTGCAGCTGGCGGCACGGCGGGCCGCGGTCAGCGTCCGTGGGCCGGACAGCCCGGATCGCTGATCTCGGCCCGCAGCCAGGCCTGGGCGTTCTCCAGCAGGGCGATGGCGTTGCACCGACCTTCGCTGCACGCGCTGGCGGCAGGCTCATCAGCGGCCAGGAGTTGCACCAGGGCGGCTGCCACCTGTTCAGCTGCCCGACGGGAGCGCTGGTGCTTGAGGGCGTGCCAGTCCCGGTCGCCGATACTGAGCTGGCGATGCAGGCGTTCGGCCAGGGGCAGGGCCTCAGGAGGCCACGACCGGTGGGACGGGACCGAGGCGCCGACGGAGGAAGAGGCTTCGGCTGGAGCGCTGGTGGCTTCCACTGGACGATCGGACCGCAGTGGACCCATCCTGTCGTTCCAGGCCTCGCCCTGTCGATCGCGCCGCCATGAGCCGACTCCAGCGCCCCCGTCGCCCGCCGTCACCCGGACTGCTGCACCATCTGGCGGCGGTGCTGAGCCTCGCCGGTCGCCCGGGGGCCGTGCCCCCCACGGGCGTGAGCCTGCGGCGGCGGCGCCAAAAGCTGGAGCTGGCCCAGCGGCTGCTGGATCCCCTCCCCACTGCCCTGCTGCCCAGCACCCGGCACGGTGATCGCTTCTGGACGGCACTGCGCTGGGGGGGCCTGGGGCTTCTGCTGGCCTGGCTGTTGCGGCCCTGAGTCAGGCGATCGGGTCGCTGGCGAACTCGTGGGGATGGGGCCTGTGCTCCAGCTCCTCCACCTCCCGGCGCTTCAGGGCCATCCAGTCCTCCAGCAGTTCCTGGCTGAAGACCCCACCGGCCAGGAGGTAGTCATGGTCGCCAGCCAGGGCGGCCAGGGCTCTGCCCAGGTCGGTGGGCAGGCTGGCGCCTGGAGGGGCATCCCCTGGGGTAGCGGCGGCGGCGGGCTCCCGATCGCTGGGGGGGCCGGGATCGCACTGGCGCCGAACGCCATCGAGCCCGGCCATCAGCATCGCCGCCAAGGCCAGATAGGGATTGGCCAGCCCGTCCGCCTGTCGCAGCAGCAGCCGCCGCTTGGCCGGATCGCTGCCGGTGTCGGGCACGCCGACCACGGTGGAAGGGTCGTTCCTGGCGTAGGTCAGCCGCGTCGGGGCCTCGGGGCCGCTCCTCAGCCGCCGATAGCTGTTGGTGCCGGGGTTGGTGAAGGCGGCCAGGGAGGGGCCGTGGTGCAGAAGCCCCCCCAGGTACCAGCGGGCGGTCTGGGACAGGTCGCCGTAGGTACCCTCACCGCAGAACAGGGGCTGGCCGGCCCTCCACAGGCTCTGGTGCACCTCCAGGCCGGCGCAGCTCTTCTCCAGGGTGGGCCTCGGCAGAACGGTGGCACTCCAGCCGTGGCGCCGGGCCACGTGGCCCAGCACGTAGCGGCTGACCATCAGGGCATCGGCAGCCCGCAGCGGATCGGCGCTGCCCAGGGTCAGCTGCTGCAGGGGGCCGGGCGCTGCCGGCTGGGACAGACGGGCCCGCAGGCCCAGGGCCGTCAGGGTGAGCAGCAGCTCACTGACGATCGCCTCCGGTCGCTCCGAGCCGATGGCGACCCGGCAGCCGCTGCCCAGGGCGTCGCAGTGGCTGACCAGCTCCTTGAACAGGAAGAACTGCTGCTTGACGCCGAAACGGGCGTCATCGGCCAGACCGCTGCCGGCCAGCAGGGCCAGGGCGCGGCTGGCCAGGGAGCGGGGGCAGTGGCGGAAGCTCACCGCCGCCGCCGCCGGCGCCTCGAACGCCGCCATCAGGCTGAGGCTCCTGGGGGAGAGGAAGGGGTCAATCCAGGCGGTGCTGGGGTCCGGATGCAGGATCAGTCCCCTGGGCTCGACGCCGAGGCTGTCGAGGGGAAGACCCCGTTGGAAGGCCCCGTCACCGAGCTGGCCGAACTGGTGGACCTCCAGGCCGATCGAATGCCAGCGTCCCTCCAGGTCACTCACCTTGAGGTCGATGCGCTCGATGCCGTCCTCCCCGAGGCGGCGCAGGACGTCCTGGGCGGAGGTGGCCATGGCGGGAGGGGGATCGGAAGGCTGCCGCCACGATGGTGCCCCCCCGGCGGGCCGGTGGCCGCGTAACCGTTTCTGTCAGATTCCCCAGAACCAGCCGCAGCACAGGAATCTGGCGGATTGCGAGTGCTACCTTCCGCTGCAGGTGCGTCGATCCGTTTCGTCCATGCGAGATGCCATCACCGGTCTGATCGGTCGCTACGACCAGCTGGGCCGCTACTTCGATCGCTCCGCGATCGATCGGATTGATGCCTACTACGGCCAGGCGGCGTTGCGGCTCGCCGCCGTCGAACTGATCAACCGGGAAGCGGCCGTCATTGTGCGCGAGGCGGCGCAACGCCTCTGGCTCGAAGACCCCGAGCTGCTCCTCCCCGGTGGCAACGCTTACACCACCAGGCGTCTGTCGGCCTGCCTGCGCGACATGGACTACTTCCTGCGCTACGCCAGCTATGCCCTGGTGGCCGACGACTTCACCATCCTCGACGAGCGCGTTCTCAACGGCCTGGATGACACCTACAAGAGCCTGGGCGTTCCCACCGGTCCCACCGTGCGCAGCATCGCCCTGCTCGGTGACGTGATCGCCGAGATGCTGGCTGATGCCGGCCTGGTGGACACCGGCCTTGTGCGGGCCCCCTTTGAGCACCTCTGCCGTGGCCTCTCCTCCAGCAACGTCCGCGCTCGCTGAGCGGCTATTCCCTAGTCTCAGATTACTTCTGCCGCTCCGCCAGGTCTTGCCTCTCCTCCCAGTGCCTCCCACCGTCAGCAGCACCCACAGGCTCGCTCTGGATCCCATCGCCACCCCGGAGCGACTGCTTCTGGGTCCTGGCCCCTCCAATGCCCATCCCACGGTGCTGCAGGCCCTGGCCCGGATGCCCATCGGCCACCTGGATCCCCTCTACATCGAGCTGATGGGTGAGGTGCAGGAACTGCTCCGCTACACCTGGCAGACCGACAACCGGCTGACCATCCCGATGAGCGGCACCGGCAGTGCCGCCATGGAAGCGACCCTGGCCAACACGATCGAGCCCGGCGACAAGGTGCTGGTGGCGGTGATGGGCTACTTCGGCCAGCGCTTGGTGGATATGGCCGGCCGCTACCGGGCCGACGTCGTCACGATTGAGCGGCCCTGGGGAGAGGCCTTTGACCTGGCCGAACTCGAAGCGGCCCTGATCGCCCACAAGCCCGCCATCCTGGCGATGGTGCATGCCGAAACCTCCACTGGCGTGTGCCAGCCGATGGAGGGGATCGGCGACCTCTGCCGCCAGCATGATTGCCTGCTGCTGCTCGATACGGTCACGTCCCTTGGGGCGGTGCCGCTGCACATCGATGCCTGGAAGGTGGATCTGGCCTACAGCTGCAGTCAGAAGGGTCTCAGCTGCCCCCCTGGCCTGGGCCCCTTCACCATGGGTCCGCGGGCCGAGGCCAAGCTGGCCGCCCGCTCCGGCAAGGTGCCCAACTGGTACCTCGATGTGTCCCTGCTCAACAAGTACTGGGGCAGCGACCGGGTGTATCACCACACCGCTCCGGTCAACATGAACTTCGGCATGCGCGAAGCCCTGCGGCTCCTGGCCGAAGAGGGACTGGAGGTCGCCTGGGCGCGCCACCGCAGCAACGCTGAACGGCTCTGGGCGGGCCTGGAGCGGTTAGGCCTGGAGCTGCATGTTAGCGAGCCCCTGCGTCTGGCCACCCTGACCACCGTCCGCATCCCCGAGGGGGTCGACGGCAAGGCCTTCAGCCGCCATCTTCTCGACCGTTTCGGCATCGAGGTGGGCGGTGGGCTTGGGGATCTCGCCGGCAAGGTGTGGCGTATCGGCCTGATGGGCTACAACAGCACCCCGGAAAATGTCGATCGCTTGCTCGACATCTTCGCCAGCGAGCTGCCCGCCTTCCGGCCCGCTGCGGCCGTGGCTGCCGCCATCGCCTGAGTCAGCCCGCCGCCGTTGCGCCGTTCCTCTGGGGGGCCAGGCGCCGTTGGCGGAACCACTGCTCCAGTTGCTGAGCGGCTCGCTCGCCGTGCACCCCGCCCCTCACGGCCATGTGGTGGTGGGCGCTGGGGTGGCTGGAGAGATCGAGGCTGCCGCCGAGGGCGCCGCGCTTGGGATCGCCGGCGGCGTAGATCACGGTGCCCACCCGCGCCTGGATCAGGGCACCGGCGCACATCGGACAAGGCTCGAGGGTGACCAGCAGCGTGCAGCCGTTGAAGCGCCAGTCGCCCCGGGCGGCGGCGGCCCGGCGCAGGGCCAGCAGTTCGGCGTGCCCCAGGGGATCCGCCCGCCGGTGGCGCCGGTTGCTGCCCCAGCCCACGCAGTGGCCTGACTCATCCAGCAACGCCGCCGCCACAGGGATCTCTCCCCGCGCCCCGGCCGCCTCGGAGAGCCGCAGGAGCCGGTCCATCCACAGCAGGCTGTCGGTGTCACTCAGCATCGCCTTCTTCTAGCCAGCTCTCCGCCAGGGCACCCGCCAGAATGCCGAGACCCCCACAGTCGCCGTTGGCCAGCGTCCCCCCCGCCCACCGGCCTTCGCCGCCCCCCCAGGAGTTCAGCTGCTTCGCCGATCCTTTTCAGCTGGACCCGGCCCTGGAGGACCTCCTGCAGCAGGCCTCCGGACTCCTCTGCCGTTGGCTGGGCCAGGCTGGCCATGGCACGCCCCTTCCCGGACTGAGCGTCCTGCCGGTGGTGGAACCTGAGGCGGCGGGGCTCGGCAGCGACCGGTTGCTGGCCGATCTGCAGCTGGTGATGGAAGGGGCCTACAACCCCAACCACCCGGGTGCCCTGGCCCATCTCGATCCGCCGCCCCTGTCAGCCTCGATCGTGGCGGACCTGATCTGCGCCGGTCTGAATAACAACCTGCTGGCCGAAGAGCTCTCCCCCAGCCTCAGCCGGCTGGAGCGGGCCCTGTGTGCCTGGATGGCCGGACGGCTTGGGCTGCCGGACGGCGCCGGGGGGGTGGCCGCCAGCGGCGGCAGCCTCAGCAACCTGATGGCCCTGGTCACAGCCCGCCATCATCGTGGTCTGGCCTGCCGGGGCGAGGCGGTGGTGCTGTGCAGCGAGGAGGCCCACGTCTCGCTGATCAAGGCCGCCGCCGTGATGGGCCTGCCGGCCGAGGCCCTGGTGCAGCTCCCCGTCACCGCTGCCGGTGGCCTGGAGCCGCAGGCCCTGGAGGAGCGGCTGGCGCGGCTCGACCGGGCCGGTACGCCGGTGATCGCCGTGGTGGCCACCTCCGGTACGACCGTGCGCGGAGCCCTTGATCCCCTCGAGCCCATCGCGTCCCTGTGCCGCCGTTATGGCCACTGGTTGCACGTGGATGGGGCCATCGGGGCGATCTTCGCCTTCAGCGAACGATTCCGTTCCCGGCTCGCCGGCCTGGCCTTGGCCGATTCGATCACGGTCAACCCCCAGAAGCTGCTCGGCATCACCAAGACCTCCTCCCTGCTGCTGTTGGCGGATCCGCGCCACCTGCAGCGGGCTTTCGGCACCGGACTGCCCTACATGGAGCCCAGCTGGGGCGGCGGCCACCAGGGAGAGGCGGGGTTGCAGGGCACCAGGCCCGGGGAGATCCTCAAGCTCTGGCTGGGTTTGCGCCAGCTCGGCCTCGATGGCGTGGCCGCCCTCATCGACGCGGCCGTTCAACGCCGCACGGACCTGGAGCAGCGGCTGCGGGGAATCGGCGGTCTGACCCTCTGCAGCGGCCCCCTCCATCTGCTCGCCTTCCGGCCCGAAGGCTGCGAAGGGCAGAAGGCGGAACGCTGGAGCGCCGATACCCGGGCCGCCCTGCTGGCAGAGCAGCTGATGCTTTCGCGGCCGGTGTACCGGGGCCACCACCATCTCAAGGCGGTGCTGGGCAACCCGCACACGCTCCCTGATCACCTGGAGCGGCTGAGCTTCGTTGTGCAGCAAAGCCTGACGGGGCCCAACCATGGTTGAACCGCTTCCGGATCTGATCCCGCCGAAGCCCCCCCAGAGCGATCGCCGCGGCAAGTGGGTGGCGATCCTCACCGGTGCCCTCTCGATCCTGATCGGGGTGGCCTACCTGGTGCTGATCACGGTGCTGGATTCCCGCGGTCCCCTTCTGCCGCCCCCCCCCGAGGCCCTGGGCGGGGCGGCAGCCGCCGTCTCTGGCGTTGCTGCGGAGGCTCCACCACCCGGTTGAGGGCGGTTTCCAGGAAGCTGCGCAGCATCCCCTCCCGTTTGTTGAGGTCATATTCGCGCTGCAGCACTTCCTGCAGGCCGCCATCCCCCCAGTCCTGGTTCTGGCGGAAGTAGGTGATGAAGCTGCGCCCCGCCACCCGGGTGAGCCAGGCCGCGCTGACCGCCTGAATCGCCCGGCTGACAACCAGGGCAGGGAGACTGAGGCTGAGGGCCGACGTGAGCAGACCCACGCCTCCCTTGACCAGCCCCAGCCCCGCCAGGGTCCGGCCCACGGAAAGGGCCAGATCCTGGGCGGTGTCGCGGCTGAGGCTGACGCCGTAAACGCGGCCGATCTCCACCACCATCTGGGCGTTGACCGCGGCGGTGGCGAGCAGGTCGATGCCCGGCAGCGGGGTCACCATCACCACCCCGGCGCCGATCCACATGTACCGATCGACGATGGTGCTGGCGTCGCTGTGCCGTTGCCGGTCCAGCAGGTCCTGGCTGGCCTGGCTGAGGCGGCGGCACTGCAGCAGCAGGTTGTCGGCGATCAGCTCCTCCCCATCGGCATGCAGAACGCTGGCGATCCGGCGCAGCAGGGCCTCCACCTCCGGCGCCGGCTGCAGCGGCCGGCCGCCCGGCATCGGCACGCTCTGGGGGGCCGCGCTGGCGGGGACCACATCGTCGGGGGCGAGACGGCCAGCGCAGCGTTGCCGCAGCAGGGCCAGCAGGCGCCGTTCCTCCTCTTCGCCGCGCAGGTCGCACTTGTTGAGCACCAGCAGCCGCCTCTTGCCCAGCCCCGCCAGGGCGTCGAACACCTCCAACTCACTGGCACGCAGGTCGCCATCCAGTACCAGCAACAGCAGGTCGGCGCGGGCGGCCAGTCCCCTGGCCAGCCGCTCCCGTTCCCGCCCCTGGCGGCCCGCTTCGAGAATGCCTGGGGTGTCCTCCAGGATCACGGCGCGGGGCAGATCCCGCAACCGCAGCCGGTAGCGGCTGGCGGTGGTGGTCGAGCCCATGGGTGCGCCCACTTCGCCCACGACCTGCTGCAGCAGGGCACGGATCAGCGAGGTTTTGCCAGCCGAACCGGTGCCGAACACGACGATCACCAGGTCGCCCCGTTCCAGTTCTGCCTCCATTCGCTGGCGTTCCTGATGCAGGGCCTCCCGCTCCACCGCATCGCGCACCTTTTCCAGGGTGCGGTCGATGGCGCCCAGGTTGCGCTGGGCCGCCTCGCGGCGGCTGGAGGGCACCGTCGCCGTGGGCGTTTTGCCGGCCCCCGATGGGCCAGGCCTGCGCAGCCTCTGCAGCCAGGGCCAGCCGACCTGGGCCAGGGCCAGCAGCAACGCCACCAGCACGATCAGCATCAGCGGCCCCACCATCCAGTAGGGAAGCCAGGTGCTCAGCGTCCACTGCAGCTGCTGGACCGCCTGCAGCACCATTCCCAGCACCACCAGCGCCAGCAGACCCAGGAGGATCCAGATCCAGAGGCGTTGGGGCAGCTTCATGACCCCGGCGGGGCGGAGCGCACGATCTCGCCGAACAACGAGGCCGCCAGGGCGCTGCTGGCGGCGGTGGGGCTGTTGTCATCGTTGCCCAGCCAGATGCCGATCACCCACTGGCGCCTGGGGGCATAGCCCACGAACAGCAGATCCCGGCCCTCGTTGGTGGTGCCGGTCTTGCCCCAGCTGCCTGCCCCCACGTCAGCGGCGCTGCCGGTGCCGCCACTGACCACCGCCTCCAGCAGGGTCCGCATCGCTTTGGCGGTGGCGGGGCTCATCACCCGGCGGCCGGGGCTGGTGACGGCCCTTGCGCTGCCGGCGGAGGCCCGGCAATCGGCTCCCCCCCGCTCCCCCGCCGCCTGGGAGGCGCCGCAGGCTTCGGCATCCGTGAGCCGACGGATCGTTGTCGGCGTCCGCCAGAGCCCATCGGCGGCGACGCTGGCATAGGCGGCCGTGAGCTCCAGCAGGGTCACCTCGCTCTGGCCCAGGGCCAGGCCCGGCACCGGGGCCAGGGGGCTGGTGAAACCGAGATCCCGGCCCTTGCTGACGACGGCGTCGAGGCCACCCTTGCGCGCCAGGCGCAGGGCGGCGGTGTTGCTGCTGATCGCCAGGGCCTGGCGCAGGCTGAGGCTGCCGCCACAGCCGCTGCTGAAGTGCTGGCCGCCCCAGTCCAGCGGTCCGCAGCTGATCCGGTCGCCGGGCCGGGCGCCCCGCTCGAGGGCCACCACGTAGGGCACGAGTTTGAACGTGCTGCCGGGCTGGCGCAGGGCCATCGAGGCCCGGTTGAACTGGCTCTGCAGGTAGTCCCGACCGCCGGCGATGGCGCGGATCCCCCCCGTGCGGCTGTCGATCACCACCACGGCCCCCTGGCTCACCCCCAGGGAGCGGCTGGCGTCGATGCGCTGCCGCAGCACCAGCTCCACCCGCTCCTGCAGCAGCGGATCGAGGTGGGTGTCGATCAGGAAGTTGCCTTCGGCGGCCACCTCCTTGCCCACCAGGTTTTCCAGATCGCGGCGCACCTGGTCGGTGTAGAAGGGGGCCCCCCGCTGCTGGGCGGAGCGGCAGGCGTCCGCGGCCAGCCGGATCGGTTGGCGCCGGGCCCGACGGGCCTGATCGGCGCTGATCCGGTTGGCGGCCGCCATCTTGTCGAGCACCTGGTTGCGGGAGGCCAGGGCTGCCGAGGGATCGACGCAGGGGTCGTAGCCGTTCGGGGAGGGCAGCAGGCCCACCAGCAGGGCGGCCTCCTCGAGCTTCAGGGCCGCTGCCGGCCGGCCGAAGAAGCGCCTGGAGGCATCCTCGAAGCCCCAGACGGCGCCGAGATAGGCCCGGTTGAGGTAGCTCAACAGCAGGTCCTGCTTGCTGAAGCGGGCCTCCAGCTGCAGGGCCACCAGCAGTTCCCGCCATTTGCGACCCAGCGTCTCGCCCTGTCCCACCTGCTGCGGGTAAAGGCTGCGGGCCATCTGCTGGGTCAGGGTGCTGCCGCCCTCCAGCACCCGGCCGCCGAGCAGGTTGGTCAGCAGGGCACGGGCGGTGCCGATCGGGTCCACGCCCGGGTGCCACCAGAAGCGATTGTCCTCACTGGCCAGCAGCGCATCGATCAGGACAGGGGGATAGGCGTCCAGGTCGGGGAGTTCGCGGCGCTTGCGATCGGCCACGGACGCCACCGGCCGGTTGCTGCGGTCGTAGAGGAGCAGCGGTCCCCGCACCGTCGCCAGGCTGCCCCGGGTAGGTACCTGCAGCAGGGACAGGGCCAGGAGCAGGGCGCCGGCGCCGGCCACGGCCAACGCACCCCGAGCCCCCCAGCGCCCCAGCCAGGCCCGGCGCAGGCCCCCTTCAGGCGCGAACAGCAGCGTGGGCAGATCGTCCTGATCGGCGGGTCCGAAACGCACCAGATCCCCCTGGCGAAGCACCAGCTGCCGCACCCGGCGGCCCTGCCACCAGAGTCCGTTGGTGGAGCCGGCGTCGCTCAGCAGCCAGTGGCCGCCGTGGTTTTCCAGCAGGGCGTGGTGGCGGCTCACGGCCGTGTGGTCGATGACGATGCTGTTGTCGCTCGCGCGCCCGATCCGGTAGGGGCTGCCGTGCAGCGGGTGGCTCTGCTCCGGCAGTCCGGGACGCAGCAGCTTGAGTTGGGGGCCTGTGGTGGGGGAGCGTGGCCGCAGCCGCCGCTCCAACCCCTCAAGGATGGCGGTCGGCATGGGGTCGCAGCAGATCGATGAAGAAGCACGCCACGGCCAGGTTGATGGCCACGTCGGCGAGATTGAAGATCGGGAAGTGAATCGGGAGGAACTCCAGGAAGTCCACCACCGCGCCGTAGCGCCAGCGGTCGATGCCGTTCCCCAGGGCGCCCCCGAGCAGCAGTCCCAGGGCCAGGCCGTTCCACAGGCCGACGGGAGGGCGCCAGAGGATCCAGACCAGCAGGCCGAGGCTCACCAGGGCGCTGATCACACCGAGCTGGATCGATGCTCCGCTGAACAGGCTGAAGGCGGCCCCGGTGTTGCTGACCCGCTGCAACTGCAGCAGACCAGGCAGCAGCGGCCGGATGTTGCCGCTGGCCAGGTGGTCGAGGGCCCAGGCCTTGCTGACCTGATCCAGCAGCAGGATGAGGGCCGCCAGCAGCAGCATTCCCAGCCGCCGGCGCAGCGGACGCGCCATCACGAAGGCACCAGCAGCAGCCGGCGCAGCAACCAGCCCAACACGCCGGCGGCGCAGCAGAGCAACAGCTGGGGCAGCAGGGCCAGGCTGTAGCCCACCACCAGGGTCAGGGTGTCACCCCCCCAGCGTCCGGCCAGGCTGCCCAGCAGCAGATTGGTGAGGCCGCAGAGATGCAGCACCAGCAGTCCGATGGCGGCGGCCCCGGCGAGGGTGAGGGGATCGTCCATGCCCGGCTGGCGCGCCAGCTTGCCGGTGATCCAGGCGGCTGGCAGGAAGCCCGCCAGGTAGCCGAAGCCCGGATCCAGCAGATAGCCGACCCCCCCACCCTCGTGGAAGACCGGCAACTGAAACAGACCGACGCTGAGATAGGCCACCGCCGCCAGGGTGGCACTGCGGGGGCCGCAGACCAGGGCGCACAGCAGCAGGGCGGGCACCTGCAGGGTGATGCCGAGCGGCCGCACCGCCCAGCCACCCGCCTCGTGGACCGGAAAGGCCGCCGGCACCAGACCGCCGACAAGGATGAGCAGGAGGCCGGCGATCGCTCCGCTCCAGGTGGCAAGGGCCCGCAATGAACCGTTCGTGGCTGGCACCCATCCTGCTCCAGCTAGGTTCGGCTGAGAAGGGCCCACAGCCCGCTGGAGCGCCGTACCAATGCCGGATCTCACCCCCGCCGATCCCGCGCTACCTCCGACAACACCGGCGGACTCGCCGCAGGTCGCGGAGGTGGCGATCCATCTGGGCGATGCCGTGCGCCTGCGCCAGCCCCCGCGCTATCTCAAGACCGCCGACCCGATGCCGATGCTGCGTCCCCCGGACCTGCTGGATCCAGGCGAAGTGGGCCGGGTGGTGGAGATCCGGGCCCTGGAGCTGAGGGCCATCCGTTTCCGCCGCGGCACCTTCCTGATCAACCTTTCCGATCTGGAACTGGCCGATTGAGCCCATGGTTCAGCCAGGCCTGGTGCGCCTGATCCAGGGCCGGGTCCGGGCCCACCAGGCTCAGGCTGGGGGACTGCAGCCAGCGGCGGGCCGCCGCGCACAGATCTTCGGCCCCCAGTCCGGGGGCGCGCTCCATCACCTGACGCACATGGTCGGCGGGCAGGCCATGGCTGAGCACCAGGGCCTGGCGCTCGGCGATCTGGGAGCAGGTCTGGCGTCCCATGGCGTCCTGCCCCTGGAATTTGGCCAGGGCCAGCAGGCGTGAGCCCTCGTCCAGGGGCTCCTCCAGGAGCCGCTGCCACTCGTCCAGCAGGCAGGCGGTGGCTTCCGCCGCCCGCTCGGCCGAGGTGGACAGGTGCATGACGAACGGAGGGGCACCGGCATGGGCCGGCAGGTGGACGCCGACGTCGTAGGCCAGCCCCCGCTCCTCCCGCATCGTGATGAACAGTCGACTGGACATGCCGAGGCCCAGGTGGGCCTGCAGCAACCGCAGGGCCAGGGCGTCGGGATGGGCCAGGGGAACAGTCGCGGCCCCCAGCATCAGCACGACCTGCTCGGTGTCCTGCACCTGCCGGCCAAAGTGACCCGTGGCCAGCGGTGGACCGGAGAAGGCCTGGGGCCGGGGGGCGTGGGTGCTCCAGGGGGACACAGCCAGTTCCCGATCCAGGGCTGCCTCCAGGGCCGAAGGGGCGTCGCCACAGAGCACCAGGACGGCCCCGTCAGCCCCGAGGCGCTCCACGAGTGGGCGCAGGTCCTCAGGTCCGAGACCGTCCAGCTCCGCCTCGATCCCGAGGGGGTCATGGCCGTAGGGGCCATCGCCGTAGAGCAGGCGGCGCAGCTGGTCGTGGGCCAGTTGGAAGGGGTCCTCCTTCTGGCGCTGCAGCATCTGCAGGTTGAGCTGCCGTTCGATCGCCACCTGCTCGGGCTCCAGCCGCGGCCGCCGGGCCATCGCCAGCAGCAGGGGCACCAGGGTGGGGGCGTCGTCGGCGGCACATTTGAGGGCCAGCACCAGGCCGTCCTCATGGGCCTCCGCCCGCAGGGCGGCGCCGGCCCCCTCGACGCAATCGGCCAGGGCCTCGGCATCCAGGTCGCCGCAGCCCCGGGTCATGCTGCCGGCCAGCAGCTGGTGGGCACCCCGGCGGCCGGCCGGGTCCCGGCCGCTGCCGCCTGGAATGGCCAGGCGGGCCGCCAGGATCGCCGGCCCGGGCCGGTGCAGGATCCGCAGGGGCAGGCCCCCGTCCAGGGTGCGGTGGTCTTCGGAGGTGGCAGGAGGGGCAGGGCTCATGCCGGCACCGCCTCGAGCAGGCAGGCCCGGGCCGGATCCAGCAGGGCCAGCGTCTGCTCCTGCAGTCGATCTGGCGACCACCGGTCCAGCAGCGCCAGGGGCTGGTCGAGGGGCTGACGCCGTCCCCAGAGGCGGCTGCTGCCGAGCAGGGAGGCCACGCCGCCGGGGGATTCCAGGGAAAAGCGATAGCCGTTGGCGACCAGGCGGCGGGCCCGCCACCATTCCTGCTCGCCGAGGCGCTCCTGGCGCAGTTCCTGCCACACCTGGCTGATGGCCCCACGCACCGCGGCCAGGTCCTCCTCGTCGCAGACGGCCTCCAGCAGGGCGAAGCTGCCACCCTCCATCGCATGCAGGTCCAGGTCGATGCTCTCGACGATCTGCAGCTGTTCGCGCAGGCGGTCGACCAGACGGCTGCGGCGTCCCTCCGCCAGCACGGTGGTGCCCAGATCCGCCCCCACCAGCCCCTCGACATCGCTGGCGGCCGGCAGCCACCACAGCATCAGCAGCCGGGCGGCCTCCAGCCGCGGCACGGCGAGCCGGTGCTCGCCCGGGATGACCTGCAGCGTCGCTGGGCCCATCGCCGCAGTGGTCGGTGCCAGGGCGGCGAGGGGACCCTCGGCCGCCCGCCGCATCAGATCGCCATCGGCTACGGCGCCGCTGAGGGCCAGCACACAGCGCCCGGCGGCGTACTGGCGCTGGTGGAAGGCAGCCATGGCGGCCGGGTCGTGGGCCACCAGGGCCTGGCGCCGTCCGAGGATCGGCAGGCCGTAGGGGTGATCGGGGCAAGCCAGGGAGAGCAGGTGCTGCAGGGCCACTTCCTCGGGTTGATCCTCGCTCTGGGCCAGTTCCTCCAGCACCACCTGCCGTTCCATGGCGAAGCTGTCGGCCTCGAGGCGGGGCTGCAGCACCAGATCCAGCAGCAGATCCAGGGCTTCGGCGGCCCCCTCCGGCGGCATCAGGGTGTGGAAGTGGACGTCATCGAAGCCGGTGGCGGCATTGCTGCTGCCGCCCAGCGCCTCGATGCGGCGATCGAACTCGCCGGCCGCCAGCCCGTCACTGCCCTTGAACACCATGTGTTCAAGGAAATGGGCCATGCCGCTTTCCGCTGGATGCTCGAAGGCGCTGCCGGCCCGGCACCAGAAGTCGAGGCAGACCAGGGGGGCGTCCTCCAGTTCGAGCTGGACCAGCTCGACGCCATTGGCGAGGGTGTGGCTGATGGGGGCGGCCAGCCCGGGCAGCAAGGACCCGCAACAACCCAGGGACACACTCACGCACGCATGGCAGGATCCGCATTCTGCTGTCACGACGTGTCGATGGGTGAGGTCGCTGGGACCGGAGACGGTGGCCTCCATCCGCTGGTGGATGCTCTGGCCGAGAGGATCCGGCTCTGTCGCAACGATCTGCCGGATCTGGCCCCCCTGGCGATCGACCCCGATCTGGAGGCGATCAGCGGCAGCCTCGATGGCGATGCGCTCTTCATCCGTAACGAGGTGCATCGCTGCCGCGGCCTGCGCAAACTGCACCTGGAGACAGCGCGCCTCGGCGCCGGACTGCAGATCCTCCACTGCGTCTTTTTCCCCGATCCCCGCCACGATCTGCCGGTGTTCGGCGCCGACATCGTGGCCGGCAAGGCTGGGGTGAGCGCCGCCATCGTCGACCTCTCGCCGGTCGGGGAGGCCCTGCCGGCGGCCATCAGCGAGGCCCTGGCCGCCTGCCCCCGCCCGGCTTTCGAGCAGGTGCGGGAGTTACCGCCCTGGGGCTCGATCTTCTCCCCCCATGTGTTGTTCGTTCGTCCGGTATCGGAGGCGGAGGAACAGGGGTTCGTCGAGGAGGTCGCCGCGTTCCTGGGCGTGCTCGCCGAAGCCGCCAAGGTGAGCCCTTCCCAAGCCCATGACGACCCGGCTACGGTTGCCCGATGGCAAGGGCAGCTGAGGTATTGCAAGCAACAGAAACAAAACGACAAGACCCGCAGGGTTCTGGAGAAGGCGTTCAACCCCCAGTGGGCGGATCGCTACATCGAAGACCTGCTCTTCGACGACCCACCGGCCCCTGGCGCAACGGCCTGATCGTCGCCGGTGTGGCAGGCCTGGTGGTGGGGGGTGTCGTTCTGTATCAGCGCCTGCAGCCCGCCAAGGCCCCGGTGGCCGCCGTGGCCCGCCCACCAGCCCCGGTGGAGGCGGTGGCGGCCCTGGGCCAGCTGGAGCCCGATGGTGATGTGCGCGTCCTGGCGGCTCCGATCACCGGCATCGGTGGCAGCCCCCGCATCACCGAACTGCTGGTGGCCGAGGGCGACAAGGTGCAGGCCGGACAGCTGCTGGCCCGCTTCGACAACCAGCCGCTGCAGAGGGCGGAGCTGGCACTGATCCGCACCCGCATCGCCAACCTCGGCCGCCGGCTCACGATCCAGAGCCGCGACCTGGCGCGCTACCGCAAACTGGCCAGCGACGGGGCCTATGCGGCCGCCGATCTCGATGGTCTTGAGCAGCGCACCCTGGAGCTCCAGGGCGAGCTGCAGGAAGCCAGGGCCGCATTGGTCAAGGCGAGCACGGATCTGGTCAATACCGAACTGAGGGCACCGATCGACGGCACGGTGCTGCGCATCCAGTCCCGCGTCGGCGAACGCCCTGGCGACAAGGGCATCCTCGAACTGGGGGCCAGTGACCGCATGGAAGCCTCCGTCGAGGTCTATGAGAGCGACATCGACCGGGTACGGCTCGGCCAGGCCGTCACCCTCACCAGCGAAAACGGTGGTTTCGATGGCAGCCTCAAGGGCACGGTGCGACGCATCAGTCCCCAGGTCCGCCAGCGGGAGGTGCTCTCCACCGATCCCACCGGTGATGCCGATGCCCGCGTGGTGGAAGTGCGGGTGCGCCTCGATCCCAGCGATGGGGCCCGGGTCGCCTCCCTCACCGGCCTCAAGGTGATCGCCCGCCTGCAGCCATGACGTTCTGGCAGGGACGCCGGATCCCCCTGGCCTGGCTGCTGCTGACCCGCCAGCCCATGCGCCTGGCCGTGGCCCTGGCCGGGATCACCTTCGCCGGGATCCTGATGTTCATGCAGCTGGGCTTCCGTGATGCCCTGTTCGATTCCAGCATCACGGTGCACAAGCTGTTCGACACCGATCTGGTGCTGCTAAGCCCGCGCACCAAGAGCTCGATCAGCATGACCGGCTTCCCCCAGCGACGGCTGGTGCAGGCCATGGCTGATCCGGATGTGGCCGGCATCACGCCGGTGCATTGGAACCTGCTGTTGTGGCGCAACCCCAAGACCAAGGGCACCCGTTCGATCCTGGCCCTCGGGTTCGAGCCCCGCGACCCCCTGTTCATTGATCCGGCCGTCACCGCCCTGGCACCCCGTCTCACCCAGAAGGGCAGGGTGCTCTTCGACGACCAGTCCCGCGATGAATTCGGACCGGTGGCCCAATGGTTCCGCCAGGGACGCACCGTGGAGAGCGAAGTGGCCGGCAAACGGCTGCGGGTGGCGGGCCTGTTCAGCGCCGGAGCCTCCTTCGGCGCCGACGGCAACCTCCTCACCAGCCGGGAAACCTTCCTCAGCCTGCTGCCCAACACCCCCCCCGGCAGCATCGAACTGGGCCTGATCCGGCTGCGCCCCGGGGCCGATGCCGCCCGGGTGGTGGAACGGCTGCAAGGCCTGCTGCCGCAGGACGTCAGCGTCCTCACCAAGCAGGGCTTCCTTGATCTGGAGATGGACTACTGGCGCAGCAGCACCGCCATCGGCTTCATCTTCACCCTGGGTGCCGCCATGGGTTTCGTGGTGGGATGCGTGATCGTGTATCAGATCCTCTATTCCGATGTCAGCGACCACCTGCCGGAGTACGCCACGCTCATGGCCATGGGCTACAGCCTGCTGACCCTGCTCGGCGTGGTGGCCCGCGAGGGCCTGCTGCTGGCGATCTTCGGCTACCTGCCCGCCTACGCCGCCGGCCAGGTGTTGTACGCCGTCATCCATGCCGCCACCAAGCTGCCGGTGGCCATGGCCAGTGATCGGGCCATCACCGTCTTTCTGATGATCCTGGTGATGTGCATGGGGTCGGCGGCGATGGCAATGCGCAAGCTGGGCGACGCCGATCCAGCGGACATCTTCTGAGTCGATCCTTCCGAGCCAATGACCACCCTCCACCCCGGTACCGCCCCCCCTGTCGCCAGCGCGGGCGATGGCCTCGCCACGGTGACGGTGAGGGGACTCAGCCACTGGTACGGCACCGGCTCCATGGAGCGCCAGGTGCTGCAGAGCATCGACCTGGAGATCCATCCCGGCGAGGTGGTGCTGCTCACGGGCCCCTCCGGCTGCGGCAAGACCACCCTGCTGACCCTGGTGGGGGCCCTGCGTCAGGTGATGGAGGGATCGGTGCGGGTGCTGGGTTGCGAGTTGAAGGATTCCAGCCGCCACGAGCGCCAGCTGCTGCGCCGCAGCGTCGGCATGATCTTCCAGGGCCACAACCTGCTGCGCTGCCTCACCGCCGAGCAGAACGTGCAGATGGGGGCCGACCTGCTGCCGGATCTGGGCTACCGCGCCCGCCGCGACCTTTCCCGGGAGTGGCTGCGGGCCGTGGGTCTGTCCGACCACCTCAGCAAGCTCCCCCACGACCTCTCCGGCGGCCAGAAGCAACGGGTGGCGATCGCCCGGGCCCTGGCCGCCCATCCCCGCCTGCTGCTGGCCGATGAACCCACCGCCGCCCTCGACAGCCGCACCGGCCGGGAGGTGGTGGACCTGCTCAAACGGCTGGCCCGGGATGAGGGCTGTGCGGTGCTGATGGTGACCCACGACCCGCGCATCCTTGATGTGGCCGACCGTTTGGTGCGGATGGAGGATGGCCGGCTCTGGGCCAGTGAGGCCAGCCTCGGTTGATAGGGGGCGGGTTGATCCGGGCCGGTTGAGTAGGGTGGAATCTCAAAGACTTTTCGAAGCGCTGAAGCCCTATGTCGAAACGCAGGAACCTCAAGAAGGAAAAGCAGGAGCGCAACAGGGCCTACGCCCGCAAGTTCAAGAAGCGCAAGCTGCGCAACGACGGCCGCGGTGAAGGCGCTGGCAACGGCGTGACCGGCACGGCCAACAACGGCGGCGCCGCTGACTGATGCCGCCAGTCCGGTCATGGCGGCACCGGGGGATTCGCTTGGGATCCCCCCTTTTTTATGGCCACCAATCTCCGTCTCTCCTGCCTGCGGCCCTGCCACGCCCAGAACCCCGATGTTCATCAGCGTCGTCATCCCCACCTACAACCGGCTGCCGATCCTGCGCCAGTGCCTGCAGGCGCTTGAGCGGCAGGAGTTGGGCGGTCCCCTCGAGGCCTATGAGGTGGTGCTGGTGGATGACGGCTCCACCGACGACACGGTGCGCTGGCTGGATGCCCATGCCACCGGCTTCCCCCATCTGCGCTTGATCCGCCAGGACCACGGCGGCCCGGCCGAAGGGCGCAACCGGGGTGTGGACGAGGCCCGCGGCGATGTGATCGTCTTCATCGACAGTGATCTGGTGGTGACGGAACCCTTCCTGCTGCACCACGCCACGGCCCTGCAGCGCGCCTGGACCGAGAGCGGCGACCGGCTCTGTTTCACCTACGGCGCGGTGATCAACACCCACAATTTCGAGGCGCCCACGGCGGAGCCCCACAAGCTCAGCGATCTGTCCTGGGCCTACTTCGCCACCGGCAACGTGGCGATCGATCGCCGGGTACTGGAGCAGTCGGGTCTGTTCGACACGGGCTTCCGTCTCTACGGCTGGGAGGACCTGGAGCTGGGGGAACGGCTGCGCCGCATGGGCGTGCGGCTGGTGCGCTGCCCTGAAGCCGTTGGCTACCACTGGCATCCGCCCCTGAGCCTGGAGCAGATCCCGGATCTGGTGCGGGTGGAACGGGAACGGGCCCGCATGGGCCTGGTTTTCTACCGCAAGCACCCCACCTGGCGGGTGCGATTCATCATCCAGTACACCTGGCTGCACCTGGCGCTGTGGGAGCTGCTCACCCTGGGCGGCCTGATCAATGAACGCAGCCTGCGGCCCTTACTGGCCTGGCTGATCCGCCACGGCCAGGCGGGTCTGGCGATGGAGCTGTTGCGGCTGCCCCTCAACCGCTTCGGGGTGCGGGCCCTCCATGCCGAAGCCCGCCAGCAGGGCCATTTGGTAGGTTGACCAGGTACCCCCAACACCGCACACCTGCACGTTTCGGGTGATCCGCTGCCTTCCCTACGGCGCGGCATCCCTGGCAGGTGGAGGCCAACCCGAAACCTCCCTACAACCCAAATGGCTGTCGTCACTCTCACCGAGATGATGGAAGCTGGTGCCCACTTCGGACACCAGACCCGTCGCTGGAATCCCAAGATGTCGCGCTACATCTATTGCGCGCGCAACGGAGTCCACATCATCGATCTCGTGCAGACCGCCGTCTGCATGAACAACGCCTACAAATGGACCCGCAGTGCCGCCCGCAGCGGCAAGCGCTTTCTGTTCGTCGGCACCAAGAAGCAGGCCTCCGAAGTGATCGCCCTGGAAGCCGCCCGCTGTGGAGCTTCTTACGTCAACCAGCGCTGGCTGGGCGGCATGCTCACCAACTGGAGCACGATGCGCGCCCGCATCGACCGCCTCAAGGACCTCGAGCGGATGGAGTCCTCCGGTGCCATCGCCATGCGGCCCAAGAAGGAAGCGGCCGTTCTGCGTCGCGAACTCGACCGTCTGCAGAAGTATCTCGGCGGTCTGAAGAACATGCGCCGTCTGCCCGATGTGGTGGTGCTGGTGGATCAGCGTCGCGAGACCAACGCCGTGCTCGAGTGCCGCAAACTCGACATCCCGCTCGTGTCGATGCTCGACACCAACTGCGATCCGGATCTCTGCGACGTCCCCATTCCCTGCAATGACGACGCCGTGCGTTCCGTGCAACTGGTGCTGGGCCGCCTCGCGGATGCCATCAATGAAGGCCGCCATGGAGCCCAGGATCAGCGCAGCGGCGACGACGACGCCTGAGCCCTTCTCTCCCTCCCGACCTCCCTCCCTCCCCAACCCATGGCTGAGATCACAGCGAAGCTCGTCAAGGAACTGCGCGACAAGACCGGCGCGGGCATGATGGACTGCAAGAAGGCCCTCACCGAGTCCGGTGGGGATGCCACCAAGGCCGCCGAATGGCTGCGCCAGAAGGGCATCGCCACCGCCGAGAAGAAGGCCGGCCGCACGGCGGCCGAAGGGGCCGTCGGCAGCTACATCCACACCGGTGCCCGTGTCGGGGTGCTGGTGGAGGTGAACTGCGAGACCGATTTCGTCGCCCGCGGTGAGCTCTTCCAGGAGCTGGTGCGTAACGTGGCCATGCAGATCGCCGCCTGCCCCAACGTGGAGTACGTCTCCACCGACGATATCCCTCCCGAAGTGGCGGAGCGCGAGAAGTCCATCGAGATGGGACGCGACGACCTCGCCGGCAAGAAGGAGGAGATGAAGGTCAAGATCGTGGCCGGGCGCATCGGCAAGCGCCTCAAGGAACTGGCCCTGATGGACCAGCCTTTCATCCGCGACAACACCCAGACGGTGGGTGAGATGGTCAAGTCGGCCGCCGGCAAGACCGGCGAAAACATCCGCGTGCGCCGCTTCACCCGTTACACCCTCGGCGAGGGCATCGAGGTCGAGCAGTCCGACTTCGCCGCGGAAGTGGCGGCGATGGGCTCGGCCGCCTGATCCTGAGTCGTTGAGCGAACCGTCCGACGCCATCGATCTGCCGGGTCAGCTGCGTCAGCTGATCCGGCAGCTGACGCAGTCGAACCCGGAGCTCTATCGCCATGTGGCCCTGTACCTCCAGGTGCTGCGTCAGGTGCTGCCCCAGCGGGTGCAGCAGGCCTGCTTCCATCTCGCCACCCAGGTTCACCCCCAGCGCTACGTCGCGCTGCCTGTCGAACGCCGTCGCCTGCTGCTTGACCAGATCGGGGAGCTTGTGAGTCGCTGCTCCAGTTTGCTGACGGTGGAGCAGCTGGTGATCCTCGCCGCCCAGATCTCCCGTGAGCAGGAGCGACGCGAGCGTCACGACCGGCAGCAGCTCCTGGAGGAGCTGTCCTGGAATGGAGAGACCAGCGATCGCTCCCCGGACCCAGGCTCTCTGCCGCCAGGGTCGGTTCAGATCGCCATGGCGCCACCCCTGACCGGAGCCTCCTTTCTGTTGGGGGCGTTGGGCCGTGGGGCTGACACCTCTTCCGAAGACGAGGATGCGGCCGACGAGGACGCCGATGGGGACGCACAGCCCGAGGACCAGGCGCTGGAGCAGGACGAGGACGACGATGACGATGACGAGCCTGCGTCGACAGACGATCGCTCCCTGTGGCAGGCCGGCCGGCTGCCGGAGGATCCCGAGCAGGTGCTCCGCTGGATGGACGGCATGGAACTGGCCCTGGGCCGGCGGCTCCGCAACCTGTCCCATGCCATCAATGTGGAGTTGCTGCGGTGCGGTGTCAGCAGCAGCCTGCTGCCGGTGAGCCTGCTGGATGCGTTCCTGGACGGCCAGCTGGAGACCATGGCCGCCCCCGCCAACCTGATGCGGCTGCCCCTGCCATTCGGCCCCAGCCGCTCCTCCCAGACCCAGACCATGGCGGTGTTGCTGCGGGCTGTGGAGCTGGAACTGGAGGAACCCCGCCTGCGGACGTGCCGGCGGCGTCTGCAGCAGCATCGCCAGGAGGTTCGCAGAATGGCCCAGCAGTTCCGCCGCCTTCAACGGAGGTCGCGGATCCATCAGGCCGAACAGCTTTGGCTGCAGGACATCCGCCCCCCATCGATCCCGAGCGACTGACCGGGCCCTCTGCCGGCCAGGGGGGGATGGCGTCCTCCCCTTCGGCGGTCGACGCCTGGTGCACGCCCTTGCAGCTCGCCTGTCGCCTCGAGGCCGATACCGGCTTTGGCGATCTCCAGGGACGGCGGGACCGCTTCAGCGGCTTTGTCGTCGCCAGCCTCGCCGCTCCGGTGGCGGGGCTGGAGGCCGCTGAGCGCCAGCGGCTGGCCGCCTTGGCCCGCGACTTCGGCGCCTATGGAGAGCTTGGCCTGGTGGCCCGCCAGTCACTGGTGCGACGGCTGCGGCAGGCCCTGCACGAGCTGCGTTGCCGCCGCCGGGAGGTGTTGCCGGTGGCACCCCCCCGCTTGCGGTTGGTGCCGCCCACCGCGGCGGAGCGGGCAGGCACGGGTAGAGCCGTCCGGCTCACAGCCCAGACCCCCCTTTCGGAGGTGGCCGGCATCGGGCCGAAGACCGCCACCCGGCTCGCCGCCCTGGGCCTGCTGGTGGTGCGCGACCTGGTGCACCACTACCCCCGCGACTATCTCGATTACGCCCATCTCGTGCGGATCACCGACCTCGAGCCGGGGCGGACCGCCACCATCGTGGCCACGGTGCGCCGCTGCCATGCCTTCGGCAGCCCCCGCAACCCCAATCTGGCGATCCTGGAGCTGCACCTCCAGGACGTCACGGGTCGCCTCAAGGTGACACGCTTCTTTGCGGGTCGCCGCTTCAGCAGCCCCGGCTGGTTGAAAGCCCAGCAGCGGCTCTACCCATTGGGGGCCACGGTGGCCGTAAGCGGCCTGGTGAAGGAGAGTCCCTACGGCCCCAGCTTTGCCGATCCCCTGCTGGAGGTGCTGGAGACCCCCGGGGCGCCGCTGCGATCGGAGCAGATCGGCCGCTTCGTACCCGTCTATGCCCTCACCGAGGGCCTCAGCGGCGAGCGCCTCGCCCGGGCCATCGCGGCGGTGCTGCCGGCGGCGAGCCGCTGGCCCGATCCCCTGCCGGAGCCCCTGCGCCAGGAGCTGGGCCTGGTGCGCCGTGGCGAAGCCCTGCTGGGCCTGCATCGCCCCGCCGACCGCGAGGAGCTGCAGCGCTGTCGCCGCCGCCTGGTGTTCGACGAGTTCCTGCTGCTGCAGCTGGCCCTGGGCCAGCGGCGTGAGCGCCTGTGTCGCTCACCGGCCTTGCCGCTGCTGCTGCCCAGTGGCGGCGAGGACCTGGTGAGCCGGTTCCTCGCCCTGCTGCCCTTTCCGCTCACCGGGGCCCAGAACCGGGTGCTGGCCGAGATCCGCGCCGACATGGAGCGGCCCCAGCCCATGGCCCGGCTGGTCCAGGGGGACGTGGGCAGTGGCAAGACGGTGGTGGCCCTGGCGGCCCTGCTGGGTGCCATCCAGGCGGGTTGCCAGGGGGTCCTGATGGCGCCCACCGAGGTGCTCGCGGCTCAGCACTTTCACAAGCTGGCCGGCTGGCTGCCCCAGCTCAACGTCAGCCTTGAGCTGCTCACCGGCTCCACCCCAGCCCGCCGTCGCCGCCAGCTGCTGCAGGACCTGGCCAACGGGCAGGTGAACCTGCTGGTGGGCACCCACGCCCTGCTCGAGGATCCGGTCCAGTTCGATCGCCTCGGCCTGGTGGTGGTGGACGAGCAGCACCGCTTCGGTGTGCGTCAGCGCAATCGGCTCCTGGCCAAGGGGCTGCAGCCCCACCTGCTCACCATGACCGCCACCCCGATCCCCCGCACCCTGGCCCTCTCGATCCACGGCGATCTGGACATCAGCCAGATCGATGAACTGCCGCCGGGTCGCACCCCGATCCGCACCCGCCTGCTGCGGGGTTCGGAGCGCCCCGGCGCCTGGGAGCTCGTGCGCCAGGAGGTGGCCAAGGGCCAGCGGGCCTACGTGGTGCTGCCCCTGGTGGAGGAATCCGAGAAGCTCGACCTGCGCTCCGCCGTGGAGGTGCACCGCCACCTCGACGAGGAGGTGTTTCCCATGCTCACGGTGGGCCTGCTGCACGGACGCATGACCGGCGAGGAGAAGCAGCGGGCCATCAGCGCCTTCCAGGAGGGGCGCTCCCAGGTGCTGGTGTCCACCACGGTGGTGGAAGTGGGGGTGGACGTGCCGGAGGCGAGTGTGATGGTGATCGAGCATGCTGAGCGCTTCGGTCTGGCCCAGCTGCACCAGCTGCGCGGCCGGGTCGGCCGGGGCGCCGCCGCCTCCCATTGCCTGCTGCTGCACGAAGGCGACAACGCCATGGCCCGCCAACGGCTGGAGTTGCTGGCCCGCAGTGGCGACGGCTTCGAGATCGCCGAGATGGACCTGCGGCTGCGTGGTCCCGGCCAGGTGCTCGGCACCCGCCAGTCGGGATTGCCGGACCTGGCCCTGGCCAGCCTCAGTGACGACGGTGCCGTGCTGGAGGAGGCCCGGTCGGCGGCGCAGCGGTTCCTGGCGGTGGATCCGGCCCTGGAACGCCACCCCCAGCTGCGCGAGGCCCTGGAAGCCCAGCGCCGCCGTTCAGTGGAGGCGGCCCAGTTGAATTGAGCCAGGACAGCGAACCGAGGCGGTCTCCCCAGCCATGCCCCCCCTGCGCCCCTGGAGTCCGATCCCCATCGACGACGCTGGCGAGCCCCTGGGCGACCTGCCGGCGGCGCTGTGGCGCCTGGAACCCCATCCCTATCAGGTGCTGGGGGCGCCCTATGGCGCTGGCGCCAGTCCGTTCCGGCTGCGCCGCGCGGTGATCACCCGGCTGGAGACGGCCCAGGCCCTGCTCCAGCAGCAACAACCCCAATGGCGGCTGGCCATCTTTGATGCCTGGCGCCCCATCGCGGTCCAGGCGTTCATGGTCCGCCACGCGTTCCGTGCGGCCTGCCGGGAGCGGGGCCTCGATCCCGATGCCGGCGGGGACGCCCAGGCGGCCGTAGCGGCAGAAGTGGATCGTTTCTGGGCACCGCCGAGCAGCGATCCGGCCACTCCTCCACCCCACAGCACCGGTGCTGCGGTGGATCTCACCCTGGCCGAGGCCGACGGCCGGCCCTTGGCGATGGGCGGGGAGATTGACGCGATCGGGATGATCTCCCATCCCGACCACTACGCCGCGGCCTCGCCGGGCAGCGAGGCCGCCGACTGGCACGCTCGCCGGCGCCTTTTGGCGGCGGTGATGGGAGCGGCGGGCTTTGCCCAGCACCCGAATGAATGGTGGCATTTCAGCCACGGCGACCAGCTCTGGGCCTGGCGAAGCCAGGAGCCGCTGGCTCTTTACGGCGCCGTCGCCGGGGAGGGTTGACGGGTGGGGGGTGCAGCGCCGCCGGCCACGGGGATGACCGTGCCAGGCAGGGTCAGGCCCAGTTCCCGGAACAGAACGCTGGCCTGGGGACGGGTCAGCAGACCTTTCTGAACGCAGCGTTTGAGGCTGGCCAGGGTCATGTCGTCCTGCACCCGGCGCAATTTGGCCAGCACTTCGGGGCTCTGGTCGGCGAAGGGCAGCAGCTGGCTCTTGTAGGAGGCGCTGATCGCCTCCGGATTGCAGGCCTGGGGGTCTGAATCGAAGTACCTGACAGGCGACTGCGGTGGGTTGGGTCGCTCTGCCGCCTCGTTGGCCCCGCCAGCCCCAGGCAGCAGACCAAGCAACACCCCGCAGAGGAGGGGGCGGAGCAGGGGCTGAAGGGCAGCGGCCACAGAGCTCCGCATGCGCGCAATTCTGAAAGACCTCACCGTAAGCGGTCTCCCGGGTCGGTCCGAAGAACCGATCGGCCGGGATCAGGCAGGGGAGAGCAGCTCGCTGACCCGTTGGTCACCGAGCCGGTCAGTGAAGTCGCCGAAGCGACTACGGGGGCCGCCCTCGTCGCGCCAGGCCGTCAGCAGGGGCTCCAGGGTCGCTTCCAGCTTCTCCAGGGGCATTTTCTCCAGGTAGGGCCTGGCCAGACGCGTGAGGCCATGGCTACCACCGAGCCATAGCTGGTAGGTGTCCACAGCGCTCCCGACCAAGCCGATCTCGGCCATGTAGGGGCGGGCGCAGCCGTTGGGACAGCCCGTCATGCGCACCAGGAGCGGCTTGCTGATCGCCAGGCGCTCCAGCAGGGCGTCGAGGCGGGCGAGCACATCGGGGAGGACCCGCTCGGCCTCGGTGACGGCCAGGCCGCAGAGGGGCAGGGCCGGGCAGGCCAGGGCGTGACGCGCCAGGGGGGGCGGGGCCTCAGGGCTGGTGAGGCCAAGCTCCGCCAGGGCCTGCCGCACCGACACCCGCTGGGCGCTGCCGATGTTGCAGAGCAGCAGGTCCTGGTTGGGGGTGAGCCGCACCTCCAGCTGGTAGGTCTCGATCAACCGGCGCAGGCCGGTCTTGAGGTCCCCCTGCAGGCGTCCGCAGAGCACGGGCAGACCCACGAACCACAGGCCCGGGGACTGGCGGTGCCAACCCAGGTAGTCGGTGAGGACGGCGGTCGGTTCGCGGCGCATCCCCTTGATCGGATGGGGAAAGTAACGACCCAGTTCGGTTTTGAACCAGTCCACACCACGGTCGTGGATCAGATACTTCATCCGGGCATGGCGGCGCTGTTCGCGGTCGCCGTGGTCGCGCTGCAGGGCCACGATCGCCTGCACCAGTTCCAGTGCATGGCCGGCGGCCACATAACCGAGGGGATCGGCCGTGCGGGCGAAGGTTTCCTCCTTGTTGTGGGTCCGCCCCATGCCCCCACCGACGTAGACGTTGCAACCCAGCGGCCGGCCGGAGGGATCACTGAACAGCACCAGGCCGATGTCCTGGGTCAGCAGATCGACGGAGTTGTCACCGGGAACGGTGACGGCGACCTTGAACTTGCGGGGCAGGTAGGTGGCGCCGTAGAGCGGTTCGGCCGCATCGCCACTGAACACAGCACCGCTCTCCTGCAGGCGTCGCGCCTTCTTCACGGGCCCTTTGGGCTTGATGCGGTAGCTCAGGTCACCGTCCACCCAGAGGTCCAGATAGGACCCCTCGGCCGCCTGGGGCGCCAGCAGGTCGGCGATCTGATCCGCCAGCAGACGGGCCTCCGGGTAGCCATCCCGCTCGAAGGGAGCGGCCGGGGCCATCACGTTGCGATTGATATCTCCACAGGCCGAAAGCGTCGAGCCAAGGGCCCGCACGATGCCGCCGATCACTTCCTTGAGGTCGGTCTTCTGAACGCCGTGCATCTGGAAGGCCTGGCGGGTGGTGATGCGCAGGGTGCCGTTGCCCAGCCGATCGGCGAGGCAATCAAGGGCCAGATACAGAGAGGTGGGAATGCGCCCGCCGGGATTCCGAAGCCGCAGCATCATCTGCCAGTCCTTCTCGACCCCCTTGCGACGGTTGTCCCGGTCGTCCTGCTGGTAACTGCCGTGGAACTTGAGGATCTGGACGGCGGGATCGGTGAAGCTGGGCAGCGCATTGCCAAGCTCGGCGGCCAGGGGATCATGCAGATGGCCACTGCCGGCTTTGAGCGCCTCCTGTTTGGTGGGGGGGGTAGCGGGGGAGGCCGATGGGAGCGACGTGCTGTCGGCGACCGTCGTCGAGGACATCGGCATGCAGAAGGGTTGGTCGAACGAAACTAGCGAACGGGATGGATCGGTTCGCTGGCGCTGATCGCCATCTCCCTCCTTTGCATACAGTCGCGTCCTGCCCGCCCCCCCGCATGGCCACCTTTCTTCTGGAGATCGGAACCGAGGAACTACCGGCCGATTTCGTTCGCCTGGCCCAGCCCCAGCTGGAGGCGATCGTGGCCAGGGATCTGCAGGAGGCCCGCCTGTCCTGGGACAGCCTCAGAGCCAGCGGCACCCCCCGTCGGTTGGCGGTGACCATCGCCGGTTTGCCCGACCGCCAGCAGGATCTGGTCGAGGACCGTAAGGGTCCGCCGGCCCAGCAGGCGTTCCGTGATGGCCAGCCCACCCAGGCCGCTCTGGGCTTCGCCCGCCGTTGCGGCTGCGGGCCGGAGCAGCTGGAGATCCGCGACACCGACAAGGGTCCCTTCGTGTTCGCCCGTACCACTGAGGCCGGCCGCTCCGCCGAGGCGGTGCTGGCCGGCTGCATCCCCGGCTGGATCCGCTCCCTGCAGGGACGGCGCTTCATGCGCTGGGGCGATGGCGACGGCCGCTTCAGCCGGCCCCTGCGCTGGCTGGTGGCGCTGCTGGATGGGGCGGTGGTTCCGCTGCAGCTCACTGATGTGGATCCGCCCCTGAGCAGCGGCCGCCTCAGCCGTGGCCATCGTCTGCATCAAGGAGCCGTGTCGATCCCCTCCGCCGGGGCCTACGCCGCCACCCTGGAGGCCGCCGACGTACAGGTCGACCGGGAGGCCAGGGGACAGAGGATTCGCCTTGAGCTGGAGGCGGCCGCCGAGCGGGTCGGGGCCGAACTGGATCTGCCCGAGGCGCTGTTCGACGAACTGGTCGACCTGGTGGAATCCCCCCGCTTGATCGAGGGCCGTATCGACAGCGCCTATCTGGCTCTGCCTCCGGAGGTGCTCAGCACGGTGATGCGTTCCCACCAGCGCTATGTGCCCCTGCGGTTCTCGGGGGCCACGGGCGATCCCCTCGCCCTGGTGGCGGAGTCGGTGCTGCTGCCGCGCTTCCTGTGCATCTCCAATGGTCTGGACGCCGCCGCCGAGACGATCCGCCGCGGCAACGAGCGGGTGCTGCGGGCGCGGCTGGCGGACGCGGCTTTCTTCCTGGCGGCGGATCGCCGTCAGAGCAGTGCCGAGCGGGTGGAAGCCCTCGACCGGGTCACCTTTGCCGAAGGGCTGGGAAGTCTGGCCGACCGCAGCCGGCGTCTCGCCTGGCTGGCCGGTCAGCTTGGCCGCCACCTGCCGATCGGCGAGGAGGCGGCCAGCGCCGCCCGCCGGGCCGCTCCCCTTTGCAAGCACGACCTGGTCAGCCAGATGGTGGGGGAATTCCCGGAGTTGCAGGGGATCATGGGGGCCAAATACCTGCTGGCGGAGGGGGAAACTCGCGCCGTGGCCCTGGCGGTGCTGGAGCACTACCAGCCCCGTGGGGCCGGCGATGCTCTGCCGAGTTCGGAGGCGGGCGCCCTGCTGGCCCTGGCCGAGCGACTGGAGCTGCTACTCAGCATCTTCGCCAGGGGGGAGAGGCCCAGCGGCTCCTCCGACCCCTATGCCCTGCGCCGTGCCGGTAACGGCGTGCTGCAGATCCTCTGGGAACGGTGCTGGTCGCTCGATCTGGTGGCTGTGATGGCCGAAGCGACGGCCCATTGGCAGGGCCTGCTGCCCGCCCTGGCGGTCGAGCCACTGGTCTTGGCGTCCGACCTGCTCGACTTCCTGCGTCAGCGCCTCGCCAGCCTGCTGGAGGAGGAGGGCTTCAGCGCCGATCTGGTGCAGGCCGTGGCCGGTGAGGGCGTTTCGCTTGAGCGGCTGTTGCGGGATCCGGCCGATGCCAGGGCCCGGGTGGACCTGTTGCGGCGCCTGCGCCTGGAGGAGCGCTTGCCCCTGGTGCAGGCGGTGGTGCAACGGGCCTCCCGCCTGGCCGAACACGCCGATCTGGCCGCTGACGTGCTCAGCCCGGCTGGCGTGGTGGACCCGAAGCTCTTCGGTTCCCCCAGTGAGGCGGCCGTGCTGGCGGTGCTGCAGCGATTGGCCCTGCATGCCGCCGCCACCGGAACCGCCCGCTACGAGCCCCTCGCCCGTTTGCTGGGGGAGAGCGGCGCCACCCTGGCCGCCTTCTTCGATGGCGACGACAGCGTCATGGTGATGTGTGAGGAACCGGAGGTGCGCCGCAACCGGTTGCGGCTCCTGGCCGTGCTGCGCAACCAGGCCGCCGTGCTCGCCGACTTCGCCCGCCTGGGGGCGTGATCACGCCAGCAGGGCCACTTCGATGCACAGGCCGGGGCCGAAGGCCATGGCCAGGCAGGGCCCTGGGGCACCGCTGCGCCGCAGCCGCTCAAGGATGAACAGCAGCGTCGGGGACGACATGTTGCCGTAATCCCGCAGCACCGACCGTGAGGGTTCGATCAGTCGGGGATCGAGCTCCAGGCCCTTCGTGACAGCCGAGAGGATGCGGGGCCCGCCTGGATGCACGGCCCAGGAGCCGATGGCGGCGAACGTCAGCTGGTGGGCGGCCAGCCACCGCTCCAGCCAGGGACGCAGATGCTCGCTGATCAGGTCAGGAACCTGCGGAGACAGGCCCATGGCGAAGCCGTGGTCACCGATCTCCCAGGACATGGCGTCGGCACTGGCTGGCACCAGCAGGGAGCCGCTGGCGATCAGCTGGGCCAGGCGCGCCGCTGCTGGGGCCCTCTCTGCCCCGGTCCTTCCGGTGGCCACCAGGGCGGCGGCCCCGTCGGCGAACAGGGCATTGGCCACGATGCGCTCAGCATCCCAGCCGTACTGGAGATGGAGGCTGCAGAGCTCGACGGCACAGAGCAGCACACAGGCCTCCGGCTCAACACCGGTGAATCCGGCGGCCACCCGCAGACCATTGAGGGCCCCGTGGCAGCCCATGAATCCCACATGGGTGCGCGCCAGACCAGCGTCCAGCGGCAGGGCGGCCATCAAAGCGAGATCGACGCCGGGGGCCGCGAAGCCGCTGCAGGAGACCGTGATCAGATGGGTGATCCGTTCCGGGGACAGCTGGGCCTGCGCGAGGGCTGCCTCGACGGCACGCAGGGCCAGGGGGGGGGCCTCCCGTGCATAGCGGCGCATCCGCTCCCCGGTGCCGGGGCTGGTGGCTCCAAAGAAGGTTTGTCGGGGGTCGCTGCCGGGGGGATCGAGCAGCACGCTGTGGCGCGTGGCGACGCCTGAGCGGCGATGCAGGGTATCCAGCAGCCGACGCTGGCCTGGAGAAGGGACCTGGTTGGGCAGGGCCACCTGGGCCGCGATGGCGGCGGCATCGCCTTGGGCGATGCGCTGAGGTGGCAGGGCCGTTCCCAGGCCCTGAATGGTCAGGGACATGGCCTGGAGGCAAGCGGGGTCAAGCTGGCGCCATCGATGGAATGCAGGAAGGGGGCAGCCAGGATCGGCCAGCGCTCCACCGCTGCCAGGAGAGCGCGGCTGAGGCCAGGACGCCGCAGGGCGAAGGCCAGTCCACGGCAGTGGCGTTGGCGAGATCCGATCAGCTGCCGGTGGCGGTGGCCCCATTGCCGTTCGAGCTCCCTGCTCCATTGGTGTTGGCCCTGCAGCACCAGCGGCACCGCCGCCAGAGCCCCCACCAGGGCCCAGCCCATGCCCTCTCCCGTGAAGGGTTCGACGTACCCGGCAGCGTCCCCCAGCAACAGCAGCCGCTCGGACGCCAACGGCCAACGGCGAACGGTCAGGGCCGGGGTGGCCAGCCAGCTGGCGGCGGACGCTTGGGGGACGGGATCGAATCCGGCCTCCGCCAGCACGCCGGCGGCGGCGAGCGCCGCTCCGCCCGCCTGGATCAGATGGGCACGGTCGAAGGCCGCCGCCAGGTTGAGATCACCGGCTTCGGTGCGCACCAGCCCGACGTAGCCGTGCCGTCCGATCGCCATATGGATCGTGCCCCGGCCATACCTGCTGGCGCTGGCGTCCACCCGGCAGCCGGCACCCACTCTGGAGTGGACCTGGACCCGAGTCCGGATCGGGCTGGCAGGGTTCAGCCCTGAGCTGCCCAGCCCGGTCGCCAGCAGCACCACACGGGCGCTGGTGGTTTCAGGCGTGGCTCCGCTGTTCAGCCGCACCTGCCGGCCGCCTGGGCAGGGGCCCGCCACCGTGGCCTCGGTGTTCATCCGCAACACCGTTCCTTCGGCCACCGCGGCATCGCAGAGGGCCAGGTCGAGGCTGCCCCGGGAGAGGGATCGGCCCAGGGGAAGCGCCAGATCCGCCTGATGCTCCTGCAGGCCGAGGCGTAGCCGCACGAGGGGCACACCGCCGAGCTGTTCCACCAGGCCCGGGAGGCCGGCCTGGGCCAGCGCCCCGAGGGCCACCCCGTTGAGGCAGGTGCCGCAGACCTTCCAGCGGGGAAAGGCCCGCTTCTCCACCAGCAGCACCCGCAGCCGCTGCCTGGAGAGCTGGTGGGCCGCCAGGGCGCCAGCGGGCCCTGCCCCGAGCACGATCACATCCCACTCCGGAGCGCTCATGGGGCCTGAAGGACCAGGGCGGGTCGTCGCCAGCTGAGCAGGAAGCGCTCGGGCCAGCTGCGCCGGACGCGGGCCCCCCCAAGGCCAGCCTGGACCGTCAGATCCAGGGCCTCGTCCATCCGGAAAGCCCCTTGCACCGAAACGGGACCATCAAAATGCACAATCGGGGAGCGACTCAGCAGGCGACAGCCCACCCACGCCAGCCCATACCCGAGGGGACTGCGGATCAGGTCGTTCACCAGTAGCAGCTGGCGGCAGCACTGGCCCATGCGGCGCAGCAGTTCGACGGCGCTGGTCTCATCGAGATGATGCAGAAACAGACTGCAGACCACGACGTCGTAATCCAGCGGCAGGGGATCCCTCAAGGCGTCGGCCTGGAAGAACGTGGCCTGCACATCCTTATCAGCGGCATGACGGCAGGCGATGGCCACCGCCTGCTGGCTCAGATCGCAGCCGTCGACCTGCACGGCCAGACCATGGCTTCGGCAGCGTTCCGCCAGGGCGATGCTGTTATCACCGCCGCCGCAGGCCACATCCAGAATTCGCAGGGGGCGGTTGTGCGCCTGTTCAGCGGTCAGGGCCTTGATCTCAGTGAACAGGGACCCCACAGCACCGCTCAAGGCATTGATCCGGCGCAGGCCTTGCAAGGCTTGGTCGTGCGCGGCGGCATCGATGCCGACCTGATCCATCCACTCTGGTTGCCGGTTCCGCTCGGCCAGTGGCTGCCAATGCATCGGGGAAGGTGGCTGGGGGTGGGGCGGCTGGTCAGACGGGAGTGCTCTGCGCGCAGGCTGACGTGATAGCTATGGGACGCTAATCCGTTCCAGGCAACGGCGTGGCAGCCTCCAGACATGGGGTTCATGGCCTGGAGCTACGTCATCGTCAATTAACTTGTGCTTGCCATCCGTTCGCAGGCGGATGGGCCATCACTGGATTTGCCGATGCTTTTCGACGGTTTACTGATTGTCGTGTTGATACTGATCAACGGCATCTTTTCGGGTTCGGAGTTGGCCATGATGTCGGCTCGGAGACTGCGCCTCGAACACCAGGCGGAGGCTGGGGACCCGAAGGCGGAAGTGGCTCTGAAACTAATCCGTTCCCCCAACGATTTCCTCTCGACGGTGCAGATCGGCATCACTTTGATCGGCATCCTCAGTGGCGCTCTGGGCGGCTCGCGGGCGGCCGAGTCGTTGCGGCTGCTGCTGCAGACGGTGCCCCCATTGCGCCCCTGGTCCGAACCCCTCGCCCTGGGCATCGTGGTGACGCTCATCACCTTTCTCTCCCTGGTGCTGGGCGAACTGGTGCCGAAGCGCATCGCCCTCAGTGATCCGGAGCGCTTCGCCTGCCTCGTGGCGCCCCCGATGCGGGCCCTGTCGCGCTGGATGGCCCCCGTGGCCCATCTGCTCGGCTCCTCCACCGATCGGCTGCTCAGCCTGATGGGCATTGGCGAGAGTGGTGAGCCTGAGATCACCGAAGACGAGATCAGGACTCTGCTGCGTAGGGGCACGGAATCAGGCTTGTTTGAAGTGGCGGAACACGCCATGGTGGAGCGGGTGTTTCGCCTGGCCGATCGACCTGTCAAGGCGATCATGACGCCCCGCACCGAAATCTGCTGGCTGGATCTCTCCGAATCCCCCCAGTCCCACCTCGAGCGGGTGATGCGGGTGAATCATTCCCTGTTTCCGGTGGCACGCGACAGCCTCGACGCCTGTGTCGGCGTGGTCCGCGGCCGCGCCATCCTGGCAGCCCAGCTCTCCGATGGCCCCCGGGAGATCGAGGCGTTGCTGCAACCGCCGCTGTACGTGGGCGAGAGCACCAGGGCCCTGAAGCTGATCGAACAATTCAGAACCAGCGGGGTTCACATTGCCCTGGTCACCGATGAATTCGGCGGTATCGAAGGACTGGTGACCCTCAACGACGTGATGGAGGCGATCGTGGGTGATCTTTCCTCCGCCAGAGACAAGGAGGATCCGATGATCATCGTTCGCCAGGATGGATCCTGGCTGCTCGATGGCATCCTCGACATTGCTGACTTCAAGGACCTGGTCCAGAAGGAAAACCTGCCGGAAGAAGTCCGTGGGGGTTACCAGACCCTGGGTGGATTCGTGATGCACCATCTCGAGCACATTCCCAGCGCCGGCGAAGCCTTCGAATGGGAAGACCTTCGCATCGAGGTGGTGGACATGGATGGCAATAGGGTCGACAAACTCCTGGTGAGCCGCTCCGCTAAGACCTCAGACGAGGCCGAGGGGCCGGTCTGAAGGCTTTCTCACTTGGCCACCAGCTCCGCTTCCTTGGTGGAATCGGTTCCGGCCTGGGGATCCACGGGCGGGGTGGCGGCGTGAACGCCCGCAGGCTTCATCGAGGAGCGGGGCTCGGCGGCCAGGAAGATCGCTTCCGCCTCCTCGGCCGAGCGCACGGCACTGGGTACCGGCTTGTAGCCAGCCGGGGCCAGGGCCTGACCCCGCAAAACCGCAGCCAGGGTGAGCACGGTCAGCTTGATCTGCTGCCAGGGGTTCATCGCAACCACCCGCTTGTAGAGGTAGCTGTCGAAGGTGAGGCGCTGCACGTCCTTGTCATCGCACATCTCCACAAACGCCTCACGGGCGGGATCGTTGCTGTAGAAGATGTTCTGCAGGAGCTCCAGCACCTTGTAGGTGGCGCCGTACTTGCGGTCCCACTTGCGGATGTAGACCTTGAGGTCTTTGTCGGTGGGAATGCGGCTGCCGGAGGCGCTGGAAGCCACAATCTCCTCGGCACACATGCGGCCACTCTTGGCGGCGAAGTAGATGCCTTCACCGGAGCTCTTGGTGACGTAACCGGCCGCGTCCCCCACCAGGGCCATGCGGCCCACCACCCGCCGGGGGCGGGGATGCTCGGGAATCGGGTGGGCTTCCACCTTGATCACCTCGCCGCGCAGCAGGCGCCGGCTGGCCCGGGCGCGGATGCCTTTCTGGAGCCCCTTGATCAGCGACTGGTTGGCCTGCATCGTGCCCGTGCCCACCGCCACATGGTCGTACTTGGGGAAGACCCAGGCGTAGAAATCAGGCGACACATCGGTGCCGACGTACATCTCCGCCAGATCCTCGTAGTAGGCCATCTCCTCGGCGGGCAGGCGAATCCGCTCCTGGAAGGCGATCGCCACGTTGTAGTCGCCCGCATCCATGGCCTTGGCCACGCGGCTGTTGGCGCCGTCGGCCCCGACGATCAGGTCCACCTCGAGGGTTTTCAGCTCGCCGGTGGGGCCGCCGGACGAGTAGTCGGCGTAGTGGAGGGTGTACGGGCCCTGACGCTGGTTGCCGGTGTCGATGCTCTGCACCAGCCCGTTGACCAGCTGGGCCCCCAGCTCGGCGGCCCGGTTGCGCAGGAAACCGTCGAGAACTTCCCGACGGCACATGCCGATGTATTCGTTGCTGTTCTCCAGGTGGATGTCCACTTCCCTGTTGGAGGGGGAGATCATCCGCATGTTCCGCACTTTGCGGTCGATGATGGAGTCCGGCAGGTCGAACTCTTCCACCATGCAGAGGGGGATCGCGCCGCCACAGGGCTTGGCGTTGTCCAGCTTGCGCTCGAACAGCCAGGTCTGGAGGCCTGCCTTGGCGAGAACTTCTGCAGCACAGGAACCGCTGGGGCCGCCGCCCACGACTGCCACTCGCAACATCTTGAAACCTGCTCCGCCATTGGGATGTGGCGTGAAGCTAACACCGCCGGGCAGGCATCCGTCCTGTAGAAAAACCACTGAAATGAGCCCCCACCTAAGATCAGCGTTGGCTTGCCGTTGAGGGAGTGTCCGCCCCAGGGTTCGGTGACGACATTCCGCTGGCCAGGCGCAGCACGCCCCGTCCCCGACGCCAGGCTTCCCTTCCCAGGCGCCTGATTCAGGTCCTGCTCACCAGTGCCCTGCTGGCCGGTGGTGCGGTGCTGCTGCTGATCGGCCCATTTCGCAGCCTGATCACCCCCACGCCGGTGCCGGGACTGGCGGCCCGTCTCGGGCCGGATGGGCGGTTGCTGGGTCATTTCCCCTACCCCGAGGCCAACCCGGAGGAGCTGGTGGCGATTGCCCCGGGCCTGCTGTTGCAGCCACAGGCCGCCGGGGCGTTGGAGGCGATGCGGGCCGCCGCTGAGGCTGACGGCATTGTTTTGACCGTTCTGAGTGCCTACCGCAGCCATGGTTTGCAGAAGCAGTTGTTCTTTGATGTCAAGGCCGAGCGCAACCAGACCTCCGCCGACCGGGCCCGGGTCAGCGCCCCACCCGGCTTCTCCGAGCACAGCACCGGCTACGCGGTCGACTTGGGCGATGGCCGCTTGCCCGCCACCAATCTGATGGAGAGCTTCGAAAACACCGACGCCTACCGCTGGTTGGATCGCCACGCCGCCCGCTTTCACTTCGTGCGCTCTTTCCCGAAGGGCAACCGCCAGGGGGTGATCTACGAACCCTGGCACTGGCGCTTCGAGGGATCCACCGACGCCCTGGAGATGTTCGAGCCGGCCCAGCGCCTGGGCCGATGATCCGGTGGGTGCGGAGACCCGCCGCCTGTGTTCCTGGAGGGGGTGGGAGTAGGATCAAGATTCGCTTCAACGTTCGCCACTTGTCCATTCGGGCCGGCGCGGCAGGGTTTCATCGAAAACCCTGACGAAGCGTCAGAGCGCCGGTTGGCCCCATCATCAGCGGCCCGTTTTCAGCGGCCCCTCTTTCAGGCTCGTTGGCAGCGACATGCCTTCTTCGTCTCGCCATCAACGTCTCGTTTCCCTGGAAACGACCAGCGTCGATTCGATTCCGTTGAATCCTTTCCCCTTACTTTTCAGGACGACATCCCCATGAGCGGCGAGATCAAAGGCGCCCCGATACGCAATATCGCGATCATTGCCCACGTCGACCACGGCAAGACCACCTTGGTGGATGCCCTGCTCGAGCAATCCGGCATCTTCCGCGAGGGCGAAGCGGTGCCCACGTGCGTGATGGATTCCAACGATCTGGAGCGGGAGAGGGGGATCACGATTCTCTCCAAGAACACGGCCGTGGATTACAACGGCATTCGCATCAATATTGTTGACACCCCCGGTCACTCTGATTTCGGTGGTGAAGTGGAGCGGGTGCTTGGCATGGTCGATGGCTGTCTGTTGATCGTGGACGCCAACGAAGGCCCCATGCCCCAGACCCGCTTCGTGCTCAAGAAGGCCCTGGAGAAGGGGTTGCGGCCGATTGTCTTCGTCAACAAGATTGACCGGGCCCGCGTTGATCCCGAGCAGGCCGTCGACAAGGTGCTGGATCTGTTCCTGGAACTCGGCGCTGACGACGACCAGTGCGATTTCACCTACCTCTTCGGCAGCGGCATGGCCGGGTATGCCAAGCCCGACATGGCGACCGAAAGCGACAATATGAAACCGCTGTTCGATGCCATTCTGCGGCATGTTCCGCCGCCGGTTGGTGATCCCGCCAAGCCCCTGCAGCTGCAGGTCACCACCCTCGATTATTCCGATTTCCTGGGCCGGATCATGATCGGTCGGGTGCACAACGGCACCATTGTCGGCGGCCAGAGTGTCGCCCTGATCCGCGACGACGGCAGCATCAAGCGGGGACGGATCAGCAAGCTGCTCGGCTTCCAGGGTCTGCAGCGGGTCGAGATTCCTGAGGCCCGAGCCGGAGATCTGGTGGCCGTGGCCGGTTTCGATGAGGTCAACATCGGCGAAACCATCGCTTGTCCCGACCATCCCGAGGCCCTGCCGTTGATCAAGGTGGATGAACCCACCCTGCAGATGACCTTCGTGGTCAACGACTCGCCGTTCGCCGGCAAGGAGGGCAAGTTCGTCACCAGCCGTCAGTTGCGGGATCGCCTGCAGCGTGAGCTGCTTACCAACGTGGCGCTGCGGGTGGAGGACACGGACTCCCCCGACCGTTTCTCCGTCTGCGGACGGGGCGAGCTTCACCTGGGCATCCTGATCGAGACGATGCGCCGCGAAGGCTTCGAGTTTCAGGTCTCCCAGCCCCAGGTGATCTTCCGCACCATCGATGGCACGCCCCACGAGCCCTTCGAAACCCTGGTGATGGATGTGCCCGAGGAAGCGGTGGGCAGCTGCATCGAGAAGCTGGGCATGCGCAAAGGCGAAATGCAGAACATGGAGGCCACCAGTGATGGGCGCACCCAGCTGGAGTTTGTGGTGCCCTCCCGGGGCCTGATCGGCTTCCGTGGTGAGTTCATCCGCGCCAGCCGCGGTGAAGGCATCATGAGCCACTCCTTCCTCGACTACCGGCCGATGCAGGGGGACTTCGACGCCCGCCGCAACGGCGTGCTGATTGCCTTTGAGGAAGGCACCGCCACCTTCTATGCCCTCAAGGGTGCCGAAGATCGCGGCCAGTTCTTCATCACCCCCGGTACCAAGGTGTACAAGGGGATGATTGTGGGGGAGCACAACCGCCCGCCTGATCTCGAACTCAATGTCTGCAAGGCCAAACAGGTCACCAACATCCGTTCCGCCGGCGCTGAGGTGCTCGATACCCTTCAGTCCCCCGTGCAGATGACCCTGGAGCGGGCCCTGGAGTACATCGGCCCCGACGAGATGCTGGAGGTCACGCCCGAGTCGATCCGGCTGCGCAAGATGCCGGTGAAAAAGCCCGCCAAGCGTTGAGCGACGGCTCCCCGCTCGCCGATGAGGAAACCCTGCTGCAGGCTGACCCACGCCTGCGGCAGGCGGTGGCGGATTTCAACAACGCCGACTGGTATGCCTGCCACGACGGCTTTGAGGCGCTGTGGCAGGAGACCCAGGGACCCATGCGTCCTGTCCTGCAGGGCCTGCTGCAGATCGCCGTGGCGGAACTTCATCTGGAGCGGGACAACCGTCACGGCGCCACGGTGCTGATGGGCGAGGGCCTGGGGCGGCTGCGCCGTTGCGACGATGAAGCCCTTGGCCTGGCGCTGGCCCCCCTGCGTCTGCTGGCCGCCGAGCGCCTCAACGCCCTGCAGCAACTGGGTGATCTCGACTCCCTGCCCCTGCCGTACCTGGAACTGGCGCGAGCTTCGGGCACGTCGCCGGTACATTGAGCACACTCAAGGCCTCAACGATTTCCACCTTGGCCCTGCCCCAACGCCCGCTGTTGTTCGTGCTTGCCGCCGGGCTCGCTGCCGCCGCCTTGCTGCTGCTGCCGTCCCGTCCCGTCGCTGCCCAGGCCCCCAGGGCGAAAGCTCCCGTCACGGGCATGGTCACGATCGAGTCCGATCGTCAGCAGGCCGACAATCAGAACGGCATCGTCACCGCCACGGGGAATGTGCGCATTGTCTACGCCGATCGCGGCATGACGGCGACGTCGCGCCAGGCCCAGTACTTCAGCAACGAAGGGCGTCTGGTGCTCACCGGCGACGTCGATGTGATCGACACGGATGGCCAACGCCTGCGGGCGGAGCGCCTGGTTTACCTGTTGGACAGTGAGCGCATGGTGGCGGAGCCACCGGCCGGCAAGCAGGTGTTCAGCAAGTTCCGCCTGCAGCAGCAGGGCAGCCCCAAGCCGTCCACCGCCAAGCCTGCGACCATCAAGCCGTGAGCCTGGTATTGGAGAGGGTGGCGATCACCCTCGCAGGCCGACCCCTGGTCACCGATGTGAGCCTGGATCTTCACCCGGGAGAAGTGGTGGGGCTCCTGGGGCCGAACGGGGCCGGCAAGACGACCACCTTCAACCTGATCACCGGGCTGCTCAGGCCCGACTGCGGCGAGGTGCTGCTGGATGGGGACTCCGTCGCCCATCTGCCGATGCCCAGCCGCGCCAGGCTGGGCATCGGCTACCTCCCCCAGGAGGCGAGCGTGTTCCGCCAGCTGAGTGTGCGAGACAACCTGCTGTTGGCCCTGCAGGAGAGCGGCTCGGACCCGGCTGGACGTCGCCAACGCCTCGAGCAGCTGATCAACGACTTCCATCTGGTCAGCTTTCAGCACCGCCGCGGCTACCAGCTCTCCGGCGGGGAACGGCGCCGTTGCGAAGTGGCCAGGGCCCTGGCGGTCGGAAACCACGGTCCCCGCTACCTGCTGCTTGATGAACCCTTCGCCGGAGTGGATCCCATGGCTGTGGCCGACCTCCAGACCCTGATCGACAGCCTGCGCCACCGTCAGATGGGAGTGCTGATCACTGACCACAACGTGCGGGAGACCCTGGCGATCACCGACCGGGCCTACATCTTGGCCGATGGCAGGATCCTCGCTTCTGGTTCTTCCCTCTCGGTGGCCAACGATCCCCTGGTGCGGCGTCACTACCTCGGTGAGGGCTTTCAGCTTTGAAGCCAGCCCTGCTGGAGAAGCGCCCCACCTGGCTGCAGTTACCTAGCCGTGAACGGCTGCGGGACTGGAAGCGAACCCCGCGCTGGCGCGATCTTCCCCTGCTGGATCGCTGGCTGCTGCAGGAGCAATTGGGCCCCCTGCTGTTCGGCATCGCCGCCTTCACGGCTGTGTCCCTTTCGGTGGGGGCCGTGTTCGAGCTGGTGCGACGGGTCGCTGAGTCCGGCCTGCCGGTGCTGGCGGCCGTCAAGGTGCTGCTGCTGCGGCTGCCCTCCTTTCTGGTGCTGTCCTTCCCGATGGCCACCCTGATGGCCACCCTGCTGGCCTACAGCCGCCTGTCAGGCAGCAGCGAACTGACCGCCCTGCGCAGTGTGGGGGTGAGCACCCGGCGCATGGTGCTGCCGGCCATGGCCCTGGCCCTGGTGATGTCCCTGCTCACGTTCGTCTTCAACGACGCGGTTGTGCCGCGGGCCAATCTTGAGGCCACCAACAGCCTGGAGCGGGCCCTTGGCAAGGCCATCGCCACCGAGCAGAGCGACAACGCCCTCTACTCCCGCTTCAGCGATGCCAAGTTGCCGAATGGCGACTCGGTCAAAGTTCTGAGCCACATCTTTTTCGCCCGGAAATTCATCAAGGGTGTGATGTTTGATGTGACGTTGCTGGACTTCAGTCGTGAAGGGTATCGCCAGATGCTGACGGCACTGATTGGCAAATGGAATGAAGACAAGGGGATGTGGGAGTTCACCAACGGCCGGATCACCAACATCGATGTCGCCACTGGCACCACCACCTCCGCCAGCTTCGACCGCTACCTCTATCCCTTCACCCGGGATCCGATTGAGGTGGCCCAGCTGCCCACCGATGCCAGCACCATGACCGTCGGCCAGGCGCTCACGGCGGAACGGCTCCTGTTGGAGGCCAATAACACCAAGGAGGCGCGACGCTTGCGCGTGCGCATCCAGGAGAAGTTCGCGTTCCCGGCCATCTGTCTTGTGTTCGGCTTGATCGGCAGCAGCCTGGGGGTCCGGCCCAACTCCCGCACGAGCCGCAGCCAGGGTTTCGGCATCAGCGTGCTGCTGATCTTCGGTTACTACCTGATGTCCTTCATCTTCAGCTCCCTGGGGGTCACAGGCACCTTGATGCCCTTCATGGCGGCCTGGCTGCCGGTGTTCATCGGGCTGGGCGGCGGTCTCTGGTTGCTGCGCCAGGCCAGCCGCTGAGGCCCCACCCGCCGGACGACACGGCAGAGTGGATCGGTTTCGAACAGCACCCTGGTGAACGATCCGGTCATCGGTCTTGGTCTGGCGGCCTTCGCCCTGCTGCTGCTGGTGTTGCCCATCGCCTTCTGGTCCGTCAGCGGCGGCCGCAGCAACCCGGTGGTGAGGATGCTGGTGGCCTCTGCCAACCTCTGCCTGACGGCCCAGTTGGTGCTGCGCTGGTGGGAGTCAGGCCACTTCCCGATCAGCAACCTCTACGAGTCGCTCTGTTTCCTGGCCTGGGCCTGCACCCTCACCCAGCTGTTGGTGGAACGCAGCTGGCCCAACCCCCTGGTGGCGGCGGCGGCGACCCCCATGGGACTGGGTTGCGTGGCCTTCGCCAGCTTCGCCCTCCCCGATCGCCTCCAGGAGGCCTCTCCCCTGGTGCCGGCGTTGCGCTCCAGCTGGCTGGTGATGCACGTCAGCGTGATCATGGTCAGCTATGCCGCCCTGCTGGTGGGTTCCCTGTTGTCGGTGGCTGTGTTGTTCGTTGACCGCAACCAGGATCTGGAGTTGCGCGGCAGCTCGATCGGCAGCGGCGGTTTCCGCCAGGCCCAGCTGGCCAGCGACGGACCTGGCGCGATGGCCCTGAGCAGCAGCAGCTTCCGCATCAGCGAACAGCTCGACAGCCTCAGCTACCGCACGATCACGGTGGGCTTCCTGCTGTTGTCGGTGGGTCTGGTCAGCGGTGCGGTCTGGGCGAACGAGGCCTGGGGCAGCTGGTGGAGCTGGGATCCCAAGGAGACCTGGGCCCTGATCTGCTGGCTGGTCTATGCGGCCTACCTGCACACCCGGCTGATCCGCGGCTGGCAGGGCCGGCGGCCAGCGATCGTGGCCTCCGCAGGCCTGGTGGTGATCGCCGTCTGCTACATCGGAGTCAACTTGCTCGGCATCGGCCTGCACAGTTACGGCTGGTTCCTCGGTGACTAGGACGCTGCCTGCCTGGTGTCGAGGGCTCCTTGCACCACGGTTGCGCATGCCCCTGGTTCTCCTGGCAGGGCTGGTGTTCAGGCTGGCACTCTCCGCCATCCTGCCGCCGGGCTACGACGAGGCCTACTACAGCTTTTATGGGCAGCATCCTGCCCTGAGCTACTTCGACCATCCCGCCGCTGTGGGGCTCTGGGCCTGGGCCGGCCAGCGGCTGGGGGGATCGATCCTCGCCCTGAGGGTGCCATCCCTGCTGAGCTATACCGTCGCGCTCGCCTTGCTGGCCGGGGCGACACAACGCTGGTTCGGCCAGCGCGCGGCTCTGCTGAGTGCCCTCCTGGGCAGTCTCTGTCCGGTGCTTCTGCTGTGTGGAGGCGTCCTGCTGCTGCCGGACAGCCCCTTGCTGCTGGCCCTGGCCGCACTCCTCTGGTGGCTGTCCCGACACCCGAAGGTGATTCCGGGCACAGCGGGCGAAGCCGTGGGGCTTGGGATCCTTCTGGGCCTCGTCACCCTGGGGAAGTACCACTCCTTTCTGGTGCTTCTGTCGCTGCTGGGCTGGTGTCTGGGCTCTCCCCATCGGCGCAGCTTCTACCGAAGTCCCTGGCCAGCACTGGGATGGCTGGTCTGGCTGATCGTGTCGGCGCCTCTGTGGCTCTGGAACGTGAATCAAGGCTGGGTTTCCTTTCTCTTCCAGGGCGGCCGGATCGATGCCGGGGTCGGTTATTCGCTGGCCTCTCCCCCCCTGTTCCTTCTGTCCCAGTTGGTGCTGCTCTTCCCCACACTCGGCGTCGTCCTGTTGCTGGCCCTGCTGCCCCGATCGGGCCGGGACGATGCCGCCGGTTCCAGGCAGCTGCTGCGCTGGCTGGTGCTGCCCCAATTGGTGGTGTTCGTGGCCCTGACCGGGCGGATGCATGTGCTCGCGAGCTGGCTGGTGCCCGCCTGGTGGCTGCTGCTGCCCCTCGCCGCTGACTGGCTCGCTGGGCTGAAACGGCCCAGGCTGCGGCCTTGGCTCATGGCGGGGGCCTGGGGCACGGCCCTGGTCCTGCCGCCGTTGCTGCTCACCCTGGCGACCCAGGTGCGCTGGGGGGTGTTCGACCACTGGCTGCCTGCCGGGCTGGACACGTCGACGCAGCTGATGCCGCCTGACAGCCTGCGGCAGGGTCTGAAACGCCACCCCGCCCTATGGAAGGCGCTCCAGGAGGCCCCGCTGATTGCCGCCAACCGCTACGACCTGCCGGGCTTCCTGTCCCTGGCCTTGGGCCGCGGGCACAGGGTGGCGTTCACCACCTTCAACCCCGATGCCCGAGGGTTTGCCTGGTGGCAGCCTGCCAACGGCTTCCAGGGAACCAGCGGCGTGGTCTTCGGGATTGAGGAGCCAGGTCAGCCTGTGGTTCCAACCTCCTGGGGGCCCTGGATGGGGCCCGTCAAGTCCCTGGGCATCGTTGAAATCCATCGCGCCGGACGACCGGCGCTGCGGCTGGCCTTCTCCCGCTTCGGACCCCTTCCCTACCCGTTGCCTCGCTTTTATGGACCGAGCGCCTTGGTGAGGCCCTCGCCCTGAGGCATGGGCCCCGTTGCCAAGCTGGCGACTTCAGACCAGGGCAGGTTCGGGACGGCGGCTGTTGCGGATGCCGGTGATGGCCTCGGCGTAGTCGGCGTGGCCGAAAACCCCCGAGCCGCTGACGATCGCGTTGGCGCCGGCCTCGATCACCTGCCAGGCGTTGCTGCCCTTGACTCCGCCGTCCACTTCGATCCAGGGATCGAGGCCGCGCTCGTCGCAGAGGCGACGCAGCTGGCGGATCTTCTCCACCTGGGAGGGAATGAAGCTCTGGCCACCGAAACCGGGGTTGACGCTCATGATCAGCACCAGATCACAGAGCTCCAGGCAGTACTCGAGGGTGTCGAGGGGGGTGCTGGGGTTGAGCACGGCACCGGCCATCTTGCCGAGGTCCTTGATCTGGCTCAGGTTGCGATGCAGGTGGGGGCAGGCCTCCACCTGGACACTGATGATGTCGGCGCCGGCCGTGGCGAAATCAGCCACATAGCGTTCGGGCTCGACGATCATCAGATGAACGTCCAGGGGCTTGGTGGTGACGGGCCGCAGCGCCTCGACAATCAGTGGGCCGATGGTGATGTTCGGCACGAAGCGGCCGTCCATCACGTCCACATGGATCCAGTCGGCACCGGCGGCGTCCACGGCGCGGACGTCGTCACCGAGGCGGGAGAAGTCGGCGGAGAGGATCGACGGGGAGATCACCAGGGGCTTGGTGCTCATGGACGGCCACCGCAGCGGAAGAATGGAGGGATTGTAAGGAGCGGCCCACCTGGGGCTTCCGAGGGGCTCCCGGGCGCGCTGATACGATGGCCCCGCTTCGACTCCGAGAGGCCTTGCAGCGGCTGGATCTTCCCCCGCTTTGCCTGCGGTCCGCCTCCGGCGTACCGGCCCCTCGTTGAGGCCCTCCCCCCCGCCGGACCGTTGTGGATCGCACTCTCATCCAGGAACTGCTCGAAGTCGTCGAGCAGGCCGCCATCGCCTCTGCCCGCCTGACAGGGCTCGGCAAGAAGGACGAAGCCGATGCCGCTGCCGTTGAGGCGATGCGCACCCGCATGGGCAGCATCGCCATGCAGGGCCGCATCGTCATCGGTGAGGGCGAGCGGGATGAAGCCCCGATGCTCTACATCGGCGAGGAAGTGGGCAGCGGCACCGGTCCCGGCGTCGATTTCGCCGTGGATCCCTGCGAAGGCACCAACCTCTGCGCCAACGCCCAGGACGGCTCGATGGCCGTGCTGGCCGCCAGCGACCGCGGTGGACTTTTCTATGCGCCCGACTTCTACATGAAGAAGCTGGCGGCGCCGCCGGCCGCCAAGGGCAAGGTGGACATCCGCAAAAGTGCCACCGAGAACATCGCCATCCTGAGCGAGTGCCTGGGCATGCCCGCCAGCGACCTGGTGATCGTGGTCATGGACCGCGCCCGCCACAAGGGCCTGATCGCCGAAATCCGCGCCACCGGCGCCCGGGTCAAGCCGATCAGTGACGGTGACGTGCAGGCCGCGATCGCCTGCGGCTTCGCCGGCACCGGCACCCATTGCCTGATGGGCATCGGCGCCGCCCCCGAGGGTGTGATCTCCGCCGCCGCCCTGCGTTGCCTTGGCGGCCACTTCCAGGGCCAGCTGGTGTATGACCCCGCCGTCGCCCAGACCAGCGAGTGGGCCGACTACACCAAGGAGGGCAACATCGCCCGCCTCAATGAGATGGGCATCACCGACGTCGACAAGGTCTATGAGGCCGAGGAGCTGGCTTCCGGCGAGAACGTCGTCTTCGCCGGCAGTGGCATCACCCCCGGCCTGCTGTTCAAAGGTGTCGAGTTCGAGCCTGACTGCACCCGCACCAGCAGCCTGATCATCAGCTCCCTCGACCGCAGCGCCCGCTTCACCGATACGGTGCACATCAAGGAGGGCGCCAAGAGCATCGCCCTGCGCTGAATCCCCCAGAGCCCGGACCTCGGAGCCCGCCTGCATGCACATCGCCGTCGTCGGTCTGAGCCATCGCACGGCTCCAGTGGAAATCCGCGAGCGCCTGAGCATCCCCGAGCAGACCATGGAGGATTCCCTCCAGCGGCTGCGGTCGGATGAGCAGGTGATCGAGGCCTCGATCCTGAGCACCTGCAACCGGCTGGAGATCTACACCCTCCTGCGCCATCCCGAACGGGGCATCAGCGCCGTCGGCGACTTCCTCAGCCAGCAGTCCGGGCTGGCGGTGGAGGAGCTGCGTCCCCATCTGTTCACGTACCACCACGAGGCGGCGGTGGGCCACCTGCTACGGGTGGCCGCCGGCCTCGACAGCCTGGTGCTCGGGGAGGGTCAGATCCTTTCCCAGGTGAAGAAGATGGTGCGCCTGGGCCAGGAGCACCGCTCCGTGGGGCCGATTCTCAACCGCCTGCTCAACCAGGCGGTGAGCACCGGTAAGCGGGTGCGCACCGAGACCAACCTGGGCACCGGGGCGGTCTCGATCAGCTCAGCGGCCGTGGAGCTGGCCCAGCTCAAGGTGGGCCAGGCCCGCGGGCGCGACGAACTGGTGCCCCTCGACCAGGAACAGGTGGCGGTGGTGGGGGCGGGCCGCATGGCCCGTCTGCTGCTGCAGCACCTCCAGGCCAAGGGCTGCCGGGGCGTGGTGGTGCTCAACCGCACCGTCGCCCGTGCCGAAGCCCTCGCGGCCGACTTCCCCACCCTCCCCGTCCAGTGCCGACCCCTGGACGACCTCGACCACTGCCTGAGCACCTGCTCGCTGGTGTTCACCAGCACCGGCGCCGAGGAGCCGATCATCACGGCCCGCCGGCTGGAGGGGCTGAACCGCCGTTCCAGCCTGATGCTCATCGATATCGGTGTGCCCCGCAACATCAGTGCGGATGCGGCCGAGCTGCCGGGTGTCGACAGTTTCGATGTCGACGATCTCCAGGAGGTGGTGGCCCGCAACCAGGAGGCCCGCCGGGAGATGGCCGCCGAGGCCGAGGGGCTGCTGGCCGAGGAATCGCGCCTGTTCCTGGAATGGTGGGACGGCCTCGAGGCGGTGCCCCTGGTCAACCGGTTGCGCCTGCAGCTGGAGGACATCCGGGAGCAGGAGCTCCAGAAGGCCCTGAGTCGCATGGGCCCCGACCTCTCCGCCCGGGAGCGGAAGGTGGTTGAAGCCCTGAGCAAGGGGATCATCAACAAGATCCTGCACACCCCGGTCACCAAGCTGCGGTCCCCCCAGCCCCGCCAGCAGCGACTGGCCTCCATGGGGGTCCTGCGCGACCTCTTCGAGCTTCACGACGACCCAACGGAGGCCTGAGCCCCCGTCCCCGGGATCACCCGGCCCCAGCCCCATCCACCACTGCAACGGAACATGAACCGAGTTGCCGCCGCGCCGCGCTCCGCGTCACCACGCTCCAGTACGGTCTGGCCAGCCAAGGACCGAGGACTGGGCTCATGAAACGCGTTCTGGCCATCATTCTGGGAGGCGGGGCGGGAACGCGCCTCTACCCCCTCACCAAGATGCGGGCCAAGCCCGCCGTGCCCCTCGCAGGCAAGTACCGCCTGATCGATATTCCCATCAGCAACTGCATCAACTCGGAGATCAACAAGATCTACGTGTTGACCCAGTTCAACAGCGCCTCGCTCAACCGTCACCTGACGATGAGCTACAACCTCTCCGCCGGTTTCGGCCAGGGGTTCGTGGAGGTGCTCGCCGCCCAGCAGACCCCCGACAGCCCCAGCTGGTTCGAGGGCACCGCTGATGCGGTGCGCAAGTACCAGTGGCTGTTCCAGGAGTGGGACGTCGACCACTACCTGATCCTCTCCGGTGACCAGCTCTACCGGATGGACTACAGCAAGTTCGTGCAGCACCACATTGATTGCGGCGCTGACCTCACCGTGGGTGCCCTGCCGGTGGATGGGGCCCAGGCCGAGGGCTTCGGCCTGATGCGCACCTCCTCCGACGGCCGCATCCTGGAGTTCAGCGAGAAGCCCAAGGGCGCCGCTCTTGAGGCGATGCGGGTCAACACCGAGAGCCTGGGCCTGTCCGCCGAAGAAGCGGTGAAGCGGCCCTTCCTGGCGTCGATGGGGATCTACGTCTTCAACCGCAACACCCTGTTCAACCTGCTGGCCAGCAATCCGGAGTCCACGGATTTCGGCAAGGAGATCATCCCCACCTCCCTGCGGGAAGGGGACCATCTCCAGACCTTCCTCTTCGACGACTACTGGGAAGACATCGGCACGATCGGGGCGTTCTACGAGGCCAACCTGGCCCTCACCGATCAGCCCAACCCGGCTTTCTCCTTCTACGACGAGAAGTTCCCGATTTACACCCGGCCCCGCTACCTCCCCCCCAGCAAGCTGCAGGACGCCCAGGTCACCCAGTCGATCATCGGTGAAGGCTCCCTGCTCAAGGCCTGCAGCATCCACCACTGCGTCCTGGGGGTTCGCTCCCGCGTCGAAGATGAGGTGGTGCTCCAGGACACCCTGGTGATGGGCGCCGACTTCTTTGAGTCGTCGGAGGAGCGGCTGGTGCTGCACGAGCGGGGCGGCACACCGATCGGCGTGGGCCGGGGCACCACGGTCAAGGGGGCCATCCTTGACAAGAACGTGCGCATCGGTCGCGACGTCACCATCGTCAACAAGGACCGGGTGGAGGAGGCCGACCGTCCGGAGCTCAACTTCTACATCCGCAACGGCATCGTGGTGGTGGTCAAAAACGGCACCATCGCCGACGGCACGGTCATCTAGACCGCGCTTTGGGGGGAGGCTTGGGCCAGCAGTTGCTGACATCCCTCCCCAGGACACCGACGAGGCGCCGACCGCTGGCCACACTGCCAACGAATCAAGGAGACCTCGGTCCTATGGGCAAGGCGCATTTCGGACTCATCGGCCTTGGCGTGATGGGTGAGAATCTGGTCCTCAACGCCGAGAGAAACGGGTTCTCGAGCGTCGTCTACAACCGGACCTACGCCAAGACCGAGGACTTCCTGGCCGGACGCGGTGCCGGCAAGGACATCGTGGGGGCAGCCACCCTGGAGGAGTTCGTGGGGGCGCTGGAGCGGCCCCGCCGCATCCTGATGATGGTCAAGGCGGGTGCTCCGGTGGATGCCACCATCGCCAGCATTTCCCCTTTGCTCGAAGAAGGCGATCTGCTGATCGATGGCGGCAACTCCCTCTTCACCGATACCGAGCGGCGCGTCAAGGAGCTGGAGAGCAAGAGCTTCGGCTACATCGGCATGGGGGTCTCCGGCGGCGCCAAGGGGGCCCTGGAGGGGCCAAGCATGATGCCCGGCGGCACCAAGGCCGCCTACGACGCCATTGAGAGCCTGGTGACCAAGATGGCCGCCCAGGTGGAGGACGGCCCCTGCGTCACCTACATCGGCCCCGGCGGCGCCGGACACTTCGTCAAGACCGTCCACAACGGCATTGAGTACGGCATCGAGCAGATCCTGGCCGAGGCCTACGACCTGATGAAGCGCATCGGCGGCCTCGATGGCGACGCCATGGCCGACGTGCTGGGGGGCTGGAACCAGACCGAAGAGCTCGCCTCCTTCCTGGTGGAGATCACCGAGGTGTGCCTGCGCACCAAGGATCCCGAAAGCGGTGGCGATCTGGTGGAGCTGATCGTCGATGCCGCCGGCCAGAAGGGCACCGGCCTCTGGACCGTGGTCAGCGCCCTGGAGATGGGGGTGCCCGTGCCCACCATCTATGCCGCCCTCAATGCCCGGGTGCTGAGCTCCCTGCGCAGCGAGCGGCTGGCGGCTGAATCGGTGCTGCTCGGCCCCGCCCCCCACAGCTTCCCCCTGGGCGAACCGGCCACCGGCATGGCACCGCTGCGGGACGCCTGCATCCTGGCCTGCATCGCCAGCTACGGCCAGGGCATGGCCCTGCTGCAGGAGGCCTCCAAACTTCACGACTACAACCTCGATTTTTCGGCCATCGGCCAGATCTGGAAGGGCGGCTGCATCATCCGGGCCCGACTGCTGCAACGTATCCAGGACGCCTATGGCGCCAACCCCTCCCTGCCCAACCTGATGCTGGATCCCTGGTTTGCTGCCCAGGTCAACCAGCGCCTGGGCGGCCTGCGTCAGGTGGTGGCGGGGGCGGCGCTGGCCGGCATTCCCGTGCCTTGCCTGAGCAGCACCCTGGATTACATCGACAGCTACCGCAGCGGCCGTCTGCCCCAGAACCTGGTGCAGGCGATGCGGGACTGCTTCGGCTCCCATACTTATGAACGCACGGATCGCCCCGGCGCGTTCCATACCGAATGGCTCGATTGACCGAACCCAGCACCCGCTATCACCTGATCGTCGCCGCCGGTCCCGAGGAGCTGGCCCGCCAGGCGGCCGAACAGATCGCCTCCGGCATCGATCTGGCCCTGGCCGAGCGAGACCGGGCCCAGATCGCCCTGGCGGGGGGCGAAACCCCCCGGGCGACCTACAGCCGTCTGGCCGGCGAGCACCTGCCCTGGGAGCGGGTTGATGTGCTCCTGGGCGATGAGCGCTGGGTGAGCGCCGACGACCCCTCCAGCAATGCCCGCCTGCTGCGGGAGACGCTGCTCGCCCAGCCTCCCGCCAGTGAGGCCCGCTTCCATCCGGTCCCCACCAACCGCCCCAGCGCCGAGGCCAGCGCCGAGGCCTATGCGGCAGAGCTGGCGGTGCTGTGTCCCGGCCTTGTGCCGCGCTTCGATGTGATGCTGCTGGGTCTTGGCGACGACGGGCACACCGCTTCGCTGTTCCCGGGCACGGCGGCCCCCGGGGTGCTCGACCGCACTGTCACCATCGGTGAAGGCAAGGGCCTGCCCCGCATCACCCTCACCGCCCCGGTGCTTTCGGCCGCCCGCCGGGTGATCTTTCTGGTCAGTGGCGCCGGCAAACGCCAGGCGCTCGCCCGCCTGCTCGATCCCAGCGAGCCGGCCGGCCGTACCCCCGCCCGGTTGGTGCGGCCGGCCTCTGAGGTGGTGATCCTTGCCGACGCCGCCGCCGCCGCCGACCTCCCCCCCCACTGAGGCAACCATGCAGGTGGTCAGTGGCGATGGTTTCAGCGGCTGGCATGCCCTCAACGACACCGTGATGGGGGGCCGCAGCACGGGCCGCTGCACGGTCAGCAGCCGCGGGCTGCGCCTGGAGGCGGAGGTGGTGGAGCGGGGCGGTGGTTTTGTCAGCTGCCGCTCACCGGTGTTTTCCCCGCCCCTGGATCTCTCTGGCCAGGCCGCCTTCGAGCTGGAGTTGCAGGGGGATGGCCGCCACTACAAACTGGCCGTCGCCTGCGCCGATGGGGTGGCGGGCCTCACCGAAATGATTCCCGGTGGTGTGCGCTGGGTGGCCAACTTCGCCACCGACGCCTCTGGCCCCAGCCGACTGCGGATTCCGTTCGATCAGTTGCGCCCCTCCATCCGGGCCAAGCCGATCGAGGCCCTGCCCCTGGGCCTGCCACTGCGTTTCGACTCAGGGCGCATCACCCGGCTGCAGATCCTGCACTCGAAGTTCGGCGACGATGGTTCCGACAATCCAGGCTTCCGGGCCGGCCCTCTCCTCCTGGAGCTGATGGCGATTGATGCCATCCCCTGAGACCTCGATCGGCAGCGACAACACCGACCTGAGCCGGTTGGTGGCGGCCGCTGCCGATCTCTGCCGCAAGCCCCTGCACCATGCTGTCGTGCCGGCAGCCCAGGACAACACCCCATCCGGGGCGGAGGAGCGACCGACGCAAAGCCTGGATCTCTGCCTGCGCCTGGAGGCCCGCACAGCCGAGGGGGAGCGGGTCCCGGCGGAGGATCTGGAGCTGGAGATTTACCGCAGCGGCGACGCGCTCAACCTCACCCTCGCCTGGTGCCACAGGGACGACCAACCGCTGCTGTGGCAGGGAAGCCATCCGGTCTGGATGGACGGGGCCACCGGCCTGCGCAGCAGCTGCCCGCCCCAGGGCGAGCCGCTGGAGGCCCTGGCACGCCGCCTCAGGGTCCTGCTGCGGCCCGATCAGGACTGAGGCGACGGCAGCACCACCAGCAAGACCCCGATCCCCACCGAGGCCGGCAGACGCCAGAGTTCGGCCACTGCCTCCAGCGCGCGTCCATCCCGGTGCCGCAGGGTGAGGGTTTCGCTGCGCAACAACGGCTCAGCGGCCGAGGTGTCGCTGCCCTGGGACGCCCACACCGCCTCCGGCAGCTTGCAGAAGAGCGACGCCGGCGAACCCACCAGGCTGGCCTGGTCGAAGCCGACGCGTTCGCAGAGGCTGCCGTTGACCATCACCACCCGCTGGTCGGCGTCGATCACCGCCAGGGCGAAGCTGGGGCTGTGGATCAGGGTCTCGAAGAGAGCGCTGAGGTCCTGGCCATGCTTGTCCACCTGGCGCTGCTCCGTCACATCGGCCAGGGTGCCGACCACGTAGCGATCGGTGGCTTCGGTGAGCACCCGGGCGTTCTCCTTCACCCAGCGGCGCTGGCCATCGCGGCGAAGGATCCGGTACTCCACCGACCAGCCCCCCTGCTTCAGGTTGCGGCTGGCCCAGACCCGTTCGCGATCGGCCGGATCGATGGCGTCATCGAGCAGTTCCGAATGGGCGAACAGCTCGGTCGGGGTCCAGCCCGTCAGGGGCAGGATGCGCTTGCTGGCGTAAAGAAGGCGATGCAGGGTGTCGTCCCGCTTCCAGACCGCCTCGTCAAGGGCATCGGTGAGGCTGGAGAAGGAATCCAGGGAGGCCTCGGCGGCCATGCGCAGGGCCAGCAGCTCCGACACGTCGGTGAGGGTGATGATGGCCCCGCGGCGCTGGCCTTCCTGTTCCTGGTAGGGCAACACCTGGGCCAGGTAGGCGACCTCCTCGTTCACCGCCTCGATGCTGCGCCGGGAGGCGCCGGCCAGCACCTCCCCCAGGGCCGCGCGCAGACCGGGCAGGGCCACCGTGGTGGGGATGCCGAGCAGGGGCTGGCCGATGTCCCCATCCACCAGGGCGAAGACGCGTACCGCCAGCGGGGTGTAGCGGGTGATCCGCAGGTCCCTGTCGACGATCACCATCCCCTGGTTCAAGGAGCGCTGGATGTTCTCCAGGTCGGAGCTGAGCAGCTGGAGATCCTCCGTCCTGGCCAGCAGCTGCTGGTTGAGGACGGCCAGTTCCTGGTTGGTGGCCTGCAGTTCCTCGTTGGAGGATTCCAACTCCTCATTGGACGACTGCAGTTCCTCGGAGGAGGCCTGCAGCTCCTCGGCGGAGGCTTCCAGTTCTTCGTTGGCCCCCTCCAGGTCGGCCATGGAGCGCCGCAGGGTGTCATGGCTGGTGAGCAGCTCCTGTTCCAGTCGGGCGATCTGCTGGTCGAAGTCCGCTGCCCGGGTGACCGGCGCGCCAGTGGTGGCGGGCTCCGGACCTTCGGCCGGCTCAGGCAGAAAGCTCAGCAGCGTGAGCAGCCGCTCGTTCACTGGCAGGGGCCGTGCCTCCAGGCGCAGGTTGAAGGCGGGCAGGTGCAGCACCTGACTGCGCACCGCTTGGCCATCGGAGCGGACGATCAGCAGCAGGGCGCGGGCTTCGGCCTGCAGATCCGGCAGCAGGAAGGTGGTGGCAGCACTGGAGATCCGGCCTTCCGGGAGCCGGCAATAGGGGCTGACATCGCCGATCACCTCCACCAGTTCGTGGGCTTCATCGAGGACCACACCGGCGGGACAGGTGCTGCGCACCAAGGCTTCGAGGGTGGCGACGTGCTCCTCGACCACGGATTCATTCAGGACCGAGATGCGGCCGACCGGACTGAACAATTGGGGGGGGCGCAGGGCGGGCTGGGGGAACGTGGAAAAGCGACTGGGCTGGTTCTCCGTGGTGCGATAGAAGATGCGGTGCTCGGCACTGGCCACCCCGAACCCCTGGGTCTTTCTACCGAGCGACTCGGTTCGTCCCAGGAAGAGCAGCCCGGAGGGCTGCAGGCCGAAGCGGAACAGCCCCAGCACCCGATCCTGTAGCGGTTGGGTGAAGTAGATGAGCGTATTGCGGCTGCAGATCAGGTCCAGGCGCGGGAAGGGGGGATCCACCCCCACGTTGTGTCGGGCGAACACGACGCAGTTGCGCAGGGCTTCGCTGATCTGCATCTCACCGTTGTGAGGGATAACAAAGCGCTCCCGCAGGGCTTCAGGGATCGCCATGACGGTCTCCGCCGGGTAGGTGGCCCGGCGCGCCAGCGCCAGGCTTCCCTCATCGAGATCGGTGCCGAAGATCTTGAGCTGATGGATCAGATCTTTGGGATGGTCGAGCACCTCGCTGATCAGCATGCCGATGGAATACACCTCTTCGCCGGTGGCACAGCCCGGCACCCACACCCGCAGGCGATCCCGGCGCGTGCGCTGGGATACATAGGTACGAAGCAGCTCCCCCAGGGCTGCGAAGGATTCGGGATCGCGGAAGAAGGACGTCACCGTGACCAGCAGGTTCTGGACCAGGGCGGACGACTCATTGCGGTCGGCCGACAGCAGCCGCAGGTACTCCTCCATCGTGTCCATCTGGCGCAGAGCCATCCGCCGCGACAGCTGCCGCTGCAGGGTGGAGTCCTTGTACTGGCTGAAGTCGATGCCGCTGTTGTGCTTCAGCAGCTCCAGGGCACTGCTGAGGCTCAAGGCTTCCGGCTCCGGCAGTTTGTGTTCCACCCAGTCATCGCCCGAATGCATCAGATCGCCGAGGTGCTGACCGATGGCGGCCGGATCGAGAATGAGGTCGGCCCCTCCCATGGCGATGGCGGCCCTGGGCATGCCATCAAAGCGGGCGCTCTCGGGGGCCTGGGCGATGGTGAGGCCACCGGCAGCCCGAACGGCCCTCAGACCGCGGGCCCCATCGGAACCTGTGCCGGAGAGGACCACGGCCGCGCCGCGCTCGGCCCAGTGCTCGGCAATCGACTCGAACAGGCGATCAATGCTGGGGCTGGGGCCGAGGCGCGGTTCGGGGTCCACCAAGGCCAGCTGGTTTCCCTGCACCCGAATGTCGTGATTGGGTGGACACACGGTGATCGTGTCGGGGAGTAACTCGGCCCCATCCACCGCCTTGAGCACCTGCAGCGGCGTGACACGGGCGAGCAGATCGACCATCAAGCTGCTGTGATCGGGGGCCAGGTGCTGGGCCACCACATAAGCCACATTGCCGCCGCAGCCGAGGCTGCCCAGAAGCGACTGCAGGGCCTCAAGCCCACCTGCGGAAGCGCCGATGCCGATCAAATGCATCAACGACTCTGTGACATTGGCTTCATTTTCCCCCTTCGAGCCCGAAGATGGAAAGACATCGGCAGACGACGCAGGGAATGGTGCGGGCAAGGACTCTGCATCACTGGATTCTTCCATCTGAAGAGAGGCGATGAAGAGAGGTTATCCACTTTAGACGCTGATCACTTTGGCTCTCCGAGACGAGGTTGCTCCAGCATCCGTTATCAAGCTGGCACCCATCCCATGCGATGGGTGCCTTTTGCATTGGCCCCGATTCGGCCCCGATGCCCTCAGGACTGAGTGAACGGGCCTTTGCAGAACGTTCGGCCTGGCCTCTTATCTGGCAATGAAACTGATGCCTGCCTGCCCCAACCAACATCGCTCAGATGGAATTAATCCTTGCGACTGTCCTGATCACGCGCCCACCAAACCTCCCTTCCGAATCTTAGGCTTTTATGATAGCATTATTAAAAGGCGAGAAGCGAGGTGGGTCGGCTGATGTGCAGCGAGGCCAGTGTTCCGGATCTATGGCATCAACAGGCTGCTCGCTTCTCGAATCCTCTGCTTCGCCAGTGGCACCTCAGTGAGGATCCACGAGCCTGTGCGTCGTTGTTGCAGGAGGCCTTGCCTCTGATGGAGTTGCAACCGCTCGAACCTGCCGCCACCTGGTGGTTCTACGGCGCCAATGTTCGTCTCGGCTCCACGGTGGCCACCGCCTGGACGGCCAAGGCCATGCGCGCCTCCTTCAGCGATCGCCGCGACCGCATCGCCGTGCTGGGCTACGGCGGCGAGCAGCGCCTGCGGCAGGCCTCCCGCACCTGGCGCTGCGGCATCGGTTGCTGTCTATTGATGGCCAAGGGACCTTGCAGCATGGAGAGTTCGCTCTCCTCGGCCGTGGCCTTCGCCCTGTGCGATGAGCAACTCCTGCAGACGGCGTTGAGCATGGGGGGCTACCACCAGCAACCATCGGGCTGGCAGGACATCCTGGACCAGGCCCATGGCTGGAGCCCCCCGGAGAATCCATCCGCCCCGTCGCTTCTGGCGGCCCTGCGGCAAACGATCGATATGGCCGGGCAGCTTTCCAGCTATGGACGGGGTCTGCTCGACTCCCTGCAGCTTGACGACCAGATTCACCGGCTGATGGCGGCGATGCTGCTGCCGGATCTGCGCGAAGAGAACTCCCTGGATCGCCTCAGACATCGCCAGCGGCAGGGCCGTGACGCCTTTGATGAGTTGATCGACTACATCAAGCAGAACCTCGGTAGTCCCTTGACATTGACCGTCCTGGAGTCAAGGAGTCATTATTCACGTCGGGCTTTGCAGTATGCCTTCGCTGAACGGATGGGCTGCAGTGCCACCCAGTGGATCAAGAATCAGCGCCTCGACCTGGCCAGAAGACGGCTGGAGAATCCACATCCGAGCGATTCGGTGGGGAGCATTGCCACGGAATGTGGCTACCGCTCCCTGGGATTATTCAGTGTGGATTTCCAGCAACGCTTTCACGTCAAACCGTCCCAACTGCTACGGGAATCCCGGCCGGACTAGACGCCAGGACTGCCGCTCTCAGGCGCGACGCTGGAAGCCGTCCATGACATCAGAACGGTTCTGGCCCTGCTCCACGGGATGGAGAGCTTGCAGCGACGTTTCGAGCAGGTAGGCGGCAAGATTGGAGAGCGAACGTCCCTGATGGTTGCTGCGCTCGATCAGGGCCTGGTAGGCGTTGTAAGGAATGGTGATCGTGACGCGCACAGGGCGTAGAAAGGGACCAGGTGTCGATTGGCTGAGCATGGGTTCATTGCTGCTACCCAACAGATATAAGCCAAATTCAGAAAAACACAAGGTGCCATTCATGTCAGCACTTGCTCACATATGAGGGAAAAGCGAGGGCGGCACAGCGATTCACCCTGCTGTGATCAACAGCGCGGCTACGGCAGCGGCAGTGCAGGTCTGCATCAGGTTGCGCGAGTTGCACGATTCTGAAACCGGGCTGAACACCGGCTTGATGGCTGCCGATCAGTCCGTCGATCAGTCGCTGGGTTGGTCGGTCACCGCACCGAGGCTACTGCTGCTGACCTGGCGGGCGTACTTGCCGAGCACCCCGGTCCGGTAGCGGGGTTCCGGCTTTATCCAGGCGCTGCGGCGCTGCGCCAGCTCGTCCTCGGCCACGTTGAGCTGGATCAGGCGTTGCTTGGCGTCCACCGTGATGCTGTCACCTTCCTGAACCAGGGCGATGGTGCCGCCCACGGCAGCCTCCGGCGCCACGTGTCCCACAACCATGCCGTAGGTGCCACCCGAGAAGCGTCCGTCGGTGATCAGAGCCACCGAATCGCCCAGCCCCTCGCCAATGATCGCAGCGGTGGGGGCCAGCATTTCACGCATGCCGGGACCGCCCACAGGCCCCTCGTAGCGGATCACCACCACATCGCCGGGGCTGATGCGTTTCTCGAGGATGGCCGCCAAGGCGGACTCTTCGCTCTCAAACACCCGGGCTGGACCGGTCATCACCGGATTCTTAACGCCGCTGATCTTGGCCACGCAGCCCTCTTGCGCCAGGTTTCCCCGCAGAATCGCCAGGTGGCCCTGGGCGTAAAGGGGATTGGAGAGGGGCCGGATCACCTCCTGGTCGGCAGGAGGCTCAGAAGGCACGTCGGCCAGCACCTCGTGCAGGCTGCGCCCTTCGATCGTGCGGCAGTCCCCGTGGAGGAGGCCGGCATCCAGTAGCAGCTTCATCACCTGGGGAATGCCACCGGCCCGGTGCAGATCCACGGTCACGAAGCGTCCGCTGGGCTTGAGATCGCAGATCACCGGAACCCGCTGGCGGATTGTCTCGAAATCGTCGATGCAGAGGGACACGCCGGCCGTACGGGCGATGGCCAGCAGATGCAGCACCGAATTGGTGGAGCCGCCCACCGCCATGATGACGCTGATGGCGTTCTCGAAGGCCTCCCGGGTGAGCAGATCCCGCGGCCGGATGTCGGCCGCGATCGCCTGTACCAGCACCTCGGCAGAACGGGCGGCGCTGTCCGCCTTCTCCGGATCCTCCGCGGCCATCGTGGAGCTGTAAGGCAGGCTGAGGCCGAAGGCTTCGAAGGCCGAGCTCATCGTGTTGGCGGTGAACATGCCGCCGCAACTGCCGGCGCCCGGACAGGCGTTCTTTTCGATCGCCAGCAGCTCCGCCTCACCAATCCGCCCACCGGAATACTGCCCCACCGCCTCAAAGGCGCTCACCACCGTGAGATCGCAGGGCCCCAATTTCCCCGGTTTGATCGTGCCCCCGTACACGAAGATGGCCGGGATGTTCATGCGGGCCATGGCAAGCATGGCGCCGGGCATGTTCTTGTCGCAGCCGCCGATGGCCAGCAGGCCATCCATGCTCTGGGCGTTGCAGGCGGTCTCGATCGAGTCGGCAATCACCTCGCGCGACACGAGTGAATACTTCATACCCTCCGTCCCCATCGAGATGCCGTCGCTGACGGTGATGGTGCCGAACATCTGGGGCATCGCTCCAGCGCCACGGAAGGACTGCTCAGCCCGCCGGGCCAGGTCGTTGAGGCCGATGTTGCAGGGCGTGATCGTGCTGTAGGCGTTGGCGATCGCCACGATCGGCTTACCGAAGTCATCATCCCCGAACCCCACGGCCCGGAGCATGGCCCGGTTGGGGGAGCGTTGGAGGCCCTTGGTGATGGCATCGGAGCGCAGCATGGCCGGGGAGGATCAGTTCTGCAGCAACTTACCGAGGGGCCTGCGCCCTCAGGGCTGGGGCTGCAGCTGCTCCAGCTGACGGCGCACCTCGTCAATCGCCTGGTTGAGCTTCTGGACGCGGTCGTGCAGCTGGTCACGGCCCACCGGCGGCTCGCCGCTGGCCTCCGCCAGCCGGGAGAGGCGCAGCATCCGCAGCTGGCGCTGCACGAGGTGCCGCCGTTCGGCGCGGCGCAGCAGCCAGACCGCCAGGCCTGCAGCTCCCACCACCGCACCGGCGGCCCCCGCCAGCAGCACGAGCCCACCGGCGGACGATTGCTCCCTGGAATCAGCCATGAACCTGCACCCGTCAGTGAGCTCGTAAGGGAGGCTCAGCCTAGGCAGTGGCGGAGGCGATCCCATACAACCGCTCACTCACCTCCCCGAAACCGGGCACGATGCGGTGCCGATCGTCCACCTCCGGGTCAATGCCGGCGCAGTAAATGGTGAGCTGGCCGTGGCGCTCCCCCACCACCTGGAGTCCAGGGTTGGCCGCCAGGGGAGTGATCACCCGCAGCCGCTGGCCTTCCACACCAAGACCCTGGAGCCGGTCCAGCAGCGCCAACAGGATGGAGCCGCTGGCCAGGCAGGGCAGGAACACCAGCACGCCGCTGCGGGGATCGATGCTGGCCGGCAAATCATCCAGGAACCAGTGGGGCCTGTGCTCCGGACCGCAGGGCTCCAGGCCCACATGGGCCAGCTGGGCTGAAGGCAGCACCGTCTGGCCCCCCTGCCACAGACCCAATCCTCCCCGCAGCACCGGAATCACCAGCAGGGGGACCTGCGGATCCACCACCTGTCCTTCGCTGCGGCCCAAGGGCGTTTCGACCGTCACCTGGCGATGGGGCAGCCAGTCGCGCAGGGATTCATAGGTGAGCCAGCGGCCCAGTTCCGCCATCGCCGTGGCAAACAGGGGCGAGGGGGTGGCGCCATCGCGCAGCAGGGTGAGCCAGTGGCCGATCAGGGGATGGGGGGGGACCACCACCCGCAGGGACATGCTCATGACGGGCTGCGTCTGCCATAGCTTGAACCGGCAGCGTACCGGTGTGGCATGGCCCCAAGCTTTCAGTCCTTTGCCGCGATCGCTTTTGCCGTGATTGCCCGCAGGGCCTGGGCCCTGCGGGGTGCCGTGCTGGTGCTGGTGATGCTCTGGGCCGCGCTGCCGGTGGGACCGGTGCTGGCGATCACCGCCCCGGAACTGCGCGCCCAGCGTTCCTTCCAGGATCTCGATCCGGATCTGCGGGGGCGCAATCTGCAGCAACAGGAATTCCTCAAGGCCTCCATGGAGGGCTTTGACCTGCGCGACGCCGATCTGCGTGGGGCCGTGTTCAATTCCACCAATCTGCGCCAGGCGGATCTGCGCGGCGCCGATCTTGAGGACGTCGTGGCTTACGCCACCCGCTTCGACGGTGCTGACCTGCGCGGGACCCAGTTCCGCAACGCCATGCTGATGCAGAGCCGCTTCCGGGATGCCCAGATCGAAGGGGCTGATTTCAGCGACGCGGTGCTCGATATGCCCGAGCAAAAAGCCCTCTGCGCCCGCGCCTCCGGCCGCCACCCCGTCACCGGTGTGGCCACCAGCGAAAGCCTCGGCTGCCGCTGACGTCCCGCTGGCCCTGCATGGAGTTGGCCGCAACTCCCTTAGGTTTCGGTTCTTGCCTTCGCGTCTGCTCTGATGACGGCCACCCTCTCCAGACGTCTGCCGGTCACGGTGGTGACCGGTTTTCTGGGGGCCGGTAAGACCACCCTGCTGCGCCACCTGTTGCTGGAGAGCGGTCTGCGCCTGGCCGTGCTGGTCAATGAGTTCGGCGAGGTAGGCATCGACGGCGACCTGCTCGCCGCCTGCGGCTTCTGCCCGGACGACGAGCTCGAGGGCCGCCTGGTGGAACTTGCCAACGGCTGTCTCTGCTGCACGGTGCAGGACGAGTTCCTGCCCACCATGACCCGCCTGTTGGAGCGCGCCGATCGCCTCGACGGCATCGTGGTGGAAACCAGTGGCCTGGCCCTGCCCGAACCCCTGGTGGCCGCCTTCGGCTGGCCGGAGATCCGCAGCCGCACGCGCGTGCATGGGGTGGTGACGGTGGTGGACGGCGAAGCCCTGGCTGCCGGCCATGTGGTCGGCGATGCCGCCGCGGTGGAGGCCCAGCGCCTGGCCGATCCCAGCCTCGACCACATCAGTGCCATCGAGGATCTGTTCGCCGACCAGCTCGGCGCCGCCGATCTCGTGCTGGTCAGCCGTGCCGACCGGCTGCAGCCTGAGGCCTTCGAGCGGGTGAAGGCCAGCCTGGCGGCGGGCCTGCGCCCCGGCACCGTGGTGCTGCCGATGGCCCGGGGCCAGCTCGATCCCTCCCTGGTGCTGGATGGGCCTGGGCGGGAGGAGGGCGAACACCTCCAGGACGCTCACGACCATGACCATGACCATGACCATGACCATGACCACCACGACCATGCCCACGTGGCGATGGAATCGCTGCTGCTGCGCCGTTCCGGCCGCTGGGAGCGGGCTGCCCTGGAGGCGAAGCTGCAACGGCTGCTGATCGAGCATCCGGTGGTGCGGCTCAAGGGCCGGCTGCGCCAGGGCGGCAAGCGGCTGCCGCTGCAGATCCAGGGGGTCGGCCGCCGCCTCGAGTGCTGGTACGAGGAGCGCGCGGCTTCCCCCCCCAACGATGAGGCCGCCGCTGAACCCGGCGAGCAGAACGCCGATGGACTGGAGCTGGTGGTCCTGGCCACCGCCGGAGCCGCCGGCCCCCTGCGCCTGGCCCTCGATCAGCTCTGAACAGCGACAGGCCAGCTCAGTCGAGGGGGATGTCCCCCCTGGCGCAGACCCCATCCCAGCAGAGATCCGTGGTTTCCACCCAGCGGCTGTGCACCGACTGCCAGCCGCCAGAGGGCTTCAGCATCGTCACCTTGCCGCGGCCATCGTGGCGGAATTCGATCCGCTCCCCCCCCACCAGCAGGAACCAGTGCAGGCCCAGCTCCTCCACCTGCATGTGGCAGTCCTGCCAGGGACCATTCGCCAGGCGGCACTGCAACGCGACCAGGCCCGGCAGGGAATGGGCTTGCAAGGCGGCGCAAGCCAGGGAGAGACCCATGAGCCAGGCCAGCAGATGGTGGCCCAGCGGATCCAGCAGAAACCTCCGCAGGGAAGGCACCACGGCCAGCGGAACATGGGACCAACCCCAGGCTGGTCAGTCGCCGGGAGGGTGGTGGGGCGTGCTGCCAAGATTTAACAAACGTCCGTGCCTCCGGTGCCGCTCTTCAACGCCCGCGTTCAGGTCTCCCTGCGACCCTCCGTGCTGGATCCCGCCGGGGAGGCCACCCGCGCCGCCGCCGCCCGGCTCGGCGTGGAGGGCGTGAAGCGGCTGCGGATCGGCAAGGCGATCGAACTGGATCTGGAGGCGCCGGATCGGGCCACCGCCCAGGCCCGTCTTGAACTGCTCAGTGACCGTCTGCTGGCCAATCCGGTGATCGAGGACTGGTCGCTGGATCTGGCGGAAGCGGGCTGAGGGGAGCAAACCGATGACCGTTGGCATTGTTGTGTTTCCCGGCTCCAACTGTGATCGGGACGTGGCCTGGGCCCTGGAAGGCTGTCTGGGCATTCCCGTGCGCTTCCTCTGGCACGAGGAGCGGGACCTGTCCGGCCTGGACGCCGTCGTGCTCCCGGGCGGCTTCAGCTACGGCGACTACCTGCGCTGCGGCGCCATCGCCCGTTTCGCCCCGGTGCTGGAGGAGGTGCGCACGTTCGCCGAGCGCGGCGGGCCGGTGCTCGGCATCTGCAACGGCTTCCAGGTGCTCACGGAAATGGGCTTGCTCCCCGGGGCCCTGACCCGCAACCGGGACCTGCACTTCCTCTGCCAGAGCAGCGAGCTGGAGGTACGGCCGGGAGCCTGCCGCTGGCTGGCTGCCTATGGCGCCGACGAGCGGATCAGCCTGCCGATCGCCCACGGGGAAGGGCGTTACCAGGTGGAGCCCCAGGAGCTGCAACGCCTCGAGGATCAGGGCTGTGTCGTGCTGCGCTACGTCGCCAACCCGAATGGCTCCCGGGGAGATGTGGCCGGCCTGACGGACCCGACGGGCCGCGTGCTCGGCCTGATGCCCCATCCGGAGCGGGCCTGCGATCCCATCACCGGTGGGCTCGATGGCCGCCGCCTGTTGGCGTCGCTGCTGGGCTGAGGCGTCACTCCAGCGCGGCGAAAAAGTTCCGGCTGCCCTTGGGGTCCGGAGCCAGGGTGTGCGCTCCCGGGGTCCAGTCGGCCGGGCAGACCTGGCCCGGGTCGTTGCGCACGAGCTGGAAGGCCTGCAGCACCCTCAGGGTTTCATCGACACTGCGGCCGACGGCCAGGTCGTTGATGGTGCTGTGCCGGATCACGCCATCGGGATCGATCAGGAACAGCCCCCTCAGGGCCGTTCCGGCCGCCTCATCCAGCACCTGGTACGCCCTCGAAATCTCCTTGTTGAGGTCCGAGACCAGGGGGTAGGCCACATCCCCCAGGCCACCGTTCTTGCGCTCGGTCTGCACCCAGGCCAGGTGGCTGAAGGGGCTGTCGACGGAGACGGCCAGGATGTCGGTGGCGAGGCGGGCGAAATCGGCGTGGCGATCGCTGAAGGCGGTGATCTCCGTGGGACAGACGAAGGTGAAATTGAGGGGATAGAAAAACAGCACCACATGCCTGCCGCGGTAATCGCGCAGTGACAGTTCGCGGAACTCCTGATCCACCACGGCGGTGGCGCGAAAGTCGGGGGCCTGGAGGCCAACGAGCCTGCCGGTGCTGGTCATGGTGGGTCGTGTTGGGGAGTGATCCAACCCCCATGCTGCCCCCAGCGAGCCTGGCCCTACGATGGTTGTCAAGCTAGAAATCTAAACGCCATGGGTTGGGATCCAACCGTTCTGCGTAAGTACAACACCACCGGCCATTTCCGCCTGATCAATCAGCTGCGCTCCGAACTCAAAGGCAACCCCCTGATCCGTCCCAAGGATGGCGAGACCGTAGGCGCCGCCAACCGCAGCAAGAGTCTCACCCGCGCCCTCGAGAACCGCTCCCAGTCAGGGGGTTACGGGCGCAGCCGTCGTCCGATTCAGACCCCCCAGGCCGCCGCCCCTGCCCCTTTGCCCGTGATCGCTCCGGTGCAGGTTCCCATCGAAACGGCAGAAAGTCAGGAGGCCGCCAATGCCCGCAGCTTCCGCGAACGGCTCAACGCCATTGAGATGCGCTGAAGCCGATAAAGGACCTTTGATGGGCTGAATCATCAAAGGCTCAGACGGAAGAAACTCTTGAGTCCGCATCCCCATGGATTGCAGCCCTCCAATGTTTCCATCACGTCGAATGACGTCTCCACAATGGCTCGGGGGAGACTTGAACTCCCGACCTTGGGGTTATGAATCCCACGCTCTAACCAGCTGAGCTACCGAGCCAATCGAAGTGATCCTAGACGATCACCTTCTCCGCCCCCGGGGCGGATCAGGCCCGGGGAGGGAGCATCTGCAGGGGGTTGACGGCTCCACGGCTGGGAGGGTGGATCTCAAAGTGCAGGTGGGGACCGGTGCTCCGGCCGGTGCTGCCCATCTGGCTGATCACTTGCCCCTGGGACACCATTTCACCTTTGGCCACCAGCAGGCGGCTGTTGTGGGCATACAAGCTGCGGCTGCCGTCGGGGTGGTGGATCTCCACGAGGTAGCCGTAGCCGCCCGCATGCCAGCCGGCGAAGGAGACCTGCCCTTCCTTGGCGGCCATGATCGGAGTTCCAACGTTGTTGGCCACGTCGATGCCTTTGTGCATCCGGCCCCAACGCCAGCCGAAGCCGGAGGTGAAGACCCCTTGGGTGGGCCAGATCCAGGTGGTGGAAGGTGCGTTGCTGCCGCCATTGAACGGAGGCTGGGGGTCGCCGAAATCCGGGATATCGGGCCAGCTGAGGCCGCCGCTCGCCGCCGGCTTCAGGCCCAGCAGCCTGCGGGAACGGCCGGGGGCCGACTGGACCAGGCGCACCTGACTGCCCACCACGAGGCGGGCGGTTTCCAGGCCTGGATTCAGCCGGACCAGCTCGGCCACGCTGAGGCCGTAGCGCTGAGCCAGTTTGAGCAGCGTGTCGCCGAGGCGGACGATCCCGTCGGCCTCCAGCGGCGGAGGGGTGGAGACAGGCGCGGACTGACGCTGGACGGACGTGTCCAGCGAGGCGATGCGCCCGAGGCGTTCCTTGCCGCGGGACGGCAGCACGAGCCAGTCGCCGTTGCTGAAGCGATGGTCCTCGTCGACGTCGTTCAGACGGGCCAGGCGGCTTTCATCGAGGTTGAGGGCCGTCGAGAGCTCCTCAATGGAGACGGGGCGGCGCACCTTGACCCAGACCCGGTCAGCGGACGTGGGCAGGGAGGCCAGGAGGGTTTCAGTGGACGCGGTGTTGGCGGCGTCGTTTGCAAGGACAGCCACGAGCGGCACGACGGCCGGTGTGGAGAGAAGAAAGGGAAGAATCAAGCGGAAAGGCTTCATGCATTTCACATCCATCGGACAAAACCCAGCAGAGAAGCCAACATCTGCGGGTCCGGCAGAGAGTAGCGCCATGAACCTCCTGCGGCAAGTTTCCTCAGGCACAACTCGGACGGGTCGGCAGGACAGAGCTGCTGGGATCTCAGCCGTCGGTTCGACCCTCGGGTCCCAGCTGGCGCAGGGCCTCGAACAGCACGATGCCAACGGACACCGAGAGATTCAGGCTGCGGACGCCCCCCTCGCCGTGGCGGGCAGCGCGGGCCATGGGGATGGTGAGACGCGCCTCGGCCGACGCCTGCAGGGCATTCGGTAATCCGTCCGTCTCGCGGCCGAACAGCAGCCAGTCGTCGGAACGGAAGCGGAACTCCGTGTAGGCCGTGTCCACCTGGCTGCTGAGGGCCACCAGCCGCCCCCCCCGCCGCTGCCGTTCCGCCTGGAAGCACCCCAGGTCGGCATGGCACTGCAGCGACACCCAGGGCCAGTAATCCAGGCCGGCCCGGCGCAGGTGGCGGTCGCTGATCGTGAAGCCGAGGGGCTCGATCAGATGGAGCTCCGAGCCGGTGGCGGCGCAGGTGCGCGCCACATTGCCCGTGTTCGGGGGAATCTGGGGTTGGTACAGAACGACGCGGGGCATGGGGAGCGGGCCTCAGCCGCAGGGGGGGACGGGCTGGCTGAGGGCCAGCAGGTCGATGGCACGACCCTGCAGGACAAGCCAGGCCGCCTCGCTGTGGCCTTGAAGCTCCTGCTGCATCGACCCCAGCCGGTCGCGGAAGCGGGATCCCGCCGCCGTGGCCGGGACCACCCCCCAACCCGTTTCCTCGCAGACGACCACCAGGGGCGCTTGGCAGCGGTGAACAGCCGCGATCAGCTCGTCGCAGCGTCTCGTCCAGGCCCCCGGCTCCAGGTCCAGGTGGGCGGCCACCCAGGTACCGAGCGAATCCACCAGGCCCAGCTGTCCGGGCTCCAGGCCGGCGAGGTGGGCGGCGAGTTCGCCGCCCACCTCGCGGCAGCCCCACTGGGGCGGGCGCCGCTGGCGATGGCGCTGCAGCCGCTCCTGCCAGGACGGGTCATCGGGAAGCGACGGCCCGGTGGCCAGGTACACAACCGCCTGGCCGCTCTGGGCGGCCAGATGCTCGGCCCAGCGGCTCTTGCCCCCCCGCGAGGGCCCGCTGACCAGGGTGAGCCGTGGCTGTCGCTGGCCCCCGGCCGGAGAATCAGCCGCCACCGTTCATGTTGCGCAGCGTGGCCACCGAGGAGGGCGAAACGCGGTTGAGGTAGCGGAAGATCCAGTACTTGAAGATCGTGGCCAGGACCACCGGGAAGGTGGCGATGAAGAGCATCACGAAGTTCTCCCGGGCCGGCAATCCGAGATGGTGGGCGACGCCATTGAGCAGCACGGTCCAGCCTTCCGGACTGTGGAATCCCACGAAGATGTCGGTGAACAGGATGATGGCGAAGGCCTTGGCACTGTCGCTCAAGCCATAGACCAGTTCATCGATGAAGCCCCGCAGCACCTGGAGATCGCGCCGGCCGGCGATGGCGATCACCACAAAACCGATGAAGCCGGAGATGTCCGCCAGGACGTTCTTGATGGCATGGGTGCTCTCCTGATCGGCCTCCTCCTTGAGCACATGGGCCCGCTTGGCCAGCTCCACCTGGAGCTCCTCGCGGCTCGGCAGCGGCTTGCCCTCCAGCAGGGCATCGAACTCGATCTCGGCCTGGTAGACGCGCAGCTTCTCGACCGCCCGTTCTTCCAGGTGGGGCTTGGGGTAGGTGAGGAAGGCGTTGTCGGGGGCGAAGCGATCCACCAGGGGCGAGACCACGTAGGTGCGGCTCACCTGTTGCACCAGCACCGGCACCAGAATCAACAGCAGCAGGATGCGCAGGGACACCAGGGTGGAGTCGCGGCGGCGGCGGAAGCCGGCCAGCACGCTCGCCTCCGCTTCCGGATCCAGCTGGCGACGCACCGTGTCGACCACGCTCACCAGGCTGCGGGGCAGCATCTCCGGCGAGCGGCTGAGAGCCGGCAACTCCTCCCGTTCAACGGCGTAACGGCCCGTGACCATGTCGATCAGCTGGAACTGGCGCAGTTCCTGGCCCGAGAGTTCCTGCCGGTAGGGGGTCAGCACGGTCCTGGCCTGCCGGCAGACCTGCAGGGCGGCACGGAAGCGGCGCAGCACCTGGGCCTGCATCGCCCGCGGAATCCTCAGCTCCAGCTCGGGACGCACCGGGCGGTCGTTGTAGTGCTCCATCTCGATGCTCTGGATGAGCAGGGCGGCTTCATAGCCGCGCTCGAGGTCAGAGCTCAGGTCGAGGGACTGGGCCCGCCCGAAGGTGCCCATCCAGTCAGTCAGTCCCATGGGGAGGCACGGCGCGGAGGGATCAACGGGAGAAGACCCACCAGGTCAGCATCGGCACCACGGTCCCCACCACCAGCAGGACGATCACCCAGGTGAAGGCGTTGCTGCTGGAGGTCTCTTCGCGGCTGGGAATGTTGCTGACGACGGCGGCGCTCTCCTCGACGACGGGTTCCCCCGGATCTTCACCGCCCTGGAGAACGGTGGCAAGCCGTTGCAGGGCATCGACAGCCGCCTGGCGGTAGCGATCACCGCTGCGCAGCGGTTGGGCCATGGTGGTGGCCGCCGTGCTCTGCAGCAGTTCGGTGGGCAGCTGCCGGTCGAGGGGGGCCTGGGCGGCAATGGCCGTGGCGCGGGTCTGGGTATCGATCAACAGCAACAGCAGCGGATCCGGGCTGCTGCCAGCCGGGGGATCGGCCGACCAACGCTCCAGCAACTGCTCGGCCAGGCTGTTGAGGTCAAGGCCGTAATCCAGACGGCTGAGCGTAATCAGGCGGGCGTCGACCCGTTCGGCGGAGAAGTCCTCCAGTTGGTGCTCAATTTCGGCTTTGCCGGCCCGGCTGAGCACCTTGGCGCCATCGAGCACATGCTCGACCGGTGGGCGGGTTGGCAGGTCGGCGGCGGACAGGGCCAGGGCGGCCGCGACCGGAGCGGCCAGCACCAGGACCAGGGCCAGCACCAGGGAAAGCAGGGACCGCCGCAAAGGGCTCACTGAAGCCAAGGCCATCGTGCAAGACGCCACCAGTCTGCCGTTGCCGCAGCGTTCCGGCATCCTGAAGTCACCTTCGGACCATGGAACTCCACGATGGCGATGCCCGCCGCCGCCCGCGTCGTTCTGGCCTGTGGTCTGACGGGACTGGTTCTGGTCGTGGTCAACCAGATGACCGCTCCCAGCCTCGACCCTTCGTTGGAGCGCGCCTCGGTGCTGGGCAGCATCTTGTCGGTGCTGTTGTTACTGGTGGCCCTGCTGTGGCAGCGGGTGGAGCCCTTGGCGCCGGAACGGGTGCCGCTGGAGGGCCGTGAGGGACTGCACCTGGCTCCGGATCTGGAGGGCCCGCTGGCCGAAGAGTTGGGCTGGGGCAGCACCATGCTCCTGACGGCGACGCCGGCGGCGGTGTTGCTGCTCCACTGGCGCGGCCGCGTCCTGCTGGAACGGGGTCTGCTTGGCAGCGGTGGGTTCCGTCCGGGCGCGATCTGCAGGCGTTCGATGGCCACAGGCAAGGCGATCTCCCTGGTGGATCTGAAGCTCTATCCGGGTCGGGATGAATTCGCCGCCCTGCCCACAGGCCTGCCGGCCGTCCTGGTCCAGCCCCTGGGTGAGGAGGGGGTCCTGGTCCTGGGCGGCTGGTCGCCCCGCTGTTTCAGCCGCAGTGATCTCGTCTGGGTGGAGGGCTGGGGCCGGCGCCTTACAGGCGAATTGGCTCGGGTTTCGGGCGGGGAGGAGCCGGCCGAGGAGGTGCCTTCGTCGTCGGCACCTGGAATTGGCTGAACACCCGCCCGCCCGGGGCGGTCACGACAACGGAACCCTTCGCGCCCAGCTGGCCCCGCAGCAAGCTGCCCCGGGTGAGCTGGCGACTGGCGGGCCGTTGCAGCAACACCGAGCCATCAGCCGCGATCGCCTGGGTCCGCCAGTTCCAGGCACAACTCTGGGCCTGGAGGCTGGCACCGGCCTGCTCGATCAGACAACCCATCGGAATCCGCACCAGCTGCTGGGCCGCATCCACCTGCATGGCCTGGCCCCGGGCCCTGACGCCGCCCGCCACCGCCGGATCCTTGAACAGCACCGGCGGTCCCAGATAGAACTGCTGCGTCTGGGTGTTTCCCTTCAGCGAGGTGGCCGTGAGGGTCTGGGGAGGAGCGCCAGTGGCCGAACCCGGTGGCCGCCGTTCCCCCAGCACCGGCCCCCCGGCGGTGAGGGCACCGCTGCCGGGTTGCCACAGCACCGACGCTACGGTCACCGCGATCTGGGGGGGGCCAACGGGATTGGCCTGGAAGGGATCGAAGGCCTGGGCCCAGCGCTTGAGCTGCGGCTTCCCTTGCAGCTCCAGGGTGTCCTTGTCGAGGCGGAAGGTGGCCCGCTCAGCAGAGAGCCGGGTGTGGGGATCGAAGCCCTCCGGGTGCCGGTCGATCTCCATCAGGTTGCGGCTGGGGAGCCAGCGCACCCGGGAACCCTGGATCATCACCGGTGCGCTGCCCAGGCGCTGCAGGCGGATCCGTCCCTCCAGCAGGATCACGGCCCCGTCGTTGATCACCGTTCCGGTGGAGGCTTCCACCCGATAGGCGGGCTTGCCGTCGCTGTAAATCACGCCCCGGGGCAGCAGGGCCCGGGCGACCCGCCGCCGCAGGTCGTAGCGGGCCTCCGGACTGGTGAGTTCCCAGTTCGGCCGCCCCAGCACGTCCTGCTGGCGCAGGTTCAAGGAGCGGAACACGAAGGGGGTGGGGGGCGTCTCGCGGGTGACCTCGCCGCCACCGCAGCCCGGGAGCAGCAGCAGCGCAGCCGCCAGGTGCCAGGGTCGGGCCAGGAGGGGAGGGGTCAAAGGGGGGAATCCAGTTCCAGACGGGCCAACACCGGCGTCGGCTCGGGCAGGGGATGGCCGCAGGCCAGCTTCCCCCAGTGTCGGGCCGCCGTCCAGCCGGTGTCGCCTGCCAGCTCCGGTTGACCCAGCTGGCCCAGCATGCGCCCCGAGAGATCGGGCAACAGGGGGGCCAGCAGCAGGGCCACCCAGCGGCTGGTCTCCAGCACGGCGTAGAGATCGGCGGCCACGCCGGCACGGCCGTCCTCGCTCTTGATCGCCTTCCAGGGGGCCCGGTCATTGAGAAAGCCGTTGGCCGCCTCCGCCAGCTCCAGGATCGCCACGGCCGCCGAGCGGAAATCCAGCGCCTCGAGGGCAGCGTCAACGGCAACGCCGCAGGCCGTCGCACGCAGGGCCAGGGGATGGTCGGCGCCAGCGGCGTCAGCGGCCGGCGGCACAGCCCCATCAAACCAGCGCCGCGCCATCGAAGAGGTGCGGTTGAGCAGGTTGCCGATGGTGTTGGCCAGGTCGTTGTTGACCAGGTCGGTGAAGCGCTGCTGCTGGAAATCGCCGTCATCGCCGAAGGGGATGTCCCGCAGCAGGTACCAGCGCACCGCATCGGCGCCGCAGCGCTCGAGCAGGACGTCCGGGTCGAGCACGTTGCCCAGCGACTTGCCCATCTTCTGGCCCTCCCGGGTGAGGAAGCCGTGGCCGAACACCTTCTCCGGCAGGGGCAGCCCGGCCGACAGCAGCATCGCCGGCCAGTAGACGGCGTGGAAGCGCAGGATGTCCTTGCCGATCACATGCAGCTGGGCGGGCCAGCCCCGCTCGGCCAGCAGGGTCAGGTCGGCGGGATCGTCGGGCTCCAGCAGGGCCGAGAGATAGCCCAGCAGGGCGTCGAACCACACATAGAAGGTATGGCCCTCGTAGCCGGGCACGGGGATGCCCCAGGGCAGGTCGAGCCGGGAGATGGAGAAGTCGCGCAGGCCTCCGGCAACAAAGTTTTCCACCTCCCGGCGGCGGGAGCGCGGTGTGATGAAGCTGTCACTGGCCACCAGCTGCTCAATCTGCTCCTGGTAGCGGGACAGTCGGAAGAACAGATTGAGCTCGTCGCGCCATTCCAGGGGACGCAGATGAATGGAGCAATGGGGCTCCTGGGCCGCCGGTGATTCCTCCTTGAACTCCTCACAGGCGACGCAATACCAGCCCTGCTGGCGGCCTTCGATCACATCGCCGCTGGCTTCCACCCGGGCGAAGAACTGCTGCACGATCGCCCGGTGGCGCGGATCGGTGGTGCGGATGAAACGGTCGTTGCTGATGCCCCAGCGCCGCCACAGGTCGCGGTACTCGCCGCTGATGGCATCGCAGTGGGCCTGGGGGGTGAGACCGGAGGCTTCCGCCGAACGCTGGATCTTGAGGCCGTGCTCGTCGCAACCGGTGATGAACGTGACCCGTTCCCCTTGCAGCCGCCGGAAGCGGGCGATGCTGTCGCAGGCCAGGGTGGTGTAGGTGCTGCCCAGGTGGGCACGGTCGTTGACGTAGTAGAGGGGGGTGGTGAGGGTATAGGTCATCGGCAGGCGACGTCGGCCGGATCCGCCGGCGGCAGGAAGGGTCCCCGTGACGCCGCTGGGACCTGGCCCGGGGTTCGGATCTTAACTGTGGCCCTGGGATGGGATGCTGACGTCCTGATCCCGGCCCCCTCGTCACAGATGCGTACGGGCTTTGATCGCCGGGCAGAGGTTCTCGTCTGGGGCGGTGGCAGCGGTGGTGTCGCCGCCGCCCTGCAGGCCGCCCGCTCCGGGGGCCACACCCTGCTGCTCACCCCCGGGCCCTGGCTGGGGGGGATGGTGAGCGCCGCTGGCGTCTGCGCCCCCGATGGCAATGAGCTGAGCCCCTGGCAGAGCGGCCTGTGGGGGGCGCTGCTGCGGGCCTTGCAGAGAAGCGAGCCGGAGGGTCTGGATCAGAACTGGGTGAGCTGTTTCGGCTACCGCCCCGCCAGCGCCGAGCGGATCCTGCGCCGCTGGGTGGCCGCTGAAGCCCGGCTCGAATGGTGGGCTGGGGCCCGGCTGGGGCCGATCGAGCGGGACGGCGATCGCATCAGCGCCGTGAGCGTGGGGCACGGCGGCCTCCAGCGGCGCCTGCTGCCCACGATCGTCATCGACGGCAGTGACCGCGGCGACCTGTTTCCCCTGGCCGGTGCCCCCTACCGCTTCGGCTGGGAAGCCAGAGAGTTGTGGCAGGAGCCCAGCGCCCCCACAGCCCAGCGCCTCGCGCGTGATCCCTTCTTCCAGCAGCAGCCGGTCCAGTCGCCCACCTGGGTGTGCCTGGGCCAGCTGGACGAACGGGGAGAAACGGCCGCCTCCGATCGGGAGGCCTGGCAGCACTCCCCCCCGTCCCTTGACGCCCCGTTTGCCAGAGCCACCGAAGCCTTCGGCCTGGAGCGCACCCTCACCTACGGCCGCCTGCCCGGAGGCCTGGTGATGCTGAATTGGCCCCTGCACGGCAACGACTGGCACCACGGCCTGGAGCGGGCCTTCACCGAGCAGGTTGCCTGTGGCGCCGCCGAAGCCGAGGCGGCCGAGCGGGATCTGAACGACGCGATGCGCGACCACAGCGAAGCCTTCGCCGCCACCCTGCGCCAGGCCAGCGGCGGCTGGCTGGGGCCGGCCGCCGTCTTCCCGAGCCAGGAAGAGGCCATGGCCGGCCGGTTGGACGGTGGTGAGTCCCTGGCGCTGATGCCCTACTGGCGTGAGGGCCGCCGACTGGTGGCCCAGGAGCTGGTGCTGGAGCAACACTTGCTGCCCCAGGCCAGCGGAGCCTGCATCGCCCCGCTCCGCTGCGATGCCGATGGGGCCTTGAGCAGCATCGCCGTGGGTAACTACGCCAACGACCACCACTACCCTGGCGGCGACTGGCCCCTGGCCCCCAAGAGCTGCCGCTGGGGCGGGCGCTGGAGCGGCACCCCGTTCACCATTCCCTACGGCGCCCTGGTGAGTGAGGGGGTGTCCAACCTGCTGGCCGCCGACAAGTGCTTCGGGGTCAGCCACATGGCGAATGGGGCTACCCGGCTGCAGCCCCTGGTGCTCAACATCGGCCAGGCCGCCGGGCTGGCGGCGGCGCTTTGCGTGCGCCACGGGCTGGAGCCGGCCTTTCTACCCGTGCGCCGCCTGCAGGAGGCCCTCATCAGTGATCCCTTCGCCCCTGCCGGGGTGTTGCCGTTATGGGACACCCCCTGGCATCACCCCCTCTGGCGCGAGCGGCAGCTTCGGGCGCTGGAGGCGCCCGAGCGACTGGATCGGCGCGGGCAGCTTGGGGCGAGCGCGGAGCTGGCAGGGCTGGCGCCTCCCCCGGAGCCTGGCGAGCGGCTGTGGCGCGGCGAACTGGTGCCGGATGGCCAAGGCGGCTACGTGCTCCATGGTGAGGCGGGGGCCTGGCCGCTGATCACCCTGGAGCCAGCGCTGCATCACTGGCTGCTGGGCCTCGAAGGCCCCACCTCTGTGGCCCTGATCGGCTGCCTCAACCCCTGGGGGCCCTGGCTGCGGGTCTCGCGGACCGTGCCGTGAAGGCGCTGTTCAGCGCGGCGGCCATCGCGCTGACCTTCGCGGCCTTCCTCCCCTACATCGTCTCGATCCGATCGGGTCGCACCCGCCCCCATGTCTTCTCCTGGCTGATCTGGGGCGTCACCACCCTGCTGGTGTTCCTGGCCCAACGCGCCGGCGGAGCCGGCGTGGGCGCCTGGCCCACCGGCGTGTCGGCCCTGATCACCTTCTTCATCGCCTGGCTGGCCCACGCCCATGGCGCCGACCGGGAGATCACCGCGAGTGACTGGCTGTTCCTGGTGGGGGCCAGCTCGGCCCTGCCCTTCTGGGTCCTCACCGCCGATCCTCTTTGGGCCGTGGTGATCCTCACCCTGGTGGATCTGCTGGGCTTCGGCCCCACCCTGCGGCGGGCCTATTCACACCCGGAGCAGGAACGGGCTGGCTTCTACGGCCTGTTCGTGCTGCGCAATCTGCTGGTGCTCCTGTCCCTGGAGCGCCTGACGCTCACCACGGCGTTGTTCCCGGCGGCGGTGGGTCTGGCCTGCGTGGGGCTGGTGCTGCTGCTGCTCTGGCGGCGGCGCTGCCTGCTGACCTGAGGTCGGCGAAAATGCTCCAACTCCGTGTCGTCACCCCATGGTCGTCACCACCACCGGATTCGCCGGTCGGCCCCTGCCCGCGCTGCTCTCCCTGGCGGGTTCGGCCCTGCTGCTGGCCTGCCTCCCTGCCCGGGCCCAGGGCCTCAACAACATGCGTGACCAGCTGATCATCCACTACTGCACGCAGGCGGTGAACGCCGACTTCGCCAAGGCGGGCAAGCCTGTGCCGGCGGGCCTGGCGAGGGACACCTGCACGTGCGTGGCCCAGCAGGTGAATGCCCGCGCCTCCATTGCCCAGGCCGAAACCATCTGCAAGCAGCAGGCGATGAGCCGGTACAACCTCAGTCCCTGAGTTGGGATGGCCTAGGGGGCAGCCGTGAAGCGCAGCAGGTCCCGCAGGGAGTCCACCTGCTGCAGCCGCACCAGCAGGGCCTCGCCGGGGCCGGGGTCGCCATGGCACTCGGCGGCCAGGTCCATGGCCAGATCGGGGAGGTGCACCAGGCCGAGCCGGTCCTGGGGCCGGAGCCAGCGCAGAAACAGCCCCGGCCACTGGTGCTGGTCCTGAGCCTCGAACCACACCTGCTGCCAATGGCGCTGGTCCTCCCGGGCGATCTGCAGGCCCTGACGGATCGCCCCCTCCAGCTCAGCCAGCAGCGCCCCCAACTCCGCCTCGTCCAGCACCGGCTGCCCCTGCTGGTGGGCCAGCAACTGGCGCTGCACCAGCAGGTCGTTGTAGCGGCGGATCGGTGAGGTGGCCTGCACGTAGCAGGGCAGGCCCAGGGAGAAGTGGGGGGCCGGACTGGTGCCGAGAAGGCCCCGGCTGAGGCAGCGCTTGATGGCCGCGTGGCGCACCGGGCCGGCCGGCAGGCCCTGCAGCTCCCCCTCAGGCGGCAGCTCCGCCGCCAGCTGGCTGCGGTAGGGCAGGGCCAGGCTCTGGTCCTGCCCGAGGTGGGCGATCACCGCCCCGGCCAGGATCATGGCCTCAGCCACCATCGTCCGTGAGGGCGAGGGTTCGGTGATCTCCAGCTGGGCCCCCTGGTCGTCACAGCGGATTCGCCCCTCGGGCTGATCCAGGTTGAGCGCCCCCCGGGCCAGACGCCAGCGGCGCCGCTGCTCCATCAGGCCGTGCATCTCCTCGATGGAGCGCTCCTGGGGCGGAGCCAGCTCGATCAGCTCATCGGCATCGTCATAACTGAGCCGATAGGCGGGTTGCACCCAGCTGGGCTCGAGCCCGTATCCGGCCACCGCGCCGTCGCCCGTCAGGTCCACCCAAAGGCTCAGGGCCGCGCTGCGCTGGCCCATGCGCAGGCTCATCGGGCCGGTGCTGAGCACTTGGGGGAACATCGGCAGGGGGCCCCGGGCCAGGTACAGGCTGCTGCCCCGGCGCCGGGCTTCTGCGTCGAGGGGGCTGTCCGCCGCCACCAGGCGGCCCGGGTCGGCGATGTGGATCCACAGCCGCGGTGTGCCATCAGCCCCGTGCTCCAGGGAGAGGCCGTCATCGATATCGCGGGTGTCCTCGTCATCGATCGTGACGGTGTGCAGGCCGGTGAGGTCGCGGCGGCGCTCGTCGCCGGGCAGCTCCGCTGTGGCCAGCTCCGCTAGCCGCCGGGCCTCACCCTCAAGTTCTTCGGAGAAGCCCGCTTGCCAGGTGGTGTTCTCCAGCGAAGGGAGGTGGTGCCGCTCCCACTGGCCCAGGTCCACCAGCAGGTGCCGGATCGGCGAGCCTTCCATCGGGCAGTGGGCCGCCTGCAGGCTTCGCTGCAGATCGTCCGGCAGAGGCCGGCTGGTGTCCCCGCCGGCCCACTCCCGCAACAGGGCCAACTGCTGGCGCTGATCAGGCTCGAGCTGCTGCGGGTCGATCGGCTGACGCTGACGCAGGACGTCCTGCCAGCGGCGACGGCGCTGCTCCGCCAGTTGCTGGCGGCGGGCATCCCGACGCAGCCGCCTGACATCCACCAAGGGGCGGGCTTCCACCTGCTGCTGGCGCCAGCGGAACAGCGTCTGGGGACTTTGCAACCAGAGCCAGCAGGCAGCCCTCTGAATGGGGTCGCCGCCGTCACCGATCAGGTCGACGAAGTCTTCCAGCGCCATAGGCACCGGATCTGCCAGCAGCAGCAGCCAGGCGGCCGCCAGCTCCTTCGGCTTGGGGGACGCTTGCTGCAACCTCTCCTGGCTCAGGCCCCAAGGGGGTTGGGACAGCCGGGACGGGGGCGGCTGATCACCAGGCAGGGAGGCCAGCAGATCAAGCTGACGCACACCCCGCTGGACGGCCTTGGCCTCGAAACCGACCCTCAGGTCGATTCGCGTGCCCTTTTCGGCTGCCACAACGGCCAGCAGACAACGGCTCTCATCCTGGAGGCCGACCAGGTCGCCCGCCGTGAACCGACGCGAGGCGGGGGGCAACTCAGCCTTCGGGATTCACGAAGGGCAGCAGGGCCACGATGCGCGCCCGCTTGACGGCATTGGTGAGATCACGCTGCTGCTTGGCCGTCAGGCCTGTGAGCCGACGGGGAAGGATCTTGCCGCGTTCGGTGATGAACTTCTTGAGCAGATCGACGTCTTTGTAGTCGATCGGATCACCGGGCTTGATCGGCGAAAGGCGCTTTTTGAAGAAGGAACTGGACATGGAAACGGAGTGAGGGAACGAAGAGGGGGAACTGCCGCTGCAGGGTCTGGAGGATGGTCAGGTGAGTGGTTTCCGTGAGGAAAGCAATCTCACTTGATCTCCTTGTGGACGGTGGAGGCGTTGCAGTGGGGGCAGAACTTCTTGAGTTCGATCCGTTCGGTGGTGTTGCGGCGGTTCTTCTGGGTCGTGTAACGGGACACGCCAGGGGACCGCTTGGCGGGGTTGGACCGGCATTCGGTGCACTCGAGGGTGATCACCAGCCGGACGCCCTTGTTTTTAGCCATGGAAGGACGTTGCGCCGCGTATGCGTTGCAGGGAGACGATTCAGCACCATACCTCCCGGTGGGACAGGCCTTGATCGCTTCCTAAGGTGGATGGCTGCTGTGCAATGGGCCCATGCTGGTTTCGCTCCAATGGCTCCGGGAGCTGGTCAGCGTTGAACCGGCCTGTCTTGAGCCTGGGCATCTGGCGGAACGCCTCTCGATTGCCGGCTTCGAAGTGGAAGGCATCGAGGATCTGGCGGCACGGGCGGCCGGTGTGGTGGTGGGTCACGTGGTGCAGCGGGACCCCCACCCGAATGCCGACAAACTCAGCGTCTGCACAGTGGATGTGGGGAATGGCGAGCCGCTGCAGATTGTCTGCGGCGCCCCGAATGTGCGTCAGGGTCTGCACGTGCCGGTGGCCCTGGTCGGCAGCACCCTGCCGGCCGTGGGGCTGACGATCAAACCGGCCGAACTGCGCGGGGTGGCCAGCAGCGGCATGATCTGCTCCCTGCGGGAGCTGGGCCTCGACGACGGCAGTGACGGCATCGCCGAACTCGACCAGTTGCTGGCTGCCGTGCCCCCCCTGGGGACGGCCGTGGGCCCCCTGCTGGGCCTGGATGACCAGGTGCTGGAACTGGCGATCACCGCCAACCGGCCCGATGGCTTGTCGATGCGGGGGATCGCCCGGGAAGTGGCGGCCCTCAGCGGCGGCAGCACCAGCTTCCCCGCGGCGGCGCCCGTGGTGGCAGCCGAGACCCTGTCCGCAGCGGCGGCCGACCGCCAGGCCATCGAGGCGGGCGGGCTGTTCAGCCTCACGGCCCTCAGCGGCCTGCGGGTGGGCCCCTCCCCCGATTGGCTGCGCCAGCGGCTGGAGCGGGCCGGTGTACGCCCCATCAACAACGTCGTGGACATCACCAACCTGGTGATGCTGGAAACGGGCCAGCCTCTGCACGCCTTCGACCGGGATCGCCTGGGGTCGCCCACGGGCGGCACGCCCGAGCCGGCCAGCATCGGCCTGCGCCAGGGCCGCCCTGGAGAAGCCTTCGTGGCCCTCGATGGCCAGGAGCGCACCTTGAGCGAAGAGGCCCTGGTGGTCACCTGTGCCGACCATCCCATCGCCCTGGCCGGGGTGATGGGGGGGCTGGGTGAGGCCGTCACCGAAGCCACCACCGCCATCTGGCTGGAGGCCGCGGTGTTCGCCCCCCAGGCCGTGCGGCGCTCGGCCCGCAGCGTTGGGTTGCGCACCGAAGCCAGTAGCCGATTTGAGAAGGGGGTGCCGCGGGAGATCACCCTGGCCGCCGCCGACCGGGCCGTGGTCCTGCTGCTGCAGCTGACCGGAGCCCAGCTGGAGGGCCGCTGGCTGCATCAGAAGCAAGCGATAGCCCAGAGGCCCCTGGGGCTGCGCCGCGACGCCCTCCACAACCTGCTGGGGCCAATCGTGGAGGAGGGCGAGGAGCGCGATCTCGACGACGGGCGCATCAGCGTCACCCTGGAAGCTCTCGGCTGCGTGCTGGAGGAGGACGAGGAGGGCTGGCAGGTGCGGGTGCCTCCGGAGCGGGCCATGGACCTCAAGCGCGAGGTGGACCTGATCGAGGAGGTGGCCCGGTTGGTGGGCTACGACCACTTCGCCGCCCACCTGCCTGATCCTCTCCTCCCCGGCGGCCTTGAACCGGCCCAGCAGCTGGAGCGGCGCCTGCGGCGGGCCCTCTGCGCAGCCGGCCTGCAGGAGGTCGTTTCGCTGTCTCTGGTTTCAGCAGCCACTGATCGGGTTCCCCTGGCCAACCCGCTCCTGGCCGACTACGGCCACCTGCGCGACAACCTGCATCAGGAGTTGCTCCAGGCCGCCCGGCGCAACCTTCAGGCTTCCCTGCCAGGGTTCTGGGGCTTCGAGATCGGCCGGGTGTTTCCTGGCGGAGCGGCCCGTGGTGAGGAGTGCCACGCTGAACGCACCCTGCTGGTGGGCGTGATCGCCGGGGAACGGCGCAGCGAACGCTGGCGCAGCTCCGGCAAGCCCACCCCCCCCGACTACTTCCAGGCCCGTGGGGTGCTGCAGGCCGGTCTTGAGCCCCTGCGGCTGCCTGTGGAGGATCGCCCCCTGAGCGACGCGCCTCTGCTGCACCCGGGGCGGGCGGCCCAGCTGGTGGTGGAAGGCAGGTCCGCGGGCTGGTTCGGCCAGCTCCACCCAGCCGAGGCCGAAGCCCTCGACCTGCCTTCGGCCACCTACGTGTTCCAGCTGGAGCTGGAGCCGCTGCTCAGCGCCGGCACCCGCCGCAACCGCTGGCAGCCGGCCTTCCGCCCCTTCGCCACCGTGCCGGCCTCCGAGCGCGATCTGGCCCTGGTGGTTCCCACCGACACCAGTGCCGCCGCCCTGCTGGCGGCGATCCGCAAGGCGGGCAAACCGTTACTGGAGCAGGCCGAACTCGTTGATCGCTACGAAGGCGCCCAGCTGGAGGCCGGCCGCTGCAGCCAGGCCTTTCGGTTGCGCTACCGCGACAGCGCCCGCACCCTCACCGACGAGGAGGTGGAGGCGGCCCATGGCCGGGTGCGCGAAGCCCTCGAGCGCCAGTTCGGCGCCCAGCAGCGCCGCTAGCGGCGTTCCAGGGCCGCCAGGGCTTCCACATGGCTGGTGTTGGGGAAGAAGTCGATGGGCTGCACCCAGTTCAGCCGGTAGACACCGGAGGCACACAGCTGGGCCAGGTCGCGGGCCAGCGCGGCGGGATCACAGCTCACGTAGGCGATGCGGCTGGGTGGCGCCGCCAGGATCGCCGCCGTGGCGGCCGGGCTCAGCCCCTTGCGGGGTGGATCCAGCACCAGGGCCTGCATGCCCTGCAGGCGCTCCTCCAGCACCAGGGGCACGTCGGCCTGCTCAAACTGCGCCCGAGCTTCCAGGTCATTGGCGGCGGCGTTGAGCCGGGCCATGGCCACGGCGCCGGGGTGCAGCTCCAGGCCGGTGACATGCCAGCCGGCGGCAGCCAGGGGCAGGCTGTAGGTGCCGATGCCGCAGTAGGCATCCAGCAGGGAGGCCTCGCCGGGGCCGGGGCCGAGGGCCTCGATCAGATGGGGCACCAGCCGCTCGGCCTGGCGGGTGTTGACCTGGAAAAAGGTGTCGGCGGCGATGCGGAAGCGCAGACCGTAGAACGTTTCATTCAGCCAGTCCCTGCCCCGGATCACCCGCGTCTCGTCCCCCATCAGGCGATTGGTCGGCCGGGGTTGGAGGTTGAGGCAAACGCCCACCAGCTCGGGCCAGCGTTGCCGCCAGGCGTCGGCCAGGGCCTCGAGGCCGGGCAGATCGTCATGGCTGCTGATCAGGGTGAGCAGCCGTTCGCCGGTGGCCGCCCCCACCCGCAGGCCCAGATGGCGCAGACCAGGGCCGTCCTCGGCCTCGGGGTCTCCGCCATGGCGATCGATCGGCCAATCGCTGGCTTCCAGATCGACCTTGAGCGGGGCGATCATGGCGTCGATGCGGGGGTCGAGCACCGGACAGCGGGCCATGTTGACGATCCGATGCGAGCCCCGCCGGTAATAGCCGGCCCGCAGGGTGCCGTCGGCACTGCGCTCCAGGGGAATCAACGCGCGGTTGCGATACCCCAGGGTGGGCTCGGCCGCCAGCAAGGGCCGTACCGGCGCGTTCAGGCCGCCGATGCGTTGCAGGGTCTGCTCCAGGCTGCGCTGCTTCCACGCGGCTTCGGCGGCGTCGTTGAGGGGCTGCAAGCTGCAGCCGCCGCAGTTGTCGGCAAGGATGCAGGGGGCACGCCGGCGCTCGGGGGAGGGCGTGAGCACGCGTTGCAGCTGGCCCACCAGATGGCGGCGGGCCACCACCTGCAGGCGCACCTCCACCGTGTCACCGGGCAGGGCGCCGCTGACGAACACCACCTGGCCGTCGTGGCGTCCCACCCCCTGGCCGTCGTGGCCCAGATCGGTGATCTCCATCTGCAGCTTTTCGCCCACCGAGGCCATGTGCGATCCGCACCACTGCTGCGACCCTATCGGGGGTCGTGCAAAGGGGCGTTACACCTTGCAGCCGAAGCCCGGGCTGGGGCTCTGCTCTCGATAGGATTCGCCGGACTGTGGTCGCTGCTATGAGCGTCGTTCGCGATCTGATCCTCCAGGCCGATGATCAGCTCCGCTATCCAACGGGCGGCGAGCTGCGCGCGATGGTGGAGTTCCTCAGTGGGGGAGCCCGCCGGCTGAGCGTTGTCCGTGTGCTGACCGACAACGAGAAGAAGATCGTCGCCGAGGCCTCCAAGCAACTGTTTCTGCGCAAGCCGGACTACGTGGCCCCCGGCGGCAACGCCTTCGGGCAGAAGCAGCGGGCCCAGTGCCTGCGTGACTACAGCTGGTATCTGCGGCTGGTCACCTACGGAATCCTGGCCGGCAGCACCGAGCTGATCCAGCAGATCGGCGTTGTGGGAGCCCGGGAGATGTACAACAGCCTGGGCGTGCCCCTGCCCGGCATGGTCGAAGCGATGCGCACCCTCAAAGAGGCAGCCCTGGTGCTGCTGGGCGGCGAGGAGGCCACCCTGGCCGGCCCTTATTTCGACTATCTGATCCAGGGGCTGCAGACGTCCACCTGAGCCGACCGAGCGTCTCAACCTGGTCTTGCCCCTGGTCTGCTAGTGGGTCCAGCCTGAGACGCACGATCAAGCTTTCGGATACGGCCTGGCCTCCTGCCCCGTCACAGCCGTGACGGGGATTTTTTTGGCGTCTGACGCTTTGCGATCGGGGCCCTGCAGGGTGCGTGCGCAACAACGTCTGAGGAGCGGCTGCAGCAGCCGCAGAGCTCTCCGATGGGACCACTCTCTGGTCCTGGGCTGAGACCAGAACCGGTCAGGCGCGACGGCCTGAGCGGCGGGAACGGTGCCCGGTCGCGGAAGAGCCCGTCGCAGCCCAGCGCGACAGAGCCGCTGCACCTCCGCAGTCTTCTCGGATGAGTCTTGAGCCGGGTCCTACGGCGGCTTCCAGCTGAGACAGTCGACACCTCTATTTCTTGGGATGCCCGCTCCGACGGGCGACCCATCCCGGAGATGGTTCTCCCCTTGGGGCCCTTCGAGCGGCTTCCGAGGCGATCGACGGCCTCAGGCCTGGTTGTCGTTCTGCGTATCTGTGTCAAAGACAGATACGCGGCGGTCTACATCTCAGTCTGCCACTAGGGTGCGAGGCGATGTCCAAGCCATGGACAGGGCCTGGGAGGCCTGGCCAGCCCCAGCCGGCCAGGACCAATCGGTGCCCAGGGGATGGAGAAGGACCCATCACCTTTGACAAGCCAGATCGAGGAAAAATCGCTGTATCTGAATAGGAGACTGTGTCTTGAAAATGGACCCATCGGTGGACCCAGGTCGGACCAGTGGGACTGGATGGCTGCACACGGCAGGGCTCGCGTTCTTGCGGGTCCAGCATGGGTCTCTACATAGGTCCAATAACGGGACCAGAACGAGAGAGCTGGCACGCCGACGCGTGTGGGTCGCCGGCACGCTCTGGGACCTCAGCGCTCCGCTGCCGCTCCCTGGCGGTACAGCTCCTTCAGCAGCTGGTAGGCCTCATTGAGCCGACGCATCGCTTCGAGGGATCCGCCGGCGTCGGGATGGTGGCTCTGGGCCATGTCCCGGTAGGCCTCCCGGATCTGGGCCAGGGTGAGCCGCTGGCCGGGGTCGGTGGGCAGCTGCAGCAGCCGCAGCGCGCCGTGAAGGGTCATGGTGTGCTCCAGGGTCTGGAAGGAGGTGCCGCGGCGACGGCGGCGGAAGCGGTGCACGAAGCGACGGATCAACGTCGGGATTCGCAGGGTGAGGGTCTGACCGCTGAAGGGGTCTTCCAGCACACCGGCGGTGACCATCACCCGCTCGAAGGTCGGTGGTCCGTCACTCCAGCCAGGGGCGAACGGCTGCATCACCTGGCAGGCGGCCGACCAGGTGAAGGTGCGGCCATCGCTCTGATCCGACTGGGGCCAGATGTCCTGGGCCAGCCACACCATCGCCGCCTCCAGCACCGCCTCATTGGCCGGCGACCCGTAGAGGGCGCGCCAATGGTTGCCGGATTCCTCCAGGGCCTGTTGCACCAGCTCGCCGCCAAGGGGGGGCAGGGGGGTCATGGGCAACGACGCGGAACGCGCCGGAGACGGCGACCGCAGGCTGCGCTTGATGACGTCGGAGCGGCGACGCACAAAGCCGGGCAGGTCGATGCCCCCGCCACCTGGCGCCGGACGGGGGGGATCCTGCCTCGGGGCCTCCCATTCAAATTCCGCCTGGAGGCTGTCCATGGCCCCGCGACCCACCAGCACCAGGGCTCCCTGCTCGTCGAAGTCGTGGTCGTCCTCCCGGTGACGCACGACCTCTCCGGGCTGCGGCGCGAGCCCATCACCGTCCTCCTCCTCGTCAGTGCCGAACAGATCGCCGAGAAGCCGTTCCAGCACATCGCCGCGGCTGCGGAGCCCCCACTCCCGTCGCAGACCATCGAGGTGGGTCACCAGTTCGCGGTTGAGGTCCAGGCTGATCCGCTGTCTGGCCTCGTTCGAATGTTCAGCCACGGCAGCCATCCATCGGCGCTGGGTTCGCTGGCATGGGGCTTCGGATCAGGGTCCCCGCTGGTCCCGCAGGAACTGTTGCTGGGCCTCCACCGCATCGCGATAGCGGTCCACCAGCGTCCCCCCCGTAGCGGCGGCTCCTGAGAGGCTGCGCATCGGGGACACCAGGGGGGAGGGGGCCAGAACGCTGCGGTTGGAGGAGGCTGGCGGCGGTGGCGGCGGGTTCAACCAACCCGGAGCCGGCGCCGGCCGCAGGATCTGGGGCGGCGGCACCAGGGGGCCGGTGCCCCCCATCGGCATCGGTGTGATCGGCCCGGGTTGGGGGGCAATGGTCAGGGCCGGAGGGGCAACGGGCGGCGGGGTTGGCCGGGTGGTGGCACCGGCCCGGGCCAGATCCAGCTGCCGTTCCCGCTGCTGGACGAGGGCCAGCTGGCTGGCACTCACCACACTCAGGAGGTGCCCGGGGGTGGCATCAGCCGGGTAGACCAGGCTGACCCGCACCGGGTTCACGACCCCCGGGACCAGATCGATCTGGCCCAGGGACAGGCTCTGGCCTGAGCGCAGCCCCACATGCACCTCACGCAGACCGGCGGATGTCTGGATCTGGATCGAGCCGCGGAAAGCCGTGAAGGGTTGTCCGCCGATCAGGGTGGGATGGCTCATCACCAGCTCGTAGGGCCCATTCCCCTTGAGGTTCATGTCGACATCGAACCGCACCCCGTAGGTGCCGACGTTGTCGAGGGAGGAATCGACCATGCGGCTGGCCAGGGCATTGACCTGCACATCACGGGTACCGAAATTGTGGCGGTCGGTGCTGGTGAAGGGCACATGCAGCGGTCCCTTCATGTCGAGGTCGTGGGAGATGGTGGCCTGGTAGGCATCACCGAGGGCCACACCACCGACCCGGGAGAAGATGCGCCGGTTGTGGATGTCATGGATGCGGCTCAGGTAGACCCGGCCAGGGGCCAGCCGACCCGCGTCCAACACCGCGAGCACATCACGGTCGGAGTCCGGTGTCTTGGCGGCCACCACCGCCATCTGGAAGGGCCCATCACTGCGGCCCCGCAGCAGGGCATTGGCGATGCCCAGGGCCGGCAGATCGGTCTGAAACAGCACGATGCGGCTGCGGGCCGGAATCGTGATCTCGTCGGCCAGTCGGGCATCCAGTCTGCCGCGCAGCATCTGGACCGCGGTGGCATCACCGGGACCGGTGTTCCAGGGCCTTGGCCCCAGGGGTTTCACCCCCATCAGATTGTTGGCGAGGTAGGGAGCCTCGAAGCTGTTGCGCACTGCCCCCTTGGAGAAGCGGATGTGCACCGGTCGTACGCCCGGATTGATCAGGATGGCCGCCAGGGTGAGCTCGGCCCGACGGTCGGAACGGGAGATCGAGCGGCGATTGGGCGGGAAGTATTTGTGGTGGAGATGCATGCCGAACTCACCGTTGAAGGTGTACTCGGCATAGCGAAGGGCCTGGCCCGTCTCACTGGCGTAGGCGTACCCAGGTGTCGTGCTGATCAGGATCCCCGGCCCCTCCACTTCCTCGGGCTGGTTGGAGTGCAGCACCGGCACGTTGTTGAAACTGCCGTTCAGGGGACGGGCCTTCTGGCCGGCCATCAGGGCCACGTAGGCGTGGGCCGGCTGGGCGTGCTGCAGGGGTGCCATGCCCAGACCGAGCGTCAGCCAGACACCGATGGGACCAAGGGGAGCGACCAATCTCAAATTGCGACAGGCTTGAGGGTGTGAGTGGCAAGGGGAGGGTAGGGCGGGAAGCGACCGGCCCAGTCACTGGGGGGTGCGCGCACCTGGGGAGCCCCGGATGGAACGGCGGGCTCGCTAGAACGGTCCCACTCTGCAGATTTTGTCATGATTCCTCCCTTCGGGACCTGCTCCGGCTCGGAGTCCGGAACCGGTGCCCTGCGGCGGTATCAGGAACGCAAGCTGCGCATGATGAGCTTCTGGCGCGATGGCGTTGAACGCCAGCTTGCTGCGTTGAACGCCGCCATCAGCACCCTCGAACAGCAGATGCACCGCGATCAGCCAGACCACCAGGGCTGAGCCCACCGGCCTCCAAGTGTTGCCGTAGCTGCTCAAGTCCCTTGTGCAGCAGTCGTTTCACTGTCATTGGGCTGACCTCCATCTGGCGGCCCAAGCGGCGGTAGCTCCAGCCCGCCAGCACCACTTGCCGCACCACCAGCCGCTGGCGAGGCTCCAGCAGGGCCAGCATTGTGGCCACCGAGAGCCCTGGTGAGGCATCGCCACAGGGCTCACCACACGTTTTGGCTGCCACCGCCTCGGCCAGGATCGGATCGTCCAGGTTGGCGGGTCTTGCCAACAGTCGCTGCACCTCCAGCCGCCGCCATTCCGTCGGGGTGATGCCGAGGGTCTGGCTCAGGGCCACGACTCCCAGGCTGGGATCTGCCTGGAGGATCGGATGGTGTTGCAAGCGGTTGAACCGCTCCTGCAGTTCCGCCTGTCGCCTGGGAAGCCGCACCACCGGTGCCTCGTCGCGCAGGTAATGGAGGATTGCCCCACGGATGTGTGGTCTGGCGAAGGCCTCGAACGGGGTGCGGCGTTCTTCGCTGTAGAGCTCGGCGGCCCGGATCAGTCCCATCAGGCCCACCTGGAGCAGATCTTCGAAGGATTCCCGGCAGCAGCGGGAGTAATGCAGGGCGAGGGGTCGGACCACGGCGCGATACTGCTCGACGCGGCGGTTGCGACTTGTGGTGGAGCCGCGATGGGTTGGGTGGCAGGAGGATGGGGTCATGGTCTGGAAAGCAAAGCCTGGGCTGGTTCGGTGGATCTGATCTGCCGCCGTGCCGTTAGGGCCGCGGTGATCTCCTTTCCAGGGAGGGACAGGCCTGCCGAAACACGCAACCGTGAAACCACGGAAGTTCTCGGTTCTGGGGCCGGAGCCGTGATCCGCTGGCTCAGGCGCGCAGGGCCGCCACGTGGGCCAGCAGGGACCAGGGACCGTGCCGCTCCAGCCACCCCCTGTCGGAGCCCACGGTGCAGAGCAGAAACCCTGCAAAGCCAAGGGCGTTGACACTGAAGCCGGCGCCGTGCTCCCGCACCCGGCGCACGGTCATGAACCACTGGTCGTCGAACAGGAGGTTGTAAGGGTGCAGCGGCTCGCTGTTGTTGCTGGGATCGCCGAGGTCGAGCGCGCGGGCATGGGCGCGGTAGAGATCCGCCAGGTCGGATCCGCCACAGGGATCGGTGCGCCGAGTGAGGCGATAAGCCCAGGTCCAGGAGGCCTCGGTCCCTGCCAGCTGCGCCAGAAACAGCGGAGCCAGCGGGCAGCTGAGCTCCCCCTGCCGGCGCGGCAGCAACTGCAGGTGCCGATGGGGCTGGCTGGCTCCGGATCGGGCACCGCTGTTGAAGAACCACAACCCGCCGGTGTCCTGGCTCACCTGCTGGACTGCCTGCCAGTCCGGGGACTCGATCCAGCCGCCCTGGGGCCGCCAGTCGCGGGTGATCACCAGCAGGTGAGCCTCCTGCACCGGGTACTTATTGAGCAGGAGCACGTGGGCGGGCCCCAGCAGGTCCACCTCCAGGGGGCTGTCCCAGGGGAGAAAGGGGTTGGGGCGCGGCCCCCCCTGGCGCAGGTGACGGGGCGTGGAGGAGAGGAGCTGGCGAACGACGAAGGGCTCAGTGCCAGGAATGTCCAGAAGACACGTCTCCAGGGGCACCAGGGCTCCCCCCAGGCGGGCCCGCTCCGACACCTCCCTGGCGCGCTGCCAATGGCGCTCAGCTCGCACCGGCCTGCAGACGGGCCAGGGAGGCGCCCTGGTAATAGCGCCCAAGGATCTCGTTGTAGCGCAGGCCCTGCTCGGCCAGATCCTGGGCGCCGTGCTGGCTCATGCTGGCGCCAAGGTGACCATGGGCCTCCTGGGTGATGCGCGTGGTGGCCGCGTAAAGGCTCTCGACGATCCCGCCCTGGTAGCTCAGGATCACCCCGGAGGTGCTGCTGGTGGCCTGGCGGGTGCGGGGATTGACACTGCCCAGGCCCCGGTAGGCCTGCCAGCGGGTGGTGTCGCCCAGATGCCAGTGGGCGCTGGCCGGGCGGGCCATGTGGGCCATGGCATAGGAGCGGGCCGCCACCGCCTGGGCCTTGAGGGCCTCCATCTGCCAGCTGCTGGGCATCTCGGCCCCCACCACGGAGCTGATGTAGCGCTCCAGGGAGACATGGTTCACCAGCTGGAGGCCCCTGGGACCACGCAGCACCCGGAGGCGGCCCTCATAGGGCCGTCCATCCACCGACAGGACATGACCAGAGCCGGTCTCCAGCCACACCTCGGCCCGGGCCGCCATGGCGGCGCCCAGGTCGGGCGAGGCGTCGGGGCCGCCATCCTGCACGGCGCGCCCATCGCGATCCACCAGTCGCCAATAGCCACTGGCGCCGAGCTGGGGGGAGGGGGAGGCTCCCAGCAGAGCCACCCGGATCTCCAGCGGCACCTCTGGGCCAGCCTCCGGCTCCACAAGGGACGGGTCGGGATGGTTCAGGCTGGTGCGTTGGGCCCGCAGTGACGTCGCGGCCAGGAGGTCCTTGTCTGGGGATTCCGCCGCGGTGGCGGACGATTGCGAGACCTCCCGGGGCTGGGCAATCAGGGCTTCGAGCAGATCCGGCTGCGCAGCAGACCGGGGGCCTGGGAGCAGGTCCTGGGCGGCAAAGCCCGCCCCTACCGCCACGACGGCCAGGGGAGCGGTCAGCAGGATGGGGTGGCGCCGGCAACCCTGAAGCAGGCGCCGGCCACTGGCACGGAGTGCGGCGAAGGCGGCCGCGTAGTGCCGACGCACAGCAGGATTCCACGAAGGGGTCGTCGGATCATGCCGGAAAACGCGACCCTGCACCCTCCTGGCGCAGGACGGTCGCCGCATTGCACCCGTGGTCCCGTGGGGGCCAAAGGCCGGGATCAGGTGGCGGCTTCAGCCTTCAGATCCCGCTGCATCAGCTCCTGCACCGCCTGGCGAGCCTCCACCTGACCCGCCAGCAGCCGCACGACCTGGTCGCAGATCGGCAGTTGCCAACCCTCCCGCTGAGCGAGGGCCAGGGTGGCCCGGGCGGTGCGGGGCCCCTCCACGGTGGCGCCGATCCGTCCGAGAGCCGTGCTCTCATCACACCCCTCCGCCAGCAGGGTGCCGAAGCGGTAATTGCGGCTCAGGCTGCTGTTGGCCGTGGCCAGCAGGTCGCCCAGGCCCGCCAGCCCGTAGAGGGTGGTGGGCTGGCCCCCGAGGGCCGTGAGAACCACGGCGATCTCCGACAGGCCCCGGCAGAGCAGGGAGGCCTTGGCATTGGCTCCCAGACCCAGCCCATCGCTGATGCCGGCCGCCAGGGCGATGACGTTCTTGAGCGCCCCGGCCGCCTCGGTGCCGATGGGATCGGCATTCGTGTAGAGGCGGAAGTGGGGGGCCCGCAGCTGCTCCTGCAGCTGAAGGGCCAGACCGTGATCCTGGCTGCTCAGCACGCTGGCCGCCGGCAAGCCCCGTTCCAGTTCACCGGCCAGATTCGGGCCGCTCAACACTGCCAGCGGCACGTCGGGGAGATGGCGGCGCCACAGCTGGCTGGCGGTGCAGAGGGTGTCCAGATCGATTCCCTTGCTGCAACTCAGCAGGGGGAGGTCCGCCGGCCAGTGCCCTTGCAGCTGGGCAGCCAGGGGGGCCACGCCCACCATCGACACGGCCACCACGACGAGATCGCAGTCCTGAAGCAGCGTGGTCGGCTGGCCCCCATCCCGCCGGGACCAGCTGCTGAGACGGTGGCCCTGACGCTCCCAGAGCCGCAGGAGCGTGGCGCCCCAGGCGCCCCGACCCAGCACCGTGATGCGCAGACTCATGGACCAACGCGGGGGTCGGTTCCCCTGATCGCCTTGCCATCATGCGCCATCCCCGAACGCACCATGGCGACCGCCCCCAATCCCTACTGGCAGGCCTGGGAGGGCCAGGCCCTCATCGTGGGTCCAGGGGGTCTGGGCCTGGCTCTGGCAGCCGAACTGACCCGGCGGGCGCCATCGCTGCGGGTGCGCACCGCCGGTCGCCGCGCTGCGGACCTGCCGCTCGACCTTGGCGATGACGTCAGCCTGGAGCGGTTCTCGGCCATGGCCGCCCACGACCTGAGCCCGTTGCGGGTCGTGATCAACACGGCCGGGCTGCTGCACGATGGCGCGCTGCAGCCGGAGAAGCGCCTCAGCCAGGTGCGTCGCCATGCCCTGGAGCGCAGCTTCGCCGTCAACGCCTTCGGCCCCCTGCTGCTGGCCCAGGCGATCGAGCCGGCCCTGGCGAGGGATTGTCCGGTGCACTTCGCCAGCCTCTCGGCCCGGGTGGGCAGCATCGGCGACAACCGGCTCGGGGGGTGGTACGCCTACCGGGCCGCCAAGGCGGCCCAGAACCAGCTGTTGCGCACCCTGGCGATCGAATGGCAGCGCCGCCTGCCCCAGGCCTGCGTGACCCTGCTCCACCCGGGCACCGCCGCCACCCCGCTCTCGGCCCCCTTCAGGGGCTCCCTGGCCGCCTCGGCCCTGTTCACGCCCGCCCGCTCCGCCTCCCACCTGCTTGATGTTCTGGAGGGACAGACGGCCACCAGCAGCGGCGCCTTCCTGGCCTGGGATGGTCAGCCGGTGCCCTGGTGAGGCTGCGGCCAGCGGTGAGGCTGGCTAGGCGGCGTGAGCGCGGAGCACCTCCAGCGGGATCACCTCCAGAGTGGCGATGGCGGAACTCTCCAGCCGCACCGGTGGGGCCATGCCGTCCTCGTAGGCCTCCAGCCAGCGGGCGGCACAGACGCACCAATGATCACCGGCCTGGAGGCCGGGGAACGAGTGGGCCGGCACCGGCGTGGAGAGGTCGTTGCCCTGGGCGCGGCTGTAGTTCAGAAACGACTCGTTCACAACGCAACAAACCGTGTGGCGGCCAAAATCGGCTGGATCGCCCTGGCAGTAGCCATCCCGGAACCAGCCGGTGAGGGGGGCACATCCACACTCCTGCAAGGGTTCTCCCAGCACATTGCGCTGGTCTTCTGGGGGCTGCAGAGAGGAAGCGGCCAAGGCCCGGGAGCAGGTGGAACGGGCTGAGTCTGCCGGAGGACTGGCACAAAAAGCGGCCAGGAGGTTGACGAAATCCGGGGGGGAGGCGTTAAAGGTCATTCAGCACGACCCCCTTCATGAGCTGGGATTTCACCGAGGATGCGGCCTTCCTGGCCCTCTGCGACGCCTACAAGGAAAGCGGTGAGCCCTCCGCCATGGAGTTTCTGGCCCATGGCGAAGGCGCCTTCCATTTCCAGGAACTCACCCAGAACGCGGCTGGGGAGGGCATCGATCTGAGCGATTCCGATGCCCTCGATGCCTTCCAGCAGGAGGTGATCGACAGTCTTGAAGAGCTGTGCAGCTGAAGGCGCCCCAAGGCCTCAGCCGTAAAAGAAGGCGATTTCCTTGTCCTTGAGCCCCTCCCAACCGGCCTCCCGCAGACGTTGGTCGAGGGTGAGCCGATCGAGGTGCTTGGCGCCGGTGCGCACGATGCGGTTACGCATCGACTTTTTGACTCCGCTGCGGGCCCGGCGAGCCTCCAGCTCCATCACTTCGCCGTAGAGGGCGAGCATGGCAGCCGGAATCGGCGTGCCGTCGAGGTCCACTCCGGCCGCAATGGCGTCATCGACGCCGCCGGGTCCTGCGATGGCCATGGCAAGGGAGGCAAAGGGTGCCCAAGCCTGCCACGTCCAGGACCCTGACCGGGGCTATCTCAGGCGCTGAAATAGCGGGCCTGGCTGTGCAGGGCCACCAGGGCCGTGGTGCTCTGCTCGGGCTCCAGCTGGTCGCTGTCGTCCATGGTGAGGCCAATGCGGTCAGTGCCCAGCCAGGCGAGCTGCTGGCGGGAGTCGGCCACGTTCGGACAGGCGGGGTAACCGAAGGAGTAGCGACTGCCCCGATAGCGCTGGGCCAGCACGTCCCGCAGGGCCGTAGGTTCCTCGGCGGCAAATCCCATCTCCCGCCGGACGCGGGCGTGGGTCCACTCTGCGAGTGATTCAGCCATCTGAACCGCCAGCCCATGGAAGTAGAGGTAGTCGGTGTAACGATCAGCCCGGAACAACTGCTGGGCAAAGCTGGTGGCGCCTTCGCCCATGGTGACAGCCTGCATCGGCAGCACATCCGTCGGCCGCAGGGTGCCGTCCGGGGCCGTCTCGAGGTCGCGGTAGAAGTCGGCGATGCAGTAGCGGTTGCCGCTGCGCTGGCGCGGCAGAACAAAGCGCCCCAGCTCAAGGGCAGCGGCCGCCGGTGGCGCCCCGGCCGCCATCCCCTCGGGGTCGAACACCACCAGGCCATTGCCGTCGCGGCCGCAGGGGAAGTAGCCGTAGGCCACCCGCGGGGTCAGCAGGCCTTCGCTGCGGCAGCGAGCGAGCCATTCCTGCAACACCGGCTCCGCCTTCTCGGCCAGCATCGCTTCATAGTCCTGCCGGCTCTGCTGCTGGGTCTTGCGCAGCTGCCACTGGCCGGCGAACAGGGCGTTGCGATCGAGGTAGGCGAAGACCTCGTCGAGGTCGATGGCCGCCTCGGTGAGCAGCCTCGATCCCCAGAAGGGGGGGATGATCGCTGCTTCGGCTGGCACGGCCGCGGAACGCTCCTCGCTGCCGGCGGCTGGAACGTCGGCTGGGGACCCCACCGCCAGCTCCATGACGGCCGTCGGCGTGGCCTCTACGGCGGCCGCTGGAGGGGCGGCGGGCTCGTTGAGGCCCAAGCCCTCGGGGGCAGCATCGAGGAAACCCTCGTGGTCGTCCCAGCGGCCAGCCGTTTTGGCCTCCATCAGGGCATCCATGAAGCGCAGGTCGGCGAAGGCATCACGGCCATAGATCACCTGGCCCCGGTAGGCCTGGCGGCAGTCGCCGTTGACGAACCGGGGCGTCAGGGCCGCACCGCCGAGGATCACAGGAACGGAAATTCCAACGTCGTTGAACGTTTCCAGGTTGTCCTTCATGAAGGCGGTGGATTTGACCAGCAGGCCGCTCATGGCGATGCAGTCGGCTGCGTGCTGCCGTTGGGCCTCGACGATGGCATCGACGCTTTGCTTGATGCCCAGGTTGATCACCTCATAGCCATTGTTGGTGAGGATGATGTCCACCAGGTTCTTGCCGATGTCGTGGACGTCGCCCTTGACAGTGGCGATCAGGAACTTGCCCTTGCTGCTCGATTCTCCCTCCTTGCGCTCCATGTGCGGCTCGAGAAAGGCCACGGCGGCCTTCATCGTTTCGGCGCTCTGCAACACGAAGGGCAACTGCATCTGGCCGGAGCCGAACAGTTCACCTACCACCTTCATGCCATCCAGCAGGTAGGTGTTGATGATCTTCAGGGGTGGATGCACCGTGAGGGCCGACTGCAGGGCGATATCCAGGCCAATGCGTTCACCATCGATGATGTGCTGCTTGAGACGCTCCTCAAGCGGCAGATCGGCCAGCGACGGTCCTGAGGCCCGGGCCTCTTTGGCGCTGACCCCCTCGAACTCGGTGGTCAGAAGGGTGAGCGGGTCATGGACGCAGATACCGTCTTCGAATCGGCGCCGGTCGTGGATCAGATCGCGACAGATCTGCTGGTGCTCTTCGCTGATCTTGGCCAGCGGCAAGATCTTCGCCGGGCTGATGATGGCGGCATCCATGCCGGCCTCGCAGCAGTCGTGCAGGAACACCGAATTGAGCACGATGCGGGCGGCCGGAGACAGCCCGAAGCTGACGTTGCTGACCCCCAGCACCACATGGACCCCGGGAAGTTCGCTGCGGATCCGGCGGATCGCCTCGATCGTGGCGGCCGCATTGGCCCGGTCCTCCTCGATGCCCGTGGAGATGGGCAGGGCGAGGGGGTCGTAAAAGATCTCGTGGGCTGGAAGGCCGAATTCGAGCGCATCCCGGTAGGCCCTCTGGGCGATGGCGAACTTACGCTCGGCGCTGCGGGCCATGCCCTCCTCGTCGATCGTGCCCACCACCACCCCGGCGCCGTAGTCACGGGCCAGTTCGAGCACTTTGAAGAAGCGCTCATCGCCATCTTCGTAGTTGGTGGAGTTGAGAATGCACTTGCCGCCGGCCACCTTGAGGCCAGCCTCCATCTTCTGCCACTCGGTGGAATCGAGCATCAGCGGCAGGTTGACGTTGGTGACCAGTCGGCTCACCAGGTCGTGCATGTCCTTGACCCCGTCGCGCCCCACGTAATCGACGTTGACGTCGAGCACATGGGCGTTTTCCTTCACCTGGCCCCGGGCCACCGCCACCAGGCCATCCCAGTCCTCGGCGTTGAGCAGCTCCCGCACCTTCTTCGAGCCGCTGGCATTGAGCCGTTCGCCGATGATCAGGAAGGAGTTGTCCTGAAAATAGGGGGTGACGCCATAGATCGAGGCCACCGCCGGTTCGTAGTGGAGCAGGGGCCGCTGCAGCCGTTGCTGGGGCCGCCGCACCTGCCGCTGGGCGGGTTGCAGACCGGCGGCGAGCTCCGCCAGCGCACCGATGTGGGCCGGGGTGGTGCCGCAGCAGCCACCGATCACCTGGACGCCGAGATCTTCGACGAAGTGCATCATCTGCATCCTCATCTCGGTGGGGGTGAGGCGATAGTGGGCCACCCCGCCAACGTTCTCCGGCAATCCCGCGTTGGGAATGCAGCTCACCACGAAGGGACTGTGCTGACTCAGGTAGCGGATGTGTTCCTTCATCTGCTCGGGCCCCGTGGCGCAGTTGAGGCCGAGCACGTCGATCGGGAAGGGCTCCAGGATCGCCACCACGGCGGCGATATCCGAGCCCACCAGCATGGTGCCGGTGGTTTCCATGGTGACGGAGACCATCAGGGCTCGCCGTTCCCCGGCGGCACTGAAGGCCTCCTCAATCCCCTGCAGCGCCGCCTTGATCTGCAGCACGTCCTGGCAGGTCTCGACGATGAACAGATCAACGTCGCCGGCGATCAGGCCAGCGGCCTGCTCCCGGAACGAGGCCTTCATCGTGTCGAAGTCGATGTGGCCCAGGGTGGGCAGCTTGGTGGTGGGACCGATCGATCCAGCCACGAAGCGGGGTTTTTCCGGGGTGCTGAAGGCGGCGGCCATCTCCCTGGCCAGTTCAGCCGCCCGGCGATTGATGGCGAAGGCCTGATCCTCCAGCCCGTACTCGGCCAGCACGATGGAGGCGGCCCCGAAGGTGTCCGTTTCGATCACATCGCAACCCGCCTCCAGGAACAGGCGATGCACCGCCTGGACCGCATCGGGCCTGGTGAAGACGAGGTTCTCGTTGCAGCCCTCCAGGGCTGCGCCACCGAAATCCTCCGCTGACAGGTCCATCTCCTGCAGGGAGGTGCCCGTGGCGCCGTCGAAGACGAGCACGGGACGACCTGGGCCATGCAACCAGTCGAGGAAGCCGATGCGATCGGTGGGGCAGTGGATGGCGGCGGAGACGACCATCAGGCGTCGAGGCGAATACGGGTGACCCAGTGGTCATAGGAAGGATCGCGGCCCTCCGTGATCGCGGTGAGGCGGTCGCGCAGACGCTCCATCACGGGCCGATGGCTGGGTAGGTCGGTGGATTCAATGCGACGCACCGGGGTGACCCTGGCGGCTGTGCCGCTGAGGAACACCTCGTCGGCGATCATCAGTTCGGTCTTGTCGACCGCCCGCTCGAGCACGGGGATATCCATCGATCGGGCCAGTTCCATGAGGCTGGCCCGGGTGATGCCCTCGAGGATGTCCTGATCGACGCCGGGGGTGATCAGCACACCGTCCCGGACGATGAACAGATTCATGCCGCTGGCCTCGCTCACTTTGCCGCGGCTGTTGAGCAGCAGGGCCTCATCGAAGCCGCTTTTGACCGCTTCGGTCTTGGCCAGCGAACTGGTGATGTAGGCCCCACTGATCTTGCCCCTCAGCGGCAGGGAGCGGTCCTCCTGGCGGCACCAGCTGCTGATCCGGCAGCTGACACCCTCAGGGGACAGATAGTCGCCCATCTCGATGCCGTAGATGAGGAAGTCGGTCTGGATGTTGTGCAGCCGCGGGGCGATGCCGAGATCACTGGTGTAGACGAAGGGACGCAGGTAGATCGGGCAGGTGGGCCTGTTGGCCTGCAGAAACGCCTGGATGGCCGTGTGGATCGTCTCCTCGGCAAGCTCGGTCAGCAGCAACCGGGCGCTCTGGCTGAGGCGGCGAGCATGGCGATCGGCGCGGAACAGCAGGATTTCGTTGTTGTCGGCGGGATTGGGCAGGGCCCGCATGCCGCCGAAGGCACCCGTGCCGTAATGCAGTGCATGGGTGGCCACCGACAGGGTGGCCTCGGCAAAGGGGACGCATTGTCCGCCGAACCAGGCATAGGGCAGGAACTGGTGCATGAAAGGCGGTGGCGATGCTGCGATCTTCTCATCGCGTTCGGCAGGATGGGGTGATGCATCGACTCGCGTCCATACCCGGTGACAGGACGGAGGACGGCGGGACCCTCTTCGTGGAACAGCCACCGGCGCCGGTGGTGCTGCTCAGCAGCGCCGACACGGATCTGCTGGCGGTCTCCCAGCTGCTGGAGGCCGAGCCGGCGCTGCTGCCGGCCGAACTGAGGGCTCTCAACCTTTCGGCGCTGATGCACCCGGCGGTGATCGACCACTACGTGGCCACCACCCTGGCGACCAGCCGGCTGGTGGTGGTGCGCCTGCTGGGGGGACGCGGCCATTGGAGCTACGGGCTGGAGTGCCTGCGTCACTGGGTCGCCACTGGTGAGGGCCGCCAGTTGCTGGTGCTGGCCGGCACCGCCGAGGAGGAGCAGGCCCTGGCCTGCCTCGGCAGCCTCGATGGCCCCCTGGCCATGGCCTGTGCGGCCTGCCTGCGGGAGGGGGGAGCCGCCAATCTGCGCCTGTTGCTCCAGACCCTGGCGGCCCTGCTGGCCGGCGAACGCCCCGCGCCACCCTGCCCCAGCCCCGCCGCCGATCCCCTGCCCCACGACTGGCGCGACGAGCCTGGCGCCCGGGTGGGGGTGATTCTTTACCGCGCCCTGTGGCAGGCGGGGGATCTGGCCCTGATGGAGGCGCTGCTGGCGGCCCTGCGCGGCCAGGGGCTGGCACCGCGGGGCCTTTGGGTCAGCAGCCTGCGGGACGGGGCCGTGCAGCGGGGGGTGGCGGATCTGCTGGGGCGGGAACAGGTGGAGGCGGTCCTCTGCGGCACGGGCTTCGCGTCGGTGTCGTTTGAGGAGGCGGGTCTGGGGGCTCCCCTGTGGGACCAGTTGGGGGTGCCGGTGTTGCAGGTGCTGTGCAGCGGCCGCAGCCGCGGGGCCTGGCGCCAGAGCAGCATCGGCCTGGGACCCCTCGACCTGAGCCTGCAGGTGGCCCTGCCGGAACTGGATGGGCGCCTCACCACCCGGGTGGGGGCCTTCAAGGAGCGGAGCTGCACCAGCGACAGCCTGGCCACGGCCCTGCACCGCTACGAACCGGACCGGGAGAGACTCGACTGGATCGCCCAGCTCACCGGCGCCTGGACCCACCTGCGGCTGACGCCGGCCCCCGAGCGGCGGCTGGCCCTGGTGCTGGCCAACTACCCCAACCGCAACAGCCGCCTGGCCAATGGCGTCGGTCTGGACACCCCGGCGAGCGCCGCCCTGATGCTGGGCTGGCTGGCGGAGGCCGGCTACGACCTGGGGGCGGCTGCTGAGCAGCCCGCCGATGGCGATAGCCTGATCCACCGGCTCCTGGAGGGCCGCAGCAACGACCCGGAGAGCGGCCATCGCCCTCCCCTGGCCCACCTGCCCCTGGCCGCTTACGCGGCTTGGTACGCCACCCTGCCGCTGGAGGGCCGCCAGCGGCTGGAGGCGGTCTGGGGGCCGCCCGAAACCGATGCGGGCCTGGAACGCGTGGGTGGGGGCCCGGCCTTTCCGGTGCGGGGGCTGCGTTTCGGCCGGGTGCTGCTGCTGATCCAGCCCGAACGCGGCTACGACCGCGATCCGAGCCTCAGCTACCACAGCCCCGATCTGCCCCCCACCCACGCCTACCTGGCCCAGTACCTGTGGCTGCGCCAGAGCTTCGGCGCCCAGGTGGTGGTGCACGTGGGCAAGCACGGCAACCTCGAATGGCTGCCCGGGAAGGGGCTGGGGCTGTCGCAGGACTGCTTCCCCGAATGGGCCCTGGGGCCCCTGCCGCACCTCTACCCCTTCATCGTCAACGACCCGGGCGAGGGCAGCCAGGCCAAACGCCGTGCCCAGGCGGTGATCCTCGACCACCTGACCCCGCCCCTGGGCCGGGCCGGCCTGCACGGTGACCTGCAGGGCCTCGAGGCCCTGCTCGATGAGTACTGGGAGGCGCGGCAGCTGGGCAGCGCCCGGGCCCCCCTGCTGCGGGAGCGCCTGGGCTCCCTGCTGGAGCAACTGCAACTTCCCGCCATGGCCCAGGCGGACCTGGAAGCGCGCCTGGAGGCGGCCGACGGCTACCTGTGTGAACTCAAGGAGGCCCAGATCCGCCTCGGCCTGCACACGTTCGGCACCCTGCCGGCGCCGGCGAAGCTGGCCGAACTGCTGCTGTGCCTGGCCCGGGCGCCCCAGGCGGGACAGCCGGGCCTCACCCAGGCCCTGGCCCTCGACCTGGGCCTGGATCTCGACCCCTGGGCCGACCCGGAGGAGGCCCCCCTCACCGCCGCCGACCGCGCCCGGCTGGCTGGCCATGCCCAGCCAGGCAGCCTGCTGCGCCATGCCGGCGACGGGGTCGCGGTGCTGGAGGCCCGTGCCCTTGTCCTGGTGGAGGAGCAGCTGGCCGCAGCCGCCGGGGCGCCGGAGGAGACACCGGGGCCCGCCACCGAACGGGCCCTGCAGCACCTGCGCCAGGCCCTGCTGCCGCCCCTGCTGGCCTGTGGCGAGGCGGAGCGCCAGGCCCTGCTCACGGGGCTGGCCGGCGGCCGCATCGCCGCTGGTCCCTCGGGGGCCCCCACCCGCGGGCGGCCCGACCTGCTGCCCACCGGCCGCAACTTCTACAGCGTCGATCTGCGCGGCCTGCCGACGGAGGCCGCCTGGGACCTGGGACGGCGCAGCGCCGCGTTGCTGTTGCAGCTCCACCTGCAGGAGCAGGGCGACGACCTGCGCACCCTGGCCCTCTCGGTGTGGGGAACCGCCACCATGCGCAACGGCGGCGAGGACATCGGCCAGGCCCTGGCCTTGATGGGCGTGCGGCCCGTCTGGGATGGCCCGACGCGACGGCTGGTGGATGTGGAGGTGATTCCCCTGCGTCTGCTCGGGCGGCCCCGGGTGGATGTGACCCTGCGCATTTCCGGCCTGTTCCGCGATGCCTTCCCCCAGCTGGTGGGCTGGTTCAACCGTGCCACCCGCCTGGTGGCGTCCCTGGCCGAAGACCCCGAAGACAACCCCCTGGCCGCTTCAGTCCGGCAGGAGGGCCATGGGGGGCGTATCTACGGATCGGCGCCCGGGGCCTATGGGGCCGGGCTGCAGGGCCTGATCGACAGCGGCCACTGGGAGGAGCGCGGCGATCTGGGCGAGGCGTTCCTCAACTGGAGCGCCTGGCGTTACGACGGCGATCCCAGCGATGGAGCCAGCGGCGGGGCCATCGCCGCCACCGCAGACCGGAGCGGACTCGAACGGCGTCTAGCCCAGGTGCAGGTGGTGCTGCACAACCAGGACAACAGGGAGCACGATCTGCTGGATTCCGATGACTACTACCAGTTTCAGGGCGGCCTCAGCGCCGCCGCCGAGCGGCTCCAGGGCCAGGCCCCGGCCCTCTGGTTCGGCGACCATTCCCGCAGCGAGCGTCCCCGGCTGCACCGCGTCGAGCGCGAATTTGACAAGGTGCTGCGCTCCCGCCTGCTCAATCCCCGCTGGATTGAGGCCATGCAGGGCCATGGCTACAAGGGCGGCTTCGAAATGGCCGCCAGCCTGGATTATCTGTTTGCCTACGACGCCAGCACCGGGCGGGTGCCGGACTGGGGCTACGGCGCCATCAGCGCCGCCTGGCTCGAAGACGGGGCCGTGCGGGAGTTTCTGGGCCGCTCCAACCCCTGGGCCCTGCGGGACATGGCCGAACGGCTCCTCGAAGCCCACCATCGGGGCCTGTGGGAAGGGGCCGACCCGCAGCGGCTGGAGCGGCTGCGGGCCCTGGTGCTGGAGAGCGAGGGCTTGGTGGAGCAGCGCTGAACCAGGCCCTCACTCCTTTGAGGGGATCAGAGGTCGAGATCCCGCGCCATCGAGCGGAAGGGGTCGGTGTTACCGGGTTTGGCGGGCTGCTGGCTGATCTTCGGCTGGCTCTGGGCCTCAATTTCCTTCTGTTGCTTGGCTGCCGCCGCTGCGCCGGGCACGTTGGTGGGAGTCACGGCGGACCCCTTCATGCGCTGACCCAGCTCGGCGACGCTCATCGTCTGGGCGAAGGTCTTCTTGACGGGCTTGGGGATGCCACCGGTGAGGTTCACGGAACCTTTTTCCGTGGGCTGGATCCCAGCCAGACCAGGGGTCATCTTCTCGACCCGGGCCTGCATCGAGGCCACCTCCGCCACCATCTCCTTGTCCCCGGGGCTGTCGGCATTGCCAGGGAAGGTGCGGCGGATGGTGTTCGACCGCTTCATGAACTGGACATCGCCCAGGCTGGTGGAAGCCTCGGGATCAAGGAAAAAGGATTCGGCCTTGGGTTTGGCCTTGGCCGCAGCCTCAGGCTTGGTCACCGAGGCGGCACGGGAACCGAACAGACGATCGAACAGGCCCATCGACGCATGCAGAAACGTGTCAGCAAACCCTAGCGGCCACGGAGCACCAGCCCATGGGTATCTGTACCACAACTCATCAGAAGGCCCCGCCGCTCCAGGTCCGTCGCGATCGCCTCGCAGACCAGTTCGGTGGGTTGCCAGCGGGGCTGCATGGCGTAGTCATACCAGACTTCGGCCCCGTCGAAGCCCAGAGCATCCGCCGCCGCAATCAGGCGCTGGTGGGGCAGGCGGTAGCGGGCGGGATGGGCCAGCAGGGCCAGGCCCCCGGCGGCCCGGATCGCCGCCAGCACCGCTTCGGCCAGCAGGCCCGGCCCCACCACGGAGGTGCCCTGCAGGTAGGGATCGAGGGAGGGGTGCTCCTCGGCGAAACCCAGCCCCAGCACGTGCACCAGGCACCCCTCAAGCAGGCAGCTGATTTCCACCCCGCGCCAGAGGGTGGGCGTCGCCGCTCCCCGCTGGCGGTGGTCAGCAAGGGACGCGGCAATGGCCCCATGGGCAGCCAGGGCGTGGTGATCGGTCACCGCCAGGTGCTCCAGGCCAATGGCCACGGCCTCAGCCGCAAGGTCTTCCGGGTGGAGGCTGCCGTCGCTGCAGATGGTGTGGCAATGGAAGTTGAGCCGATCCGGGCAGCTGTCGGCCTGCACCTGCCGCAGCACCGGCGTCAGGGGATGGGCGAGAGCTTCAGGCCGCAGCACCACCACTCTCCTGCTGGGCCAGCCGTTCGCTGCGCAAGCGCCGCCAGCGGGCATAGAACTGGATCGAGGCGGCCATGGCCACCACCAGGGCCACCAGGAACCATGTGGCGGCCCCTAGGGGGAACTGGTTCTTGAACACCACCAGCATCACCACCAGCACCAGCAGCAAGGTAGGCAGTTCATTGAGGGCCCGCAGCTGGCGGCCACTCCAGCGGCACTGACCCCGCTGCAGCTGGCCCATCAGCCGGTAACAGAACCAGTGGTAGACGAGCAGGGCCGCCACGAAGGCCAGCTTGGCGTGCATCCAGGCCTGTTTCAGCCAGGCCGGCTCCACCAGCAGCAGACCCACGGCCATGGCCACCGCCACCACCATGCCAGGGGTGGTGATGATGTTGGCCAGGCGCCGCTCCATCAGGGCGTACTGGTCCTCGAAAGCCTGACGCAGGGGGGGATCCAGCTCGGCCGCCTCCCGGTGGTAGATGAACAGCCGCACCAGGTAGAACAGCCCGGCGAACCACACCACCACCCCGACGATGTGGAGTGTCTTGAACCAGAGGTAGGCCTCGGGGGGCCAGCTCACGGCCAGCGGCAGCGGCAGCGTCATGTCAGGACCTGGGGGAACCGGGACTCGCTTCGGATTGCCAAGTTAGTCGGCAGTAGCGGCGGGCCACGGCGGCGGCGTAGGCCCGGTCCACAGGACCGACCCTTGGGCTGATGACGCCGTCGCGGCAATCCACCACGATCCGCTCCCGGTGGTTCTCCTGGTCGCTGACCCGCAGCTTCAGCTGCCAGTGGCGCTGAGCACTGCGGCTGAATTCGTCGCCGCAGACCGGGCCGACGCAGAGGCCCGGTGCCGCCCAGGCCCCCCGGGGAAACCACAGGAGCAGCAGCAGGGCCAGCAGCCATCCGGCCCAAAGCCCAACCGAACACCGACGCGCGGCCTGCAACCTTGAGCCTGACGTCATCCCGCCAGCTCCATCGGGGCGTCCTCCCCTTCGCCGGGCCCTTCGGGTCCATCCATGGGGGGATGGAAGTGCTCCCACACCTGCCGCGCCATGGCCGGTCCGATCCCGGAGACGGCGGCGATCTGCTCGGGAGTGGCCAGCTGGATGGCGTCGATGGAGCGGAAGTGGGCCAGCAGATCCTTGACCCGCTTCGGACCCAGCCCAGCGATGTCGCTGAGACGGGAGCGCTTCATCCGTTCGCCCCGCTGCTGGCGGTGGTAGCTCACGGCGAAGCGGTGGGCCTCGTCCCGCAGCCGCCGCAACAGCACCACCCCCAGCTGGTCGGCCTCGGTGTCGAGGGGCTGGCTGGCGCCGGGCAGGAACACCTCCTCCCGTTGCTTGGCCAGGGAACACACCGTCAGGTCCTCGTGCAGATCCAGCTCTCGCAGCGCCTCCATCACTGCCGACAACTGGCCCTTGCCGCCATCGATCATCACCACATCCGGCCAGTCGCTGAGGCCATCGGTGTGCAGGGCCGAAGCACCGTCCCGGCGCAGGGCGGCCAGGTCGGCCCCTTCCGCCTTGGCCTGGGACCAGCGGCGGAAACGCCGCCGCATGATCTCGGCCATGGCCATGAAGTCGTCGGAATGGCCGGCGCGGATGCTGCTGCTGCGGATCCGGTATTTGCGGTAGTGCTGCTTGGCCGGCAGGCCGTCGATGAAGACCACCTGGGAGGCCACGGCGTCGCTGCCCTGGATGTGGCTGATGTCGTAGCCCTCGATCCGCCGGGGCGGCACCGGCAGCTCCAGCAGCTGGGCCAGGTCTTCGGTGGCCAGTTGCTGCTGCTCCGCCCCCCTTTGGGCCCGGGCCAGTTCGAAGCCGGCGTTGCGCTCCACCAGTTCAATCAGGTCGGCCTTCTGGCGCCGTTGCGGCACGGCCAGTCGCACCTTGCGGCCCCGCCGCTCCGCCAGCCACTCGCCGATCAACTCCTGGGCCGGCAGCGCGTGCTGCAACACCAGTTCCGGAGGAATCTCCACGGGCTCCACCTGGCTGTAGTGCTCCTCGACCACCCGCTGCAGCACCTCGGCCGGTGTGGCGATGGCCGCATCGGCAGTGTAGCCCAACCGGCCCACCAGCTTGCCGGCACGCATCTGGAAGATCTGCACCGCCGCCACCCGATCGTCCGCCGCCAGGGCGATCACATCGCGGCTGACGGAGCTGTCCCCCAGGCTCATCTTCTGGTCGGCGGTGAGCAGGTCGAGACCCTGCAGCTGATCCCGCACCCGGGCGGCGGACTCGAAATCGAGCCGCTCGGCATAGCGGTCCATCTGCTGCCGCAGCAGATCCAGCAGTTCGTCATTGCGGCCCTGGAACACCATCGCCACCTTGCGCAGGATGTGGTGGTAGTCGTCGGAGCCGATCTTTTCCTGGCAGACCCCCGGACAGCGGCCGATGTCGAAGTTGAGGCAGGTGCGGTCGCGGTAGAGGGGCTGGGGACGCTGGCGCAGGGGAAAGACCCGCTTGACCACCGCCAGGGTGCGGCGCAGCAGCCCCACATCCACATAGGGCCCGTAGAAGCGATCCAGGGGGCTGCTTAGACGGCGGCGGCGCGTGATGAAGAGGCGCGGGTAGGCCTCGCTCCAGGTGATGCAGAGGTAGGGGTACTTCTTGTCGTCCTTCAGCAGGACATTGAAATGGGGCTGGTGGTTCTTGATCAGGTTCGACTCCAGCGCCAGCGCCTCCGCCTCGCTGTCGGTGACGATGAACTCGATCTCACAGACCTGCCGCACCATCAGGGCGATGCGGGGGCTGATGTCGTGGGAGTTGCGGAAATAGCTGCGCACCCGCGCCCGCAGACTCTTCGACTTGCCGATGTAGAGGATGCGGTCGCTCGCATCCCGCATCAGATAGCAGCCCGGCTCCGCCGGCAGCTCCCGCAACCGGGCCGACAGCCGCTCACGCTGCAGCAGCAGCGGTCCGACGACGTCCCCAACCGGAGTGCCGCCCGGCTCAGCCATGGCGGCGCCTCAACCGCCGTACTGCCAGCCCGTGGCGGACAGTTCCAGGGCGGGGGCATCGCGGTGCAGGGTCGCCGATTTCACTTCCCCCACGAACACGGTGTGGTCGCCATGGGCCACCTGGCCCACCACGGTGCACTCCACGGCGCCAAGGGCATCGTCCAGAACGGGCAGACCCAGGGGCCCCAGACTGAACGGGGCCGCGTCAAAACGTCCGCCCATCCCCTTCTGGGGCTTGAAGAACACGGCCGCCAGGTCCTTCTGATCGGCGGCCAGCACGTTGAGGCAGAAACGCCCGCTGCGCTCGATCATGCCGTTGCTGGTCGAGTCGGCCCGCACCGCCATCACCACCAGGGGTGGCTCAAAGGAGCCCTGGGTGACCCAGCTGGCGGTGAAGCCGTTCACCTCCGCGCCTTCGGCCACGCCGCAGATGAACACGCCGTGGGGAATCTTGCGCAGCAGCGTCTTCTTGGCGGCCGCGTCCAGAACAACGTCGGTCATGGGGGTGGGCGGCAGGGATCCAGCGACTCTAGGAACCCGACCGGGTCCGTCTCCATAGGCTGGGCGCATGCGAGCCCTCTATCCCGGCAGTTTCGACCCCCTCACCCTCGGCCACCTCGACCTGATCGAGCGGGCGGCGCACCTCTTCGATGGCGTCGTGGTGGCGGTGCTGATGAACCCCTCCAAGCAGCCCAGTTTTCCGCTCGAGCAACGGCTGCAGCAGATCCGCACGGCCACCGAAGGGCTGGCCGGCGTCGAGGTGGGTCATTTCGACGGTCTCACCGTGACCTACGCCCACACCTGTGGCGCCCAGGTGATCCTGCGGGGGCTGCGGGCCATGAGCGACTTCGAATTTGAGTTGCAGATCGCACACACCAACCGGACCCTGGCCCCCCGCGTCGAGACCCTGTTCATGGCCACCTCAGCGCACCACAGCTTTCTGAGCAGCTCGGTGGTGAAGGAGGTGGCCCGCTTCGGTGGGGATGTCGCCCACATGGTCCCGCCGGGAGTGGCGATCGACCTGGAGAGGCTCTTTAATCGACTGGCAGCGTCAGAATCCTGATATGTCTGAAGTCCGTTTCTCCGTTCTCGACCAGCTGGACCAGCTGGAGGACATCGTCCTCGAAGGCAGCAGGATCCCGTTCAGCGGCGGACGGCTGGTCAACGAGCAGGACGCCATCGAAATGATGGATGCCCTGCGTGAGGCCCTGCCCGGGCAGATCTCCCAGGCCGACGACCTCATCCGCCAGCGGGAGGGCTTCATCGAGAAGGCCAGGCTGCAGGCCGAGGAGATCGTCACCCAGGCCCGCCGCGAGCGGGAGCAGCTGATCAACGCCGCCGCCATCCGCCAGGAGGCCGAACGCCAGGTGACGGAACAGCGGGAACTGGCCCGTCAGCAATGTGAGCAGATGGTGCTGCAGGCGCGCCAGCAGGTGGCCCAGACCGAGCAGGAGCACCAGGCCCGGATGGCCCAGTTCGAGCAGCAGTTCGCCGGCCGCCGTCAGCAGCTGGAGCAGGAAGCCCAGCAGCGCCGCCAGCAGCTGGAGCAGGAGGCGGCGGACCGCAACCGCCAACTGCTGGAGCAGCACGAACGCGGCCGGGCCCAGGCCCTGCAGGATCTCGAAGGCATCCGCCAGGAGGGGCTGCGCCTGCAGCGTGAAAGCCAGACCGAAGCCGAGCGCCTCCACGCCGACGCCCTGCAGTTCCGCCAGCAGACCCAGCAGCAGTGCGATGCCCTGATCGCCCGCAGCCGCCAGGAGGCTGCAGCGATCCAGGAGGGCTCCAACCGCTACGCCGAGCAGGTGCTGGGGGAACTGGAGGTGCGCCTCAAGGAACTCAGCCAGGTGGTCCTGGGGGGTCGGCGCGAACTGGTGCGGCTCCAGAGCCAGGAGACGGCGATTGCCAGCCGCCCCCCCGAAGCTCCGATCCCCCTGGAGAACGCCACGGTCGACAGGGCCCGCCGTGTCGCCGGCCGCCTCAAGCGGGCCGCCGGCCGGGGCCTGGCCAGCTGAGGCTGGAGCGCCCGGAGTCCTGGGGCGCTCCGAAAGCTCAGAACGCCGGTTGACAGGCCCCTGCGGACTGGACCTGGCGCAGGACACGGCCGATGGTGGTGTTCGGAGCCCCCGCCCCGGCGGACACGGCACTCACATAGCGGGGGCCGTCTGCCGTCTGCAGGACGCCGCTGATCGAGCGCACGCCCGTCAGGGTGCCAGTCTTGGCGAAGAACTGACCATCCAGGCTGGTGCCTTTGTAGAGATTGCGCAGCGTGCCCCGCCGACCGGCGATGGCCATGGAACTGAGGTAATCCCTGGAGTAGGGATGGTGATCCATGCGCAGCAGCAGGGCCACCAGGAAACGGCTGGTGAGCCGGTTGGCGCGATCCAGGCCGCTGCCGTCGGCGATCCGGACACCCTCCATCGGCAAGCCCTGGGCATTCAGCCAGAGAGCCGTGCGCCGGCTGGCTTCGGGCAGGTCCCAGGTGCCGGCGGCCTGACGCAGCAGCACCTCGGCGGTGAAGTTATGGCTTTCGGTGTTGGCCAGGCTGAGCAGGCCATGCATCGAGGTGGAGGGCTGCTCATGCAGCAGGACGGCGTCGCTGGGGAGCGGCTGCCGCGCCGAGACCAGGGCCAGCTGCACCGGCTGGCCGCCGCTCTGGGCCATGGAGCGGCGTAGCAGGGTCTGCAAGCGCGAGGCGGGATTGCTCACCGCGTCGTCGATCGCGTTGCTGGTGATGGCCAGCCGGGTGATCGGCGCGCCGTAGGCATAGACCCGATCCCCCGGATGCCAGCCACTGGGCCACCAGTTCTGGGGCGCTTCCTCCGCCAGCTCCAGCCGCACGGGGCTGCCAGCCGCCATGGCCAGCTGGGCAAAGCGCTGCAGCTGGGGCAGGGCCAGATCGGGATCCCCCTGGCCGACCATGCGCAGGGTGCCGTCCTGGAGACGCCACAACTGGGTGGTGAGTCGGTAGTCGGGGCCGAGCCGGTCGAGGGCGAAGGCGGTGCTGATCAGTTTCTGGTTGGAGGCCGGCACCCTGGGCAGGCGCCCGTTGACATCGGCCAGCAGCCGTCCACTGCCATCGGCGACGCTGACGCTCCAGCGGGACTGTTCCGACCCCAGGGCCTGGGCAAGCTGCCGTTGCAGCAACGGACAGCTGACCTCCCCGGCCAGCCGCGGCATCCCCACCGGGGGCGGCGCCTCCGGTAAGGCGGCCATCGGCAGGGGGCGCAGGGCCCGGGGTGAGGGCAGCGCCGGGGCGTTCTGGGCCCAGGCCGCCGTGCCCAGGGGACTGGTGCTCCCGGCCATCAGCAGGATGGCCACCGCCCGCAGCGGGCTGTAGGGGCAACGGAACCCAGGGGACAGGCGGACGGGCGCGGTCATCTCAGGAGGCTCCGAGTTTCAGATCCGTGACAGTGCCGTTGAAGCGGAAGTTGGTCCCCTCCAGCTCCACCGGGGCACCGATCTTGATCGTTTGGTTGCCGAAGACAACCCCGCCGCTGGTGCGACGGCCCTGGCCCTCCAGGACGAAACGTCCATCAAAGGTGCTGAAGGTCTTCTGGTTGGGATCGGGGGCACTCACCACCTTTCCGTCGGGGGTGAGGGTGGAGATGATCCGATCAAAGGGAATGATCTGCTTCACCGCCACGCTGCCGTGGGGCTGGTTGCGAATCACGATCGCCACCTTGCCCTCCTGGCGGATCTGTTGCAGCAGCTCCAGGGGGGTGGCGGCTGGGGCACCACGCACATCCACCATCACGGTGACGGGCTCAAGGGCCCCGGTGGCCTGGGCCACGGCCCCGCTCAGACGGGGGCTCCAGATCACGCCCCCGATCGCCAGCAGCGCCGCAGCGGCAGCACCGAGGTCGATGGGGCTCCAGGAACGGGACCGGGGCGAATCGCTGGGCATGGGCACCTGAAAGCCAGGCAAGTGTACGCAGCCTTTCCGGGATGCACCAGCCGGGCCGGCGGGTCAGTTCCGCAGGTCTTCGATCATCTGGCCAAGGGCCCGCAGGTTGCTCCCCAGACCAGGCTCCTGCCCGCCGCTGAGGACCAGCTCCTGCTGCTCGGCATCGGGTTTCTGCTCGAAGCGCCCGGCCAGCCGATAACCGTCGGGGTCGAGTCGGTAGAGCTCCCACTCACCCGGGTAGGCGCAGCGCAGGGCGCGGTCGGACTGGGGCAACAGGGCATAGGCGGCCCGCCAGCCGGCCAGGAAACCCTTGCGGCGCTGGCGCGCCACGCTGCCGATGCCGATGGCGGCATCTTCCAGAGAGGAATTGATCAGCACCACGCTGTCGCCGTGGCCGCCGCACACCGCTTCCACCAGCTCGTAGTCCGCCTGGCTGGCCCCCACCAGCAGCAGCACCCCCCGGGAGGGTTCCTGCTGCTGGAGCCGGCGCTGGTCGGAGAAGCTGCCAATGCGATCGGCGAGGGCAGGGGCATCGCGGCGGGCCAGGGCCGTGGCACCGGCATCCGGGAACAACAGCCGCAACGCGGGCCGCTCTGCCAGCAGCCCTTCCAGCAGGCGCAGCACCACCGGCAGCAGCCGCAAGCCTTCAAAACGGAACTCCACGGTCCAGCGACCTCCGGATCCGGACGCCAGGGCCGCCTGCAGGGCCTCGCGGGCTTCGGCCTCGGCGGTGCGCAGATCAGCAGGCAGCATCGGCGTGCGACAAGGCTGGGCGGACCCTACCCAGGCGCTGCGGCGACACGGCGGCGTGCCTCCTCCAGGGCCGCCGGCAGCCCGGCCAGATCGGCCGGGGTGAGCCAGGGGCCCAGGCTGAGTCGCAGGCCGCTGGCGGCCTCCTCGGGGTTGTAGCCCATGGCGAGCAGCACGGCACTGGCCCCCGCGGCCCCGCCACTGGTGCAGGCCGATCCACTGCTGACGGCGTAACCCCGCCGGGCCAGCTCCCGCACCAGCCGGCGTCCGCTCAGTGATCGTCCCGCCGGGCCAGCCACCAGCAGGCTGATGTGATGGGGCAGGCGCCCGCAGGGGTCGTCCGGGGCCGGCCCGCTGAGGCGCACCCCCTCGAGCGGCAACAATGCCTCCAGAAGCCGATCCCGCAGGGGGCCCATGGGGTCCACTCCGCCGTGGGTCGCCAGTCGCTGCTCGGCCAGCGCCAGGGCCGCCGCAAACCCCGCCACCAGGGCCACGGGCTCGGTACCGCCGCGGCGGCCCGCTTCCTGAACTCCGCCGATCAGGGGGTCCAGTCGGAGCCCGCGCCGCACCAGCAGGGCGCCGACACCGCGGGGGCCCTGCAGCTTGTGGGCCGCGCAGCTGAGCAGGTCCACCGGCAGCTGGCTGAAGTCGAGGCTTTGGTGACCCACCACCTGCACGGCGTCGACATGCAGCAACACGCCGGCCTGGCGGCAGAGCTTGCCGATGCGGGTGATCGGCTGGAGCGTGCCCACCTCGCTCTGGCCCCAGAGGATCGAGACCAGACGGGTCGGCGGCTGCAGCAGCGCCTCGAGGGCCTCCAGGTCCACCACACCGCGGCGATCCACCGGCAGCAGCTGCCGCTGCCAGCCCCGCCTCTCCATGGCGTCGGCAGCGGCGTAGCTGGCGGGATGCTCCACCGCCGAGAGCAGCACCCGGCCGGGCTCCAGGCAGCCGGCGCAACCGATCAGGGCGGTGTGGATCGCTTCGCTGCCACCCGAGACCAACACCAGCTCGTCGCTGCCGCAGCCCAGGCATGACGCCAGGGCCTGGCGGTCGCGCTCCAGTCGGTCGGCTGCCGCCAGGCCGAAGCCGTGCAGGCTGGAGGGATTGGCCCAGGCCTCCCGATGGGCACGGTCCATGGCGTCGAGCACCTCCGGCGCCGGGGGGCTGGTGGCGCAGGCGTCGAGGTAAACCCCTGGGCGGAGACCTGCCGACCCAGGGGGCTCAGGGGGCGGCGGGTTCATCACGGCAGAGGCGGTCCCGGGTGCGGGATTCCAGGGACTCGCCGGCCAGGGTGACCAGATCATCGAGGGAGCGGCCCTCCAGCAGGGCCGTGACGCGGGCGCGGGCTTCAGCGCTGGCGCAGGCCTCGGGGCGGAGGCAGCCGTTGACGCACAGCGTCGCGCAATCGATGGCGGGACGTGCGTCCAGGGCAACCCCGAACATCGAGGGGGCCACCACACCGTCGAACACCGCCTCGGCCGGACCGGTCATGAAGACATGGCCGCTGGCCCCATCCCAGTCGATCTCCAGGGGCCCGCCGGGCAGATCGAGCCGGGCCTGGCGGTCGGCCAGACCCAGCAGGTGGCAGGCCACCAGGGTGGCGCAGGCACCGGTGCCACAGGCCAGGGTGGGCCCGGCTCCCCGCTCCCAGACGCGCATCACCAGATGGTCGGGGGCGATCACCTCAACGAAATGGACGTTGGTGCGGGCCGGGAAGGCCTCGTGCACCTCCAGGGCGGCACCCAGGGTCTCCAGATCGATGGCTGCCACGTCATCCACCGGCACCACGGCGTGGGGATTGCCCATGCCGGCGGCCGCCACGGCCATGGGCTGGCCCAGCACCTCCAGCATCCCAACCGGCAGCCCCTCCACCCCCATGGCCAGACCTGTGGGAATCGTCTCCGGCGTCAGGAACGGGGCACCCATATCAACGCGGATGCGCCCGTCCTCGGCCAGGGCCGGCACGATGCGGCCGGCCAGGGTCTCGACCTCCCAGCGGCGAGGGGCGACGTCGCCATCGCTGTCGGCCAGGAAGCGGGCCAGACAGCGGATGCCGTTGCCGCACATCTCCGGCTCGGTGCCATCGGCGTTGAAGATCCGCATCCGCAGTTCGCCGCCCTCCCGGGGCGGCAGGGCCAGGATGACGCCATCGGCGCCGACCCCGAAGCGCCGGTCACAGAGCCGTTGCACCCGTTCGGGAGTCAATCCGAACGGGTCGTCCAGATCCCCTAAGCTGCGGCCGTCAAGCAGCAAGAAGTCATTCCCAAGGCCCTGATATTTGCTGAATGGGAGCACCTGACGCACCGTTCCGTAAGTCCTGGAGGTTGGGATGGATCCTATGCAGAGTTTCTTTGAACGGCGGGGGCCCAGGCTCGACACGACCCTGCCCAGTGTGCGCCATGTTCAGGAGCTGATCCGCATCCGCACCCCCGTCAACGTCGTGCTGCTCTCCGGTCAGGAGTGTGATGGCATCATCCGCTGGCAGGACTGCCATTTCCTGGCCATGAGCACCGAACCCGGCACCCCGTTGCTGCTGATCAGCCTGACGGCGATCGCTTCGTTGCGCGCGCTCAGCTGAGCCACCCATGGGCTGTGACACGATCACCCCCACCCCATACGGCCCGTGACAGACCCCTCCCGCTACGAGCCCGAGTTGATCGAGCAGCGCTGGCAGCTGCAGTGGGAGCAGTTGGGACTGCACGCCACACCTGACCTCGCCGGCGACGCTGGCGACACCTACTACGCCCTGTCGATGTTCCCCTATCCCTCGGGGAGCCTCCACATGGGCCATGTGCGCAACTATGTGATCACCGATGTGATCGCCCGGGCGGCCCGGCTGCGGGGGCGTCAGGTGCTGCACCCCATGGGCTGGGATGCCTTCGGACTGCCGGCAGAGAATGCCGCTATTGAACGGGGCGTCGACCCGGGGGACTGGACCGACCGCAACATCGCCCAGATGCGCGAGCAGCTCAAGCGCCTGGGTCTGTCGATCGACTGGGACCGGGAGGTGGCCACCTGCCACAGCGATTACTACCGCTGGACCCAGTGGCTGTTCCTCCAGTTTCTCGACGCCGGCCTGGCCTACCGCAAGGAGGCGACGGTCAACTGGGACCCGATCGACCAGACGGTGCTGGCCAATGAACAGGTGGATGCCGAGGGGCGTTCCTGGCGCTCCGGCGCCCAGGTGGAGAAGCGCCGGCTGCGGCAGTGGTTTCTGAAGATCACCGCCTACGCCGATGCCCTGCTCGACGATCTCCCCTCCCTGCAGGGCTGGCCGGAGCGGGTGCGCACGATGCAGGCCAACTGGATCGGCCGCTCCCTCGGGGCCGAGCTGACCTTCACGGCCGAAACCGGTGCCGCCATCACCGTCTTCACCACCAGGCCCGACACCATTTTCGGAGCCACCTATGTCGTGCTGGCTCCGGAGCACCCCCTGGTGGCCGCGCTGACCACCGACGACTGCCGCCTTTCGGTGGCCGCCTTCTGCGATCTGGTCAGCCGCCAGAGCGAGCAGGAGCGCACGGCCGAGGACCGGCCCAAGCGGGGCGTGCCGATCGGCGCCTGGGTGCGCAACCCCGCCAGCGGCGAGCAGATTCCCGTCTGGATCGGCGACTACGTGCTGGCCGACTACGGCACCGGTGCGGTGATGGGGGTGCCGGCCCACGACCAGCGCGACTTCAGCTTTGCCCGCCAGTACGAACTTCCCGTCAGGCGGGTGGTGATCCCCGAGGGGTCCGACCCCCACGCCTACGAGGGCCAGGCCTGGACCGAAACCGGTGTGCTGATCGGCTCCGGACCCTTCGATGGCCTGACCACCGCCGAGGCCAAAACGAGCATCGTCGCCAGCGCCGAAGCCCAGGGCTGGGGCCAGGGACGGGTGCAGTACCGCCTGCGCGACTGGCTGATTTCCCGCCAGCGCTACTGGGGTTGCCCCATCCCCGTGATCCACTGCGACAGCTGCGGCGTGGTGCCCGTCCCCGACGACCAGCTGCCGGTGGAACTGCCCCGGGACATCCCCCTGAGCGGCAAGGGGGGCACCCCCCTGGCCAAGCTGGAGTCCTGGGTGAACGTGCCCTGCCCCCGCTGCGGCGCCCCCGCCCAGCGGGAGACCGACACCATGGACACCTTCATGTGTTCGTCCTGGTACTACCTGCGCTACAGCGACCCCCACAACGACCAGCGGCCGTTCGGGCGCGACGCCGTCGACCGCTGGCTGCCCGTGGATCAGTACGTGGGTGGCATCGAGCACGCCATCCTGCACCTGCTCTATTCCCGCTTCTTCACCAAGGTGCTGCGGGACCGGGGCCTGCTGGGCTTCTCCGAACCCTTCGCCCGCCTGCTCACCCAGGGCATGGTGCAGGGCATCACCTACCGCAATCCCCACACCAGCCAGTACGTGGCGCCGGCCGAGGTGGCCGACCCCAACGACCCCCGCGATCCGATCAGCGGCGAGGTGCTGGAGGTGTTCTACGAAAAGATGTCCAAGTCGAAGCACAACGGCGTCGATCCGGCGGTGGTGATCGACCGCTACGGCGCCGACACGGCCCGCATGTTCATCCTGTTCAAGGCGCCGCCGGAGAAGGATCTGGAGTGGGACGACGCCGATGTGGAAGGCCAGTACCGCTTCCTGCAGCGCCTCTGGCGCCTGGTGGACGCGGCCCATGGCCGGGGCCTGCGCCTTTCAGGGCCAGGAGCGCCGCCCATGCAGGAGCCCGATGCCGCCTGCTTCAGCGACGGCGACAGGGAGCTGCGGCGGGCCGTGCACACGGCCATCGCCGCGATCAGTGAAGACCTGGAAGGCGAGCTCCAGCTGAACACCGCCGTCTCGGAGCTGATGAAGCTCAGCAATGCCCTGGCCGCCCAGCTGGAGGCCGCCAGCCCGGCCGTTGCTACGGAGGCGCTGTCCACCCTGCTGATCCTGCTGGCCCCCTTCGCGCCCCACCTGGCCGAGGAGCTCTGGCAGAAGCTCAACGGCGGCGGCAATGGGGCGCCCGTCGCGGCGGAGGCCAGTGTCCATCGCCAGCGCTGGCCCGTCGTGGATCCAACCGCCCTGGTGCGCGACACCATCCCCCTGGTGATCCAGGTGAAGGGCAAGATGCGCGGCAGCCTGGAGGTGCCCGCCGACGCCGATGCGGCGACCCTGGAGCGCCTGGCGCTGGAGAGCGAGGTGGCCCAGCGCTGGCTGGAGGGTCAGCCGCCCCGGCGGGTGATCGTGGTGCCCGGCAAGTTGGTCAACCTGGTGCCCTGAGGGCGGCGGCGTGGTGGCGCAGGTGGTCGTCGATGAAGCTGGCGATGAAGAAGTAGCTGTGGTCGTAGCCCTCCTGGTAGCGCAACTCCAGGGGATGGCCGGCCGCTGCCGCCGCCGCCGCCAGGTCGGCGGGCCGCAGTTGGCTGTCGAGGAACGGATCGGCGAGGCCCTGGTCCACCAGCAGGGGCAGGCGCTGCGCCGCTGAGGCGAGCAGGCGCGTGGCATCCCAGGCAGCCCAGGCCCGTTGATCGGTGCCCAGGTAGGCCCCGAAGGCCTTCTGGCCCCACGGACAGGCCGAAGGGTGGCAGAGCGGCGCGAAGGCGGACACCGAGCGGTAGCGGCCCGGGTGCCGCAGGGCCGCCACCAGGGCGCCGTGGCCCCCCATCGAATGGCCGCTGATGCTGCGCGCCTGGCTCAGGGGCAGCTGGGCCTCCAGCAGGGCGGGCAGCTCCTCCACCACGTAACTGTGCATGCGGTAGTGCCGGTCCCAGGGGGAGGCGGTGGCATCCACGTAGAAGCCCGCCCCAGGGCCCAGGTCCCAGCCACCCTGCGGATCGGTGGGCACCTCGGGGCCCCTGGGGCTCGTGTCCGGCGCCACCAGGGCCAGGCCGAGCTCGGCGGCGAGGCGATGGGCCCCGCCCTTCTGCATGACGTTCTCGTCGGTGCAGGTGAGGCCGGAAAGCCAGTAGAGGGCCGGCACCCGGGCCCCGGCGAGGGCCTGGGGGGGCAGGAACACCGCCAGGGTCGCCGGGCTGTTCAGCTCGGACGACGGGTGCCGGTAGCGGCGGTGCAGACCGCCGAAGCTGCGGTTTTCGCTGAGCAGCTCGATCATGGTGACGCCGATCTCCGCGGTCTCAGGGGGTTCAGAAGTGGATCACCGAGCGGATGCTCTCGCCGGCGTGCATCAGATCGAAGGCCCGGTTGATGTCCTCCAGCCCCATCGTGTGGGTGATGAAGCGCTCGAGGGGGATCTCCCCCTGCTGGAAGCGCTCGACATAGCCGGGCAGCTCCGTGCGGCCCCGCACCCCACCGAAGGCGGAGCCGCGCCACACCCGCCCGGTGACGAGCTGGAACGGTCGGGTGGCGATCTCCTGGCCCGCTCCGGCCACACCGATGATCGTGGATTCGCCCCAGCCCTTGTGGCAGCACTCCAGGGCGGCGCGCATCACCTGGACGTTGCCGATGCACTCGAACGAGTAGTCGACGCCGCCGTCGGTGCGATCGATCACCACCTCCTGGATCGGGGCATCGAAGGCCCTGGGATCGAGGCACTCGGTGGCGCCGAGCTGGCCGGCGATGGCGAACTTGTCGGGGTTGGTGTCGATGCCGATGATCCGCTCGGCCCCGGCCATCACCGCCCCGATGATCACCGCCAGGCCGATGCCGCCGAGGCCGAAGACGGCCACGCTGCTGCCCGCTTCCACCTTGGCGGTGTTGAGCACGGCGCCGATGCCGGTGGTGACGCCGCAGCCCAGCAGGCACACCGTCTCCAGCGGCGCCTCCGGGGCGATCTTCGCCACGGCGATCTCAGGCACCACCGTGTATTCGGAGAAGGTGGAGGTGCCCATGTAGTGGAAGATCCGCTCGCCGTTCCTGGAGAAGCGGCTGCTGCCATCGGGCATCAGGCCCTTGCCCTGGGTGGCGCGAATCGCCTGGCAGAGGTTGGTCTTGCCGGAGAGGCAGAAGCGGCAGGCGCGGCATTCGGGCGTGTAGAGCGGAATCACGTGATCCCCCACCGCCAGGGACGTCACGCCTGGCCCCACCTCTTCCACCACCGCACCGCCCTCATGGCCGAGCACCGCCGGGAAGATCCCCTCGGGGTCGGCACCGGAGAGGGTGAAGGCATCGGTGTGGCACACCCCCGTGGCCACCACCCGCAGCAGCACTTCGCCGGGCCGAGGGCCCTCCACGTCGATCTCGGTGACCTCCAGCGGCTGGCCGGCGGCCCAGGCGACCGCGGCGCGGGAGCGGACCATGGCAAAGATCCGAAACCTATCAGGTGTGGTGGAAGGTCAGGCTGTCGGGCCGGGCCCAGTCGCCAACGGCGCCATAACCGCGATCGTTGGCGCAGAGGTGGCGCAGCAGCCAGAACACCGGCTCCACCGCCTGCAGCTCCAGTTGCGCCTGAATGGTGGCCAGGCTGCGGGGCTGGCCATCGGCCAACAGACCCTCCACCTGACTCTGCAACGCCAGGATCCCCGCGGCCGCCAGCTTGCCGGCTTCCACCCCGGGCTGGTGGTAGGCGTTGACGTTGACCAGCTCTCCGTAGAGCCCGACGGCCCGCTCGAACAGGCCGATCAGGGCCCCGAGGCCCCGGGCGTCGAAGCGGCGCAGGGTGATGGTGATGCTCTGGCGGTCCTGTTCGGCCAGGGCCGCCCGGGTGCCCTGCAGGAACCCCTCGAGGAAATCGGCGGGGCATTCGCCAGCGATCGTGGCGATCTCCGCCGGGTCCTCCAGCACCTCGATGAAGGTCACGAAGAAGTTGTCGAGCCCATCGCGCAGTTGCTGGACGTAGGCGTGCTGATCGGTGGAGCCCTTGTTGCCGTAGACCGCCAGGCCCTGGTGCACCACCTCACCGTCCCGGTCGAGCCGCTTGCCCAGGGACTCCATCACCAGCTGCTGCAGGTAGCGGCTGAACACCTCCAGCCGGTCGCGGTAGGGCAAGACCACCATGTCGCGGCGACCGCGGCCGCCACCGGCCACGTGCCAGGAGGCGGCCAGCAGGGCCGCCGGATTGGCCCGCAGGCTGGGCACCCGTGTGAGGCGATCCATGGCGGCGGCCCCCTCCAGGAAGCCACGCAGGTCGGCGCCGATCAGGGCGGCGGGCAGCAGGCCCACCGCACTGGTGATGCTGGTGCGGCCCCCCACCCAATCGAACATGTCGAAACGCCGCAGCCAGCCGGCCGCCTTGGCCTCCTGATCCAGGTGGCTACCGCCCATGGTGATGGCCACGGCCTGGGCACTCCAGTCGCCCCCGGCTGCCACCACCCGGGCCCGGGCCTGCACCATGCCCAGGTGCGGTTCGGGGGTGCCCCCCGACTTGCTCACCACGATCACCAGCGTGGTGGTGAGCCGCTCGCCCAGTCCGGCCAGGGTGCGGGCCATGCCGTCGGGGTCGACGTTATCGAAGAAGTGGAACGGCAGACCCGTGCCATGGCGCTGCAGGGCCCTGAGCATCAGCAGGGGCCCGAGCCCGGAGCCGCCGATGCCGATCCAGAGAACGTCAGTGAAGGGTCCGCCGCCGGGCGCCGTGATCGTGCCCGCCAGCACCTCCCGCCCGAAGGCTTCGAGCCGATCCACTTCGGCAGCGATGGCCACCGCCACAGCCGGATCGGGAGCCAGCTCCGGGGCCCGCAACCAGTAATGACCCACCTGACGCCCTTCGTCGGCGTTGGCGATGGCCCCGGCCTCCAGGGCCTCCATGGCGGCGAAGGCGCGGGCGAAGGGGGCCTGGAAGGACGCCAGATCCTCCTCCCCAAGAGCCATCCGGCTCACATCCAGCCAGAGGCAGAGATCGGGATCGTGCCAGAGAAGCTGGCGGAAACGCTCCCAGAGGGCAGCGGAATCGTGGCCGTTCAACGGCGGCAGCGGGGACATGGCTCCTGGGACGCCGTGACGGGCCCCCGAACCGTATCCAGCCGCCTCCATATTCGGCAAGCGGATCGGCGGATGCGGGGCTTCCCCCACAGGGTCCAGCGGCGAGAGCGCCCCACTGGCGGGGCAAATCCGGAAGTGTTCGTTACGATTGATGGAAAGAGCACGTTTTTGCTTGCTGTCCCGCTTCGCAAGAACTAGGCCTTCCAGCCTCACCCGCCAGCCTGGGGCTTATGGCCTTGTGCTGCGAGCGACCCTGCTGCTTGGGGCGATCGGACTGTGTGTCGTTCCCTTCAGCCGGGAACCCCAGCGCCAAGGCCGCAGCCCCTTCCTGCTCACCGAAGCGGAGCGCGGCCTTGAGGCCTTTCCCCTGATCAGCCCCTCCACCAGCGAAGGCCTGCGTCCGGACCCGGTCGATTTCAGCCCTGAGGAGCTACGCGAACTGAACCGCCGCTTCGGCGTCCACGGCCCCCAGCCTCGCCTCGCCCAGCTGTTCACCGAGGGCATCGACCAGCTCCAACCCCTGCGCACCCATACCCTCGGTCGGCTTGAGGAGCTCAGGCCGGTGATCCTCAGCGAGAGCCGCCGTCACGGCATCAACCCGATGCTGGTGACCGCCGTGCTGTTCGATGAACTGCAACATGCCAAGCCCGGCGAGGATCACCCTCTGGCCGCCCGCAGCGGCCTGTTCAGCACCCTTGGGCCCGCCCAGCTCAGCCTCGGTGAGCTCGTCAAGCAGGGCCTGCTGCCGGCCGATGCCACCCCGGAGCAGATTGATGAGGCCCGCATGCAGCTGCTCGATCCTGACCGCAACGTGCGGTTGCTGGTCGGCAAGTTCGTGCGTCTCAAGCAGGCCCTGGGCCTCTCCGGCCAGACCCTGATGAACGCCAGCACCAACCCGGCCGACGCCAAGGCCATGGCCACCCTGGCCTACCTGCACAACGGCAAGCTCGATTACCCGGCGCGGGTGCTCCGCTACATGCAGGATCCAGAACTGCACGCCTTCCTGTACGGCAGCCGCAAGCCGATCACCAGCCCGCTCCTCTGAGCCCGATCAGCAGAGGACGCCGATGGCGGCCAGCCGAAGCTGCAGCTCGCGCCACTCAAAACTGCGGGGATCCATCCGTTCTCCACCCAGATCCACGTGCTGGTGGGTGGTGATGTTGCTGGCCGGAATGCCGTAGCGGCGCATCCAGCGGCCCAGGACGATCGCCAGCGCGTCGTACTGGGCGGCGGTGTAACCGCTGTGGGCCCTGTCCTGGTTCTCCCCATCCAGGGGAGTTTCCAGGCTCAGGTGCAGGGAGAAGTTGTTGATCGAGCCTCCCACCTCCGGGTTGGTCACCACCCAGCGGCCGTTGAAGGCGGAATTGCCCGACCCGAAGGCCCGTTTGGAGGGATCAAGCACTTCCACCACCCGGCCGTCGAGACCGATCAGGGTGTGGTAACTCACCTGGTCTTCGTCGCGGGGATGGGGCGTCATGAAGGTGTTGATCGCCGAGTTGATGCCGTAGACGGTCTCATGCAGCACGACGACCTGGGGCGTGGGATCCAGCGGCTGGCCGAAGACATCCTGGCGAAAGCGCTCGCCGTAGTTGCTCGGATCGATGCGCAGCCGGGTGGTCTCGTAACGGAGGCGTTCCGCCAGGGCGAGCAGGCGGCTGCGCAGCAGCGGGTCGGCCTGACAGGCGCCCCCCAGCGGAGCGCGCCAGGCCGCCTGGGGTGGCGGCAGGACCTGGGCCGCCGGGGGCGGCTGCAGCTGTCCGCCGGCGCCCGGGGACTGGCGCACCTCGTCCAGCAGGTCGAGCAGGGAGGCACGGCCGCCGGCATTGCCCGGGGCGCCGAACAGGTCGCGGCCCAGCCAGGTGAGACCACCGAGGCTCAGCACACCCGCGCCGGCCACCGCCAGGACCAGGGGACGCAGGGACGAACTCATGGCTCGAGGGACAGCCAACGCCGCCGGTTCAGACCCGTACGGTCGTTGGTCAGCAGGGGGTCGATCAGCAGCTGCCAGCTGGCCACGGCCGGGGGGTCGGGCCACAGCCCGGTGCTGCGCACCAGGCCATCACGGCAGTAGAGCAACACCCGTTCCGCCGGCGGCGCGGCGGGGCCGATGGCCAGGCTGAGGTCGTCCGGCCGGCGCAGCCGCACACCGTCGAGGGCCAGCAGCTCATCGCCGCTCTGCAGGTGCGACCGTTCCGCCGGGCCGTCCCTGTGCACCCGTTTCAGCTGCATCGGCCTGTCGGCGGCGTCCTCGAGCTGCCAGCCGAAGAACGGCTCCGTCGCGGGCTTCGGCACCAGGGCCAGGCCCACGTCAGCCAGGTAGCTGGCCAGGTCGGGGTCGTCGCTGCTCTCCAGCCAGTGGGGCAGCAGCTCGGCCAGGTCGGCGGCCTGGTCGGCGAAGGCGGCGATCAGGTCGTCGTTCCGGTAACCCCGGCCCCAGGCCCCATGACGGCGCCAGAGGGCCCGCAGCACCACGGCCAGGCACGACCCCTGCCGCCGCAGGTGCAGGTCGAGCACCAGGGCGACCACGGCCCCCTTGAGGTAGTAGCTGATCTGGCTGTCGGCGGAGGAGGCGTCCTGGCGGTAGAGCTTTACCCAGGCCTCTTCGGCGCTTTGCCGCAACCCCTGCACCCGGCGACCGGGGGTGAGCAGGTAACGGCTGAGGTCGGCCCCCAGGTCTTCGAGCAGTTCGGCCTCCGTGCCCAGGCCGGCCGCCAGGGGCAGCAGCAGGTCGAGGTAGGAGGTGACGCCTTCGGCAAACCACAGACCAGGCACGATCGCGGCCCGGTCGTAGTCGATGGGGGTGAGCTCGGCGGGCCTGAGGCGGCGCACATTCCATTGGTGGAGATACTCATGGGCCACCAGTTGCAGCAGCTTGCGACGACCGCCTGGCGCCGCCAGGGCCCGGCGCCCGAACTGGAGCACGCAGCTGTGGTCGTGTTCGAGGCCGCCGTAGGCCTCGGCCAACAGATGCAGCACGAACAGGTAGTTGTCGCTCGCGGGCGCCGGCTCCCCGACCAGGCGGCAGCAGGCCAGGGCGACCCGCTCCACATCGGCGAGCCAGAGGGGATCGTCGGCGGGCAGGTCGGCGCCCCAGGTGACCCAACGGTGGGGCACGTCAGCGACGCTGAACCGGTGGCAGGGATGGGGGCCGGCCTCGATGGGACTGTCGATGAGGCGGTCGAAGTCTGGGGCGATCCAGGCGTTGGCGCCGGCGCTGGGCAGGGGAACGAAGGCCTGCCAGCCCTCGGGCAGTTGCAACGCGAGCCGGTGCGGGTGCCAGCGTTCGCCGCTCACCTGCAGGACCACCCCGGCCAGGGCCAGAAAGCCATGGTCGGCGCTGAGGTGGCAGGTGCGCACGCTCAGCTCGGTGGCCTGGAGGCGGTAGCGAACCACGAGCGGCGCCAGGCTGCTGAGATCCAGACACCAGCAGGCCTGCGCCGTTCGCGTGCTGGCCACGGGGACGCCCCCCTGGTGCACCTCCAGGGCCTCCAGGTTCCGGACGTAGTCACGGATCAGGTACGAGCCCGGGGTCCAGGCGGGCAGGCGCAGCTCCGGCTGCAGGCAACGGGGTGTGAGCTGGAGCGTGACCCTGACCAGGTGGCGGTGGGGTTCACGCAGATCGAGCTGGACGATCGGCCCGGCGGCCGGATCACGAAGGGGTGGGTCGTCAGACACGGAGCTCGATCGACGCCGTGGGAAGAGCCAGGCTGGCCTCCTGGAGGGCCGCTCTGGCGGCGTAGGCGCGGGTGATCCGGCCCAGCAGGCTCTGCAGCGCGGTGCTGCGACTGAGGCGCTGGAGATCGCCCACCAGGGCCAGCGAGCCATCCGCCTGGCGGGTCCATCCCAGGGACTGACCGTCCTGCAACTGCACCTGCAGCGTCACCGCCAGGCGCTCGTCACCGAAACCGGCGAGTTCACCGCCGTGGCGCCAGGGAAGCTTGAGGGTGGAAAGTGTGGCCCCCAGCAGATCCTCATCCCGCAGCACGGTGGGCAGGATGGAGAGATGGGACATGGACGCAATGCCCGATTCAGCCGACCATAGCGATCCCAGCGGATCTCTCCAGTGGCCATGGCCACAGCGGCTCCCGGCCGGTGGGGCCCCGCTGCGACTGGCGGTGATGGCGTCCGGCGAAGGAAGCAACTTCGAAGCCCTGGTGGAGGCCTGCGCGCAGGGGCGACTGCAGGGCCAGGTGGTCGTTCTGGCGGTGAACCGGGAGGGTTGCGGAGCCCTGGGCCGGGCCGAACGGCTCGGCATCCCCTGCCAGGTGATCGACCACCGCCGCCAGCCGTCGCGGCAGGCCCTCGACGCGGCCCTGATCACCCTGTTCCGGGAGCACCGGGTCGATCTGGTGGTGATGGCGGGCTGGATGCGCATCGTCACCGCCGTGCTGATCGAAGCCTTCCCGGATCGGCTGGTGAACATCCACCCCTCCCTGCTGCCCAGCTTCCGCGGCGCCGATGGGGTGGCGGAAGCCCTGGCCGCCGGGGTCACCCTGGCGGGCTGCACCGCCCACCTGGTGACGGCCGACGTGGATGCCGGACCGATTCTGGTGCAGGCGGCCGTGCCGGTGCTGGCGGGGGATGACCGGCAGCGGCTGCACGCCCGCATCCAGGTTCAGGAGCATCGGATCCTGCCGTTGGCTGTGAGCCTGGCCGCCCAGCGGCTGGCTCAGGGGTAGAAGGGCAGCAGCGGCAGGCCGGTTCCCGCCTCCAGGCCGCTGAGCAGGTTGAGGCACTGCACCCCCTGGCCGGCCTGGCCCTTGAGCAGGTTGTCGATGGCGCTCATCACGATCAGCTGGCCGGTGCGCAGGTCGACCTGCACCGAGAGCAGGCAGCGGTTGGTGTTGCGCACCCACTTGGTGGAGGGGTACACCCCCACCGGCAGCACCTGCACGCTGGGGCTGTGGCGGTAGGAGGCCTTCAGCAGGGTCGTGCAGTCCTCGGCCGTCAGGCCGGGGTCCCGCAGGCGGCCGTAGACCGTGGCCAGCAGGCCGCGCACCATCGGCATCAGGTGGGGGGTGAACTGCAGCTGGATCGGCTGGCCCGCCGCCTGGGCCGCCAGTTGCTCGATCTCACTGGTGTGGCGATGGCCCACCACCCCGTAGGGGGCCACCGCTTCGGCGGCTTCGGCCAGCAGCAGGTTTTCCTTGGCCGCCCGGCCACCGCCGGAGGTGCCGGTCTTGGCATCGATGACAATGCCGCCCGTCTCGATCAGGCCCTGCTCGAGGAACGGCAGCAGGGCCAGCAGGCTGGCCGTGGGGAAACACCCGGGGGCCGCCACCAGGCGGGCCTCGCGGATACGGGCCTCGGCCACCTCCACCAGCCCATACACCGCCTCCTGGCAGAGCTCGCCGTCCTGGCGGGTCACCTGGCGGGCTTCGGCGGCGTAGACCTCCTGCCAGCGGGCCAGGGAGCGGTAGCGGTAGTCGGCCGAGAGGTCCACCACCTTGACGCCGCGCTGCAGCAGGTCGGGCACCAGAGTGGCCGCCAGGCCGTTCGGCAGGCTCAGCACGGCCAGATCGGCGGCGGCGGCGATCGCGTCCGGGTCCGGCGCGCGCACCACCAGGTCGTCGGCCAGGGGCAGGAAGGGCACCAGTTCGCTCCAGCGCTTGCCCGTGCTGCGCTCCCCGCCCAGAAAGCTCACCGAGAGATGGGGGTGGTCCTGCAGCAGCCTGAGGGTCTGCAGTCCCCCGTAGCCGCTGGCACCGATCACCGCAACGCGCTGTCCAGCCATGCGGAACGCCGAAGAACGCTGGATCGTACCGGCACCCTATAAATGAGCTTCGATCCTTTCAGGGATCGGCCACGTCCAGCGCCCCTGCGGGCGCCGGCCTTCCCCTTCCTTTGCATCCCTTGACCGTCCTGTCCGGCCCACGCCAGTCCACGGGAATTCACTTCGATGCCATCGCCGATGCCCTGGCGGCGATCCGCAACGGCGAATCGATCGTGGTGGTGGATGACGAGAACCGGGAGAACGAAGGCGATCTGATCTGTGCGGCCCAGTTCGCCACACCCCAGCAGATCAATTTCATGGCCACCGAGGCCCGGGGCCTGATCTGCCTGGCCATGGAAGGGGAGCGGCTCGATGCCCTCGATCTGCCCCTGATGGTGGATCGCAACACCGACAGCAACCAGACCGCCTTCACGGTGAGCGTCGACGCTGGACCGGAGCGGGGGGTGAGCACGGGCATCTCGGCGGAGGACCGGGCCCGCACGATCCAGGTGGCGATTCACCCGGAGACCCGCCCCGGCGATCTGCGCCGGCCGGGCCACATCTTCCCCCTGCGGGCCCGGGAAGGGGGCGTGCTCAAGCGGGCCGGCCACACCGAGGCGGCGATCGACCTGGCCCGCCTGGCGGGCCTGTATCCGGCCGGGGTGATCTGCGAGATCCAGAACGCCGATGGCTCGATGGCGCGCCTGCCCCAACTGGTGGACTACGCCCACCGCCATGGCCTGCGGCTGATTTCGATCGCCGATCTGATCCGCTACCGGCTCGACACCGAACGCTTCGTGCGCCGCCAGGCGGAGGCGACGCTGCCGAGCGCCTTCGGCTCCTTCCGGGCGATCGGCTACCGCAACGAACTCGACGGCAGCGAGCATGTGGCGATCGTCAAGGGCCATCCGGAGCGGGCGACGGCACCGGTGCTGGTGCGGGTGCATTCGGAATGCCTCACCGGCGATGCCTTCGGTTCGCTGCGCTGCGACTGCCGCCCCCAGCTGGAGGCGGCGCTGCGCATGATCGAGGCCGCCGGCGAGGGGGTGGTGGTCTACCTGCGCCAGGAAGGCCGCGGCATCGGCCTGATCAACAAGCTCAAGGCCTACAGCCTCCAGGATGGCGGCCTCGACACGGTGGAAGCCAATGAACGGCTCGGCTTCGCCGCCGACCTGCGCAACTACGGCGTCGGGGCCCAGATCCTCAGTGATCTCGGTGTGCGTCGGCTGCGGCTGATCACCAACAACCCGCGCAAGATCGCCGGCCTCGGTGGCTACGGGCTGCAGGTGGAGGATCGGGTGCCGCTGGTGATGGATCCGGGCCTGCACAACGCCGCCTACCTCCAAACCAAGCGAATCAAGCTTGGCCACCTGATGGAAGAGGAGTACCACGGACTGACAGCATTACTTGGCTGGGATGGCGGGGATGGGCGGGACCCCCTTTATCTGAGTGAGGCCTTCGATAGGTTGCGTGGGTGGACCAGGGAGCAAGGTCTGCTGCTTGAACGCGAGAGCGATCCCCGCCTGCTAGCCCTGCTTGATCAGCCGCAGCTGGCGCTCTTGCTGGGCTGCCCAGACGGCCGCCTGCTCAGCGCCGCCGACCTAGCCGCCAGCCTGCAGCAGTTGACGCAGCAGGGAGGGAGCCAGCGCCTTTCGCTGCTGCTGGCCCCCGATGCCCAGCGCCTGACCCACCCCAACGCAACACTGGAGGCCGAGTTTCGCGATCTGAAGGACCTCAGTCCTGGCGAAAACGAAAGCTGCCCGCGACTTAGCCTGCAACCGGGGGCATTCGTTGTGTGGCGCTGAATTGAGCCGGAGCTTCCACTCAAACTGCCAGGCCGATCGGACTTGGAATTTAGCGGAGTGGCAGTGAAGCAAATACAAGCCCAAAGGCCTTGGAGCAATTGCCATCTAAAAGTCAGGCACTATTACAGAGACGAAAGCATAGCGACTGAGGATTTCAAGATGATCACCAGAATGCAGAACTGAATTCAAGTCAACCCATCTCGACCCATGTCGAGACTGGCCAATGCTGGCATGCAACGCACGCAGTCCGCCCAGGGGGCTCGAACAAGCATGTGACTCATGAAATACCAAGAAAAGCCAGGCCGGACACGCTGATACTACTTCTTGATTTTCGGCAAGATCAGGGCTTAGATTTGAATTCTGAGTTTCAGCTGCCAAGCCGCCATGTCGAAGATACTTTTTCTGCACCAAAACTTCCCAGGCCAGTATTTTCACTTGGCTCAGGCATTGAGGGATCGAGGCGATACTGTCATTGCCATCGGCTTGGAGACGGCAAGTGAGCTAACGGGCATCCCCCTTCACCGCTACGATCCTGCGCCCAGTGGCATCATTCCCGAATGCCATCCATTGCTATCTGATAGTCAAACCAAAGTGCTCAGGGGGGCTGCAGTTGCACAGACCATCCTGAAATTGATGGGAGAAGGCTTTGAGCCTGACCTAGTGATCGGTCACTCTGGGTGGGGAGAGATGCTGGCATTGGCAGACATCCTCCCCGGCGTACCCGTAATTCACCATCAGGAATTTGTTTATAATGTTAAAGGGGCAGACTATGGATTCGACAAAGAATTTCATCATCCAACCTGGATGGATGTAACAGGTGTTCGCATACGCAGAAACTTTCAATTACTCGCGCTTGATAGTTTTACATGTGCGACTACCTCAACATGGTGGCAATGGAGCTCAATACCAACTGCCTATCGAGATCGCGCTGTTGTTGTCCATGAAGGCATAGATACGACCAAGATCACGCCAGAGGAACCACCTGGAGAAACAGGTGAGATTACTTTGTCCAGGGATGGAGTCGTGCTTCGCCCAGGAGATGAAGTGGTGACATTTGTCAGTCGCAACCTGGAGCCTTGCCGTGGCTTTCATATCTTTATGCGGATGCTCGCACTATTGCAACAGCTCCGTCCAAACATGAGAGCAATCATCGTCGGTAGAGATGGAAAAGGATATGGCAGCCCTCCACCAGACGGTGGGGACTGGCGAACGTTCATGATGAGGGAGTTGTCGAGTCGAATTGATTCAAAACGAGTACATTTTGTGGGTCAGGTTCCCCATTCCGTCCTGCATCGTGTTTTTCGCCTGAGCGCTTGTCATGTATACCTGACAGTACCATTTATTCTAAGTTGGAGCATGCTTGAGGCGATGGCCTGCGGATGCGTGGTCGTGGGGTCAGCCACGCCACCAGTCCAAGAGATGATTAGACATGCCGAAAATGGATTACTAGTTGACTTCCTTGATCACGAAGCTTTAGCTAAGACTGTAGCGAAGGTGCTGGCTAATCCCAAAGACTACATGCATCTCCGGCGATCAGCTCGCCAGACAGTTGTCGATCGCTACGACCTTCATAGCGTATGCCTGCCGAAGCAGATTGAGATGATAGATCGGCTTCTCAGAGGAGATATCTACCCTGCTGAGCCGTTGCGCCCGCCTGCTGAACTGGAATCGATTTTAATGAATGGAGCTTAAACAGCCAGGCATCCTGTACCGAGAATACAGACCTATTGAATAGACTGTGCGCTGCTAGCGATCAGGTAATTTCGAACAGCGGGTCAGCAAAATGATGTTGGACATAATTGGGCCAGCATTACCCAACATGAAGTCATTCCCTACGCCTTGACCGCGCGCAATGTCGCAGTCCAAGTGCGCACAACACCCCAGTGCAAGGATGCTGCCTCGCGAAGCTGATCACGGCTGATCTCCCCAGCCTGAAGCTTGCGCCACCAAATAGGATCATAAGTTTGAACAATAGAAATCAATTCAAAATTAATACCAAAAAGCTCAGCGAGTGAAGTATGGGCGACTCCTTGTTCACGCAGGGAACCACAATATTGACTGGATAAAAGCTGTAATGTCTCCGGACAATACGGTCGGACATGTGTTGGGTCTGACCAAAAAGAATCGTGCCTAATCCAGGGCAAGTTGAGAATAACAGTTGCATCAGCAGCACTGACACGGAAGAGTTCACCAAGAATCGATTTCTGCTGGTATATTTCCCTGCCAACTCGTGAAAGATGGTTAACCACAATCTCAGAAAACCGATCAGAATCAAACGGCCACGGGGTTTGCTCAATCGCATGCACAATATCTGGATTGCTGGAAGCGAAGGCATCCACATGCAGGTAGCCATCTCGGCGCTCATCGCCACAGGCCATAAAAAGCTTTTGAGACTGATTCATAACCGGAGCGGGTCCCGTAAACCAGGAAAGAAAGGGGGTCATACAACGATAACTCGGATAAGCCAATGGAAAGCTGGGTGAAACTCAGCTTTGGCCGGGCTGTGGTGACACACTGACGGGGCGAATCACTTGGCAAGGATTACCATAGGCAATCATACCAGCTGGAATATCACGTGAAACCACGCTACCTGCGCCAATTATTGAATTGTCGGCAATCGTAATCCCTGGCAGAATTGTAGAGTTCATGCCAATCCAAACATTTTGACCTATACGGACAGGGCGATTGTCTGACGCTTGAAATCTATAAGGACCGGCAGTAGGATCCATGCCATGGTTCACCCCTGATACACAGACACCTGCAGCGATCATTGAGTAGTCGCCGATGAATAGTCCTGCCCTGAGTTCATAAAAAGCACAATTTGGACCGAAAGAGACCTCATTGCCGATATCAAAATGGCCATATTTACTTCGAAAAGTACACCCCGAATAGATTGTGACATTAGTTCCGATGCTGAACGATGCATGGGGGCCCATGACAAAGCTGCAGAAGGGTTCAATGATGGTGGTCTGTGGAAATTCAATGGTCGCGCCACCAGTCACAACAGTGCTGGGATGGATGCCACGGTAAAGGAGACCGGCTGCTGATCCAGGAGGAAGGGTCGCCGGATGCGGCGGATCCATGGGTCCGTCAGCTATATCAAGGCCAGAACAGACTGGGTTGGGCTGAATCACGATGCCTGGGGATGGATCAATGTCTGCGCAGCGCAGTGGTGCTTCATCCTATGATTACACTAGGACAGCAATGGCATGGTCTCGGTCTTTGGACGCTGTCAAAGCATCCCATTAGCCGCCCGTTGAACCGCCCCTCAAGGCCCTGGCCTCTCATCATGTCTTCACCCATTTCAAGACCAAGCAAGCTTGCCGAAAACCCCTCCCCCAGTATAGGGAGCGGTGCAGACACCCCCTATCTGATCAGTAATTATCTGGTTCGCGATCTGCGGCACGTCATGCTGAAGGTGGCGGCTAACGAAGGTTGGTTTCGCAATCACTGGCTGGGTGTACCGATCTGGCAACTCCCGGATGATCTAATGGGCCTGCAGCAGGCCGTTACAGCTATTCGGCCAGGGCTAATCATCGAGACGGGGACAAAGTACGGCGGCTGTGCCCTTTTCTTTGCCTCCATGCTTTCATTGCTCGGGCTTGAGCAGTCACGCGTCATTACAATTGACATCAGACCGACTGCTGAGGCCGAGGCAGTGCGCCGCGAGCAGGGCCTGGCTCGCTTTGTATCAGAATGGCTTGTTGGCAGCAGCCTTGAACCAGGTGTGCTTGAAACTGTTGCTGCAAATGTTGCAAAAACCAGCGGCCCCGTGCTGGTTTTTCTCGATGACTGGCATGATGGTGATCATGTTTTGGCGGAGATTCGGGCCTACCAGAAGTTTGTCGATAGAGATGGTCTGTTGATTGTTGCCGATACAAGCTTTGCAGATTTGGCTGGTACACCCGTGGCACCTTACCGTTCCCTCGTTGATTCCAATCCACGCACAGCAATCGCCAGTTTCCTTGCTGAGTCTGATGCCTTTGAGCGGTGTGAAACTTACTTGAGTGCCTCTGGTTTGTCTAACTTCGCTGATGGCTACTTACGTCGCAAACCTAATGCCGAGGAGTAAGCTCTCTCGCTTGCCTCAGTCATTGCATTCCAATTGAATTCAGCCAGGATCCTCCGTTGTAACCGCCGCACTCGAGGGTCATTGCGGCCTGCGTCGATGGCGCCTACCACAGCATTGCGCACGGAGCAGGGATCTGCCGGATCGCAATACCAGGCATCAGACCCCACGTAGGCGGACTCGTGGCCAGCAATGCTCACCACAACAGGGGCACCAGCGAGGGCTGCCTCGAGGGTGACGAGGCCACAGGTCTCGCACCAGCTAGGCAGCACGTGGACCGCCGCGGCTGCATAGGCCGAAGCCAGTAGATCAGGTGATAAATGGCCATGGAGATGCAGCCGGCTTCCACCAATCGTCCTGCACAGTTCGGTGTAACCAGGATCCAGATCGTGTCGTCCCGCGAGCACAACCGGCAGATCGGTGTGGCGAAGTGCCTGCAGCAGCATGGCGGAATTCTTCGGTGGTTCAACCCGCCCTGCCTGAAGCACAAACGGACCCCTCAAACCGCTGAGTTTGCGAAAGGGCTCAGGATCTGGATCGCTGAATAACCTCGGATCCACACCGTATGGTGCAATCTGCACCTGGGTGCCTCGCCAGCAAAGGTCACGGCGCACGGCAGCTAGCTCCAGCCAACTGTTGGGGAGGAGTGCATCAACATCCTCAAGCAACCTGGCGATGCGGTTCAACTGTGCTGTTGCCGTTGGACCTGCCTGATCGAAATGGAGGACGTCCCCAGCAAAGTTCACTGCGAGCGTGCGAGCGATGAGCTGCTTCAACAGGCGTTCTCCAATGGTTGGATCCTGCTGGAGCTTCTCCAGCACACCGCGTGCTGCCAATGATCCCCAGCGCGCCTGGGTGAGCGAAATCCAGATCGGGCTGACTACCACAGGCAGGTCAGCCTCGCGGGCGGCCGCCAACTGACCAGCCAGAGCCTGGTCGGTACGTGCGTTGAAGATGTGGACAAGGTCGACCCCGGTGGTATCAGGCTGGTTTGAGCAGGCCACGCGCACCTGATGGTTGCGGCGTCGCAAACCTGCTGCGGTGGCCTCAATCTGCACACCGTCGCCCCCCAACATCTCGCCAGCGAGTCCATGGTTCACCAAAAGAATACGCAGAGACTCTGTCATCGGGTGCCAAAAGTTGGCGCCGGTAGATCATGAACCAGGCGCAAGTCCTGGAACAGAAGAAGATGGTCTCGGCAGCGTTCCATGAGCTGTTGGAGATAGGGCAAAGCCCCCTGAGCGCGCATGATATGCAGGTCAATGCGGTCAATAGGTTCAGGTATTGAAACGATGCTGTCAGCTCCTTGCGTTTCCTTCAAATGCCTGCCGATGTCCATCAGGCATTGCTCCAGTGCCAGCTTTAACATGAATCGACTGTCGAGCCATTCCAGGCTGCGCAGGTTGTAGGTCTGCCTGTACTCATCCAGCCTGAACGGTTCGAAGTGGATATCCCTGACCAGCAGCTGCGGACTGTCCGGCAGGCACGCATAGGCGGTGGCCCAGGTCGAAGGCACCACGTGACCCTGGGCCACCGTGGCAATCAGAACCATTCCGCCGCCGTTGAGGCGCAGTCGGTGGAAGCAATGCACATGGCCAGCCTTGACAAGGCGCCGTCGTGATTTGCTGGTGATGGGAGGGAGGCCGCTGCTACTGGAGGCCGTGTTGTTGAGCATCACCGCTGCGTGGCATCGTCCCATCATCAACCCAACGGGCCGACATGTCACCGATCGCGATCGGGGACCGTTCAGCCGGCTGCTCAGCCTAGGCTCTGTAGACAGGCTGCTTTGGACGATCATCGAGGTCATGCTCACGCTTGTCTGTGCCAGCCAGCAGTATCCGAGTCATTTCTCACGGTCCACCCTGCTGGGCAGAAGTCTGCGCCAGTTTCCACCAGCCCTGCGCCCGCGGTTGTTCCTGGTGGCTGGCAACCGAGGCGAGCACTGCCAAGGTCTCTCTGAGATCTACAACAAAGCCATCGCTGAGTTGCCCCCTGAGGGGATTGTGGCGTTTGTGCATGACGATCTGTTCGTGCACGACTGGTTTCTCCAGTTCCGCTTAGAGCGGGCCCTGCGCCACTTTGATCTGGTGGGACTGGCCGGTGAGGGGGAAGCGGGTGCACAGCAGGGCAACTGGTACTTCGAACGAGGTGAGAATGGCGGCTGGAAGTGGTCCCAGCGGCGGCCCAGCGGGTATCTGAATCACTGGGATCCCAGCCTGGTGGAACCCAGTGCCTATGGACCCACACCGCGACGCTGCATGGTGCTGGATGGGGTGCTTCTAGCCGCCAAAGTTGAGGTTCTACAACGCAGTGGGCTGCGATTTGATCCCCAGTTTCGCTTCCACGCCTACGACATTGACTTCTGCAGGTCGGCCCTGGCGCTCGGCATGCGCCTCGGCACCTGGCCGATCGCCTGCACCCACGGCAGTGCTGGATCCCACGAGGGTGCCTGGGAGGAGGCTGTATCACGCTTTCATGGCAAATGGTCTGGCAAACCCTGGCCCGCTGCACCAGCCGATCACATGTCAATCGGACTGGAGTAGAGTCGTGCCAATAGTTTTGAGCCCGACAGATCGAACTGCAGCGGCTGACTGATGAGCTGACCCTTAAGCGGGATGGCAGACGGGTGAGCCTGGAGGGTGTGCTCACAGGTGGCGCCCTTGGCCTGGTGCTGCTGTATCTGTTTCAGGAGGCAGCACAGGCAGCTGGAGAAAGACTGCCGCGTGGACCGGTGTTCTTGAAGGGCCCTGTTGAATTCGGCCCATTCAGCGGCGGGGGCGGAAGCATCAACATCCGTCCGCTGGAACAGGGTGAACCGGACCTGCCCAGTCGTCGGATCGATGGCAGCATCGGCCAGGGGTCACAACAACAGGGTGGCGGCCTGAGAGGCCAGGGTGGACAGGGTGGGCTCCAGAGCGAAAGCCGCCGCGATGAACAGGACAGCGACACAGGAGTCCCCGAGTCCCAGGTACCTCAACCGTCATCATCGTCATCATCATCATCATCACCGTCGCCATCGCCTTCGCCATCGCCATCGCCTGAACCACCGCCTGAACCACCCCCAGAACCACCCCCAGAACCACCGCCTGGACCCGACCCCTCTCCACTGCCCCAGCTGGTGCTGGTGATCGTTCAGGGGGAATCGGGAAGCACTGCCCGCTCTATTGCTGGCGACGCCAGATCAATCACAGCGGCACGGCAAGTGGGCATTGAGAGATCACTTCTGAATTACACCGGGAAGGTTCAGACATCCCAGGAAGTGATTACTAATCGGTTCGTGCCTAGCTCAGCCACTTCGCTGTTTAACGACGCATCTCTCGAGCTAGATCTTGATCATATTGCACTCTTAAACGTTCAAATCCTTTCTGGGGATAGGACTGATTTGTTGGTGTTCCGCGTTGATGAGCTGCTGCCACTGGCCCTTATGGCGGCCGGCAAGACGGACGCCAATGTACGGTCGCGCAGCGCGGCGGCCGATAACTCAAGCATTCATACAGCCGCTGGCGATGACCTGTTGGCGCTTGAGGCACTCACAAATCTACGTTTTTATGGCGTGGGAGAAAGCACAGATACCGACCTTGTCTTCAATCTATTGACTCAGGGAATGAAGGATAGCTTTGCCATGCTAGGCCCTGGAATTAATACGGTAACAATTAATTCCGGTTTTTACAAAAGCAATCAGGGGGCAACACTCGGAGACGCCTGGGACATTGGCCTTGACTTTGATTTCAGCAAGTCAGCAGTACTCCAGAACGATGCCGACTGGTCATTTGAACTGAATGCACGAGCAGTGGGCATCGAAGCCAGTGAGCTTGTATTCGGTGATGGTAGTGATGACCTAACGATCTTTACCCGTATCGACGAGAATCTTGCTAATCAACTTGGCAGTCGCTATCTAAGCAAAACAACAAAGATACAGCTTGAGCGCATTGGGATGCTCGACTCAAGCATCTCAATGGGATCAGGAAACGACCGGGTCCGCATTAATGGATCTATTCTGAATTCAGCGATTGATCTCGGTGAAGGTAACAACACCTTGTACCTGGAGGAATCACTTGGAGAGGGCAGCAGCATCTCTATGGGCAATGGCGCGAACAACATCATCATCAACAGCATGCTTGGTGGGGTGGTCAATGGTGGCAGCGGTGATGAAGTGTTTAAGTTTGAAGATCAGGTGCTTGCGGGGGAATTAGATGGTGGGGCTGGTTTTGATGTGCTTGAAGGTGGAGTATTACCGGTAGGCCAACGAGATGTGGTAACACTGAATGGCAAGGATCAGGGATTCTTTAACGGATTGCGCTTTTATAACATCGAAGAACTGAGCACTGGTTCCGGAGATGATGTTGTGATTATGAATTTTAATGCTTCCATCACGGGTCGATTGTTGGGCGGAGACGGCCTGGATCGACTGGAGTTCCTGAGCTGGGAGTTGCCGGTTTTCGTAGATCTGGACCTGGGCAAGGCCTCATCCATTTATGGCGGCCTATCGGGTGGCATATCTGGCTTTGAGGCGGCGACAGGCGGGCAGGGAGATGATGTATTGGCAGCATCTGGTTATTTTCGAAGTCTCTTTGGTGGTGGTGGCTCGGATACCTTCTTTTTGAGGTGGAGTCCATGGGAATCGGAGGCGTCCACGGGTCTGCAGGTGGGCTTGAATCCCCTGAGCGATCGCGTGGTGTTGTCCGGCATTGAGGCCCAAGTGCCAGGGGGTTGGGATGGGCGTTACGGATTGCCCGTGATTGAGGGGCTGGATCTGGCAGACGCCCGCGGGGTATCTGACCAGTTGTTGTGGGAGAGGCAGTCAGGTGTACTGCGTCTGACACCCACTGGGGCCGAGGGTATCGGTGATGCCAAGCTCTTACCCATTGCCCCACTGGAGCAGTTGCTGAGTGGTATGAGCAGCCATCCCGGATCGTCGCAACTGGCGGTGAATACCTCTCCGCTGCTGACGTCGGGGCAGAATTCTGCCGAGTTGATTTTGCTTGGCGCATCGGGCCAGGACGCGTTCCGCGTTATCGCCCAGTTACCAGGCGCAACGCTCGGGATTCATACGCCCAGTAGAGCTTGAATCAGCGAATTGTGCGACTGGATTCAAAGAAGCGGTTGAAGCGATCGGTGATGAGCGAAAGGGCGGGCCGCGAATTGAGATTGATTAAACCGGTGATACTCATGCCCGGTCGCAGGCTGTAGTTGACACCCCTGCGGCTCAGTTGCTGCTTGTTGAGCTTTACACTAACACTGAAGTGCTCAGTTGGATTCTTTTCATCCGGCGGCAAGGCGTCATCGCTGATACTGGTAATAAATCCTGTGATGGATCCATATTCAGTGGAGGGGAAAGAGTCGATACGAATATCAACTTTCATGCCCTTGCGTAAGAAACCAACATCGCGATTACTGACATCCAGATGGGCTTCCAGAGGAGAGTTGGGAAGAATTCGGAGGACAGGTTCTGCAGGGCTGGAGAGTTCTCCGACCTTAGCTTTAACATCTATAACCTTGCCAGAAATTGGAGCCCGCAACAGTTGGAAGCTGGCGCGTTGCTGCTGGTCGCTGAGCTTGCTGTTCACCTCAATGAGCTGCTGCCTGGCATTGTTGAACCGCGTGAAGACCTGGCGGCGTTCAGCGGCGGGAATCTGCAATGATTTAAGCCTGGCTTCCTCAACGCGCTGTACCGAAGATTTCCATTCGTTCTCCGTGCGTTTCATCGAGGTGATGATCTGTTGCTGACGTTCGAGCTGGCGATCCAGATCAAGCTGAGCCATCGCCCCTTGGGACACGAGCGAGCGCATACGAGCACTGATGTTTTCGTTCGTGCTGAGCTGGGCGCGCAACCCCTGCAGATCAATCCATTGCTGGCCGGACTGGAACTTGGTGCGAGCAAGTTCCCGTTGGGAAGCCTCTACGCGAAGCTGTAATTCCAGTTCATCAGCCATAAGCTGGGCGAGAGCATCCGGCTCGGTGGGCAGAGGTCCGATATTGAGTTGGCGAGCCAGCACCCGCACTTCCGAAGTCCAGAACGCCTGGATGCGTTTGAGATTGTTGAGGATGGTCGGACCTGAATCATCGCGCAGGCGCACGAGGACCTGTCCGCGTTGCACTTGCTGGCCGTTCTTCACCAGCACCTGCTGAACAAGTCCATTCAAAGGTGGTGCCAATTCAGACACACCACCAATGGGTCGCAGCGTTCCCGGTGAGGCGACAGACGATTCGATCTGAGCCACCAGGCCATAGATGGTGCCGCCGGTGGTAATGAAAATCAAGCTCCAGACGATGGCACGACTCCAGACGCGGGTGGAGCGCGGCAGGGTGACGCGTCGCCGCCCGAGTGGATTAGGCGGCGGCGTTTCATCGCCAGGGACATCGCCACCGGGGACATCGCCACCGGGGGGGCCGCCACCGGGGGGCTGACCAAGCTCAGGTAACGGCGAGTTCGGTTCCGGAATGAAATCAACCGGATTCCGCCCTGCAGCAAGTGTCTCTGCCGCCAGCGGCGGCGGCGGGGGAGTCTGGCCACCCCGCCGGAAGGGGTTACGGGGCCGTGAAGAACTGCGGAAGCGGGGCATGGGGTGGGGGCTCTCGCTCAGGCGGTGCCGATACCGCGATTCGGCGATCGCATGACAGGGGTGCTGCTGCGCGAGCCGGAAGAGGACGACGAAGATCCGGAACCGGAGGACGATGAGGAGCTGCCGCCAGAGCGGCCTTGCTGGCGAAAGAGCACGGAATAGGGCCCATTGGAAGCCATCAATTCACGATGGCTCCCGGTTTCAAGCACGGTTCCCTGTCCCATGCAGATGATCAGGTCGGCATTGGTGATCGAGCTGAGCCGGTGGGTAATGAACAGCACGGTGGAGCCTCGCAGCGATTCCATGAGGTTTTCACTGACAACACGTTCTGTTTGGTAATCGAGCGCCGAGGTGGCCTCATCCATGATCAGCATGTTGGGGCGCTGCAGGATGGTGCGGGCGATAGCAATCCGCTGGCGTTGGCCGCCGGAAAGGCCTGAACCCCTCTCCCCAACCTGGGTGGCGTAGCCAGCAGGCAGATCCATGATGAAATCATGGGCAGCGGCAACGGTGGCGGCCTGGATGATCTCTTCTGTGGTGGCGTCTGGATTGGTGAGGGCGATGTTTTCTTCAACCGAGCCATCAAACAACACAGTGTCTTGAGGCACAATCCCTAATTGCCTGCGAAGCGAATAAAGCTCCACCTTGGAAATATCAATGCCATCGACAAGCACGCGCCCGGTTTCCGGGGGATAGAGACGGGCCACAAGTTTTGTGAGCGTGCTTTTACCAGACCCGCTCGTTCCGACAAGGGCAACGAAACTACCTACTGGAATGTGAAGATTGACGCCACGCAGCTGCAGAGGAGAGGAAGGCTTATAACGGAATTCAATATTCTGGAAATCAATCTCCCCCTTGATGGCTGGCATCACCATGCGCTTATAGTTATCTTCGTCGGCCTCCTGAGGGGTATCGATCACATCACTGAGCCGCTCAAGAGAAAGGGAAACCTCTTGAACACTCTGCCAGATTGAAGTCATACGCAGGAGCGGACCAGTAACGTTTCCCGAGATGATACGGAAAGCGATTAATTCACCCAGGGTCAGCTGGTTAGCCAAAACCAGATAAGCACCACCCCAGATCACAAGCAAACTCGAGAGTGTATTGAGAAAGTTGCTAATATTGCCCGCTATTGTACTTGTTAGGGTATTGTCAAAACCTTCAGCTACAAAATCAGTATAAAGCTCCTGCCAGCGCCAGCGCGTCCGCAGCTCGATATTCTGCGCTTTAACAGTCATCATGCTATTCAGCACTTCGACAAGGTGCGATTGTGTGCGGGCATTGGCTATGGCCCTTTGCTGGATCTGCTGACGGATGATCGGAGAGACAAACAGTACCAGCACCACCAAAATGGGGATGACGGCCAGAGTGAGCAAGGTGAGCTGCCAGCTGTAGATCACCATCACCACGAGATAGAGCATCGCGAAGCTCGCATCAAGAATGGTGGTGAGTGCCGTTCCGGTCAGGAAACCGCGAACTTTTTCAAGTTCAGCAATGCGGCTGCTGACTTCGCCCACCGGTCTTCGATCGAAGTAGCTGATCGGTAGGCGCAGAAGATGGTCGATGACCGCTGTACCCAGCGACAGATCGATACGATTGGTGGTGTCGACAAACAGAAAGGTGCGCAGGGTGAGCAACAGGCCTTCGAACAGCGCGAAAAGCACCAGCATCGTGCCGAGCAAACCGAGGGCGTCTGGGCTGGAGTTGATGATCGCCTTGTCGATCACCTGCTGAATCAGCAGTGGGTTGACGAGGCCGAACAACTGGGCGAAGAAGCTGGCCAGCAGCACCTCAATCAGCACCGTACGATGACGGCGGATTGCGGGGAGGAACCAGCTGAAGCCAAACTTGCGGGTGGGTGTGAGGCTGTTAGCGGCAAGCGTGAGCACCTCACCTTCATCACCCCAGAGTTCACGGAAGTTTTCGAAGGAGATTTCGCGGTTGCCGGCGCCACCCGACGGCACACCGAGCACCAGCGCGGTGGCACTGACGCGATAAATCACAGCCAGGCCCTGACCCCAACGCACCAGCAAAGGTGTCTCCAGCCGGAGGATGGAGTCGACCTGGATATTGAGCAGCTGGGTCTGCAGGCCGATCGATTCGGCGACGGCGCCCGAGAGTGCCAAGGAGATGCCTTCCTTGCGACTGGCATGGTCGGTGAACACCCGGCGGAACAGTTCGCGGCGGAAGGGCAGGTTGAGGTGATCGCAGATCATGCGGAACGCGGCAATCGCCGAATCCACCGGCTTGTCACCGCGGAAGTAGGGAAAGGCTGCGGGTGGGCGGTCGTCAGACGCTTCGTCAGGGATCTCCACCTCGACCAGGGCCTGGCCGGGAGGGATGGCATCTGGATCAAAGCTTTCCTGTTGCAGCTGCCAGGTCTGGAGCAGCTGGTGCTGCCAGTCGGACGCGGGCGCGCCGGAAGCTGGAGCAGTGGCGTCTGATGCAGGCGCGGGCGGGCTGAGGATGGCCTGGAGCGCCAGGTTGTCGACCGCCAGCAAGCGCACCGGAGCGTTGGCATCACCCTCAACGAGTTCGTTGCCGCGGATCGCTCTGCCCAGAGCCAGCGGGCCAGCCGCCACCAGCCAGAGTCGGTTGGGATCGCGGGGCAGGTCGCCGAGGCTGGCCTGGGTCACCGTGACGGCTGGGGTGTTGTCGGCCAGTTCAACAGCGGCGCGGATCAGTTCATCGGTCAACAGGCGGGGGTAGTCGTTGAGGTAGCGGTCGAGGACGGCGAACAGCTCGGCTGGGTTGACACTGCCGCGCACGCGGGTGGCCAGAGCCGGGAAGCGCTGCAGCCCTTCATTGAAGGTGTCGTAGGGAACGGCCAGGAGCACCGTGTTGGTGGAGGCGAGCAGCGTTTCCCAGTTGCGATCGCAGCTGAGGGCGCTCCAGGCGAGCACAGCTCCCACCTCATGGCGTTGGAGAGTGGCAACACGACGGGCAAAACGATCGGCCATGACAACGGAGCGCACCGTGCCCTGGAGCAGGAAGAACACCTGACCGGTGGTGCGATCGGGCCGAGCGATCGGCTGGCCGAAGGCATAACGAATGAGCTGCGCCCGGGAGGCCAGCAGGGCGATCAGTTCGTCGGGCTGGTCGGATAGGAAGGGAAAGGAGCGCAGCAGCGCCTGGAGTTGGGCAGCATCAGCCATGGATGATCAACCCGACTGGCCAGCTGGCAGGGCAGCTGGCTCGCCCACTTCCGTGTGGCTGATGTCAACGGTCTGACCGATGCCGGCACTGTTGCCAGGGTCAGGGACCTGTGCCGAAGCGTGAGTGTCGAGGGCCGCGATGAGGTCCTGCTCGGCGAGAAAAGCGGCCAGGTCGGCCTCGAACAACTCCGTGGTGAGCTGCTGGCGTGTGGCTTCGTTGAGGCACGCGGGTTCGCGGTGTTCCATGCGCAGGATCAAGACCCAGTCGTCAATACGCAGCGGGGGAGCGATATCACCAACCGCCAGAGGGATGAGAGCCTGTCGTATGGAGGGGTGGGGCTGGCCAATCGGCATCGGGCCGACGAGCCCATGGGTGTAGCGCTCATCCCCAAGGGAGTAGGCGCAGGCCAATTGGGTGAAATCGGCGGAGTCGTCAATGAGGCGCAGATAAAGCTCTTCGGCGGCTCCCTGATTACGCACGCGAATCATGCCGTACACGACCCGTTCCAACTCGGCGCGACGTTCAAGGAAGTAGGCGTCGATGCGATGGCTGTAGGTGAGATCCATGTATTTCTGCAGGCGCAGCTCCTGCCAGCGCTGCAGCAGTACCGCTTGCTGCGGGGCAGGCACCAGGGAGAGCCAATCGCCATGCAGATTCAAAGGCGGATCAACCTCGAGCCCCTCCCAGAGCCGCCCAATCACGGCAGGGTGTTCATCGTCGGAGAAGGCGACCCCGCTCACGGTGGCGGCAAGGGCCGCTTCCCTGGCCATGCGCTGAAGAAGGCCCTCCTGCTGCAAAAAGAGAGGGAAAGGAAGACCCGCCGCCGAGCCTACGGATTCTGTGAGCCGGGAGTGAAACACTGCCCCATCGGCGCGGAATGCGGGATCGATGAGATCGTGCATGAAAAGTTACAAGCGAACGCTGGCGCTGGCACTGGAGTCTTCCGAGCGAGCATTAGCGAGCTGCTGAGAGGTGGCGCTGCCGCCGATCTGAAGCGTACCAGCGGCAAGGATGGACTGGGACTCAATGCCGACGACCTGGTCCACCAGGTTGGCGATGCTGACACCGTTGACGCTGACCGCCTGGGCAAAGGAGCGTTGACTGGCGGCAATGGCGATGCGACCGGACTGGTCGAAGTCGATCGAGACGGGGGTAGCTGAATTGGAGCCGAACAGGCCAATGCCGCTGGTTACCGCACCGGCGCTGGCGTTGGCAGCGGTGCTGGTGGCAGTGAGGTTGACCACACCGGTGGTGCTGACGGTGAGGGTGTTGGTGCCGGCACCGAAGGCGAGGGCGGTGTCCTGGATACCAATGAGCAGGGCGGGGGCGGTGCGGTCTGCGCCGTCGGCCAGGAAGGCCTCGGCAGCACCGGCGACACCGAAGGCGCTGATACGGGCGCTGGTGACGGCGGTGGCGGTGAGGTCGCCGCCGGCTGCACCGGGCTGGAGGAGGGGGTAATCGCTGCCGTTTGCCGTGCCGAAGATGCCAATGGCGTCTCCAGCGAGGTTGGCACGGGCGATGCCGTTGGCAGCACTGGTGGCGGATACGAGGATCGGCGCCGCCAGGCTGCCGAGGTCGGCGCTAGCAGAAATCGACCCAACGCCGCCGATGGTGGTGGAGGCGCCGGCGTTGGCCAGGGAGATGGCGGTGGCGTTGAGGATCGCCAGGGCATCGCTGTTGCCCACCACGGTGCTGGCGGTGGTGCCACTGCCGATACGGGCGGCGGCGGTGATGGTTCCGTCAGCGGCGATGGTGGTGGTGTCGGCCGCTCCGCGACTGCGGATACCGATCACATCCACCAGGGTGTTGGCGAGGGCGAAGTCGCTGTTGGCGGAGCTGCCGGTGGTGGTGGCGGCCACCTGAGCATCGGCGGCAGCGGTGGCGCGCACGCTGCCGTCGGCGGCAGCGGCGATCATCACCCCATCAATACCGGTGACGTTGGCGGCGGCACCGGCGCTGGCGGGGGAGGCCACATTGATGGCCCGGCTGTCGAGATTGGCGGCGGCAGCTGCGATCACCGTGGCATCGGCGCCAGAACTGATGCTGTGCCCGGCACTGTGGTTGCCGCTGATGCCAAGCACCTGGGCCCGCTCGAGGCTGGGATCGAGCCGGGCAGCTGAGCCGATATTGGTGGTACTGGGCCGGCCACCGGCGAAGGCGGAGGCCGTGGCGATCTGGCTGAAGCTGATGTTGGCCGTGGCCCCGTCAGCGAGGTTAACGACAGGGGCAAAGGGATCGGCGGCGGAGCTGAGCTGGAAGCGCTCGCCGTCGATCAGGCCGCTGGGCAGGCTGTTGCTGCTGGTGAGCGGCACCGCCGTGCCACCGGCGGTTTCCGCAATCTGGAAGGTGCCACCTGATGCGCCAGTGACGAAATAGGTGCGGCCAAGGGTGATGCCGTTAACGCTGAGGGTGACGCTCTCGTCAACGAGGTTGGCGGCGGCGGCGTCATTGAGGCGGAACACCACCGTCATGCCGTTGGTGTAGCTGACACCGTTAGGCATGGTGATGGTGTTGCCGCTGCCGATGGCCCCGAAGGCCAGATCGCGCACCCAGTAGTTGGTGTCGGGGATGAGGTCGGCCGTCTGGGGAGTGGCACCGGAGAGCTGCACCAGATCGCCCTGGACCAGACCGCTGTTGGGTGCGAAGAAGGTTTCCTGGCCAGAATCACCGTTGGCCTGGATGAAATCGAGGCGGCGACTGCCGTCCACCGTGCGGGCCAGGGCCGTGAGCTCGAGATCAGCACTGGCGTTGAGATTGAGATCCGCACCGGCCGACTGGTTGGCCTGGCGCAGGCCGATCACCTGGGAGGTGGTATCGGCCAGGGTGGCAGCGCTGGCGTTGGTGGAGGTGGCAGCGCCGGCACCAGCACCGCTGAGGGCGCGGGCACTGCCAGCGGTGCTCAGGGCTTGGCCATTGAGGCTGAGGGTGGCACTGGTAATGGCGTTGAGGTTGTCGCCGGCAGTTACGGGGGAACTGCTGATGCCGAGCACACGGGCACTGGCCTCAGTGAGACTGGAGCCATTGGTAGTGCTGGCCACCAGGCTGGCGCTTTCACTGGCACTGGCACGCAAGTCGGTGTTGCTGGCAGCGGTGATGACAGAGGCGTCAATCGCCGTCACCTGGCTCCAGGCGGGGGAGTCGCTGCCGATGGCACCGCGTTGCCCGCCAAGACGGTTGAGGCCGGCAACGGCCTCGCCTGTGACGCTGGTGGCACGAACATCGAGCAGCTGGCTGGCAGAGGCGTCAAGGCTGAGCTCAGCGCCGCTGCTGACGCCGGCTCCGGCAAGCAGGCTGCGGTTGAGATCCACCGCTGTGGCCATGGCGGAGGCATCGGCCATGGCCGCACCGGGCCTGAAGGCATCGGCAGCCGGGATGGTGATCGTGGAGCCGGCGGCACCGAAGAAGGTGACGCGATCAGAAACGGTGGAGGCGTAATCGCGCAGGCGCAGGGTGCGCAGGCCGGGGTTGACGTCGGAGACGTAGTAGCGACGTCCTGCCACCACACCACCTTCGCCACTGCTGTTCTGGCCCGAGGAGGTGTTGAACACCACCAGGTCGCCATCAAGGAAGGGGAAGGGGGCGCCGGCAGCACCAGCCACCACCACGTCCTTGCTTTCGGCGGGGGTTGCCGGAATCGAGACGGACAGGCGCGGCAGGCTCTGGCCGCCGACGCTGGTTGCTAGCACACTGTTGGTGCCGCTGGCGCTGGCGGTGATGCGGGCATCGTCGCCGGCGCTCACGAAGTTGGCGCTGCCGCCGAGCGCTGTGTCGGCGAGGCCGGCGACGCTGGAGCGCAGGTTGGCAACGCTCAGGCCGGACACATTGCGGGCAATGCTGAACTGATTGCTGTCGGCGGCAGCATCGAGGCTGAGGGAGGCGGCTGCGCTCACATTGGCGTCGATGCCACCGGCCACATCCATGGCGGAGTCGGCCTGCACCACGGTGGCGGCACTGCCAGCATTGGCGCCACCGGCGACGCGGCCAGTGAGCTGCAGGGAGACGCTGCCGGCGGCACTGAAGTCGCTGCGATCGGCGCCGAAACCGAAGGCACCGGTGACAGCTTCAGCGCGCTCGGCAACGCTGGTGGCGAGGGTACCGGCCTGCTGGTTGGCGGAAGCGACACCACTGAGATCGGCGCCGGCCGTGAAGCGGCTCTGCAGAGCACCGGCTACCTGGGTGCCATCGGCCAGGGCGCTGGACTGGAAGGGGGTGGAGGTGGCGATCGCCTCGGTGCGGGCGTTGGCGCCGGAGTCGATGCTGAGGTCGCCACCACTGAGCACCGTGCCGCCGCTGGTACCGATCACCCGGTTCTGGGTGGTGGCGGTGGGATCCACCAGCAGCAGGTTGAAGGCTGCGGGGGAGATGAAGCCCACACTGGCGGACTGGAAGTTAGTGGCGTTGATGTTCAGCAGATCGCTGCTGAACGTGGCGCTGCCGGGGGCATCGGTGTAGCTGAGGATGTCGCTGCCGAAACGACCAGCCTGGGTGAGCAGGGCAAACTGGCCGAAGGTGAGATTGAGCTCAATCTCGTTGGTGCCAGCTCCACCGTTGTAGGTGACATTGAAGGGAGTGCCCTTGTTGACGGTGGCAGTGGAGACGTAATCGTTTCCATTGCCCAAGTCGACATAACCGATATTGCTCAGGGCAGTGCCAGAAAGAGTCCAGGTGTCATCGCCATTAGAAGCTTCAAGGGTGCGGTAGTCGCTGCCATTGGCATCTCCACCGGAGAGCACGTTGATGCCCTGAGCACCAGGGTCCCAATCGCCAGCTGGCCCAGTAGTAGTGGCGCCAGCATCGATCAGCTTGAATTCGTTGCGGGCAGCTGCATTAGGGAGATATTCATTTCCTGGCGTGAGGTTCTGCGCATTGACGTAGAAAATGTTATAACCAGAACCAGCATCAACTTTGTTATCGCCATTCGCGCCGGGAATGATGATGTCATTGCCTTCACCACCGAAGATGGTGTTTGAACCACCCACACCAGCGATGGTGTCATCACCGCCGTTGCCCACCAGGAAGTTGTTGGCGCTGGAGCCCACGATCGTGTCGCTGCCGTTGCCACCGATGACACCTTCGAAGTTCTGAACAAACCCATCCTTGCCAGCATCGGCGGCAGAGGACAAACCACTACCGATTCCTTGGGCGTTCTGGAATTGCGAAACCGTGAAGGTGATGCTGGGAGTGAGTGCAACTGAATAGCCACTGCTGTTGCTAGTGAGGCTGACCAGTACTGGGTTGGCTTCGCCGAAGCCGGAATAATCGAGGATGTCGAGGCCACCACCAGCGGCGTTGATCGTGGTGCCGAAGCTTGAGTTGCTGGGGCCAGCAAACACCACTCGGTCGTCGCCTTCGCTGAGGCGCAGGCCGTCGTTGATCTCGCTGAACTGATCGGTGAACAGCAGGGTTCCCGTGCTGGTGGTCAGGCGCTGGTCAAAGTCACCATCGGCGGTGGAAGCCTCTGAAATGGAGTTGTAGCTTTGAACGGTGCCGGCCTCAGTACCGGAGAACTGAACCAGCAGCTGGGCATTCAGCCTTTCGTAGGTGAGGTAGTCACTGCCGCCGCCGCCGATAATTGTGTCGTCACCGGTGCTGCCAAAGATCGTGTCGTCGCCGGTGCCAGCAAGCACAGAATCGTTGCCCGTGCCGGTGAAGATCAGATCGTTTCCAATGCCGGAACTGATGGTGTTGTTGCCTGCGTAGACATCGATCGTGTCGTTGCCACCACCGGAGACGATGGAATCGTTACCGCTGCTGGTGGATACGATCGAATCATTGCCAGTGTTGCCACTTGCAGCGCTCGTTTGGATTGTGTTATTACCAAATCCTGCTACGGAGATTGTGTTATTGCCGCCCTGAACCTCAATGAAGTTATTGCCATCGCTACTAACAATTGAATCGTTACCGAGGCCGCTGTAGACAGTGTCATCACCCGTGCCTGCATCTACAACATAGCTGTAAGTTGCCGAAGCAGAAATCGACACCAAATCAGAACCAGCTCCGGCCAGAACCAGGCTGACTGGAGCGCTGTTCTGGATCGAAATCGTGTCATTACCAGCACCGGCATCGATGGTGTTGGTAGTGCCGCCGGTGACACTGAACGAATCATCACCATCCTCGCCCTGAGCCAGGGAGACATTGCCGCCACTAATGCTGATCGTGTCGCTTTCAGTGCCGGCTGAAATGGTGCCGATGCTGCCACCAGAAATGACGATCGAGTCAGCTTCTGTACCGGCGTTGATCGAATCAATCGTGCCGCCTGAGACGACGATTGAATCGTTATCAGCACCAGCATCAATCGTGTCGATGTTGGCTGTGTTGCTAATGCTGATGAAGTCAGTGCCGGCCTCGCCCTGAGCCAGGGAGACATTGCCGCCACTAATGCTGATCGTGTCGTTTTCAGTGCCAGCTGAAATGGTGCCGATGCTGCCACCAGAAATGACGATCGAGTCAGCTTCTGTACCAGCGTTGATCGAATCAATCGTTCCACCAGAGACGACGATTGAATCGTTATCGGCGCCAGCATCGATCGTGTCGATGTTGGCTGTGTTGCTAATGCTGATGAAGTCAGTGCCGGCCTCGCCCTGAGCCAGGGAGACATTGCCGCCACTAATGCTGATCGTGTCGTTTTCAGTGCCAGCTGAAATGGTGCCGATGCTGCCACCGGAAATGACGATCGAATCGTTCTCGCTGCCAGCGTTGATTGAATCAATCGTCCCGCCGGCAACGACGATTGAATCGTTATCAGCACCAGCATCGATCGTGTCGATGTTCGCTCCACTGCCGATGCTGATGAAGTCAGTGCCGGCCTCGCCCTGAGCCAGGGAGACATTGCCGCCACTAATGCTGATCGTGTCGTTTTCAGTGCCAGCTGAAATGGTGCCGATCGAGCCACCGGAAATGACGATCGAATCGTTGCCTATCCCGGCATTGATCGAATCAATCGTGCCGCCGGCAACGACGATTGAATCGTTTGCAGCGCCTGCATCAATCGTGTCGATGTTGGCGCCGCTGCCGATGCTGATGAAGTCGGTGTCACCCTCGCCCTGAACCAGCGAGACATTCGCTCCGACACCGGAGATGCTGATGGTGTCAGTACCAGCACCCGCTGAAATGGTGCCGATCGAGCCACCGGAAATGACGATCGAGTCGTTATCGCTGCCTGCATTGATTGAATCAATCGTCCCGCCGGCAACGACGATTGAATCGTTATCAGCACCAGCATCGATCGTGTCGATATTCGCTCCACTGCCGATGCTGATGAAGTCGCTGCCGCCTTCTGCCTGGATCAACGAGACATTGCCGCCACTAATGCTGATCGTGTCGTTTTCACTGCCAGCTGAAATGGTGCCGATGCTGCCACCAGAAATGACGATCGAGTCAGCTTCTGTACCGGCGTTGATCGAATCAATCGTTCCGCCGGAAACAACTATCGAATCGCTTGCGGCACCAGCATCGATCGTGTCGATATTGGCGCCACTGCCGATGCTGATGAAGTCGCTGCCGCCTTCTGCCTGGATCAGCGAGACATTGCCGTCGACGGAGACGGTGATCGTGTCAGTGCCTTCACCAGCGGTGATGGTGCCGATCGAGCCACCGGAGATAGCGATCGAATCGTTGCCTATCCCAGCGTTGATCGAATCAACAGTGCCAGCTGTGACCGTGATTGAGTCGTTGTCATCGCCTGCATCGATCGTGTCGATGTTGGCGCTGCCGCTGATGCTGATGAAGTCAGCGCCGCCATCAGCGGAGGCAAGCGACACGGTGCCGCCAGAAATATTGATCGTGTCGCCGCCACCACCGGCGGAAATGGTGCCGACCTGACCACCGCTAATGGAGAACAGATCAACGGAGTCATCCGATCCGCCGAGAGCGATCGAGACACCACCACCCGAGATGGTGATCGTATCGCTGCCAGCACCGGCATTGATTGAATCAATCGTCCCGCCGGAAACAACTATCGAATCGCTTGCGGCACCAGCATCGATCGTGTCGATATTGGCGCCACTGCCGATGCTGATGAAGTCGCTGCCGCCTTCTGCCTGGATCA